>Ga0210123_1001794_pt1 | contig 10555 bp, 11 predicted proteins | sample Muzzi_PWB_D2_FD_185535 | JGI IMG/M metagenome (GOLD analysis project Ga0210123, IMG submission 185535) | Wetland microbial communities from San Francisco Bay, California, USA, that impact long-term carbon sequestration - Muzzi_PWB_D2 (SPAdes) | ecosystem: Environmental > Aquatic > Marine >... | reverse complement strand
CGAACATCAGCCACAGCTTCGACAGGATACCCAGCTGCTTCCATTGCCGTACACGGATTACCGGCAAACTCACACCGGCAATCAGGCCCAGCAGGAACAGCAGGTCCGCCGTTGCGGACAGCGGCAGGGCGAATTCGAAGGGTAGCAGACAGGCTGCACGTGCCACGAACCAGAACGCCAATAGCATGGCGAGCCGGAGACCGTGCCACGTGCGGATACCGGTCCAGTTGCTGACGGCGGTCAGCAGAAAGCCGGCCACGACCGCCATCGCATAGCCATAGATCATTTCGTGCGCATGCCAGGTAACAGGTGGCAGACCGGCCAGCGGAAGTGCCACGGAAAATACGTACACCAGACTCCACAACAGCATGCCCGCTACGGCAAATAAACCGGCCGCCAGGAAAAAAGGACGAAAACCGAGTTCGAACAGCGCAAAGCGCGGGACGGTCGTACCTTCTTCGATTTGCATCTTGAAAGTCCCCGAAACGAAGTGTTACCGGCAAGCACTGCATAACTGACAGCCCCCGGTCGGCTATCACCTCATCATGCCGGATGATGGCAAAGAAAAACGCAAGTCCGGCCCGTTCCAGAACAGCTGGCACAAAGCAACCGACCGGCGGCCGGATGTGCAGACTCATCCCGTCCACACGTAACCGGACTGATGCCGGTCATCAATACGCGATAATTACCAGCCTGGCTGCATCAATGCTCGCCCTTGGTGCGCAGCAATCCAGCAAGGCGATTACCCTGCTTCTGGGGTCCACCAGCCGGAAACAACTTGTGCAGGTATCGATTGGAACCGCGCTCGGGATCCCAGACACCACGGAAATGCCGAATCATATCGCGGACCGTTGCCTGGTGACCGTGCTCGGCATATCGTTCACGCAGGAAGCGGATCACCTCCCAGTGCTCGTCACCGAGCACCAGGCCTTCCTGCGCAGACTGGATCTTCACAAAGGCTTCCGACCAGTCAGCCGGATTCACCAGGTAGCCCTCGCTGTCGGTCAGAACTGCCCGGCCATTAACATCAATGGAACGAAGCGTCATACCTGGATAGGCATTGCTGCCAGCCGGGAAATCGCCCGGAGCGCCTGTTGAGTCATCCGCCGACTCCGTAATAGACCATAAAGCCACGACTATTTCACCCTCGAGACGACCATGATAGCGCTCCACGCCGGACACCAGCACCTTGCCGCTTCCCGGTGGCAGATCAAAACGCGCGATACCGGTACGATCGGTCAGAACCGGCCCGGTCTCACCATCATCCGCATCCATCCGGAGTATCACCGGCGTGCGTTTCAACGGTTCATTCGTGAACTTCATCAGGACCTTTACTGAAATCACCGGAATCACCTCATAACTCAAGCTTTGCCACAGGCAGGTAACACAAGACACCGCTTGACAGGCAGGTCGAACGGCATGCAGGGCAGTGCGCACCCTGGATTGTGAATACGCCACCGGCTAAAGCCGGTGGCTTCGGGTAACGGCTGAATGCCGGATCGATCGGCCATACGTCGATTATCCCCTCCCCCTCGTGGGGAGGGTTGGTTCGATCAGCGCGACACACGTCAGGACTAAGCCGATCAACCCCTCCCCCTCAGGAGAGGGCTGGGGAGAGGGGAGTGAAACAGAATAACACTGTTGTTTATCCCCGCATTCCCCGCCTGCGCGTGAACAGGCTCTGACCTTCTCCCGAAAGGGAAAGGAACCCTTTTCCATGTCGCTGGCCCACATCCTGCTGAACTGCATTTGCATTCAGGTTGATCCGCCGCCTGATGGTGGGGGGTTCAAAGATCCCCTATCGGTGATTCTGAATTTATACGCAGCTCGTGAATTTAAATAACGATATTTATCGAACGCTGGTATCTAAATAATCGATATTTGCCCGATGTCCGAAAATATCCTGCCCATGAATGTGTCTGGATTCCTGCCACCGACTTGCTCAATGAACGCATCGATGACTTCAATCGGCCGGCCAGCAATCACGGTAAGGACACGCGACACAGAAGATGAACTGACACGTCTGGCGAAAGGCACGGCAACCCGCGGGGATACCCGGGGTGCGGGTACATGATCTCAAGCACACCATCGGGCGGCGATTACGGGCCGCAGGCGTGTCGTTCGAAGATCGGCTTGACCTGCTCGGGCACAAGTCGGGATGGATCGCGACACACTACTCAGCGGCCGAACTGCACAACCTGATTGCGGCCGCAAACAGGGTGTCGGACGAAAAGTCCCGCACTGTCAACATTTCAAATTGCTATGGATTGTTCTTTCTAGGGCGTGTTAACACTACACAAATCGCCGCGTTGCTGCCGCCAAAACGGACCAGACAAGGCGCGAGGAGTGAGGTTTAGTTGTGCTAAATGAACGACGAGCAACGCAGACTGACCCGTTTTGGGGCGCAACCCGAAGGGACGGGGCCCCTATCGCACCTGCCGGCGTTGGTGTTCGCTGGTGTACGTCGAGTACACGTCGCTCGCACCGCCTTGTCAGGTGCGAAATGGACCTCCGTCGCGACGATTTGCGTAGTGTGAACAGGCCCTAGCATTAACTTCTTGTTTTCGTGGGGAATGATAATTTGAAGGGATTTGGCAGCAAGTCGAACGATTCTTCAAAACCATTCTAACCCGCTGTTTTCAATATTGGTCGGGGCGTGCGGATTTGCGACAACCATCCATGGCTGTCGTCCCTACGGGGCTGTGCATCACGATACTGGACAGGTTCCGCAAATGTCCCGCACGGTTTCGGAGTAACGTCAGCCTTTGCAACAACACACTTTCATCCGGTAAGGGTTTTCAATTCCGGGATCCCGGCTCCAGCACTTCCTCAACAGCTTTGGCCGAAGCACGCACTGATCCGCTGGTAAGCACCGGAGAAGCGTCGATGTCTTCCGCATCCATCATTGCGGCGATCCGTTGCAGCGACGCCAGCAGCTGTGTCTGTTCCCAATCTTGCAGGTTGTTGAAACGCTGCGCAAATCTTTCCTGGAGCAGCGGCGGTGACTGTTCGAGTATGGTCTGCCCGTCAGCTGTCAGCTGAATCCATACTCGACGCCGGTCCGTCGTATCCCTGATCCGGATGATCAGCCCCCGCTTTTCCAGGCGGTTGAGAATGTCCGTGACGGTACCCTGGCTGAGGTTGACACGGCTTGCCAGCTCCCCCGCCGACAGGCTGCCACCCTCCAACCCCTTCAGTATCAATGCCTGTGGCCCCGTCAATCCATGGCTTTCCACCAGTGTCCTGGAATGCAGATCCACGGCACGGATCACCCGCCGCAGGGCGACAATCACCTGATCACCGATATCGCTGTGTCTGTTCATGCTGAGCCGGTCCTTTTTATTTCGTATCGTAGTTAATTTTATGCCGGTCTTCCCGCCTTCGCCTTTAATATCCCCCTAAACACCCGTATGATTGCTTTTTTTACAAGATGTTATGTTAATCTATCCGGCATACTATTTAGTTACGGTACTAAGCATTTATCGCGGCCGCGACGGCGATGCGCGCACCGACTTGCCGGAAATCGATCTCGATAGTAACGAAAATGCCGGCAGTACACACACGTGTATCGGGGACAACATCCCTCACCGCGCATTGTCCCGGCCGGAGCCCGCGGACTCCTGCACACTGGCAGTCTCCGCACCGACATGGCCCGGCACAAGGCAGCGCCGCTCGCCTGGCACAGCAATCGACAGCACGCCAAAGCAGGCCGTGAACATCTGACTACAGGAGGATGATCATGCTCGACAAACATGCAAAACAGGACTATGGCAACGACCCGCTTACCGTACGCGAGTCCGACAAATATCAGGAAGAGTACGTCCATGCCTTCGTCGACAAATGGGATGAACTCATCGACTGGGACGGGCGCGCAGATGCCGAAGGCGAATTTTTCATCGACAAGCTGCGCGAACACGGCGCCAGGAAGATCCTGGATGTGGCCACCGGCACCGGCTTTCATTCGGTTCAGCTCATCGAGGCCGGCTTCGAGGTTACCAGCGTGGACGGCAGCCCCAATATGCTCGCCAAGGCGTTTGACAACGCCCGCAAACGCGGTCATATCCTGCGCACTATCCAGGCCGACTGGCGCTGGCTCAACCGTGACGTGCACGACCTCTACGATGCCGTGATCTGCCTCGGCAACTCATTCACCCACCTGCACGATGAAAACGACCGGCGCAAGGCACTGGCCGAGTACTATGCCACGCTGCGTCACGACGGTATCCTGATTCTCGACCAGCGCAACTACGACGCAATACTGGACCACCAGATCGAACCGGGTCACGACTATTACTATTGCGGTGACGAGGTACGCGCCACTCCGGAACATGTGGATGAATCCCTGGCGCGTTTCCGGTACGAGTTTGCCGATGGCGTCAGATTCCACCTCAACATGTTTCCCCTGCGCAAGGCCTACATGGAACGACTGATGAAAGAAGTGGGCTTCCAGCGCGTAACCACCTACGGCGACTTCAAGGAGACCTACCGTAAGACGGAACCTGACTTCTTCATTCATGTCGCCGAGAAAAAGTACCTCGATGGAGAGTGATCGGATGACCCAGGACTACTCGGACGTCGTCAGGACGGCACAGGAATATTACAACAGCGATGATGCCGACAACTTCTACTACCATGTCTGGGGTGGCGAGGACATACATATCGGCATTTACGAGCAACCCGATGAGGACATTGCGAGCGCCTCGCAACGCACGGTGGACGCCCTTGCCTCCCGGTACCAGGCAGGCCTGGACAAGCAAACCGATATCATCGATATCGGTGCCGGTTACGGCGGGTCCGCACGCTGGCTGGCGAAAAAATTCGGCTGCCTCGTCACCTGCCTGAATCTCAGCGAAGCCCAGAACGCCCGCAACCGGGCTATCTCCGCCGAGCAGAAGCTGGACGACCGCATTGTCGTGGTTGACGGCAGTTTCGAGGACATCCCGGCTTCGAATGAATCCTTTGTCCTGGCCTGGTCACAGGATGCCATTCTCCACTCCGGACAGCGCGAACGCGTACTGGAAGAAGTCGACCGGGTACTCAGGCCCGGGGGTGAATTCATCTTCACCGACCCCATGCAGGCCGACGACTGTCCCGACGGCGTCCTGCAACCGGTGCTGGACCGGATTCATCTCGACAGCCTGGGTTCGTTTGCCTTTTACAGGCAGCAGGCGCAGCGGCTGGGCTGGGAAGAACTCGGCATAGTCGACCTCACGCCGCAGTTGATCACCCATTACACCCGGGTACGGGAGGAACTGACCCGGCAGCGCAACCGGCTGGCCGGCAAGGTTTCCGACAAGTACATGTTCAACATGCTCCAGGGGCTGGGTCACTGGATCGATTCCGGGAGAAAGGGCTACCTCTCCTGGGGCATCCTGCATTTCCGCAAGCCCGCGCCTGGTGGCGCCGCGTAACCGGCGTTCTGACCACAAATTCGACATCAAGGAGTTACCGTGTCACGAAACTACATCATCTCTTCCGAATCCGTCGGTGCAGGTCACCCCGACAAGGTGGCGGATAACTGCTCGGATGCCATCCTGGATGCCATCCTGGCACAGGATCCCCGCGCCCGGGTGGCCTGCGAGACACTGGTCAACACCGGCATGGTTCTCGTCTCCGGCGAGATCACGACCAGCGCGGTCGTCGACTATACCGACGTGGTGCGCAAGACCATCCTGGATATCGGCTACAACGACGGCCGCATGGGGTTCGATGGTAATACCTGCGCGGTACTGGTCGCGCTGGACAAGCAGTCGCCCGATATCGCCCAGGGCGTGAACGAGGGGTCCGGGCTCGACCTGGACCAGGGTGCCGGCGACCAGGGCCTGATGTACGGCTACGCGACCAACGAAACCCCCGAGTTCATGCCCATGCCGATCCAGTACGCCCACCGCCTCACTGCCAGGCAGGGCGAACTACGCAAACAGGGCAAGCTGCCGTGGCTGCGTCCGGACTGCAAGTCCCAGGTTTCGGTTCGCTACGAGGGCAACGCGCCCAGGGCGATCGAGGCAGTCGTCCTGTCGACGCAGCACGCCGAGGACATCTCCCACACAGACCTCAAAGAGGCCGTGATGGAGGAAATCATCAAACCGGTCCTGCCTGACGAGCTGCTGACCGCGAACACAGGATTCTTCATCAATCCCACCGGCCGCTTCGTGATCGGCGGTCCCGTGGGCGACTGCGGCCTGACCGGGCGCAAGATCATCGTGGATACCTACGGGGGCGTGGGACGTCACGGTGGCGGCGCCTTCTCGGGCAAGGATCCGTCCAAGGTCGATCGTTCCGCGGCCTATGCCGCGCGCTATGTCGCGAAAAACGTGGTCGCAGCCGGCCTTGCGGACAAGTGCGAGGTACAGCTGGCCTACGCCATCGGCATTGCACGACCTGTTTCCGTTCACGTGGAAACCTTCGGGACCGCGCATGTCGACGAGTCGACCATCGAGGCATTGATCGGCGAGCATTTCGACCTGCGGCCTAAAGGCATCGTCCAGATGCTCGACCTGCTGCGCCCCATTTACCGGCAGACGGCCAGCAACGGCCACTTCGGTCGCAGCGAGCCGGAACTGACCTGGGAACGCACCGACCGGGCCGATGCCCTGCGCGCCGGCGCCGGGCGCAAGATCGCCTGACCGACCGGCGCGCCGCACAAGCCACCGCATCGTGCATCTCCGGCTGGAACACATCAGCAAGGTATTCGGCTCCGAACCAGCCCTCGGGCTGGAGGCACTGCATCGCGGCATATCCAAGTCCGAGCTGCTCGCAGTAACGAACCACGTAATCGGCGTGCGCGATGTCAGCCTGGATATCGAGCACGGCGAGCTGTTCGTCGTCATGGGACTGTCCGGCTCGGGCAAGTCGACGCTGGTACGCCTGATCAATCGTCTCATCGAACCCAGCGAGGGCCACGTGCTGCTTGACGGCATCGACGTAACCGCCCTTTCGAACCGTGACCTGGTCGCGCTGCGCCGGGACAAGATGAGCATGGTGTTCCAGTCCTTCGCCCTGCTGCCGCACCTGAACGTACTCGACAACGTGGCCTTCGGACTGCGTATCGCCGGTGTCGATGCGACCACGGCAAGACATCATGCACGCGCAGCCCTGGAACTAGTCGGCATTGCAGAAGTTGCCGGGCAGCGCCCTGAGCAGCTGTCTGGCGGCATGCAGCAGCGTGTCGGGCTGGCGCGTGCCTGGGTCACCGAACCAGAGATCCTGCTGATGGACGAGGCCTTCTCGGCGCTCGACCCCCTCATCCGTACCGAAATGCAGGACGCACTGCTGGAGCTGCAGCGCAACGACCGGCGCACCATCGTGTTCATTTCGCACGATCTCGCCGAGGCGGTACGCATCGCGGATCGCATCGCAATCATGTCCGAGGGCGAGATCCGCCAGGTCGGTAAGCCGGCGGAAATCGTCGGCAATCCGGCTGACGGGTATGTGCGGGCCTTTTTCCGCGACGTGCAGCCGGGGCGACTATTCACGGCCGGAGATATCGCCCAGGCCTGCGACGGCCCCATATACGGCGAACCGGTAGCTGCCGGCGCACTGCTGGAGGAAATCCTGCCGCGCGCGGCCGCAAGCGACGCCCCGCTACCGGTTGCTGATGCGCGCGGCAACATCATCGGCTGTATCGACCGCGGCCGACTGTTACAGACGCTGGCAGCGGGCCAACCTACATCATGAGTTTCGACATACCGATCGATCGCTGGATCTCGACGCTGGTCGACTGGCTCGTAGACCATGGGCAGGGATTCTTCGATGTCATCAGGAGCACGCTGGAAGTGCTGACCTTCGGTATCGAGGACCTGCTGCTACTGCCGCCGGACTGGCTGCTGGCCTGCGCCCTGGGCGGCCTGGCCTGGTGGCGGGTGAACTGGCGCTTCGCGCTGTTTACCGTGGCCGCACTGCTGCTGATTGTTAGTATGGATCTATGGGAAGAAACAGTGGCTACACTGGCGCTGGTGCTTGCGGCCACCCTGGTCAGCCTGTTGCTGGGCATCCCGCTCGGCATCGCCTGTGCATACAGTGACCGGGTGGAACGGATAATCCGGCCGGTGCTGGACTTGATGCAGACCATGCCCGCCTTCGTGTACCTGATACCCGCGGCGATGTTTTTCGGCCTGGGCCCGGTTCCCGGTGTGGTCGCGACCATCATCTTCGCCATGCCGCCCGCGGTACGGCTGACCAATCTGGGTATACGACAGGTGCCCGCGGAACTGGTCGAGGCCGGCCTGGCCTTCGGCTGCACCTGGTGGCAATTGCTGGTGAAGGTACAGCTGCCCGCGGCCCGCCCCTCGATCATGGCCGGTATCAACCAGGCCATCATGCTGGCACTTTCGATGGTGGTGATCGCCTCAATGATCGGTGCGGGCGGACTGGGCGACACGGTGCTGCGCGGCATCCAGCGACTGGATGTCGGCCTTGGCTTCGAGGGTGGGCTGGGGGTCGTCATTCTCGCCATCATCCTCGATCGCATCACGCAGAGTTTCGGCAGATAACCCACTGACCATGCCTGATCCCTCGACCTGAACGCAACATCACCACTGCCATGACAAGGAGAACATAGTGAGACTCTGGCTGTTACTCCACCTGTTCCTGCTGTCCCTCGCCACCGCACAGGCCGCTGACAAACCGGTACTGCGCATCGGGTGGACCGCCTGGTCGGACGCGGAAGCCGTTACCAGGCTTGCCGCACGCATCCTGGAAACCCGGCTGGACCAGCCCGTGGAACAGGTGCTGCTCGACATCGGTATCCAGTACCAGGGCCTGGCCAACGGTGACATCGACGCCATGCTGATGGCCTGGCTGCCGCTGACCCACAAGCCCTACATGGACAAGGTCGGCGACCAGGTCGTCGACCTGGGCCCTTTGTACACCCGCGCGCGGCTGGGCTGGGTGGTACCCGATTACATCCCGCGCGACCGGCTGAACAGCATCGAGGATCTCCGGAATCGTATGGTGGCACGCAAGCTCGGGCAGCAGATCCACGGTATCGATCCGGGTGCCGGGCTGATGCAGGCTTCCGAACAAGCCCTGCAGAGTTACGGTCTGGATGGTTATCGGCTCATTTCCTCCTCGGGCGCCGGCATGACCGCTGCGCTGGCTCGGGCCATCAAGCGCAGGCAGTGGATCGTGGTCACCGGCTGGAGCCCGCACTGGATGTTCGCACGTTGGAAGCTGCGCTATCTTGAGGACCCCCAACGTGCACTCGGCGGACTGGAACACATCGATGCCCTGGTACGTAGGGATTTCTACCAGGATTTCCCGGTCGAGGTGAGCGAGTTCCTCGCCCGTATGTTCCTTCCGCTGGAGGAACTGGAAGCACTGATGGCCGCGGCAACCGACAGTTCTTACGAAACGGCAGTGAACGAGTACATCGAACAACATCCCGCCCGCGTGAACTACTGGGTAACAGGCCAGGTCGACTAATGGCCGCGCTGAGCACATACAGCCCATACAGGTGCGCTGCCAGTACGTATAATCGCTGCCAACAACACCGGCAGCCGGGTATTGCATTTCGCTGTGCACCGCTTCACTGCCGAACTCAATGGCATATGGCGGTACGCCGTCATCGGGTTGCGCTACGATCCCGCCTGCCGGCAGAAGCAGAGTCTTGACAGCCGGCGGCAGCGCGTCGATGTAAATTCCCGCGACTGGTGGCGGTTACAGACCGGTCATGGACGGACCATCACCGGGGCCAGCGGCCGGCCAGATCCTGCTCCGGCCAGAAAAGGAACAAGTCCGGTGATCACCTCAATTATGCCCATTTCCAGTCTGTTGACAGGTACCGGGGTGTTACTCATGGGCCTGGGTCTGCTTGGTACCGCTCTCGGTGTGCGCGCCGTAGCCGAGGGATTCCCGGATGCGCTGACCGGCCTCGTAATGACAGCCTATTTTGCCGGTTTTATTCTTGGCACATATGTCTGTCCCGGAATTGTGCACCGTGTCGGGCATATCCGCGCCTTTGCTGTTTTTGCTGCCATGGCCGGTTTTTTGCCTTTGCACATGCAATGCTTCCACATCCTCTGGCATGGGGAATCCTGCGCCTTTTCACCGGTATTTGTCTTGTTGGGCCGTACCTGGTGATCGAAAGCTGGCTGAACAGCGTGACGCCAAATGCACAGCGCGGCCATGTCCTTGCGACCTACATGACGGTGACACTGATCGCCATGACTCTGGGACAATACCTGCTGCTCATAGATCCCACTGCCGGTATTAAAACGTTTGGTATTGCTGGCGCCTTGTTTTCTCTTGGACTCATTCCTGTGGCCATGACACGGCTCAGGGAACCCGGAGCCGTGGGCATACCCCAGCTACGGCTGGCCCATCTGCTCGCCATATCGCCACTCGGTGTCAGTGGCGCGCTTGCAGCAGGTATGTATACTAGCGAATTCTGGGGTATGGGAGCCGTCTTTGCCCATCACATTGGGCTTTCCGGCGCCCGTCTGGCCATGTTCATGTCGATGACGATTCTCGGCAGTATCGTACTGCAATGACCTATTGGGCGACTTTCCGATCACCTCGACAGGCGCCTGGTTCTGCTTGTAACGGTGTTATTGAG
>Ga0210123_1001791_pt1 | contig 10568 bp, 8 predicted proteins | sample Muzzi_PWB_D2_FD_185535 | JGI IMG/M metagenome (GOLD analysis project Ga0210123, IMG submission 185535) | Wetland microbial communities from San Francisco Bay, California, USA, that impact long-term carbon sequestration - Muzzi_PWB_D2 (SPAdes) | ecosystem: Environmental > Aquatic > Marine >... | reverse complement strand
CTTTCGCGAGGGCGCGCGCCGCAGCGGTGATCTCGTCCCGCGAGCTGTAGCTGATCGCCACATTGAGCTGCAGACGATCGCCCCCGGAGGTCGTCGCCTCGAGCCGTTCGACCGAGGCTCGGGCGGCGGGTGGCAGCCGATCACGGTCGCCGAACACGCGCGTCCGCACGCCATGCTTGCGGAGTTCCTCGCGCTCGCGATCGACGAACTCGGCCAGCAGACGCATGAGCGCCCCGACTTCCTCGGGCGGACGCGACCAGTTCTCGCGGGAGAACGCATACAGGGTCAGGTGCTCGAGTCCGGCCTCGAGCGCAGTCTCCACGGCCGTGCGCACGGATCGCATCCCTTCGCGATGGCCGCGCCAGCGTGGCAGGCCGCGTTCCTCCGCCCAGCGCCCGTTTCCGTCCATGATGATCGCAACGTGGCGCGGGACGTCGCCGGCCCGGAGCTCGGCGAGGTCGGGATCGGGCCCGGCGTCGCGGGCGCTCATCCGCCTTTCGGCTCGGTACCGTTCGCGGCGCGTAGACGCCGCAAACCCCTGGAACCGCCGCGCAGGCTATAGGCCTCGTATCCCGCGCGCTGCATGCGCTCCGCCACCCGGGCGCTCACCACCCCCTGCGGGCACACCAGCACGATGGGCCGGTCACGGTCCAGGTCGCCGAAGCCCTCGCGCAACTCGTCTTCCGTACGCTTCACGGAGCCCGGGACCTCGTCGTCCCCGGCGGTTTCGCGCATGTCGACGACCAGCGCGCCGGCCGGGATTTCGTCCGTGAACAGGCCGGCCGACACGAGCGAGTCGAGCCGCAGGCTCCGCAGGTCATGCTCCGCGAAGCCGTCGATGGCGGCGGCGAGGACGGACGGATCGAGCTTCTCCTCCTCCCGGTCGAGCGTCTCGGCACGGGCGCCCGTTGCCGTAGGACCGTCCGAGATCATGCAGTACTCTCGTACGCGGGCGCTCAGGTCGTGCGTGCCGATGCGGCGCGAGAGGGCGACGATGTCCTCCTTGTCGGTGCCAATCAACGGCCGCAGCACCGGGCGCTCGACCACCGGGTTGATCGCCCGGAGATTGGGCAGGGTCTGTGACGAGACCTGGCCGACGGCTTCACCGGTGATCAGGGCGTCCGCACCGGTTCGCTCGGCCACGGCCTCCGCGGCGCGGTACATCTGCCGCTTGAGCGCAACCTGCAGATATGGGCCCTGCACGGCGCGCCGCAACTCGGCCACGACGGGAACGAAATCCACCACGAACAACCGCGGTCGTGTCCCGTAGCTCCAGCGATCGGCCAGGTGCTTGCCGACCTCCACGACGAGCCGGTGGTAGGCGGCGCCCCCGAGGTTGCAGAACACGTAGTCGAGCGCCACGCCGCGGCGCAACAGCATCCAGGCGGCGACGGCGGAGTCGAAGCCACCCGACAGCAGCGCGAGGCCGCGGCTCTCGGCCCCCAGCGGCAATCCGCCCGGGCCAGGCACGCGTTCGGCGAACAGTCGGGCCTGGTCGTCCCGCACCTCGACGAACACCTCTATCTCGGGCTCGTCGAGGTCGACCGTGGCGCCCGGATTGAGGGCCGCCCCGAGGTGCTGCATTACGTCGCTCGAGCGGAAGTCGTGCTCGCCGCTGCGCCGGGCGCGCACGGCATAGGTCCGGCCCTTCACCCGGTCCGCGTAAAGCTCGGCGCCCCGTGCGACGATCGCATCGAGCTCGGCCGGCACCACCGCGTCGATGATCGACCACGAGCTGATCCCAAACACACGGGCGAGGGGCGCGGCGGGATCGGGCCCCGCGGTGTCGACGTAAAAGCGGCTCCATTCCCGGCGGACCTCGCAGGGTCTCCGTTCGCTCCTGTAGGCGTCACGGATGTTGCCGACGAGCGTGCTCTGGAAGCGGCGCCGCGTGCGGCGCCCCTTCATCGCGAGCTCGCCCGTGAACCGGACCATCACGGTCGCGGCATCAGTCGGGGACATCGTCTCGTCGTGTGTCATCGGAGGATTGGCGGCCGGCGATCGCGGGCCTCGCCGTGCCGTCGCGGACTGCCCGGACCGCAGTCGTCCGGGGGGACGGCGGGGTCGCCGAAGATTCGAGTCAGGTGTCGGGAGTCGTCGCGGGCACGCGCGTCGCGATCAGCGAAGCGACGATCCCGGCGACCGGGATCGCGGTGACGATGCCGATGATGATGAAGCTCTCGGGAATATTCACGTGCTGCTCCTGTGGCTCGGACCAGGTTCCGGCGACGCCGTCGACGTCCCGGGTCGGCGTGGGATTCTATTCCGCGGCAGCGCCGCGTGGCAACCCGCGGGACATCCGGGGGTTCGAGACGGTCGAGGTGTCCGGTTTCGATACACTCCATCCCGCAGCCGGACGCCCGGCGGGGGCGGCGCGAGGACATAAACAAGCCGTAACCCATTTTTTTATATGTCATTAGCGATCTGATAGAAGTTGGCACGCCCATTGCTTCTTTCAAGGGGCGAGTCGGAGGTCTTCGTGAGCGTCGTCGGGGTGGGGAGGATGACGATGAAGTACACAGCGACGGTTCGTGGACGCCGGCACGAAGGACTCAGAGCGATGCTCTCGGTAGCGGCGGTCGTAACGGGGACGTGGTTGTCGGGAGTGGTCGACCGACCCGCTATGGAGAGCAGCGTCAACGAGGCGACCGGGGAATTTGGCGAAGTGTGGACGTGGGTCGCGGAATCTTCGGGAGAAACTACCCGGAGCGATGAACCGGTCGTCTCGTCCTTTGATCTCCGGTGCGAAAATGCCGGAACGGAAACATCCCGCGCCTCGGCGTGGGCTGGAAGAGAGTCGTGACCCGACAGCGGCCACAGGTCATGGTCCCCCTGTGCGTCGCCTAGGGTCCGTCTCTCGACCTCTCTCGCGCGGCGGGCCTTCGGGTCCGCCGTGTTTTTTTGGCCTTTAGCCTGCCGGAGTGCGCTGCACCGGATCCGTCACTCCGTGGGACGCCGCTTCCCTTCTCCTCTTCCGCCAGGCGCGACGCTTTTCTTCGATCTTCCTCCGGATCATCGGCACCCGCAGGATCAGCAGGACGACGAGAATCAAGGCGAAGACCAGCGGCTCCCGCGTATCGGCCTTGACCTTCCAGTAGAAGTGGAGCACGCCGAGCAGAGCCGCCGCGTACACCAGCCTGTGCAGCTTCGTCCAGCGTTTGCCGAGCCTCCGAATCCACCCCTTCGTGGAAGTTGCGGCGAGTGGGATCAGCAGCAGCCAGCCCGTGAAACCGGAGAGAATGAACGGGCGATCCGCGATGTCCTCGAGGATGTACGTCCAGGCGAAGAACTGGTCGAGCACGAGATACGTGAGAAAGTGCGCCGTGAGGTAGGCGAACGCCCAAAGGCCGACGAACCGCCGGTATTTGATGATGCGATTCCAACCGGTGACGCGGCGGATCGGGGTGATCGCGAGGCTGCCGACCAGAAACACCAGCCCCCACCAGCCGAGCCGATGCATGATGTCTTCGATCGGGTTCGCGCTTAGCCGATCGGCCCAGAACTCGTAGGCGAGCCACGCACCGGGGACCGCGGCCCCGATCCACAGCGCGACGGTCCAGGCCGCCTGTCGGACCCTCCTGCTCAGAAGTTCTTCCTCAGGTCCATGCCGGCATACAGGTTCGCCACCTGCTCCGCATATCCATTGAACGGCAGCGTGGGACGGCGGCGGAACTCACCGATGCGCCGCTCGCGTGCCTGACTCCACCGCGGATGGTCGACCTCGGGGTTCACGTTCGCGTAGAAGCCGTACTCGTTGGGCGCCGAGGCCTGCCACGTGTTCACGGGCTGCGTTTCGCGGAAGTTGATCTTCACGATCGACTTGATGCTCTTGAATCCGTACTTCCACGGAATTACGAGCCGCAGCGGTGCCCCGTTCTGGTTCGGAAGATCGCGGCCGTACAGCCCGGTGGCGACGAGCGTGAGCGGATGCATGGCCTCGTCCATCCGCAGGCCCTCGACATAGGGCCAGTCGAGCACGCGGCGGCGCTGGCCGGGCATCTGCTCGGGATCGAGCAGCGTGTGAAACTCGAGATATTTCGCCTTCGACGTCGGCTCGACCCGTTTGATCAGATCGGCGAGCGGAAAGCCGCGCCAGGGAATGACCATCGACCACGCCTCGACACACCGCAGACGATAGACGCGGTCTTCCGCGTCGACGGGTCCGAGGATGTCGTCGAGATCGTAAACGGCCGGCTTCGCCACCTCACCCTCGATCGCAACGGACCATGGACGCGGCTGCAGCGTGTGGGCGTTGCGGGCCGGATCCTCCTTGCTGGTGCCGAACTCGTAGAAGTTGTTGTAGGTGGTGACATCCTCGTAGGGCGTCAGATCTTCGCCCATCTCGGACTTCACTTTCGACCAGTCCCGCTCCTGGGAGGGTGCGCCGGCAGCCAGCGTAGAGGTGTCGTCGGAAGAATCGCTTCCGGTGCCGCCTACCGCGTCGATGGTCTCTCCGGACGCCTCGCGGTCGCAGCCGACCAGCAAGCCGGGCACGGCCGCGGCCACAATCGCATAGCGGGCCGAGTGGCCGATGAAGTGCCGCCGGTTCAAGTATGTCTTCCGCGGCGTGATCTCGGACGACGGGATGTCGTCGGGCCTGCGAATCAGCATGTCTCCTCCACCTTCCGTCCGGTTCCCTCCGCGAGCCCCGGCCCGCGGCCTCTGCTTGATAACCACGTCAGGGGTTGGATCGTTCCGACGGAGTTTGGATGCGCCCTTCCATCGAGGCGGAGTTGTTCGGTCGACGGGGATGAAAGTCGCACGATGAGCGACGAGGACGGCAATGGCAGGGGCGGGATTCGAACCCGCGACCTAGGGCTTATGAGTCCCCCGCTCTGGCCTACTGAGCTACCCTGCCCGGGCACGGCTGCCGGCTGAAACCGGCCTCGAGGAAGGTCCCTTCCCCGATATACAAACGGCCGGAAGGGCTCCGGCCGGTGACTGAGTAGCGGGGGCAGGATTCGAACCTGCGACCTTCGGGTTATGAGCCCGACGAGCTACCAGACTGCTCCACCCCGCGTCGAGGGTCGTAGAAGCTAGAAACGCTTCTCACCATCGTCAACCCCGCAGGCCCGCCCCGAGTTCCCGGCAGGCACACCGCCTCCTGGTTGCCGGGCTTCGCCGTCGTCCGGAGATTGAAGGTTTCGAAGGACCACAGCCGTATCCCCGACTCCCGGAGCGCCCGAACCCCGTGACCTGATGAAACCCTTGAAGCGCCTGGATCGCCTGGCGCCCTTGCTGGGGCTCCTGTTGTTCGCCACCGCGATGTGGCTGTCGAGTCGGGAGCTCCGTGGGTTTCGCCTCGCGGAGGTCAGTGCCTATCTGCACGCGCTTCCACCCGCACGAATCGCGATCGCGATCGGACTCACGGCCCTCAACTACGTCGTGCTGACGGGATACGACGCCCTGGCGCTCCGCTATGTGCACGAGAAGCTACCGTACCGCAGGAGTGCCCTGGTCAGTTTCATCAGCTACGCGATGTCGATGGTCCTCGGACACGCCGTTCTTACGGGTGGTGCGATTCGTTATCAGTTCTACTCGGCCTGGAAGATTCCCGGCGAGAAGATCGCCCGGATCGCCCTGTTCTGCGGCGCTGCGTTCTGGGTGGGGTTCATCACGCTCGGGGGCGCGGTCTTCGTGCTCGATCCCCTTCCCGTCCCCGACGCATTCCCGGTCTCGCCGCGTGTGCTCGGAGCCCTCTTCCTCTCCGCCTCGGCCGCGTGGCTGGTCGTTAACGTGGTCCGGCGGCGACCCCTTCACGTCGGCCGGTGGATCGTCGAACTGCCCGGGTGGCGCACGACCCTGGGCCAGATCATCGTCGCCGCGAGTGACTTGCTGCTGGCGGCCGGCGTGCTCTGGATGCTGCTGCCCCCGGGTCTCAGCATCACGGCCGGTCACCTTCTGTCGGCCTACCTGCTCGCCGCCGTCGTGGGGGTGATCAGCACCGTCCCGGGAGGTCTCGGCGTGTTCGACGGCCTTCTCGTCGCCCTCCTCGCACCCGCCGTGCCCGCCCCCGTGGTCGTGGGAGCCGTCGTCGCCTACCGAGGCATCTACTACTTCCTTCCGTTCGGCGCCGCCGTCCTCACGCTCGTCGCCACGGCGGCCGCGCGGCACCGCGCCGTGGTCAGCGGTCATCTCTCGGCACTGTGGGAAGCGGCCGGGCGGTGGCTGCCGGTGCTCGTCCCCCGGGCCCTCGCGGCCACGACGTTCGGCGCCGGGGCCATCCTGCTGGTGACGGGCGCTCTGCCGGCGGAAGGTTCACGTATGGCCTGGCTGTCGCGAGCGGTCCCGCTCGGCGCGATCGAGGCGTCGCACTTCACCGGCAGTATGGCGGGCGCCGCCCTCCTGGTGGTGGCCGGCGGCCTCTGGCGACGGCGAGACGGCGCCTACTGGGTGGCGGTCGGCCTGTTAGGCATCGGCGCGGTGGCGAGCCTCGTGCGCGGGATAGACTACGAGGAAGCCGTGGTTCTGCTGCTCACGCTCTCTGTGCTCCTGCCCTGCCGCCGGTATTTCTCACGCCGCAGCGCCCTGTTCGGAGGCCCCGCCTCGACCGGATGGCTGCTGGCCGTGGCCGTCGTCCTGCTCGGCACGCTGTGGATCGGCCTGTTTTCGTACCGCCACCTGGTGTATGCGGGCGAGATGTGGTGGCAGTTCGCGCTGCGGGCCGATGCGCCCCGCTTTCTCCGCGGCATGGCCGGTGCCACGGCGGTCGTGCTGACCGCCGGCATCGCGCACCTCCTGCGCAGCGCCCCTGCGGTCATCGGCCTCACTGCGACGGCCGAGGCGCTGGAGCGGGCGCGCTCCGTGATTGCCGCGTGTTCGGAGACGGAAGCGAACCTCGCGCTCCTCGGCGACAAGCGCCTGCTCTTCCCGCCCGACCTCGCCCCCGGGGATCCAGCCGACGGCTTCGTCATGTACACCCCTCAGGGAGGCAGCTGGATCGCGATGAGCGCACCGATCGGCCCACGAGCGACCCGGGAGTCGCTGGCATGGGCGTTCCGGGCCGCGGCCGAAGCCAAGGGGGCTCGTCCGGTGTTCTACGAGCTCCCCGAGGAAGATCTCTCCCTGATGCTCGAGCTGGACCTGGCCGTCTACAAGCTGGGCGAAGAAGCGAGCGTCCCGCTCACAGACTTCTCGCTGGACGGCGGTGCGCGGCGCGGCCTCCGCCGCACGCTCCGGCAAGTAGAGGCCTCCGGCTGCACGATGGAGGTCGTCCCGCCCGAGGGCGTCGGAGCGCTCATGCCCGAGTTGCAACGCGTCTCCGACGCCTGGCTCGGCCAGAAGAAGGTGCCGGAGAAGGGATTCTCGCTTGGCCGGTTCGACCCGGACTACCTGTGCAACTTTCCGGTCGCCATCGTCCGCGGGCCTTCGACCGGGCCGGGTGACGAAGCGGCCCACGGGCCCGGCGAGGTGCCGCCGATCGTCGCGTTCGCAAATCTCTGGGCCAACGATCGCCTTACTTGCACGGTCCCGCGACCGGCCGCGCGAACCGAGCTGTCCGGCGATCTCATGCGGTTCGATCCGCCGCGGGCACCGGACGGCGTCATGGAATACCTGTTCATCCGACTGATGCTCTGGGGGGCGTCCGAGGGCTACGCTGCATTCAGCCTCGGGATGGCTCCCATGTCGGGGCTCGAGCCGGACGAAACCTCCCAGGCGCTGGCTCCGCTGTGGAATCGGGCCGGGGCGCTGCTGTACCGGTACGGCGAGCAATTCTACAACTTCCGCGGTCTCCGCGCCTTCAAGGAGAAATTCGACCCGGAGTGGAAGCCTCGTTATCTCGCGGCGCCGAGAGGACGGCTGGCTCTGACTGTCGCGCTCACGGATGTGGCCTCGCTCATCGCGGGCGGCATCGGCGATCTGCTCCACCGCTGAGGCACGGCGGTTCGGCCGGACTCAGTCTCGCGCGAAGGCCGAGTCGGAGGGCTCCCCGGGCACGAAGCGCACGCGGAGTTCGCCGTCGCGGATGAAGCCGTGCTCTTCGCGCGCTACACGCTCGATGGCGGCGGGATCCGAAATCAGGCTGTCGCCCTTCTGGACGAGCGAATCGGTCACCGTCTCGAGCCGGAACACGCTGTCCTGGAAGGCGACCTTGTCCTGCTGCATGGCACGGATGTCGAAGGTGCTGTAGACGCCGCCGAACGTGGCGTAGTAGAGCCCGACGCCGACCAGAAAGCCGATCGCCGCGCGAAATCCCCACCGCCTCAGTCGCTCATGCATAGGCGTCACGTCCCGGATACTTCGCTTCGGCGCCCAACTCCTCTTCGATGCGGAGGAGCTGATTGTACTTCGCCACCCGCTCGGAACGGCAGGCGGAGCCCGTCTTGATCTGGCCCGCATCCGTCGCCACCGCAAGGTCCGCGATGAACGTATCGCTCGTCTCGCCCGAGCGATGCGAGATCACCGAGGTGTAGCCGGAGCGCCGCGCAAGGCCGATGCAGCTCAGCGTCTCGGTGACGGTACCGATCTGGTTGAGCTTGATGAGGATCGAGTTCCCGATCCCCTCCCCGATGCCACGCTCGAGCCGCCGGACGTTCGTCACGAACAGGTCGTCGCCCACGAGCTGGACACGGTCGCCCAGTGCCAGGGTGAGCGCCTTCCAACCGCGCCAGTCGTCCTCGGCGAGGCCGTCCTCGATGGAGACGATCGGATAGGCGTCGAGCCACGAGGCGTACATGGCGATGAGCTCCTCGGCGGTCATGGCGCCCGCCTCGCCGGCGCTCTCGAACCGGTACTCCCCCGACTCCCCATCGTAGAACTCGGTGGCCGCCGAGTCGAAAGCGAGAGCCACGTCCTCCCCGGGCCGGTATCCGGCCGCCTCGATGGCTACCAGGATGGCATCGAGCGCCTCGCGGTTCGAGCCGAGATCGGGCGCCACGCCGCCCTCGTCGCCGACCGCCGTCGACATGCCGCGCTCGGCCAGGCCGTGAACGAGGGCGTGAAACACCTCGACGCCCGCCCGCAGACCCTCGGAGAAGCTCGACGCGCCGACCGGGACGACCATGAACTCCTGGATGTCGACGTTGTTGTTCGCGTGCGCCCCGCCGTTGACGATGTTCATCAGCGGCACCGGGAGGGTCGTGCCCTCGCCAAGGTGACGGTAAAGCGGCACCTCGCGCACGGCGGCACCACACCGGGCAGCGGCCATCGAAGCGGCAAGCAGCGCATTCGCGCCGAGCCGTCCCTTGTTGGGCGTCCCATCGAGCCCGATGAGGCGACTGTCGATCGCCGTCTGGTCGGTCACGTCCTCCCCGGTCAGCGCGTCGGCGATCTCACCGTCGACGTTCGCCACCGCCCGCAGCACTCCCTTGCCCCGGTAGCGGGCCGCATCGCCGTCCCGGAGCTCAACCGCCTCGTGGACCCCAGTGGAGGCGCCACTCGGCACCGCCGCGCGGCCGACATGCCCGTTGATCGTGCGGACTTCGGCCTCGACGGTGGGATTGCCACGGGAGTCGAGAATTTCGCGTGCGTGAATCGAATCGATGGTCGACATATGTGTACTTGAGATCGAGTGGCCTGTCGGAGGTTCCGGGTGAGGCGCAAATTGGGCGGCGAGCCCCTCGCGGACAAGAACACCCGACGACGCGCATCAGGCATCCGCCATCATCGACGTGACAACTTCCAGGAGATCGACATGAGACGACAGCTCGCCACGGGACTCGGAACCATCGGCATGGGGCTGGTCGCCGTACTGGTTCTGCTCGTCCTGATGTTCGGCTTCAACCGTGTGAACGATTACGAGGTGGCCGTGAAGCGAAACCCCGTCACCGGATCGGTCGCGACGGAACCGTACCGCCAGGGTCTCTACCACTCGATCCTGCGATCATGGACGAACTACTCGACCCGCGAGATCCAGTATCCGCGCGAGGGTGGCAGCGAACGACTCACCGCCCTGACGGCCGACCAGCTGCAGATCGCGATCGACGCGGCCTATCGTTACCGCATCGAGCCGGACTCGGCGGTGGCCCTCTTCCTGAAGATCGGCGAGCCGAGAGACGTGCACGCGTTCGTCTACAACAGCTACCGGTCGGCCGTGCGCGACGCGGTCGCCGAGGTGAACGCGGCCAATATTCTCTCCCGGGACCGTTCGGAGATCGGCAACCGGATCGAGGCCCTGATGGCCGAACGCTTAAGGCCGCGCGGCATCACGGTCACTGATTTCTTCGTGCGCGAGCTCGAGCCGCCGGAGACGCTCCGGGAGGCGATCGAGGCAAAATTGGCCCGCGAGCAGCAGGTCCAGGCAGAGGTGTACCAGACGCAGGTGGTCGAGGAGCAGGCGAACCAGAAGCGCGCCGAGGCGGCGGGCATCCGCGATGCCCAGGACATTATCGCGACGAGCCTGACCGGCGTGTCGGGCCAGCGGTATCTGTACTGGCGCTATCTCGAAGTGCTGGGCGAGGTCGCCGACGGGGAGAACAACCTGGTCGTCGCGCCCACCGAGGGCGGGATCCCGATCTTCTTCACGCCGAGCCAGTGAGCCGGCCTCACCCCGCAAAGTGATCGAATCCGGCCGTCGCCGGCGGGTCCACGGGCTCGCCGGCGCGGTCGATCCACGTGACGCCGCTCGC
>Ga0210123_1001790_pt1 | contig 10572 bp, 9 predicted proteins | sample Muzzi_PWB_D2_FD_185535 | JGI IMG/M metagenome (GOLD analysis project Ga0210123, IMG submission 185535) | Wetland microbial communities from San Francisco Bay, California, USA, that impact long-term carbon sequestration - Muzzi_PWB_D2 (SPAdes) | ecosystem: Environmental > Aquatic > Marine >... | reverse complement strand
GCGAACGCCTGCGCAACCTGAGTCCGGCGCAGAAGGAGCAGCTGCGTCAGCGCAACAACGGCAACGGCGGCTTCAGCCCCTGATCGGCCTGAAGCCTGAAGCCTGAAACGCGCGTCAGCGGCCGAGTTTGTCAAGGCGCTCGAGCGCTTTCTGATGACCCAGTTCTGCCGCTTTCGAATACCATTCCGCGGCTTTGTCCGGATCGCGGCCGACCGCCTTGCCTGATTCGTACAGGCGTCCGAGCCGGTACATCGCGAAGCGGTTCTGGCGGTGCGCGCCCTGCCGGTACAGCTCCAGCGCTTTCTGGTCGTCGCGCTCGACCAGCAGGCCCTGTTCGTACATGTAGCCCAGCTTTGCGAGCGCGAAGCCGTTATCCCGGCGCGCGGCTTCGGTGAACAGATCCCACGCGCGTTGCAGGTCCCGCTCGACACCGTTGCCTTGCAGGTACAGGTTACCCAGACGGGCCATCGCAAACGGGTTGCCGCTGGCGGCAGCCTGCGTGTACAGCGACAGCGCCTGCGTGACATCCTCGTCGACGGCGATGCCCTTTTCGTAAAAATAGCCGACCCTGGCCTTGCCCGGCGTGCTGCCGTTTTGTGCCGCGAGGCGGTACAGTCGCAGCGCTTCCGCCGGATTGCGCTCGACGCCCTGGCCCCGTTCGTACAGGCTGCCCAGCCGCGCCATACCCAGCGGGCTGTTCGCTGTGACGGCCTTCCAGTAGTATTGCTCGGCCCTGTCGTCATCCTGCTCGACACCGAATCCCTTCTGGTACAGGTTGCCCATGCGCGCGTACGCATCGGCGTCGCCGTTCTCGATCGCTTTCGAATACCACTGACGCGCCCTGTCATAATCGACGCTGACCCCGGCGCCGCGCTCCCAGACCTGACCCAGCCGCGTCTGCGCTTTCGCGTTACCCTGCTCGGCCAGCGCCGTGAACAGTCTGAACGCCGTATCGAAATCGCCGCGTATACGCGCCGCCATCGCCTGCTGGAAGCCGGCTTCGGCCTCGACATCCTGTACCGCCTGCAGGTACTGACGGTCACCGGCCGGGGAAGCACCATTGTTTTCAAGCGCCTGCTGCAGCGCGCGTATCTGCTGCCTTGAACGTGCCAGTTCTTCGAGGGATTCACGCAGGCTGTCTTCCAGTTCGTGATTTTCCCGAAGCGCACGCACGGTCTTCAGCACCTCGTCCGGATCGGCTTCGATCTTCGCCCTGACATAATAGTCGGGCTGCTGCCAGCGCTCCTCGAGCAGTTCCATCGCGGTGATGCCCGCCGAAATCGTGACGACGTCGTCGGCGGCATAAGGCTCACCGAGACTGTCACGGTGTACTTCGATCACGTTCTGCACATAAGTGCCCAGTTCCTGCAGCAGCTCGCGCCTGACGCCGTCGATCGCGTTGATGCGGCTGGTATAGCGCGTATCGAATTCATCGGCGGTGTAGGTGTAATCGCGGACATACGTATTGCTGATCGCGGCCGCGTTCATGCTGAACAGCAGCACCGGCAGCAGCATGATGAATGGTTTCATAGGTGTGATCCGTCGACCGGTGTGGATGTGAAACCCGGAGTATAGCCGTTCAGTCAGCGGCACAGTTCAACGCAGCAGCAGATCCAGGCGCAGGCGCTCGCGCTGATCGAACATGCGTCGTGCGATCAGCTGCAGCACGCTGACCACGCCGAAGCCGGTGCCCGCTGTGACCAGGAACATGATCAGGATCTGGTATTTCACCGCTTCGACCGGCGGACTGCCGGCGAGTATCTGGCCGGTCATCATGCCCGGCAGGCTGACGATGCCGGCGGCCGCCATCGCGTTGATGATCGGGATCATGCCTGCGCGCATCGCGTCGCGCGCGATGTCGCGGATCGCGTCACGATCGCGCTGGCCCAGCATCAGCCGCTGCTCGATCACGCTGCGCTGCTGCCAGGCCGTCTGCACCAGCCGGTCCATGCCCAGCGCGATGCCGTTCATCGTGTTGCCGAGCAGCATGCCGAGCAGCGGTATCGCGTATTGCGGCAGATACCACGGCTCGGCGCCGATCACCAGCACCAGCGCCAGCGCGGTAATCAGGAACGATGAGATGAACAGCGAGAACGCGCTGATGCCGAAACCCCACCAGCCCCTGAGTTTGCGTTTCTGCCGCGCGAGGATCTCCCAGGCCGCGACCGTCAGCATCACCAGCATGATCAGCGCGATCAGCGGCAGCCGCGACGAGGCGAAGACCGATTCGAGTATCAGCCCGACCAGCAGCAGCTGCGCGGTGGTGCGCAGCGCGGCAATCGCGAGCTGCCGGCCGATACCGAGACCCAGCCTGATGCTGAGGCCGATCAGCGCCAGCACCAGCATTGACGCCAGCATCAGGTCGGGCAGGGTCAGCAGAATCAGGCTGTCGCTCATGGCGCCAGCGCCTGCAGCCGGCCGTCGGCGACGCGGTAACTGGACGCGGCCACGCGTTCGAGCTGCGCCGGATCGTGGCTGACCCAGATCGCCATCGCGTTGCGCGTGTCCAGATAGTCCCGGATCAGCGCTTCCACGCGCGCGGCATTGCCGTTGTCCAGATTCGCGCTGGGTTCATCCAGCAGCAGGACCCGCGGGCTGTGCGCGAGCAGTCGCAGCACCGCGAGGCGCTGCTTCTCGCCGCTGGAGCAGCGGCTGACCTGCCAGTCCAGCACGTCTGCATCGAAGCCCAGCTGCCGCAGCTGCCGGTCCTGCACCTCGAAGTGCTCACCGATCCGGTCGAACCACCACAGGCTCTCCGCCGGCAGCAGGCTGACCCGCCTGCGCCATTCGTGCCCGCTGACATCGCACTGGGCGATCTCGTCGGCGTACACCTGGCCTTCGTGCTCGTCCATATCGGCGATCGCTCGCAGCAGCCGGGTCTTGCCGGAACCGGAATCGCCGCACAGGCCGAGACACTCACCCGGACGTATCGTCAGGCTGACGGCTTCGACATCGGCAATCTTCAGGTCTTCGAGTTTCAGCATAGCTGTTGTAGATCAATCAGCCCGCATTGTAACAGCCCTGTTCGGTTATACTCGCCTGCATGAGATATTTTGCGGCTATTTTGCTGCTGTGCGCACAGACATTGTGGGCGGATTCCACGCGCATCGAGGTCTATCCGGTCAGCCAGAAATACCGCGATGTTCACCCCGGCGATACGCTGGGTGAAATCGTCGCCGAACTGCTGCCGGAAACGCCGAACCTGCGCCAGCAGCTGATCAGCGAAATCGTCGAGCTGAATCCCGACGCTTTTATCGGCGGCGACCCGGACCGGCTGCGCGCGCATACGCGGTTGTGGTTACCGAACAGTCTCGAACAGCCTGCGAGCGACGCGTCCGCAACCACGGGTACAGTGGAACACTTCTCCTGGGGCAGCATCAGGCGAATGGATAAATAGCATCTGCCGGGGTCGGATATGGCTGGAACACGAACACACTCACGTGAACTGAACGAATCGGGCGCAGCATTGTTGCGCAGACTCCTGATAGTAACCCTGGCGGCGGCGTTCGCGCTGATGCTGGCGGCCTGCACCAGCGGCGGCAGCGACAATACCAGCCCGCTGGTCGCCGGCGGCATCGTCGCGAATCCGACCGCGGTGAACCTGGGTTCGAGCCAGAACAGCGCAACCGTGGTGCTGAGCAGCCTGGTCGCGGCGCCGCCGTCGGTCACCGGCGTCGGCGCGAGCACTGCCTGGCTGACCGCGACCGCCGCCAGCACCGACGCCAACGGCCTCGGCAGCTACACGATCGGCGTCGACCGGACCGGGCTGCTGGACGGCGACTACAGCGGCGCGGTCACGTTCGATCTGAGCAGCGGCGACTCGATCACGGTGATCGTCACGATGCGGGTGATATTCACGATCAGCGGCACGATCACGGCCGCGGCCACGACCGCGGTCGACAGCGACCTGAACGACCCGTTCGCGCCGTTCACCCCGAACGACGACTTTCCGATCGCGCAGCCGCTGGGCACGCCGGCGATCGTGAATGGCTTCGTCTCGCTGTCCGGCACCGGCATCCTCGGCGACCGCTTCCAGTCCATCGGTGACGAGTACGATTATTACTCGGTGCACCTGCTCGCGGGCCAGTACGTCTCGCTGCGCGTGGCCGATTTCCTGCCCGACAGTCCCGCTGCGGTGGATGTGGACGTGGTACTGTACGACAGTACTCAGAAGTTTGTTGATACATCGCAAAACATATTCTCTGAGTTCGAGTCGGTGCTGGTAAAGGACGATGGCGACTATTACATTGCCGTGCGCGGATACAGCGGCAGCAGCAAGTACGTGCTGAACATCGGCTCGACCTCGCTGGCCCCGACCGCGGCCGCCGGCGGCATACCGGCCGACTTCGTGCCGGACCAGGCGATCGTCAAATACAAGCCGCAGGCCGGCAGCGCGACCATCAGCGCGATCAACGCAAGCCCGGGCATTCGCCTGTCGCATCGCAACCGTTCGCGCCCGGCATTGCTGCGCCGGGATAAAAACACCGCTCTCGCGACGATCCTGCGTGCGCTGGGCGGCGCTACGGGCGGCCCCGGCGCGGCCGCCTCGCCGGCGCGGCAGGCGTTCGAAGCCGGCCTCGACGACGAAAGCCGGCGCAAACTGGAAACGCTGCGGCTGATCAAGCAGCTCAACGCGATGCCCGGGATCGAGTACGCGGAGCCGAACTATATCCGGCGGCCGCTGTTCACGCCGAACGACCCGTATTACCCGTTCCAGCTGCACTACCCGCAGATCCGGCTGCCGCAGGCCTGGGACATCACCAACGTCAGCGGCGCGGGCACCGTGATCGTCGCGGTCGTGGATACCGGCGTGTTCCTCGCGCACGAGGACCTGGCCGGCCAGCTCGTGCCGGGCTATGACTTCATTTCCAGCGCGACCAACGCCCGCGACGGCGACGGCATCGACGCGAACCCGGACGATCCGGGCGACAGTTCGATCGGCGCGAGCTCGTGGCACGGCACCCACGTGACCGGCACCATCGCGGCCGCCAGCAATAACGGTATCGGTGTGACCGGCATCGCCAGGGACGCCAGGGTGATGCCGCTGCGGGTGCTGGGCGAGCTCGGCGGTACCGATTACGACATCAACCAGGCGCTGCGTTACGCGGCCGGCCTTTCCAACGACAGCGGCACGGTTCCCGCGCAGACGGCCGACATCGTCAATCTCAGCCTCGGCGGCGCCGGCTTCAGCCAGGCGTCGCAGAATCTCTACACCGAGCTGTACACCCGGGGCATCATCGTAATCGCGGCCGCCGGCAACGAAAACTCGTCGGTGCCCTCGTACCCTGCCGCCTACGACAACGTGGTGTCGGTCAGCGCGCTGGACTACCAGAACCAGCGCGCGCCGTACTCCAACTTCGGCCCGAGCGTGGACGTCGCCGCGCCGGGCGGCAACGCCTCGGTCGACCGCGACGGCAACGGCTACCCCGACGGCGTGCTGAGCACGCTGGTCGACGACACCACCGGCACACGCGACGACAGCTACGCGTTCTACCAGGGCACGTCCATGGCGGCGCCGCACGTGGCCGGCGTGGCCGCGCTGATGAAATGGGTCTACCCGGGCCTGATCGCCAGCGAATTCGACACCCTGCTGGCCAGCGGCGATCTGACCGTCGACGCCGGTACCAGCGGCCGCGACGACATCTACGGCTACGGCGTGATCGACGCGCTGAAGGCGGTGCAGGCGGCGCTGGCGGCCAACAACACGCCGATCGCCGGCACGGTGCTGGCGTCACCGACCTTCGTCGACCTGGGCGCGAATCTGCCCAGCGCGAGTCTCACGCTGGTCCAGGTCGGCGCCTCGCCGCCGACGGTCACCGGCTACAGCGACGATGCCGCGTGGCTGAGCGTGACCGCGCCCGCCGCCCCCGACGGCATCGGCGACTACAGCGTCGCGGTGGACCGCAGCGGCCTCGCCGACGCCAGTTACCGCGGCACGGTTTCTTTCAGCCTCAGCGACGGTGATACGATCGCCGTCGATATCGTGATGCAGGTCCGCAACACGACCGGCGGCCAGACCGGCGACACCGGCTACCTGTACATCCTGCTGGTCGATCCGCTGACGTACGCGACCATCGACCAGGTCGATCTGGGCGCGACCGACGGCGCCTACGCCTACCAGTTCGACGATGTCGTCGCCGGCAGCTACTATATCGTCGGCGGTTCCGACATCGATAATGACGGTTTCATCTGCGATATCGGTGAAAGCTGCGGCAGCTATCCGATCCTGAATGAATTTTTCCTGCTGGACATCAGCAGCAGCCGCAGCGACATCGACTTCATCTCGAACGTGATTTCGGGCGTGACCAACCGCACCGGTGCGATCGCCGGCGCACCGGTCGAGGGTTTCAAGCTGATGCCCGGCACGGATCGAACGCGCAAGACCGTCGGTTTTCGATGAACGCCGCCGCCTGCAGCGCAATCGTGCTGGCGCTGGCCGGCGCCGCGTGCCAGTCGCTGGAAAATACGCAATCCGGCGTGGCGCTGCGCGAAATCACCGCGAGCAGCCAGTGCGCCGTCAGCGACGCAAAACTGGCAGTGCTCGCAGACAGTGCCGAGGCATCGAGACTGACAGGCGCGTATCGCATCGGCGCGCAGCCCGCGCGCTGGCGGATCGACGACAGCAGGGAACGGCTGCTGCTGGTCGCGGCCGGCCGCAAACCCAGCGCCGGTTACCGGCTGCAACTCACGCAAGCCGACGCCGCGCTGCAGGACGGCGTGCTGCACCTGCCGGTGACCCTGTCGGCACCGGGCGAAGCCTACCGGGCCGCGGTGATCACCAGCCCGTGCCTGCTGCTGGCGGTGCAGCGGGGGCCGTACCGGCGCATCGTCGCGGACGATCTCGGGCTGGAACTCGAACTGGACGCCGACTGATCCTTGCATTCGTTGCAGTATCCAGCCGTGCATCGCGCTACAGCAGGCCGCGCTCCGCGAACGAAATCACCTCATCGCCGATCACCATGTGATCGAGCACGCGCACGTCGACCAGCGACAGCGCGTCTTTCAGACGACGCGTGATCTGCTCGTCGGCGCTGCTCGGTTCGGCGACACCGGACGGGTGATTGTGCGCGAATATGACCGCCGCGGCGTTTTTCTCGATCGCCTTGCGCACGACCTCGCGCGGGTACACGCTGGCGCCGTCGATGGTGCCGTGGAACATTTTCTCGAAGCTCAGCACGCGGTTGCGGTTGTCCAGGAACAGGCAGGCGAAGACCTCGTGGGGACAGGATTGCAGCTGCGCGCGCAGGTACGCGCGGGTGTCATCCGGGCAGCACAGCGCGTCGCCGCGCTGGATGTTTTCGTATAGATGGCGGCGCGCCATTTCGAGCACCGCGCGAAGCTGCGCGTACTTCGCGCGGCCGAGGCCGAGGTGGCGGCAGAAATCCTGTTCGCCGGATTCGAGCAGCGGCTTCAGGCCGCCGAACTCGTCCAGCAATGTGCGCGCCAGATCGACCGCGGTCACGCCGCGGGTGCCGGTGCGCAGAAATATCGCGAGCAGTTCGGCATCGGACAGCGCATCCGCGCCCCTGTCGAGCAGCTTCTCCCGCGGCCGCTCTTCCGCGGGCCAGTCGGATATCGTAATCGCCATTCAAACGCGTCCCTGTGTATCCCTGTTCGCGCCGATCTTAGTTGCTCGGCACGCCGCCGGCAAGCGGCAAATCACTGATTTCTGATACCATACCCCCCATGAAACGGCTCAGCGGCAAACACATCCTGCTCGGCATTACCGGCGGCATCGCCGCGTACAAGAGCGCCGAACTCACGCGCCGGCTGCGCGACGCCGGCGCGCAGGTGCGCGTGGTGATGACGCGCGCCGCGACCGAATTCGTGACGCCGCTGACCTTCCAGGCGCTGTCCGGTAACCCGGTGCACACGCAGCTGCTGGACGCGCAGGCCGAGGCCGGCATGGGCCATATCGAACTCGCGCGCTGGGCCGACGCGGTGCTGATCGCGCCGGCCAGCGCGAACTGCCTGTCGAAGCTCGCGCAGGGCCGCGCCGACGACCTGCTGACGACGCTGTGCCTGGCGACCCGCGCGCCGCTGGCGCTGGCGCCGGCGATGAACCACGTGATGTGGAGCGACCCGGCGACACAGGCGAACTGCGCCACGCTGACGCAGCGCGGCGCACAGCTGTTCGGCCCGGCCAGCGGCGCGCAGGCCTGCGGCGAAAGCGGCGTCGGCCGCATGCTGGAAGTACCCGGGCTGCTGCAGCATCTCGCCGGCCTGTTCGACACTGGCGCGCTGCAGGGACTGCGCGTGCTGATCACCGCAGGCCCGACGTACGAACCCGTCGACCCGGTGCGCTTCATCGGCAACCGCAGTTCCGGCCGCATGGGTTACGCGCTGGCGCGGGCCGCGGTCGAGGCAGGCGCGCACGTGACCCTGGTCAGCGGACCGACCCATCTGCAGACACCGGCGGATGTCAAACGCATCGACGCCGACACCGCCGCGCGGATGTACGACGCGGTGATGGCCGCGGTCGACGGCTGCGACATTTTCATCGCCGCCGCCGCGGTCGCCGATTACCGCCCGAAACAGGCGCAGCCGCAGAAACTGAAAAAGCACGCCGCCGAACTCAGCATCGAGCTCGAACGCACCGAAGACATCCTCGCCGCAGTCACGGCGCGTTCGCCGCGGCCGTTCGTGGTCGGCTTCGCCGCAGAAACCGAAAACCTGGAAGCGAACGCCAGCGCGAAGCTGCAGCACAAAAAAGCGGACATGATCGCCGCGAACCGGGTCGGCACCGGCGACGAACCGGAGGTCAATGGCGCCGCAACACGAGACATCGGCTTTAACAGCGAATACAATGCGCTGCACGTAATCTGGAACGGCGGCGCGCAACGGCTCGAACAGGCGCGCAAGTCCGTGATCGCGGCCCGGCTGATCACTCTGATTGCGAACCGGTACAACGACAGGACCAGCCACGACCCAGATGCGAAAAATTCAGCTCAAGATTCTCGATGACCGTATCGGCAACAGCATTCCACTGCCCGCGCACGCGACCGCCGGTTCCGCCGGCATGGACCTGCGCGCCTGCATCGACGCGACCATCACGCTGCAGCCCGGCGACACCGAGCTGATCCCGACCGGCCTCGCGATCCACATCGACGACCCGGGACTGGCCGCGACCATCCTGCCGCGCTCCGGCCTCGGGCACAAACACGGCATCGTGCTCGGCAACCTGGTCGGGCTGATCGATTCGGACTACCAGGGCCAGCTGTTCGTATCGTGCTGGAACCGGGGCCGCGAGGCATTCACGATCGAACAGGGAGACCGCATCGCCCAGCTGGTGTTCGTGCCGGTAGTGCAGGCCGATTTCGAAGTCGTCGCCGAATTCGACGAAAGTCACCGCGGCAGCGGCGGTTTCGGCCACTCGGGCCACAAGTAACGGCGGGATTCGCCCGCCTGATCATCCAACCATTGCGGATAACACATGATGGCTATAACCGAAGACATATTCCGCGCGTACGACATCCGCGGCATCGTCGAGACCGCGCTGACGCCCGATGCGGTGCGACAGATCGGCCGGGCGTTCGCCAGCGAAGCGCGTTCACGCGGGCAGCAAACGGTCGTGATCGCGCGTGACGGCCGCCTGTCCAGCCCGATGCTGTCGCAGTCGCTGGCCGATGGCCTGCGCGCCGGCGGCTGCGACGTGATCGACATCGGCCTGGCGCCGACGCCGGTGCTGTATTTCGCGACCCACAAGCTCAAAACCGGCACCGGTATCATGATCACCGGCAGCCACAACCCGCCGCAGTACAACGGCCTGAAGATGATGATCGCCGGCGACACCATCTACGGCGACGGCATCAAGGCGCTGTACCGCCGCATCGTCGACGGCGAACTCGACAGCGGCGCCGGCGGCTACGAACAGCAGGACGTGCTGCCCGCGTACGTCGACGCCATCGTCGCGGACGTGAAACTCGCGAAGCCGCTGCGCATCGCGGTCGACTGCGGCAACGGCGCGGCCGGCGTGATCGCAGTCGAACTGTTCAGCAAACTCGGCTGCGACATCACCGATCTGTTCTGCGACGTGGACGGCCATTTCCCGAACCATCACCCGGACCCGTCGCAGCCCGGGAACCTCAACGACATCAGGCGGGTGATCGCCGACAATCAGCTCGATCTGGGACTGGCGTTCGACGGCGACGCCGACCGTGTCGGCATCATCGACGACAAGGGCAATATCATCTGGGCCGACCGCCAGATGATGCTGTACGCGGCCGACGTGCTGTCGCGCAAGCCCGGCGCGATGATCATTTTCGACATCAAGTCCAGCAGCAACCTCGAACACGTGATCCGCAAGCTCGGCGGCAAACCGCTGATGTGGAAAACCGGGCATTCGTTCATCAAGGCCAAGATGAAGGAAACCGGCGCCGAACTCGCCGGCGAGATGAGCGGCCACATTTTCTTCAAGGAGCGCTGGTTCGGTTTCGACGACGGGCTCTACGGCGCCGCGCGCATGCTCGAAATCCTCAGCAAACGCGATCAGCCCGCCAGCGAGGTGTTCGCCGAACTGCCGGACAGCTTCAATACACCGGAACTGAATATCCAGTTCGACGAGGGCGAGCA
>Ga0210123_1001789_pt1 | contig 10575 bp, 11 predicted proteins | sample Muzzi_PWB_D2_FD_185535 | JGI IMG/M metagenome (GOLD analysis project Ga0210123, IMG submission 185535) | Wetland microbial communities from San Francisco Bay, California, USA, that impact long-term carbon sequestration - Muzzi_PWB_D2 (SPAdes) | ecosystem: Environmental > Aquatic > Marine >... | reverse complement strand
TTGGCGAGCTGGCCGGTATTGAAGCCGAAACCATCGATCTGCTGGCGCTGATTGCAGCGGGCGTGGTGCCGGCGATGACCCAGAAAGCCAGGATTATCGCTTCGGGCAAAATCGACAAGGCCGTGAAGATCATGGGTGTGGCTGTAACCCCGGGCGCGCGCGCGGCGATCGAAGCCGCCGGCGGCAGCGTCGAAACCCTGTAACGGGACGCGCGATCATGGCGGGACTGGGTCTGGGTAAAATGCAGGAACTGAAGCAGCGCCTGCTGTTTCTGATCGGCGCGATGATCGTGTTCCGCATCGGCGCCTATATCCCGGTTCCCGGCATCGATCCGCATATACTGTCGACGCTGTTCGAACAGCAGAAAGGCAGCATCCTCGGCGTGTTCAACCTGTTTTCGGGCGGCGCGCTGGGGCGTATGTCGATCTTCGCGCTCGGCATCATGCCGTATATTTCGGCTTCGATTATCATGCAGCTGCTCGCGGTCACGGTGCCGTCGCTGGAGCAGGTGAAGAAGGAAGGCGAGTCCGGGCGCCGCAAGATCGCGACCTACACGCGCTATTTCACGCTGGTGCTGGCCACGTTCCAGTCGATCGGGATTTCATCCGCGCTGCAGGGGCAGTCGGTCGGGGCGCATCCGCTGGTGATGAACCCGGGTTTCGGTTTCGTGTTTACAGCCGCGGTGACGCTGGTGACCGGAACGATGTTCCTGATGTGGCTGGGCGAGCAGGTCACCGAGCGCGGTATCGGCAACGGCATTTCGATGATCATTTTCGCCGGTATCGTTGCCGGCCTGCCGCGCGCGATCGGCGGCACGCTGGAACTGGTGCGCACCGGCGAGCTGCACATGCTGACGACCATTTTCCTGTTCGTGATGGCGATCCTGGTGACCGGCTTCGTGATCTTCGTCGAGCGCGGGCAGCGCCGCATCACGGTGAACTACGCCAAGCGGCAGCAGGGCCGCAGGTTGTACCAGGCGCAGAGCAGCCATCTGCCGCTGAAGCTGAACATGGCGGGTGTGATTCCGCCGATTTTCGCGTCCAGCATCATCCTGTTCCCGGCGACCATGGGCAGCTGGTTCGGGCAGAGTAAAGGTATGGAATGGCTGCAGGATATCTCCAGCACGCTGTCGCCGGGCCAGCCGATTTACGTGATGCTGTACTCGCTGGCGATCATATTTTTCAGCTTTTTCTATACCGCGCTGGTATTCAATGCGCGTGAAACGGCGGATAACCTGAAGCGCGGCGGCGCGTTCATCCCGGGTATCCGGCCGGGTGAACAGACGGCCAGGTACATCGACACGGTGATGACGCGGCTGACTTTCGTCGGCGCGATCTATATCACGCTGGTGTGCCTGCTGCCCGAATTCCTGATTCTGTACTGGAACGTGCCGTTCTATTTCGGCGGTACCTCGCTGCTGATCATCGTGGTCGTGGTGATGGATTTCATGGCGCAGGTTCAGTCGCACATGATGTCGCACCAGTATGAAGGCATCATGAAAAAAGCCAATCTGCAGAACTACCAGCGCTAGCCGGGCAGCGGATTGATCAATCGGTTAATACCGGGGAACAGAAAATGAAAGTACGTGCATCAGTAAAAAAGATGTGTCGCAACTGCAAGATCATCAAGCGCAACGGCGTTGTCCGTGTGATCTGCTCGGACCCGCGCCACAAACAGCGCCAGGGCTGACGGTCTGGTTGATTTGAAACGATAATCTGGCTACAATTGCGCGCTTTGCCGCGACATAACGGAAACGAAAATGGCTCGAATTGCAGGAATTAACATTCCACCGAACAAGCATACCGTGATCGGTCTGACCTACATCTACGGCGTCGGCCGCACCCGCGCGCAGCAGATATGCGCATCAGCCGGGATCGAGCAGACACGCAAGGTCGGCGAGCTGTCCGAGAGCGAGCTGGAAACGCTGCGTACCGAAGTCGGCAAGTATCCGATCGAGGGCGATCTGCGCCGCGAAGTTTCGATGAACATCAAGCGCCTGATGGACATGGGCAGCTACCGCGGTATCCGACACCGCCGCGGCCTGCCGCTGCGCGGCCAGCGTACGCGCACCAATGCGCGCACCCGCAAGGGTCCGCGCAGGCCGATTACGCGATAGATCAGACGATAATCGATAAAACGATAATCGATAAAACATAACCGACTGAATAACAGTACCCGGACACAGAGTCAACCGTATGGCAAAGCCTGAAACCAAGAAGAAAATCAAACGCGTCGTCTCCGACGGCGTCGCGCATATTTACGCTTCTTTCAACAACACCATCATTACGATTACCGACCGCCAGGGCAATACCCTGTCGTGGGCGACGTCCGGCGGCTCCGGTTTCCGCGGTTCACGCAAGAGCACGCCGTTTGCCGCGCAGGTCGCGGCGGAACGCGCCGGTTCGCGCGCGCAGGAATACGGCATGAAAAATCTCGACGTGATGGTGCGCGGACCGGGGCCCGGGCGTGAATCCGCGGTGCGCTCGCTGAACAATGCCGGCTTCAAGATCAATAACATCACCGATGTCACACCGATTCCTCATAACGGTTGCCGTCCGCCGAAAAGACGTCGTGTTTAAGAACGGAGAATATGTAAGTGGCTAAATATACGGGACCAAAATGCAAGCTCAGCCGCCGCGAAGGGGTTGATCTCGAACTCAAATCGTCGCTGCGCCCGCTGGATTCGAAGTGCAAGCTCGACCAGATTCCCGGCCAGCACGGCGCCCGCCGCACGCGCCTGTCCGATTACGCGCTGCAGTTGCGCGAAAAGCAGAAGCTGCGCCGCATCTACGGCGTGCTGGAGAAACAGTTCCGCAATTACTACAAGGCCGCGGCCGGGCAGAAAGGCTCGACCGGCGAGAACCTGCTGAAGCTGCTGGAAACGCGTCTGGACAATGTCGTCTATCGCAGCGGCTTCGGCGCCACCCGCGCCGAAGCGCGCCAGCTGGTCAATCACAAGTCCATCCTGGTCAATAACGCGGTCGTGAACATTCCCTCGTACAGGGTCAGTGCAAACGACGTCATCACGGTGCGCGAAAAGGCCAGAAAGCAGACACGTATCGCCGACTCGCTGAATATGGCCAGGCAGAAAGGCGTCGTCGACTGGATCAGCCTGGACGAAAACAAGCTCGAAGCCGTATTCAGAAATGTCCCCGAACGCGCCGATCTGCCGCCCGATATCAACGAACAGCTCGTTGTGGAACTTTACTCGAAGTAAAGACCCTGTCATCGATAGCGTCAGAGCAATACCAGTTAGAGAGGAATACAGGGCATGTCAGAAGAGTTACTCACACCGCGCACCATCAATGTTGAAAGCTACAGCGATACCCACGCCAGGGTCGCTCTCGAACCGCTGGAACGGGGTTTCGGCCATACCCTGGGCAATGCACTGCGCCGCATCCTGCTGTCGTCCATCGGCGGCAGTGCGATCACCGAAGTCGAGATCGAAGGCGTCGAACACGAATACAGCGCGATCGACGGCGTGCAGGAAGACGTACTCGAAATACTGCTGAACCTGAAGGGCATCGCGATCCGCATGCACTCGAATAACGAGGGCGTGATCACGCTGAACAAGTCCGGTGTAGGTGTCGTCACCGCCGGGGACATCGAAACCGGCCATGACATCGAAATCGTGAACCCGGATCACGTGATCGCGAACATGAACAAGGAAGGTAGCCTCAAGATGACGATGAAGGTCACGAAAGGGCGCGGATACCAGCCGGCGACCCGCCGCAGCAGCGACAGTGAAGGCGTCACCATCGGCAACCTGAAAATCGATGCCTCCTTCAGCCCGATCCGGCGCGTCGCCTACAATGTCGAGAACGCGCGCGTGGCGCAGAGCACCGACCTGGACAAGCTGATCATCGACCTGCAAACCAACGGCACGGTCGATCCGGAAGAAGCCATTCGCACCGCGGCGACGATCCTGCAAAGCCAGCTGTCGTCGTTCGTGAACCTGCAGGGTGTCGAAGCGGAAGTCTCGATGGACGAAGAAGCCGATATCGATCCGATCCTGCTGCGCCCGGTCGATGAGCTGGAACTGACGGTGCGCTCGGCGAACTGCCTGAAGGCGGAAAACGTGTACTACATCGGCGATCTGATCCAGCGCACCGAAGTCGAACTGCTCAGAACGCCGAACCTGGGCAAGAAATCGCTGACCGAAATCAAGGACGTGCTCGCATCGCACGGCCTGTCGCTCGGCATCCAGCTCGAAAACTGGCCGCCGGCATCGATCAGGGACAAGGAAACCGGCTAGGCGAAAAGATACATACAGACACGTGCAGCCGGTGCAGAACCCGCTGACAAACAGACAATCGGTTTATACATTCAGGTAATCAACATGCGCCATCGCAAATCAGGCCGTCAACTGAACAGGAACAGCAGTCATCGCAGCGCGATGTTCAGCAATATGGCCAATTCGCTGTTCCAGCACGAAATCATCAGGACCACGCTGCCCAAGGCCAAGGAACTGCGCCGCGTCGCGGAACCGCTGATCACGATGGCAAAAGACGATTCGGTCGCGAAACGCCGTCTGGCATTCTCGCGACTGCAGGACAAGGCCATGGTCGGAAAGCTGTTCAGCGAACTGGGTCCGCGCTACAAGGAACGCCCCGGCGGTTACACCCGTATCCTGAAATGCGGCTACCGCGCCGGTGACTCGGCGCCGATGGCCTATATCGAACTGGTCGGGCGTCCGGGCGCCGAGACCGAGTAAGCTTCGCTGAAGCGGTTCAACCGAAGCCGGCCTGTTGGCCGGCTTTTTCGTTTCCGGGCCGGATGCGCGCGAGCTGGCGATCGTGGGTGCTCGCCAGGGTCGCGAGTGCGATGACCGATCCGGCCAGCGCCAGGGCCATGTCAGACTGCGTGTCCCAGACATAACCCTGGGTGCCGAGAAACGCGTCCGCTGAAGCACCGCTGAACATGGCGACGGCCCACTCCAGCAGTTCGTAGCAGGCGCTCAGTGCAAGGCAGAAACAGACGACAATGAACGACAGCCACGCGCCGGTCCGCACCACCCGGTTTCTGATCAGCACCTCGCGGGCGATGATCGCGGGCACGAAGCCCTGCGCGAAATGGCCGAGCTTGTCGTAATTATTGCGCGGGAGTTGCAGCGCCTGCTTCAGCCAGTCGAACAGCGGCACGGCTTCGTAGGTGTAATGCCCGCCGACCATCAGGATGATGCAATGGACCAGTATCAGCGCGTAGCACAGCCGGGTCAGCGGAAATGACTTGCGCGTCGCGGCCAGCACCGCAAAACCGGCCAGCGCCGGCAGGACTTCCAGCCACCAGATGAAATAGTCTTTCGGCTGGATCGCGGACCACAGCAGCACGGCGCCGAACGTTGTTATCCAGAGTGCCTGCATGGAGTCAAGGATCGAAGCGCCCTGTCTCAAACGAGCTGTCATCAAACGTGTTATCGGAGGTGATACCGGTTGCCGTTGCGATTGCCGCCGTGCGTGTCATTGCGCGAGCGGACCGGAACAGGCGTCGCTGCCGCTGGTTTCGGCGGCGGTGCGGCGTCGGTCAGGCGCTGCGCCGGACTTCGTCGTCCCGGTAGTGCGAATCCGTCCAGCATTTAGGCAGGGCTTCGCCTGAAAGGAACACCAGATCCGCCTTGCTGAATTTATCCGGATCCTGGATTTCCTCGCCGAAGGTCAGGCGACCGACGATTTCATGCAGGAACGGATCGAACAGATCCTTCAGGCTCAGCACTTCAACCAGATGGCCCGCTTTGGTTTCTTTCAGTAACATGTTCATCTCCTGTGTGTCTGTAAATAAAAGGATACACCGACTGCCATGAAGGGTTCAACTTCCGGGTTTTCGCAGGCTTCAGCTCAGCGCCCGTTTGCCGCGTTTTGCGCCGGCCGTGTGTGACACCGCCGGTTTCGCGCGCGCGGCTTTCGCCGCGGCCTTTTTCACCGGCGCGCGCTTCACCGGCGCGAGAATCCGGGCGAGGTGCTGCCCGGTGAACGAGGCGGCGACACCGGCGACGTGCTCGGGCGTACCTTCGGCGATGAGTCTGCCGCCCTTGTAACCGCCTTCGGGGCCGAGGTCGATGAGCCAGTCGGCGACCTTGATGATGTCCATGTTGTGCTCGATCACGATCACGGTGTTGCCGTGGTCGCGCAGGCGGTTCAGCACGTCCAGCAGCTGCTGCACATCGTGAAAGTGCAGGCCGGTGGTGGGCTCGTCGAGTATGTATGCGGTCCGACCGGTGTCGCGCTTGGACAGCTCGCGCGACAGCTTGATGCGCTGCGCCTCGCCGCCGGACAGCGTGGTCGCGCGCTGGCCCAGCGTGATGTAGGACAGGCCCACGTCCATCAGCGTCTCCAGCTTGCGCCTGATCACCGGGATCGCGTCGAAGAACACGACCGCGTCTTCCACGGTCATTTCCAGTACCTCGTGGATGTTCCTGCCCTTGTACTTGATCTCCAGGGTCTCGCGGTTGTAGCGCTTGCCGTGGCAGACATCGCAGGCGACGTACACGTCCGGCAGAAAATGCATCTCGACCTTGATCACGCCGTCGCCCTGGCAGGCTTCGCAGCGTCCGCCCCTGACGTTGAAGCTGAAACGGCCGGGTTTGTAGCCGCGCGAGCGCGCTTCCTGCGTGGTCGCGAACAGGTCACGGATCGGCGTGAACAGGCCGGTGTAGGTCGCCGGGTTCGAGCGCGGCGTGCGCCCGATCGGCGCCTGGTCGATTTCGACCACCTTGTCGAAGTGCTCGATGCCTTCGTGGCCGTCGTGCGGCGCGACGCCCATCGAATTGCCGTTGATCTCGCGCGCGAGGATCGCGTACAGCGTGTCGTTGACCAGCGTCGATTTGCCGGAGCCGGACACGCCGGTCACGCAGGTGAACAGCCCGACCGGGAACGACACGTCGAGCTGCTGCAGGTTGTTGCCGCCGGCACCGCGGATGGTGAAAAAGTTCCTGCCCGGCGGCGTGCGCTTTTTCGGCACCGCTATGCTGCGCTTGCCGGACAGGAACTGCCCGGTGATCGAGGCCGGGTTCGACCTGATGTCGGCCGGCGTGCCCTGCGCGATGATCCGGCCGCCGTGCACGCCGGCGCCGGGACCGATGTCGATCACGTGGTCCGCGCTCAGGATCGCGTCCTCGTCGTGCTCGACCACGATCACGGTGTTGCCGATGTCGCGCAGGTGCGTCAGCGTCGCGATCAGGCGGTCGTTGTCGCGCTGGTGCAGGCCGATCGACGGCTCGTCGAGGATGTACATCACGCCGACCAGGCCGGCGCCGATCTGGCTGGCGAGGCGGATGCGCTGCGCCTCGCCGCCGGACAGCGTGTCGGAACCGCGGTCCAGCGACAGGTAGTCGAGGCCGACATTGATCAGGAACTGCAGCCGAGCGGTGATTTCCTTGACGATTTTCTCGGCGATCTGGCCGCGCTTGCCGCCGAGCTGCAGCTGCTGAAAGAACTCGTGCGCGCCCAGCACCGGCTGCGCGGCGATTTCGGGCAGCGCCCTGCCGCCGATGAAGACGTGGCGCGCGGCCCGGTTCAGCCGTGTGCCGTGGCACTCGGGGCAGGACTTCTGCGACAGGTATTTCGCCAGCTCCTCGCGCACCACGCTGGAATCGGTTTCGCGGTAGCGCCGTTCCATGTTGTGCAGCACGCCTTCGAACGCGTGGGTCTTGCGCTTGCTGCGGCCGTTGCGATAGCCGGGGTAGCTGAACGCGATGCGTTCGCGGCCGCTGCCGTACAGCAGGATGTTGTGGATTTCCGCGGGCAATTCTTCGTACGGCAGCTCGATGTCGAAATCGTAGTGTTCGGCCAGCGACTGCAGCAGGCTGTAGTAGTACGCGTTGCGCCGGTCCCAGCCGCGGATCGCGCCGCCGGCGAGGCTCAGGTGCGGATTGCAGACCACGCGCTGCGGGTCGAAATAGTGCTTGCTGCCAATGCCGTCACACTCCGGGCAGGCGCCGGCCGGGTTGTTGAACGAGAACAGCCTCGGTTCCAGCTCCTGCAGGCTGTAGCCGCACGCCGGGCACGCGAAGCGCGCGGAGAACACCAGCTCCGGATGCTTCTGCTTCTGGTCCTGGTCGTCCATCCACGCGATAGACGCGACATCGTCGGCCAGCTTCAGCGCGGTCTCGAACGACTCCGCGAGGCGCAGCTTCATGTCCTCGCGCACCTTGAAACGGTCGACCACGACCTCGATGGTGTGCTTGCTGTTCGGCTTGAGTTCCGGGATTTCATCCAGCTCGTACACCGTGCCGTCGACGCGTGCGCGCAGAAAACCCTGCTGGCGCAGGTCCGCGAACAGGCTGGCGTACTCGCCCTTGCGCTCGCGGATCACCGGCGCCAGCAGCATCAGCCGGGTGTCCGGCGGCAGCGCCAGCACCGCGTCGACCATCTGGCTGACCGTCTGCGCTTCCAGCACGGTGTCGTGCGTCGGGCAGCGCGGCGTGCCGGCGCGGGCGAACAGCAGGCGCAGGTAATCGTAGATTTCGGTGACGGTGCCGACGGTCGAGCGCGGGTTGTGCGAGGTGGTCTTCTGTTCGATCGAGATCGCCGGCGACAGGCCCTCGATATGGTCCACGTCCGGCTTTTCCATCATCGACAGGAACTGGCGCGCGTACGCCGACAGGGATTCGACGTAGCGGCGCTGGCCCTCGGCGAAGATGGTGTCGAACGCCAGCGATGACTTGCCGGAACCCGACAGCCCGGTGATCACGATCAGGCGATCGCGCGGGATGTCGATATCGATGTTCTTCAGGTTGTGGGTGCGGGCGCCGCGTATCTGGATGGTATCCATGAACTAATTCGGTGTTGCGTGATCGATAACAGGGCAATCTGGTAGAATGCATCCCTTTCATTGTACGGGTCAAGAGTTGTGTCCGCTTTTCAGCAGAATCTCGGCAGCACAGAACGCCGCGCCGGCGCTGCGATCGCGCTGATCTACGCTTTTCGAATGCTGGGTCTGTTCATGATCCTGCCTGTATTCGCGCTGTACGCGGAACATCTTCCCGGCGCCACGCCGCTGCTGACCGGCATCGCGCTGGGTGTGTACGGCCTGACCCAGGCGACGCTGCAGATCCCGTTCGGCATGCTGTCGGACCGCATCGGGCGCAAGCCGGTGATCATGGGCGGCCTGCTGATATTCGCACTCGGCAGCCTGCTGGCCGCGCACGCCGACGGCATCTACGGCATCATCGCCGGGCGCGCGCTGCAGGGCGCCGGCGCGGTCGCGGCCGCGCTGATGGCGCTGGCGGCCGACCTGTCGCGCGAAGAACACCGCACCAAGATGATGGCGCTGATCGGCGCCAGCATCGGCATCGCGTTCGCCACGTCGATGGTGATCGGCCCGCTGCTGAATGCTTATATCGGTCTTTCCGGCATCTTCGTGACCACCGCGGTGCTCGCGCTGCTCGGCATCGCGATCCTCTACCTGGTCGTGCCCGACCCGCTGCAAAGCCATTTTCACCGCGACGCCGAAGTGCAGACCGGCAGCCTGCGCAAGGTGCTCGCGGACACGCAGCTGCTGCGCCTGGACGCCGGCATTTTCGTGCTGCATTTCGTGCTGATGTGCGTGTTCCTGGTGATGCCGCTGGAGCTGCGCGACACCGCCGGCCTGAAACCCGCGAGCCACGGCATGCTGTACCTGCCGGTGTTCGCGGTGTCGCTGGTGCTGATGGTGCCGTTCATCATCATCGCCGAGCGCAGGCGCATGATGAAACAGGTATTCATCGGCGCGATCGTCGCGCTGATCGTGGCCGTGTGCGGCTTCCTGCTCAGCACCGGGCTTGTATCGGTGGCCGTGTCGCTGGTGGTGTTTTTCGCCGGCTTCAACCTGCTCGAAGCCACGCTGCCGTCGCTGGTCAGCAAGGTCGCCAGCGCGACCCACAAGGGCACCGCGATGGGCATGTATTCCAGCAGCCAGTTTCTCGGCGCGTTCGCCGGCGGCGCGATCGGCGGCACCGCGCACGGCCTGTGGGGCATCGACGGCGTGTTCTGCGCGGTGCTGGCGATCCTGTTCGTGTGGCTGCTGCTAGCCATGAGCATGCGCCAGCCGCGTTACCTGAGCACGCTGCTGCTGAACGTCGGCCCGCAGGATGAATCCTCCGCGGCCATGCTGTCGCGCACACTGGCCGACATCGAGGGCGTCGCCGAGGCGGCCGTGATCGGCGCCGAGGGTATCGCTTATCTGAAAATTGAAAAGCATGTCCTTGACGAGGAAAAACTGGTATCGTTTATGGCCACTGAAAACTGATCTGCACCGTACGGGGAAGAATAATGGCTCGAGGCATCAATAAAGTAATTCTGGTCGGCAACTGCGGCAAGGACCCCGAAACCCGCTACATGCCCAGCGGCGGCGCGGTGACCAACATCACGCTGGCGACCTCCGAAGGCTGGAAGGACAAGCAGACCGGCGAACAGAAGGAACGCACCGAATGGCACACCATCGTGTTCTTCAACCGTCTCGCCGAGATCGCCGGCGAATACCTGCGCAAGGGTTCGCAGATCTACGTCGAAGGCAGCCTGCGCACGCGCAAATGGCAGGACAAGAACGGCCAGGACCGCTACACCACCGAGATCGTCGCCAGCGAACCCTTGCGCAGGT
>Ga0210123_1001788_pt1 | contig 10577 bp, 8 predicted proteins | sample Muzzi_PWB_D2_FD_185535 | JGI IMG/M metagenome (GOLD analysis project Ga0210123, IMG submission 185535) | Wetland microbial communities from San Francisco Bay, California, USA, that impact long-term carbon sequestration - Muzzi_PWB_D2 (SPAdes) | ecosystem: Environmental > Aquatic > Marine >... | reverse complement strand
CATGACCCTCACGTCCAGGAAGAAGCTCGCAAATCGGGCATCCCGGAGCAGGTCCTGAATGCGGCCAAACGTTCGCCGGTCTACAAGTTCGTCAAGGAGTGGGGCATCGCTCTCCCTCTTCATCCCGAATTCCGTACCCTGCCGATGCTCTTCTACGTGCCGCCGCTCCTGCCGGTGCTGTCGATGGAAAACCATGGCACCCAGAAATTGGCGGAGGAATTCTTCACGACCCTGGAGCAGGCCCGCTTGCCGATTCGGTACCTGGCCGGCCTGTTCGCCGGCGGCAACGAAGAAGAGGTCAAGGCGGTTTACCGGAAATTGATGGCGGTGCGAATCCAGCGCCGCGGCGATACCGTGGGAGACCTTGACGACACCGAAACGGCCAAGGCCCGTGACATCGCCGGACTGACCGTCGAGCAGATCGAAGCCATCTACCGCATGACCTCCCTGACCGGGATCAGAGAGCGCATCGTGGTTCCACCGATGCTGCGGGAACAGGCCGTCGAGGCCGGCATCGATCCGGAAGAATACAAGCAGGGCATGGGCTTCGGCAGCCGGAAGCCGCCGAAAAGGCGGTGGTAATCATGACCGACTCAGTTTCCCAACGGCTCCTTTGCGGCCACTTCGCAACCCTGTTCACCTATCCAGCGGAAGGATTGCGGGAGACCGCCGTTGCCTGCAGTACACTGCTCCGGAAGGTCTGCCCGGAGGCTGAAGCCGCTTTGACCGATTTTGTCACTTTTCTGCGAACCAATACGGCCTCACGGATCGAGGAAGTCTACACCGTGACTTTTGATCTGCAGCCGGTCTGTTTTCCCTATGTCGGATATCAACTCTGTGGAGAGGGTCAACAGCGTGCGTTGTTCCTGATGGAACTCCAACGGCTCTACCGGGAGCATGAATTTGATTCCGGCGGCGAACTTCCGGACCATATCGGCACCGTGCTGCGGTTCCTCGGGCTGGTTGACGATGGGGACTGCCGTCGCGAAATCGTCCGGGACGGGCTGCTGCCGGCCCTGGATAAGATCCTCCAGGGGCTTGATTCCGGCGAGCATCCCTACGCGGACCTGATCAAGGCTCTGCATGTTTTTCTGACCGGAATCCTTGAACCCGAAACCGAGCTGTCGACAGCGGCCACCCTGGGTGAAAACAGGCAGAAGGAGTATTGCTCATGATTGATACGATCCTTTTTGGCGTATTCCCTTACGTTGCGGTTGCCATTGCGGTTGCCGTCGGCATCTACCGGTATTGCATCGACCGCTATTCCTGGTCTTCCCAGTCGTCCCAGTTTCTGGAGAACAGGCTGCAGTTCTGGGGATCGGTTTCCTGGCACTACGCGATCCTGTTGATCCTTCTGGCCCACCTGCTGGCCTTTCTCTGCCCCCCGGGCTGGGGACGCCTGCTCGGCCAGCCGGCCCGGCTATTTGTCCTGGAGGTGACCGGATTGGGCCTCGGCCTTCTGGCCCTGTTCGGGCTGGCAATGCTGATCCTGCGCCGGGCCGGAAATGCCCGGGTCGGCGCCGTGACCACGGTTCTGGACTGGATCGTTCTGGCCGGGCTGCTGCTGCAGGTGGCGACCGGTGTTTACATTGCCTTCACGCTGCGCTGGGGGTCCGTCTGGTATCTGCATTCGGCGGCGCCGTGGCTCTGGTCGCTGGTCCGGTTCGACCCCCAGATCCAGTATCTGACCGCTTTGCCCGGCGTCGTCCAACTCCATGCGGCCAACGCCTTCCTGCTCATCGCCCTGATTCCCTTCAGCCGTCTGGCCCATCTTGTCAGTGTGCCGATTACCTACCTCTGGCGGCCTTTCCAGGTGGTGATCTGGTATCGCGAGAGACGCCGGGTCTGATTGCCCGGCTGGAGTCGTCCGGCGGCGGAATGACCGGCAACCCCTTTCACGGAAGGCATACCGATGCAGGAAAAAGCGACACTGAAATCCCACAAGGTTCTCTTTTTGAATACCCTGGCGTTTACTGTCTGCTTCGCCGCCTGGATGTTCAACGGGGTGCTGGTAACCTTCCTGGCGGACAACCAGGTCTTCAAATGGGGTCCGGTCGAGATCGGCTGGCTGATGGGGATCCCGGTGCTGACCGGATCGATCTTCCGCCTGCCGGCCGGGATGCTCACCGATAAGTTTGGCGGCAAGCCGATTTACGGTTCATTGCTTTTCATCTGCGCCATTCCGATGTTTTTCCTGTCAAAGGCGGACAGTTTTTTCACCTTTGCTCTGTGCAGCTTTGGATTCGGGCTTGCCGGGGTCAGTTTTTCCATCGGCATCGCCTTCTCCTCCGTCTGGTATCCGCGGGAGCGTCAGGGAACGGCCCTGGGGATTTTCGGTGCCGGCAACGCCGGGGCGGCCCTGACCACCCTCTTCGCTCCGACCCTGCTCAACAAACTGACCGACAACGGCGCCCACCTGGAAGGGTGGCGGCAGCTTCCGGTCTATTACGCCGGCATGCTGGTGGTGATGGGGGTGATATTTTTCATCTTCTCCGAAAATAAGAAACCGGCCTCCTCGACCAAGTCCTTCGGCCAGATGCTGACCCCGCTGAAAAGCATGCGGGTCTGGCGTTTCGGCCTCTATTATTTCCTGGTCTTCGGTTGTTTCGTTGCCTTTTCCCAGTGGCTGGTCCCCTATTTCGTCAACGTATATTACCTGCCGCTGGTGACCGCCGGGCTCTTCGCCGCGGCCTTCAGCCTCCCCTCGGGAGTCATCCGCGCCCTGGGCGGGTGGCTTTCCGACAAGTTTGGCGGCCGCACCATCATGTACTGGGTGCTCGGCTCCTCGGTGCTGATCAGCTTCATGGTGATCATCCCGAAGATGGAAATCTATTCGCCTGGGCGGGGGCTGATGGCAAAACGTGGGGGTGTTGTCAGCGAGGTCGGCTCCGGGACAATCCGGATCGGCGACCAATACTACCAGCTTAAGCCGAAACCGGAGATGGCGGTCTTCAAGGACGACCAGCTGCTTATTCTCCCGACCAAGCAGGCCTGGCAGGAACCGGTGGTGGAGGTGGGGCAGCAGGTGCATAAGAAAGAGCTGCTGGCCAAGGGTGTGACGCGGATCTTTTTTCAGGCCAATGTCTGGATCTTCGCCGTCTTCGTCATTCTCCTGGGCAGCATCTGGGGAATCGGCAAGGCGGCCGTCTACAAGCTGATCCCCGACTATTTTCCGGAGGAGGTCGGGGTGGTAGGAGGCATGGTCGGCGTGCTCGGCGGACTGGGAGGATTCGTCTGCCCGATCATTTTCGGCTACCTGCTCGAAGGGACCGGCCTCTGGACCAGCTGCTGGATGTTCATGTTCGCCCTGTCGCTGGTCTGCCTGATCTGGATGCATCTGGTGGCCACCAGACTGATGAAGGAAAAACATCCTGAAGATATGCAGAAATTCGAACAGGACAAAAAATTATTTATGGATGATGCCCTCAAGGAGTAACAACATGCCTATCAATCTGACCAAATGGGATGTCGAGGATCAGCAGTTCTGGGAATCCGAAGGAAAGAAAATCGCCAACCGCAACCTGTGGATCTCCATTCCCAGCCTGCTCTGCGGCTTCGCCGTATGGCTCTATTGGGGGATCATCACGGTACAGATGATCAACCTGGGTTATCCTTTCAGCCAGTCACAGCTCTTCACCCTGTCGGCGATTGCCGGCCTGACCGGCGCGACCCTGCGCATCCCCAGTTCCTTCCTGATTCGCATCGCCGGCGGCCGTAACACGATCTTCTTCACCACCGCGCTGCTGATGATCCCGGCCATCGGTACCGGCTTCGCCCTGCAGAACAAGGCGACCCCCATCGAGGTCTACTATCTGCTCGCTCTGCTCTCCGGCTTCGGCGGCGGCAACTTCGCTTCCTCCATGTCGAACATCAGCTTCTTCTTCCCCAAGCGCGTGCAGGGGACCTCCCTGGGGCTGAACGCCGGGCTCGGCAATTTCGGTGTCACCACCATGCAGATCCTCATTCCGCTGGTGATGACCTTCGGTTTGTTCGGCGGTGAATCCCAGACCCTGATCAATACCAGCGGCACCCTGATCGGCAAGATCCCGGCCGGTACCGAGACCTATATCCACAACGCCGGGTACGTCTGGCTGCTGCTGCTGGTCCCGCTGGCCTTTGCCGGTTTCTTCGGCATGAACAACATCAAGACCGAGACTGTCTCTCCCGATCTCAGTTCGACGGGCAAATCCTTCGCCATGATCAGCGGTCTGCTGCTGATCGCTTTTGTCACCTCGATTGCCGGCCTCTATCTGATGCTGCCGCCGCCCGTCGGCCTGGGATTGCTGAGCAAATGGATCGTCCTGCCGCTGGTTATCGCGGCCACGGTCTTCGGAATGAAACATCTGACTTCCGGCGGTCTGAAGGCCAACCTCAACCGGCAGTACAAGATTTTCGAGAATAAACATACCTGGGCGATGACCATCATCTACACCATGACCTTCGGTTCCTTTATCGGCTACTCTGCGGCCTTCGCCCTGTCGATCAAGGTTATCTTCGGTTTTTCGCATATCCTGGTCGACGGCGTTTTGACCCATAAAACCGTCAACGCAAATGGTCCGAGCGCCCTGATGTTCGCCTGGATGGGACCCTTCATCGGCGCCCTGATCCGCCCCGTCGGCGGCAAGATCGCCGACAAGCTCGGCGGTGCCATCGTCACCCAGTGGGTGTCGATCGTGATGATCATTTCGGCGCTGGGCTGCGCCTATTTCATGAAGGCCGCCTACGCCTCGCCCACCCCGGAGACATTCTTCTACCCGTTCCTGGTCCTGTTCATCATCCTCTTCGCCGCCACCGGGGTCGGCAACGGCTCGACCTTCCGTTCCATCGCCATCATTTTCGACAAGGAACAGGCCGGACCGGTGCTGGGGTGGACCTCCGCCGTGGCCGCCTACGGCGCTTTCATCATCCCCAAGGTCTTCGGCGAGCAGATCAAGGCGACCACCCCCGAGTACGCGCTCTACGGCTTCGCGATCTTCTACTTCGTCTGTCTGGTCATTAACTGGTGGTTTTATACCCGGAAGAACGCCTATGTGCAAAATCCCTGATCCGAAGGACTTGGCTTCTGATAAAATTGCGGCTCCGGAGTTGCGAAATTCCGCAGCCGATTTTCCCGGGATGGAGATCTGCTTAAAAATTTTTACTTATGTCGATATGGTTACGAGGATACGATGACTAATTTGCCGCATGACTCAAAAAATATTCCTGTCGATTTATTCGAACAGCTGGTCGCCAAGTCGGGTGACGGAATTCTCTTTGCCGATAGGGAAGGCATCATCAGGCTCTGGAGCCACGGCTGCGAAAGAATGTTCGGCTTTTCCGCCGCAGAAGCCATCGGGCAGAGCCTTGATCTGATCATCCCCGAGCCGATGCGCCAGCGGCATTGGGACGGGTGGCGGCAGGTGCTTCGGACCGGAGAGACCCGCTATGCCGACGGACTGCTGAAAATTCCCGCCCATCGCGCCGGCGGGGATCGACTCTCCTGCGAATTCACAATTGTTCCAGTGACCGGTTCTGACGGGGAAATTTTCGGTTTCGCCGCGATTATGCGCGACGTGACGGAAAGCTGGAAACAGTTGAAGGGGCTCCAGGAACGAGTCCGGGAACTCGAAGGAAAAGAAGGGTAAGGCGATTTTCGAACCACAGTTCGGTTGGTGTCTCATTGAGCGGACCGGTGGTGGAAGAACACAAGTCAGGCCGGGAGAAATTCCCGGCCTGTTGTCGTTTCCGTTGCCGGAAGACGCGTGGTCAAAAAAGCTGACGCCCATCCCCGTCTCTGCTAAACTGAGGCCGGTCCGGTACGGAAGATTTTGCTCAGCGGCGCGGACCTCATTACCCATGATCTTTTGAAAGGTTATTGAAAATCATGGCCTGGCCCGTTCTCAACCACCTGAAAAGAAAACTGACCGCCGGTCTTCTGGTGGTCATTCCCATCGGCCTGACTCTCTTCATCCTTCGGTTCCTCTTCGATCTGGCCGACAGCTTTCTGGCCCCGGCCATGCGCAAAGGCGCTGATTATTTCCTGGGGAAAAGTTTTTATATCCCGGGCCTGGGGATGATCGCCGGAATTCTGGTCCTTTATCTGATCGGAGTCATCTTCAGTAATGTTTTCGGTAGCCGCCTTATCGCCTGGTGGGATCGCATGCTTGGCAGAATTCCCCTGGTCAAGTCGATCTATACCAGTTCCAAGCAACTAATGGAGGTCCTTACCGCCGGGGGGAAGTCCTCCTTTCGCAAAGCCGTCTATGTGGAATTCCCCAAGGAAGGGAGTTTTGCCATCGCCTTTATCACCAACAGCGTCAAGACCGAATCGGGGAAGAATTATTTCACCGTCTTTATTCCTACTTCTCCCAATCCGACTTCCGGCTATGTTCTGATCCTCGAGGAGCATCGGGTCTTCCCGGCGGCCTTTGGGGTTGAGGAAGCGATGAAGATCATCATGTCGGGAGGCATGGTCATCCCTGACGTGATCCGGGCCGAACGTCTGCAATAGCCGGTCGGCAAATCGCCTTCGGCCCATCCACACCAGGCTGTGGACAGCTCTGTGGAAAAGGGTGTTTGTCCCGCCCAAGTTCCTGATGGCCAAAAGGGGAGTAGCCTTTTGCCTAGAAAACAATCAGTGCCGCTGAAGAGTGCCAAAAATTTTCCCGTGGCGCCGGGGAAGTTTTTCCATTGACGCCGGGCAGAATCCTATGTTATTCAAAAATCTTTCTGATAACAAATAGTTAGAAGAGGAAGGCACTTCGGTTGAGATCCTCAGGGCGATCCCGCCTAAAGGGAGAATTCGTGGCGACAGAACTGAATCAGACCGTGGGCGGGCTGCTGGAGGCGGCGGCGAAATGCCGTCCCGAGCATGATGCTCTGGTTTATCATCACCGGGGTCTGAGTTTGTCCTATGGGGAATTGAACGAGCGATGCGACCGTGTCGCCCGCGGTCTGCTGCAGGTCGGTATCGGCAAGGGTGACCGGGTGGCCATCTGGGCCACCAACCTCCCCGAATGGGTGATTTTGCAATTCGCCACCGCCAAGATCGGGGCCGTTCTGGTCACGATCAATACCCGCTACCGGTCCTCCGAACTCGAATACGTTTTGCGCCAGTCGGATGCCACCGCCCTGTTTCTTGAATCGGGCGTCGGGGACAACGATTTTACCGCCGCCCTGTTTCACGTCGTCCCCGAACTGCGCCGGGCCGCTCCCGGCCAGCTTTGCAGTGAGCAACTTCCGTACTTACGACAGGTCTTTTTTTTCGGAGGACCGATTCCTCCCGGAATGAGCGGATTTGACGAGCTGGAACGTCTGGGTGAAGAGACTGAAGACCATTGTCTGGCTGCCGCAAAGGCGACTCTCGACCCCGACGAGGTGATCAACATGCAGTACACCTCGGGGACGACCGGTTTCCCCAAGGGGGTGATGCTTTCTCACCGGAACATCGTCAATAACGCCTATCAGATCGGGACCTGCATGGAATTCGGTCCGCGGGACCGACTCTGCATACCGGTGCCGTTTTTTCACTGCTTCGGCTGCGTCCTCGGAGTGCTGGCTTGCGTTGCCCACGGCGCAACCATGGTCCCGGTGGAAACCTTCGATGCCCTGAAGGTGCTGGAGGTCATAGAAGGGGAACGCTGTACGGCGGTTCACGGCGTCCCGACCATGTTTATCGCGGAACTCGATCACCCAGCATTTCCCCGGTTCGACCTGTCCAGCCTGCGAACGGGAATCATGGCCGGTTCTCCCTGCCCCATCGAGGTGATGCGGCGGGTCATCCGGGACATGCATTGCGAACAGATCACCATTGCCTACGGGCAGACCGAATCCTCCCCCGTCATCACCCAGACCCGAACCGACGATCCGGTGGAACTTCGGGTGAACAGTGTCGGCCGGGCGCTGCCCAAGGTGGAGGTGAAGATCGTCGACCCGGAATCCGGCGCCAACCTTCCCTGCGGAGAACAAGGAGAACTCTGCACCCGCGGGTATCTGGTCATGAAAGGCTATTACAAGATGCCCGAGGCGACCGGCGAGGTTCTCGATCCGGACGGTTGGCTGCATACCGGAGACCTGGCGGTTATGGATGGGAACGGCTATTGCCGCATCACCGGCCGGCTCAAGGATATGATCATCCGCGGCGGGGAAAACGTCTATCCCAGGGAAGTCGAGGAATTTCTCTATACCCACCCCAAGATCGCCGACGTACAGGTTTTCGGCGTTCCGGACCGCAAGTACGGCGAGGAGGTCATGGCCGCCATCAAGCTGAGGGATGACGCGGTCTGCAGCCCCGAGGAGATTCGGAATTATTGTCGGGAGCGGATCGCCAGCTTCAAGATCCCCAGGCATATGACCTTCGTCGACCACTTTCCGATGACCGCCAGCGGCAAGGTGCAGAAATTCAAATTACGGGAGATGGCGATCCGGGACCTGCGGCTCGAAGAGACCGTCGACAATAAAGAGGCATAATTTCCCGCCGCGACAACAAGGAGATGCGAAGGAGAGCCATTCCGGCCCCTTTCGGATTGAACGCTAAAATCCAAAAAAATTTTTCGCCCTGCCTTTATCACTTCTGCGGTCACTGACCAGGAGGACCCATGCGAATTACCCCGGCCGGTGAATTGAAAAATCGCTGTGACAAACTTTCGACTCGGATCGCCGAAGCAGGTCTGGAGGCGGTTTTCCTGATGCAGAATGCCGACCTGTTTTATTTTACCGGATCGATTCAGCAGGGGGTCCTGTTTGTGCCGGCCGTGGGGGAGCCGATCTACATGGTCCGCAAGGAATTCGGCCGGGCCCGAATGGAGTCGGGGCTCAAGGACATCGTGCCGTTCAAGAGCCCCAGGGATCTGCCGGGGATCCTGGGCGAGTTCGGCCACTCCCTGCCGAAGCGGGCCGGCATGGAACTGGACGTACTGCCGGTTGCCCTGTTTCAACGATTTCAGAAAGTGCTCGCGGACTGTGCCCTGGTTGACGCCAGTCCACAGATCCGGGCCGTGCGGGCGGTCAAATCGGACTACGAAATCAACATCATGAAGGATGCCGCCCTGCAGGTCGACAAGGTCTACCGCCGGGCGAAAGAAATCATTTGCGAAGGGATGACCGACCTGGAACTGGCTGCCGAGCTCGAATTCACCGCGCGCAAGGAGGGGCACCAGGGGATCACCCGGATGCGGGGGTTCAATTCCGAACTCTTTTTCGGGCATATCTTTTCCGGACCCGACAGCGCGGCACCGGCCTTTCTGGACGCGCCTCTCGGAGGCATTGGCGTCAACCCCTCGATAGGGCAGGGGGCCAGTTTCAAAAAGATTCGCCGCAACGAACCGATTACCGTCGATTTCGCCGGCGCTTTCGACGGCTACCTGGTGGACCAGACCCGGACACTCTGTATCGGGGGATTGCCTGAACACCTTTGCCGGGCCTATGACGATATGGTGCGGGTGCAGAAGCGGCTGAAGGAAATCGCCCGGCCCGGAGCGATCTGGGGAGAGATCTATCGAGAATGTTTTGAGCTGGCCTGCGAGTTGGGCTATGCCGATCACTTCATGGGTTCGAAAGGCGCGCAGGTTTCCTTTATCGGTCACGGCATCGGGGTGGAGATCGACGAATATCCATTTATCGCCCGGGGGTTCGCCGACCAGGCCCTGGAGGAGAAAATGACCTTCGCCTTCGAGCCGAAGGCAGTGTTTCCGGGGATGGGGGCGGTGGGGATCGAGAACACCTTCTGGGTCGAAAATGACGGACTCAAACACCTGACCTTCTCCAGTGAAGAACTGGCGATCCTTTGATGCGGCGGCCATGAATTTTGACATCGACTTCAGCGATCTTCTGGAAAGCCTCAACGACGGGGTTTATATTACCGATAAGGAACGGCGGATCATTTTCTGGAACAAGGCCGCCGAACGAATCACCGGCTACCCGGTCGGGCAGATGGTCGGAGCCCACTGCCACCAGAGCAACCTGCAGCATGTGGATGAGGAAGGGACCAACCTCTGCGCCGGCCTCTGCCCTCTGGCGCACACCCTGGTGGACGCGCAAACGCGGGAGGAGACGATCTTTCTGCAGCACAAGGACGGCCACCGGGTTCCGGTCATCTCCCGGGTCACCGCTCTCTACGACCGATCGGGCCGGTTGGTCGGGGCGGCCGAATTCTTTACCGACGTCAGCGAACACTACTCGGCTCTGGAACGTATGCAGGAACTGGCGGCTCTGGCTTTACTGGACCCCCTGACCAGGCTTTCCAATCGCACCCATGTTGAGGAAGAAATCCAGGCCCGGTTTCAGGAGCAGGAGCGCTACGGCCTCGCCTTTGGCGTCCTTTTTCTCGATATCGATAACTTCAAGCTCTTCAACGATCATTTCGGTCACGATGCCGGAGATCAGGCCCTCAAAATAGTGGCCGAGACCCTGCGTTATGCGTCCAGAACCTTCGACGTCATCGGCCGGTGGGGAGGAGAGGAATTCGTGGGGGTTCTGCGCAGCGTTGAAGAGACCGGCCTGAAGAAGATCGCCGAACGCTACCGGGCCCTGGTGTCGCAAACCATGGTTCCGCTCGCGGCAGGGAAGCAGCGGGTGACCATATCGATCGGCGGCACCCT
>Ga0210123_1001786_pt1 | contig 10585 bp, 6 predicted proteins | sample Muzzi_PWB_D2_FD_185535 | JGI IMG/M metagenome (GOLD analysis project Ga0210123, IMG submission 185535) | Wetland microbial communities from San Francisco Bay, California, USA, that impact long-term carbon sequestration - Muzzi_PWB_D2 (SPAdes) | ecosystem: Environmental > Aquatic > Marine >... | reverse complement strand
TAACATCCGAGAGTCTCTTCAAACCGAGATCGTGCGATTGGGTAATGGTTGCCGATACGCGTTCGGGTTCTTCCATCGGATTGGCCCGTGCCCAATCCCGTGCGGACCGTACGGCGCGAGGCGACACATCGGACGAAAGATGGACCAACCGCGCCGGCTCGCCCTCCACCACGGCAATCAATCGAAAGTCGTTTGCGGCGACCTGCGCCACCGCAACGCCCTCTATGCCCTTGTTGCGAACGCCTCCGACCGGGAAGTCGGCGTGGGAGAACATGTCAACGCGAAACGCCCGAAGCACACGGCGCTCCTGTAGCTCGTATTCATAGATGGTCGCGGCGCTTTCCGAGGCCACGTACACCGTCCCCTCTGTAGGGTGGACACCCACACCTTCGAGATCACCGCGCAGCTTGATTCGCTGCCGGACATTAAAATCCATGTCCAGCTCGAACAGGTCCCCGCCGTCACTGACGACCATCAGAGAGTTCCGTAGCGGGTGGAACGCCACGCCGGACGGTTCGGACACGGGAAGCCGCGACAACTCATCGTGGTCGGCCCGCGCGGTCAAACGCGGAGGCCTGGTCGTGCCGGTCGCATCGTCCGGCGGAGCATCGCGGCGGTCGGATTGAGGTGAGTCATGAGAAGTGCCCGGTCTGGAAGCCGTCTGCGATGCGGCGCCGCCCTGCGGATAGCGACGCACGTGACGCCGCTCGGCACATCCGTTCAGGCAGGTCGCAAAACATAGGCCGATGCAAAGAACCAGTTCGCGCGCAGACCGCAGCCACCAAGATCTACGCGCTGTGAAGCGATTCGCACGTTGTTTGTTCAGAATGCACCCCCAAACTGATGCCGTCTTGACTTCGTTACTCCGACCGCACATTCGTTCAGACGACGTGAGTACGCGGTGAAGTCTACGCGAGATCGATCGTCCAGTCGATTGCCGGATGAATCTGCGGATTCACGCCACGCCCCAAAGCTGCACAACGGCCCGAGGGTGACGATTTCGCCAGCCTGCCGAGACGCTGGCAGGATAGACACACTGTCCCGCGGTTGACGGCGCGAGGCCCAATCGGTTGACGTTTCGACACGGGTACACATGTTTTTCCTTGCCACTTGAAGACCTTCTTGGATGTCCGGTCGACCGTACCCCCTTTAAAGTGTCAGTGGAAAATGGGTTCGTTTCGTCAGTTTTTTTTTGCGTGGTGACATATGGTTGGCATTTTTTGAGAGAATAGCGACGGAGGTGAAGGTGACCGATGAGGGAGCGTGAACGAGCGACGGAGGGAACGGGAAAGCGACGGAGGTGAAGGCGACCGATGAGGGAGCGTGAACGAGCGACGGAGGGGGAGAATGAGGCGCATGGGCGATCGAGCGACCGAGCGTATGCCGAGGGCGACAGCGTGTCTTATGGAATAGGAAATCATGAGAATGGGACCGTACCGGTGTCGGCACGTGGCGGCGGGGTACTCGTTGATGATGTCCTCGGGCATGGTGCGGACTCCCCGGGATAGAACGCTGGGGGTGATCGTCGAGGGCAGTTGGAATCAGCAATCATTGTCGGAAGTCAGGCGTGAGCCGTCGGTTCAGCGTAGTGTGCCGCAGGCATTCCTGCCTGCCATCGCATCGAGCCGCACAGCCCGTCCAGATAGAAGGACGGAGAGTGCCCGGTTCATTTCAGGAGAGAATTGTTTGGATTGTGACAATCAGTTCGGTATAATCGATCTTCCTCTTCATCTGTCATAGTCGGGTGGCCTCGGCTGGATTCTTGGAGGCCCCATGGTATCGCGGAGTCACATGAACGGGTCAGCTAACAATGCAGCGCGAAGTAGCCCTCATGCGGAACGGCGGCGAGACACGATCCGTGTTCTAATGCTCCGTTACACCTCGAATGATGGGTGGTATGGTCTGCCCCAAGGGGCAGGCCATGGTTCTTGCGGACTCCACGGCCTGGCTGCGCCAGACCGTGCCACCCATCAAGTCACATGTGATGAAGCACTAGGGACTATTGCGCGTCCCGGCCGCTTTCTTACGGGCGCGGTTCTGATGACTTTGCGTTGTACTGCTAATTGGATTGTGGACCTACCCTTATCCACACGGGCGCACAGGACGAGTGTTTGCGCGGCGATGGCATTTCTCGGGTTATGCCTGGGTCCGGCGGCCTTTGGCCAGCCGGGGCGCGCGAGCGAAGATGCGTCTAATGGTTGGGACGCATTGTTTCCCCACGATGCGCTGACCGTCGCGCCGGACGAGGACGCGGCGGCGCGCGTGTCGCCCATGCCGGAAACCTACGTGGTGCGTGAGGCCTACCCGGTCGGCCACGTGCCGCGTGAAGCCCGCGACGGCGAAAACGAGCCGGTGTTGATTTACCGAAACACTCTCGGCACAGTCCTGTTTCAACCAGGCGCAGGGAATCGCGTGGCCGACGATTTGTGGACGCGACTGGCGGCCCCTTGCGCTCTCGACCACATGCGCGTGCGGGTCACCGGCGGCGTGGAGGGCGGCGGCGGGGATTTTCTGGCCGAAGTGGAACTATACGATGGATGCCCGGACGTCAATGCGGACGGTCAGCCCATTCAGGGCACTAAGACGTTGTTCGGCCCACTGGACGACGACTTGGGCATCTTCCACGATTTGATTCTCGATTTATCGGATCGCGGAATCTGTGACGACGGTGAGGCCTGTACTGTGGCACAGCAGGACTGCGCGGACGCCTCTACTTATTTGGCCAATCCGCTCGATATTCCGCCGAACATATGGATGCGGATTCGCTTCAGCAGTAGTTCCGCAGCCCTTATACGCGGCGCACCCGCTGAAGTCGGTTTTTCCGTAGACGGCTACGATGACGTTTTCGGAACCTGTCACAATTACTTCGGCGGCTGGCCGGAGAATCCTCACGCGAGCTTCTGGATTGAAGCCTATGCCGCGCCGAATTGCGATACGCATTTTCTAGCATATCTGGCTACAAAACCGACCGGGGCACCAGTGTTGCCGACTGAGATTCCCGGCGGGTCAGCGACAATGCGTCTCGCGGACGACATCACCTTGACAGTCGATGATTGCGTATTAAGCGCATACGAAATCGGAATGAAGGGAACTGATGGGCCCTTCCAAATGTCGATTGATCTGCGGTGGCCTGACCTGGAAACCGTCATACCGCAAACTGCTCGGACATTTATTGGGCGCGGTGACGGCACTTATGAAGTAGCGCACTTCTCCGTCCCGCCGGAAATCGCAGTCACGGTAGGCGGTTCTGATCAACCGATCTTCCTGACCTGGGCTGCGAACGCATCCAACACGGGAGTTGTGGATGCCAACATGCCTGACGAGGGTGAAAATCTTCCCGGTCTCTTTGCTTTGGACCGGACAGGCTCTCCAGGTTGGGCTTCGCTCTATGAGTACTGGCCGTTTGCTGCCTCTGCGACTGTTTTCTGTCGCGGCGAACGGCCGGTCGGCGCGTGCTGCCCGCAAGGTTCCGCCGTACCGGGTCTGGGCAACGAGTGCTTTGACAACGTTCCGATTTCCCATTGTCCCGACACTCGATGGCTCGCCAACACCACTTGCGATGAAAACCTGTTCGCTCCTCCTTGTGGTTCGGCTGCATGCTGCTTGCCCGACGGAACATGCAGGGATTTGTTTGAAGCGGATTGCGACGCAGTAATGGGCGTCTGGCACGCGTCCGTATTGTGCGCAACGCAAGGCGACGACGGAACTTGGACGGAGTGTCCGTTGGGAGACGGTCCGTTATTTCCCGGCGCGCAATACTCCGTCGGCGAAAGACCATACTCCGTAGCAATCGACGATCTAAACGGTAACCAAGTGCTCGACCTGGTTGTTGCGAACCGTGACAGTGACACAGTCTCCGTGCTGCTGGGCGTCGGAGACGGGACGCTCGTCGCTTCGGCGGACTATGACGTTGGCGATAGGCCGCGAACCGTGGCGATCGGAGATTTGGACGGCGACCAAGTTCCTGACCTCGTCGTGGCGAATACCCACGATACCGTTACTGTCCTGCTCGGGGGCGGCGATGGCACTTTCGGCGCAGCATTGGACTCCGCCGTTGGGGGCACGTCATACTTCGTCGCGATCGGTGATTTGGACTGCGACCAGGTGCCTGACCTCGTGGTAGCGGACGCGGCCGGCGACACGGTCTCGGTGCTGCTTGGGGCTGGCGACGGGACATTTCAGACCGCTGTGCACTACGGTGCTGGGGATGCCCCTGTCTCGGTCGCAATTGGCGACTTGGATGGTGACGAATTAGCCGACTTGGTAGTCGCGAACGCGCTCGGTGACACTGTTTCGGTGCTGCTTGGGTTCGGCGACGGTACGTTTACGGCTGCGTTGAACTACGCTGTAGGGGAGAGGCCAGCTTCCCTAGCGCTTGGGGACCTGAACGGTGACGGATTGGGCGACATTGCCGTGGCAAACTCATCAAGCGACACCGTCTCCGTACTATTGGGCGCCGGGAACGGAGCATTTGTCCCGGCGGTGTATTATGCTGTTGGATACTCGCCCGAGTCCGTCGTGATAAGCAACCTAAATGGCGACCATGCACCCGACCTGGCTGTAGCGAATTACGGTAGCGGCAGCGTGTCGGTGCTAATGGGCCTGGGCGACGGGACAATGGCTGCCGCCGCAGAATATGCCGTGGGCGACCTGCCTCTTTCCATTGGAATCGGCGACTTTGATGGCGACTGGGTGCCCGACCTTGCTGTTGCGAACTATGTCAATAATAGTGTCTCACTGCTTCTGGGGGTCGGTGATGGAACGATGACGTCCGCAGTTGAATGCGCCGCCGGGGACAACCCTAAATCCATAGCGATCGGCGATATGAACGGTGACCAGGTGCCCGATTTAACCGTGGCAAATTTAGCAAGTGACGATGTGTCGGTGCTGTTGGGAATCGGTGACGGGACATACGCCGCCCCAATGCAATTCGTCGCCGGAGACGGGCCCTGGTCCTTGGCTATCAGTGACCTAAACGATGACCATGTGCCTGACGTAGCGGTGGCAAATGTGTACAGTGACTCCGTCTCGGTGTTGCTTGGCGAAGGGCAGGGTATTCTGGCTGCGCCGCTAAATTTCGTCACTGGCGATGCCCCCTCCTCCGTGGTGATTAGCGATCTAAACGGTGATGAAGTCCCTGACTTAGCCGTGGCGCATGCAGTTGGCGACCATGTTTCCGTGCTTCTCGGGGTCGGCGACGGGACTTTTGCTGCGGCGGGTAAGTACGCCGCAGGAGACGCACCTCAGTCGGTAGCGACTGGTGACCTGGACGGTGATCAGTTGCTCGACTTGGTCGTGGCGAATCGGTTCAGTGACACCGTCTCGGTGCTTCTCGGCGTCGGGGGAGGGATGTTCGCCAGTGCGATGAATTATGTTGCTGGAGATGGCCCCGAGTTCGTAGCAATTGGCGATTTGAATGGCGATAGTGTGCCCGACCTTGCAGTAGCGAATAGCGGTGGCTGGAGCGTATCAGTGTTGTTGGGACTTGGCGACGGTACCTTCGCAGCTGGAATGCACTTCGATGCTGGGCGCCAGCCCGTTGCCGTGATGATCGGTGACCTTGACGCCGACCAGGTGCCAGATTTGGCCGTCGCAAACTATGCCGGCGACAACGTCTCAGTTCTGTTGGGCATAGGCGACGGGAAGTTTGCTTCCCCGTTAAACTTCGTAGTTGGTGACAAGCCCTACTCTGTGGCGATAGGCGACTTGGACGGTGACTACTTGCTTGACATGGCGGTAACAAACTTTGGCGGAGAGAGTGTCTACGTGCTCTTGAACCAGCGCCGAGCGCCCTGTGAAATCGATGGTGACAGCGATGTTGACCTAGACGATTTCGCGCTTTTTGCGCGCTGTATCGGTGGGCCGGGCGTGACGATTCCGCCAACGGGCTGCGAGCCGGCGGATTTCGAGAGGTCTGATGTCGAAGGGCGTGACGGAGAGGTGAGCCTGAATGACTACGCGCTATTTCAAGAACAGTTTACTGGATCTCGTTGAGAACCTAACCCACCAATGGCCCGCCCCCCTGCGGATCAGAACTCTCGACACGTGGCTGCCACCCAGTTCCGCGCAGTGTCTCCATTCAGCGCCGCCACATGGCTGTCAAAGCCCAGGTCGATCCAACAAAGCTACTTCGTTTCTTCGCGACATAAACAGGCTGTCAACACCGCCAGGCGCGCAGGCGCAAATCCCGATGGCAGCCGTATCGGCGACTTCAAGAGCGACTGCGACATCGACCTGCGTGATTATCGTTCCTTCGTCAAATGCGCCTTGGACAGCGGTCCCAACGTACCCGGCCGCGCCGCTCGAATGCCGGCAGTCGTTCGACTACGACCGCGACGACGACATCGATTTGAAGGACCTGAGTAATCTGCAGATTGCGAATACGGACTTGATCCGCCCGGGGCCACGGTAGATGGTGTGGGGCCCAAGGCAGGTCAACCCTTCGCCTGCGGCTCAGGAACGACCTGCCCTACTCCCTCATCGTTTTGTCGCATTTGAGGCAGGCAGGGATGCCTGCGGTACTAATCGGCATGCTCTGATGCGCGCAGGGCCGCTCCTTCATGCTCCATTTGTGCTACCCCTTTGGGCGCACGAATTGGTCGCATGAAGCGGTCGCGGTACTGATTTCTCTCTCCTTCGTCGCTTGGTGCTTCCTGTTTGGGCGCCCTCAGTCGCTTGGTCACTCATGGAGCAGGCAAGGATGCCTGCGGTACGAGGTGTCGCTTCGTTGCTTCGTCGTTTCAGGCTCCCTACCCGGTCGCCTTCAATCGCTTCGTCGCTTCCTAAATCAATGCTTGGGCAGCGCATCAATGAGCTGATCAATCTCTTGCTCGGAGTTGTAGCAATACGGACTTGCGCGGAGGCGGCCGTGGCGGACCGCGATGACGATGCGGTGTTCCGCTTCCAGGTGCGCCTGGATCTGCTCGTGGTCGTGTACGTCGGAGATGAACGCCACGATGGCGCTGGCCTCCGACGGCTGGCGCGAGCTGATGACGCGATAGCCCTTGGCGCGCACGCCCTCCGCCAGCCGATCGGTCAGTGCCAGTACGCGCCTGGCGATGTTCTCGATACCAATTTCCTTAATGAGCTCCACAGAGCCGCCCAACGAGAACACGCCCGGCATGTTGTAGCTGCCCGCTTCGTAGCGCCGCGCGGTGTCGGCGAATTCGAACTGCGGCTTGTTGAACTGGAAGCGGTCCTTCATGCTCATCCAGCCGATGGTCGTCGGCTGGAGATACCCCTGGAGCTCCTTGCGTACGAAAAACAAACCCGCCCCTTCGGGTGCACAAAGCCATTTGTGCCCGTCGGCGGCGAGGAAGTCGATGTTCATCGCCTTGACATCCATCGGCAGCATGCCCAGTGATTGAATCGCATCGACGAACAGAAAGACACCCTTCGACTGGCAAAACTCGCCCAGGGTCGCCAGGTCCGTGCGGAAACCGCTGGCGAATTGCACCGACGAAATGGTGAGTAAACGCGTACGGCTGTCGATCGACTCGAGGAGACGCTCAAGCGGAATACGTCCGTCCTCTTCGAGCACCTTGCGGATCTGTACGCCGCGCGCCCGCAACGCCTCCCAGGGATAAACGTTGGCCACGAACTCGGCGTTGCAGGTGACGATGTTGTCACCACTCTGCCAGGTCAGGCCGTTGGCGACGAAGCTGATGCCCTCGCTCGTGTTCTTCGTGAAGGCGATCTCGTCCGGGTTGGCATTGATCAGAGAAGCGACCTGCCCGCGAACACGCTCGACCCGCTTGAAGAAACCGCCGCGCACGTAGCCCATGTTCTCAGCCCGGTCGAGATATTCCTTCGCTGCGGCTGCAGCGCGGCGGCTAAGCGGCGCAACGGCCGCATGATTCATGAAGTTGAAGTTCCGCGTTACCGGGAACTCTTCACGTAGTGCGTTCCAATCCATGACACACCCGACATCAAAATTCGTCACATTGCCTCCCCGTTGGCCTTGCGAGGTACGCCCTCGCAGATTCTATCGGCCACGGAACATACCAGCCCGCTAATCCAATGGTACGATACGGGCCGCCGTTCCGATCGCCACGATAGCGTGCCGATTTCCCATAAACGCTCCTACTTGATTCTAGGGAGCCACAATCGTCTTGTCCGAAAACCTTTGGGCCCCCAGATACGAATTCCTACGATACCGTCGCGAGCTGGGTCCTGACCGATAAAGTCCATTTCAATTTCAATTTGATGCTCCCACTCTGACCGTACATGGTTATCATGTTTGAGATTCTCAGTTTTCGCCGGTTGGGGTAGGTGGACAGTTGCAAGACCCGTATAGGACGAAACGTCGCCTGCTTCGAGGCACGAAAGGACAGGATGAAACGAAGCGGATTGTTAGACAGGCTTGTGCCGGTTCTTTTCGAGGATGATTCCCTCCTGGCCGTCACCAAGCCGGCCGGAATCGACGTGGGCGGCGACGAACATGCGGCGCCCACGGACCTCATCCGCATGCTGCAAGCCGCGGGCCGGGGAAAGCAATCGCTGCACCCCGCCAATCGCCTCAGTCGCTACGAATCCGGCGTGCTGCTGCTCTGCAAGAACGACGAGGCGTTGCGCCGGTTCCGCACGGCGCACCGCATGCAGAAGCTATCGCAGCAGTTTGTGGTCGTGGTGCGCGGACGCCCCGCGCGGCCCACGATCACCATCGAGCCGACGCACGGTACGTCGCGCGGACGCCGGCATGAAACCAAGAAGCGACCCGGGCGGACCGTTGCCGATTCGCGCCGTACCAAGACCAAAGGCGGCGCGTCGGAAGTGGTGGAACCCTCGAAAACCACTGTCAAGCTGGTCAGCTCCGGCGAAAAACTCTCCATGGTCCGTTGCACGACGAAGATCCCTACCACTCATGCGCTGCGGGCACAACTCCGCGCGGTGAAGCTCAACGCATTGGGCGACCGACCGCTCTCGCCGCAACAACCCGCACGCGAGGGAAAAGAGACTACCTGCCTGCACCTGGCCGAGTTGAAAACGCTACATCCCGAAACGAAGGAACGGCTGACATTGCGCGCGAAAACACCCGCCGCCTTCACCGACGTCGTGGCCGGCAAGTCGGACGTGTCGCGGCGTTTGGCGGCGGCATTGCTACGGCGCCTGTCCCTTATCGAATCGGGGCAAACGGACGCCTATCGGTTGCTTTCGGGTGATGTGGAGGACTTCAAGGGACTGACCGTAGAACGCTACGGCGATGTCGTGGTGCTCTTCGTCACCAGCGGCTCCACTTCGCTCGTGGCGCTGCTGCCCGGCGTGGCGAACTGGTACGCCAGAGTGCAGGGTACGAAGGCCGTGTACTTGAAGAGATTTCCCCGCGACCGCTCGTCCTTGAGTGAAGAGGACTCGGCTCGCCATTACGCGCGGCGCCCGTTCTCCGGCACGGGCGTACCGGAAACCGTCAAGGTTCTCGAGCGCGGTTTGTCCTATTTGATCAAACCGTACGACGGATTTGCCGTCGGTTTCTATCCCGATCAGCGCGATAACCGCAATCGCGTACGAAAGCTGGCATCCGGAAAGGACGTGCTCAATCTCTTCGCGTATACGTGCAGCCTGTCAGTCGCGGCGGCGGCGGGCGGCGCCAAGTCCACCGTGAGCGTCGACTTGTCGCAAAAGAGCCTCGACTGGGGACGAGAGAATTTCGCCGCCAATTTTCTCGGCACCGAGGGACATGACTTCGTGGCAAGCGACGTGGCGGGCTACCTGAAGCGCGCCCGGCGAGACGATCGCACTTTCGACATTGCGATTGTCGACCCGCCAAGCTTCGCGCACGGCCGAAAACGCGGGCAGTCTTTTTCGTTGACACGGGACTTGCCCTCGCTCCTGCACGGCGTGGTCGACCGGCTTCGAGCGGACGGCATCCTGCTACTCACCACGAACCATCGCCGGACAAGCGTGTCGCGTCTTCGTGAATTCCTCAAGGAAGGCGCCGGCAGGCGCCGCTTTCGCGTCCTGGAAGCGCCCTCCCTGCCGGCCGACTACGCCGTCGACTCGGATCACGCCAAGACCATTATCGTACAGTTCGCGTAGAGGCCACCGCACGGGGGGCCACAACACCACTCCTACTTCGTTACCCGTCGTTCGAAGGGTGGCACGCTCTAGCGAAGCCAGGCCGTGGGGCTTCGGTGTCCTTCATGGCCAAGCTATCGCTTGACCATGCCACCCCTCAAGGCATGCGTCACAGATCACTAGCCGGACGCCGCAGCTTCCAGCTCCTTCTTGTGTGCATCGATAATTTGCTGCTGTATGTTGCCGGGCACAGGCTCGTAGTGGGAAAATTCCATTGAATAACTGCCCTGACCGCCGGTGATGCTGGACAATCGCGAGTTGTAGTCGGCTAACTCGGCCAGCGGCACCTGCCCACGAATGACGGCCATATTGCCCGGGAGAACATCCTGACCCTGTGGACGCCCGCGTCGCGACGCCAGGTCGCCCTGAATGTCGCCCACGTTGTCGGCGGGCAGCGTGACCTCGAGCGTGACAATCGGCTCGAGCAGCACCGGCTTGGACTTCATGAACGCCTCTTTGAACGCCCCGCGGCCCGCGATTTGGAACGCAATGTCCTTACTGTCGACGGGGT
>Ga0210123_1001784_pt1 | contig 10597 bp, 13 predicted proteins | sample Muzzi_PWB_D2_FD_185535 | JGI IMG/M metagenome (GOLD analysis project Ga0210123, IMG submission 185535) | Wetland microbial communities from San Francisco Bay, California, USA, that impact long-term carbon sequestration - Muzzi_PWB_D2 (SPAdes) | ecosystem: Environmental > Aquatic > Marine >... | reverse complement strand
CCGAACACCGCGATCGCACGTGGCGAGAATAACCGGTCAAGAAAATGTGTTCCCATTACGGGCTCCCGATGTGCCTGTCTTGATGATGCGCTATCAGCCCTGGTTGCGGCCAGGGGGGCCGGAGGAAACCATCGCAGAAATAACCCTGATTACGCAAGCGGATTGTATTCGACAGTGGTTGTGCGCCAGTATGCAGGGAGTCAGGCATGAATAAGCCGGATTTGTGAATGTTACAGCTCGCTGGGCTGGATCCGGTATTGCAGATTCCTGATCCGTTCCGGGCGAGTCCTGATCGATACTATCGGCGCCGCAGTCCTGTAACCTGAGTATATAGTTACCCGGGATTTGTTGGGGACGGATTTTGTTAAAGTTTTTATGGGTGTGTATCAATCGCCCTTGTCAGTGTGCACAACGCCGTGTACAGCGTTCTGCATTTGTGCATACATTCAGTTCAGGGCAGCCGCTAATAGCGATCCGTATGCGCCATGCCATCGCCGCCTGTCCGGATATCAACGACCGATGGCTGCAGCGGCTCGTACCTGCATTCCATTCCGGGATAGAATACGCCGACGTCATTGTTCATGCCGAGATAATCCCGACCCCATGCAGGATGCAAACGAATCCCGCATAAATCCGCCGCGCGGGCGGCTGTGCCGAACATGGCCGGAGTGCTTGCATGCATCTTGATCCATTGCTGCCGACGCTGGTTGCGATTCTCGCGGTGATCCTGCTGATCGGCCTGTCATTGCAGCTGATGCGTCAGCCGCAGGTCATCGGTTATCTGCTGGCCGGTGTCGCGATCGGCCCGTTCGGCTTTGCGCTGTTGACCGAGACCGGTTTCGCCGCGCGGCTGGGCAGCTTCGGCGTGGTCCTGCTGCTGTTTTTCGTCGGCATGGAGATCGCGCCGAAACGGCTGCTGGCGCGCTGGCGCACCGCGGTGACCGGTACGCTGGTGCAGGTTGGTCTGAGCGTGGCCATGGTCCTGCCGATCGGTCTGTGGTTCGACTGGCCGCTCAACCGCATCGTGCTGCTGGGTTTCGTCACCAGTCTCAGCAGCACGGCCGTGATCATCAAACTGCTGCAGGATTCCGGCGAACTCATGCAGCAGCGCGGCCAGGATGTGCTGGGTATCCTGCTGGTGCAGGACCTGGTCGTGATACCGATGCTGATCGTAATCGGCCTGCTCGACGGCACGAAGCCGGGCCTGGCTGAATTCGGCATGCAGGTCGCCGGCGCAATCACGGTGGTTTCGTTGCTGCTATGGGCGCTGTCGCGCGACTCGTTTCACCTGCCGTTCGGACGACTGGTGCGCGAAGACCATGAACTGCAGGTGTTCGCGGCCCTGCTGATCTGTCTCGGCCTGTCGCTGGTGACGGGGATGGCGCGGCTGTCGACCGCGCTGGGCGCATTTGCGGCCGGCATCCTGGTCACCGCATCGCGCGAGACCCGGTGGGTCCATCAGGCGCTGGAACCGTTCAGGGTGATCTTCGTCGCACTGTTTTTTGTATCCGTCGGCATCCTGGTCGACGTCAGCTTCATCATTGAGCACGCGATACAGGTCGTGCTGCTGGTCCTTATCGTGCTTGTCAGCAACACGCTGCTGAACGGCATGATCCTGCGCTTTCTCGGCTATCGCTGGCGGGAAAGCCTGTACGTCGGTGCGATGCTGTCGCAGATCGGCGAGTTCGCCTTCGTGCTGGCAGCCGTCGGCCTGGGCAGCGGCATCATCAGCCAGGTCGCCTACCAGTACACGATCGCGGTGATCGCGCTGTCGCTGCTGCTCAGTCCGTTCTGGATCCGGACGGCAGCACGTCTGCTGATGGTCGCGCAGCTGCCGCTGCCGCCGGCAATCGGAGATACGACGCCAGCGGACAACGGCCGCTAACGATCGCTGCAACAGGCGCCAGCCCGACATTGCCAATGCCGGCTGTTATTCCGTCGCGTTGCGCGAGTGTGCATCGATGAACGCGCGCAGCCCGGATTCGTAGCCCGGACCAGTGACGATGAAGCCGTCGTTATGGCCGCCGCGCATTTCGAGGAAGCGTTTGGGTTCGGGCGCGGCATCGTACAGCGCGCGGCCCTCCTCGAACGGAATGATCTCGTCATCGCGGCTGTGCGCGACCAGCACCGGGCAGGCGATGTGTCCGATGCGTCTCAGGCTGTCGTAGTCGAAACGGCTCAGCAGGCGCACCGGCAGGAACGGATAATAACGACGCGCCATCGCCGGCACCGAGGTGAACGTGGATTCCAGGATCAGCATCGCCGGTGTATGCCGGCTCGCCAGCCAGGTTGCGACCGCGCCGCCGAGGGATCGGCCGAACACGATGATCCCGCGTGCATCGAGTCCGCGCGTGTTGGTCAGATAAGCCCAGGCCGCTTCCGCGTCGCTGTACGTGCCCTGCTCGGTGGGGCTGCCCGTGCTTTGCCCGAATCCGCGGTAATCGAAAATGAACACGCTCAGACCCAGGCGATGGAACAGCCGTATCGATTCCAGCCGGTGCGAAATATTGCCGGCATTGCCGTGGAAGAACAGCAGGGTGTGATTCGGTTCGCTGCCGGGTATGAACCAGCCGTGCAGTTCGATGCCGTCCTGCGTGGTGAAACCGACGTCCTGATAGTCGAGGCCGATATCCGACGGCGTCGCGACCAGCGCGCGCCCCGGCATGTTCGGGTAGTACAGCAGGCGCGACTGCATCAGATAGACGTACACGCTGATGATGCCCAGCGTCATCGTCGCCAGCAGAAGCAGTTTCCAGATCCAGTGCAGCATCGCGGTTGACCGACTCGGGTAATACGACAGACTATCCTGTTGCGGCCTATATTAGCGCGAACGGCGCAGCGCGGTCCGGTCATGGATCATGCCGCGGATTTACAGCATACTGCGCTACCGGCAAACTTCCCGACGCGACATGTATTCCGACAAGCCCGAAGCGCAAACCACCTCGTCCCTGGCCGTGCTGTCCAGGCTGTCGCCGTGGCTGCTGGTGGCGGCCTGCCTCGCGGTCCTGCTGGTGTTCTTTTCACTCGCGCCCTATGCGCATCCGTCGTCGGATGATATCTGCATGGCCGACGGCATCCGCCGCGACGGGCTGCTTGCGCATTTGTGGAACCACTATTTCGAATGGAGCGGCCGCTACTCGGGCAACGCGCTGTACGGCGTGTACCCGATGATTTTCGGCATGTTCGACGGCTACCGTTTCATACCGGTGTTCATGGCGGTTTCGATCCTTGCGGCCGGCGCATTCTTGCTGTCGAGCCTGTTCGGCACCAGGATTTACGACCGCTGCGTGCTGCTGTCGGCATTGTGTTTCACCTGTGTGTATCTGCTGGGCATGATCAGCCCGGCGAGCGGGCTGTACTGGATGGCCGGCGCGCTGTCCTATCAGACGGCCAATGTTCTGATGCTGGTCGCGCTGGGTCTGATGCTGCGCCTGATGGAGCGGCAGAAACGCGCCGGGAGTTATGCCGCGCCGTTCCTTGTGCTGCTCGCGGTCATGGTGATTGCGACCGGATGCAACGAAACCAGCATGATCGCGCTGACCGCGATGGCGGCGCTGTTTTTGCTGATGCACCTGCGGTCGGGCCGGGCCGTTCTATGGCCATGGGCTGTCGTGTTCGTTACGACCCTGGCCTGTTTCGGCATCGTGTATTTTTCGCCTGGAAACGCGATCCGCGCCGCGGCGTTTCCGCTCAGGCACGATCTGGCGCGCTCGCTCGGCGGCAGCCTCGATATCGGTCTGCGAATCCTCGGCATCTGGATCGGCAACCCGGTGCTGCTGGCCTCGACGCTGCTCGCGCCGTTCGCGGTATCACGGCTGTACCGTGCCTCGGGCAGGTCATTCACAGTGACAAAGCCGCGCATTGCGTCCGGCGTGCTGGGTACGCTGGCGATACCGGTCGTGTTCCAGTTTCCGGCGTGGTGGGCGATGGGCGGCTGGGCGCCGGCGCGCACGATCGACGCCGCGTACTTCGTGTTCCTGCTCGGCTGGTTCCTGACCACGGCTGCGATCACGGTGTATTTCCATCGCGACAGCGGCACGAATCCGGCATTGCGTCGGTATCGAGTGTACGCACCCGGCGGACTGCTGGCTGCATCGGTGCTGTTCACGCTGGCCGTGCTCGGCAGCGACGCTTACCGGCACGCGCGGTCCGACCTGGCCGAGCGCGCCGCGCCCTGGGACGCCTACATGCGCGAACGCTATGCGCTGATCGCCGATGCGGTCGCCGGCGGCAGGCTGTCGCTGATCGTGCCCGATTACGACAGGCCGTATCCGCGCACGATCTATTTCAACGACATCATGCACGATTCACACGACTGGCGTAACGGCTGTTATGCGTCCTATTTCGGGCTGGACAGCATAAAGCGGGCAAAAGCGCCGGCGCAATAATGGCGGACTCGCGGCACGCCAGGCATGGCGCCGTTCGGGATTGTTGTTAAACTCGGTCAATAGCCTCATGAATCATGACGACCTGAACCATGCCCGCCGGAGTCGATGTGTTGCGATTGCTGAACAGCGCCCGTCTAGCCGAGACGATGCGCTTCATCGTGTCCGGCGGCGCGGCGACGCTGTCGCACTGGCTGACGATGGCGCTGCTGATCCTCGCGGGCATGGATTCCGCGATGGCCACCGCTGCCGGCGCCGCTATCGGCGCGGGCGTGAACTATCTGATGCAGAAAACCTATACGTTCAGGTCCGAGAGCAGCCACCGGGTCGCGCTGCCGCGATATATCGCCGCGTGTGCGTTGCTGTGGCTGGCGAATCTGCTGCTGTTCGTATCGCTGAACCGGCTGTTCGCACTGCCGGTGGTCCCGGCTCAGTTCGTTACCACGGCGCTGGTCGCGATGATGAGCTACCTGCTGTACCGGCGCATCGTGTTCAATAGCAGCGGAATCGCGCATGACCGAAACTCACGCGACTGATACGCCGGACCTGTCCGTCGTGATACCCGTTTACAACGAACGGGACGTGCTGCCGCTTTGCCTGGACCGGCTTCAGCGCGTGCTCGCGCCGCTGGGTCTGGTGACGGAACTGCTGTTCGTCGACGACGGCAGCCGGGACGGCGGTGCCGAGTGGCTGATCGCGCACGCCGCCGATGCCGGCAACTGCCGCGTGATCCGGCTGAGCCGCAACTTCGGCAAGGAAGCGGCGATGAGCGCCGGGCTGGCGATGGCGCGCGGCGCTGCGGTCGTGCTGATCGACGCCGACCTGCAGGACCCGCCCGAGATGATCCCCGACATGATCGCGCAATGGCGCGACGGCGTCGACGTGGTGCTGATGCAGCGCCGCGCGCGCCGTGGCGAGTCCGTGTTCAAGCGCTTCAGCTCGCGGCTGTTCTATCGTCTGCTGCAATATTCCAGTTCGCTGGAAATCCCGCTCGACGTGGGTGATTTCCGCCTGATGAGCCGGCGCGCGGTCGATGCGCTGAATCGCCTGCCGGAACGCAACCGCTACATGAAGGGCCTGTTTGCGTGGATCGGCATGCCGGCCGTGGTGCTGCAGTACGATCGCGCGCCGCGCGCCGCGGGTGACTCCAAGTGGAACTACCTGGAACTGTTACGGCTCGCGATCGAGGCGATCACGTCCTTTTCCACGCGGCCGTTGAAACTGGCGATTCTGCTGGGACTGGTTGCGGCTTTCTGCGGCGGCACCTTCGGCCTGTGGATCGTGTTCAAGGCGCTGGTGTTCGGCGACCCGGTACAGGGCTATCCGTCGCTGATCGCGATCATCACCTTCCTCGGCGGCGCGCAGCTGATCACGGTCGGCATCGTCGGCGAGTACGTCGGCAAGACCTATATCGAGAGCAAGCAGCGTCCTGTTTATCTGATCCGCGATGTGATCGAGCCGTCAACAGCTGAAAACCGCGCGCAGGCTGCCGCAGCCGAGGATGATGCCTGATTTGCCGCAATGCCGGTATCGGCCGGTTCAGGTGCCAGATGAACACAGACGCAGGCGTTCCGATGCATCCGGCCTTTAATCTGGTGTTCGCGGTTCTGGTCGCCGTGCCGGTCGCGATCGCGTCGGCGGACAGCGCGATACCGGCGTGCCGGCAGGCGGGCGCTGACCGGTTGTTTTGCGCGGATTTCGATCACGATGATCTGCAGCAGTGGGATATGCTGCCGCAGGGCCAGACTCCCGCACTGCCGCAAGCGCCGGGTCCGGCGGGAAACGACCACAACCGGGTGCTGCGACTTCGGGTCCCGCCCGGGCGCGGCGGCCGCGGTCTGAACAAATCGTTCGATCGCGGCTATGACAGGCTGTACGCGCGCTGGTACGTGTTCTACGAGCCGGGCTTCGATTTTACCGCGCCGTTCCACGGTTCCGGCCTGCATGCCGGCGAGCGCTGGAAAAAAGGTGCGGACGCCCACCGCCCGCAGGGGGACGACTGGTTCACCGTGCAGGTCGAGCACCTGATCGTGCCGTCCACAAAACTGCCGGCGCTGAATATCTACGCCTATTATCGCGGCATGAGCATGGACTGCCGGGACCCGAACGGCCAGTGCTGGGGAGATCATCTGCCCTGCATGCTCGACACCGGGCACTATTGCCGTGACCCGGCGCGCAGGCCGTCGAAGCCGCCGCCGACGCTGGTCAGCGGCCGCTGGTACTGTATCGAGATCATGGCCGATGCGGGCGATCCGGTGGCCGACGCCGATCACGCCAACGGCCTGCTGAATTTCTGGGTCGACGGCGAATCCATCGGTCCGTGGGACGGGATGTGGTTCCGCACCGACGCCGGCGTACAGCTCAACCACTTCTGGCTGGGGATGTATCATCATGCCGCGCACAGCGAAGCCGGGCTGCTGTTCGACGATGTCGTCGTCAGCGAATCGCGCATCGGCTGTCTCGACCGCGGCGAGCGCTGAAGCGGACGCAACGACCGGTCCGATGCAGGCGCACGGATTGCGCTGAACCCGACCAATGTTTGACGTCAATCGGCAAGTTGCGCTTCCATACTTGATAAAATGCGTATCTGATTTTTCAGCGGGCGACCATCAGTGAACAAGATAACCGTAATCGGCGCCGGCTTCGCCGGCCTCAGCGCCGTGCGCCAGCTGCGCAAGCTCGACAGGGAGAGCGAAATTACACTGATCGCGCCGCGCGAAGAACTGCATTACCTGCCCGGAATCATCTGGATACCCGGCGGCCTGCGCAAACGCGAGGACCTGGTGGTGCCGCTGCGCAATTTCTTCAGGCGTATGAACGTCGGTTTCCATCGCGCCAGCGTCACCGGGCTCAGCGCGGACGGCCGCGGGGTCGAAACCGATAACGGTGACGTGGTCAACGACGGCCTGATTATCTGTTCAGGCGGGCGTTTCATCAAAAAACTGCCGGGTATCGAAAACGTGATTACCCCCTGCGAAGGCATCGATGCCGCGGAAAAAATACGCGACCGCCTGAATTTTCTGGAAAGCGGCACCATCGCGATCGGTTTCGCGGGCAACCCGCAGGAACCGTCCGCGATGCGCGGCGGGCCGATGTTCGAATTCCTGTTCGGAACGGATACGCTGCTGCGCAGGCAGGGTCGCCGCGACCGTTTCAAGCTGGTTTTTTTCAGCCCGGCCGAACAGCCGGGCAGCCGTCTCGGGCCCGGGGCGGTCGGCAGTCTGCTGAAGGAAATGGCCGCACGCGGCATCGAAACCCGTCTCGGTCACAAGCTCAAAGGTTTCGAGGCCGGTAAGGTCATGACCGAAGCCGGCAGCTTCGACGCCGACCTGATCCTGTTCATGCCCGGCATGACCGGCAACGCATGGTTCGACAACACCGTGCTGCCGCGTTCGCCGGGCGGACTCATCCGCGCGGACCGGCATTGCCGGGTGGACGGCATGGAGCGCGTGTACGTCGCCGGCGACTCCGGCAGTTTTCCGGGTCCCGACTGGATGCCGAAGCAGGCGCACATGGCCGACCTGCAGGCCGAAGCCGCGGCGAAGAACCTGATCGCGGATTTCAACGGCCGGGCGGCGGATGCGACATTCAAGGTCGAACTGATCTGCATCGTCGACAGCAACAGCAAGGGCATGCTGGTGTCGCGCACCGAACACAAAAACCGGGTGCTGCCGAGCAGCCGGATTTTCCACTGGCTGAAACGCGCGTTCGAGTGGTGGTATCTGCGCAAATACCGGTAGCGGCGTTTCGTAGCCCGAACGGAGCGAATGCGTAACCCGGGCCCCCGGACCGTTGATGCGACCGAACGATCCCGGATTTAACAACGTTTCATCCAGGCTACAAAACTCCCTCCACCCCTGACAAGGGGGGATCGAGGGGGTAAAAAAACCCGGCATAAGCCGGGTTTTCTGATATGAAGCCGGGGACGCGATTTATTTGATCTTGGCTTCCTTGTAAGCAACGTGCTTGCGCACGACCGGATCGAATTTCTTGATTTCCATTTTCTCGGGCATGTTGCGCTTGTTCTTGGTCGTGGTGTAGTAATGACCGGTGCCGGCGGATGAAACCAGTTTGATTTTGTCTCTCATGATTGTTTCCTGATAGCAGGCCTGATTCCGGCCTTAAACTTTTTCGCCGCGGGCGCGCATTTCGGCCAGAACCGTATCGATGCCCTTCTTGTCGATGATGCGCATGCCATGGGTGGAAACGCGAAGTTTAACGTAGCGGTTCTCGCTGTCCACCCAGAAGCGGTGATCGTGCAGATTCGGCAGAAAGCGGCGGCGGGTCTTGTTGTGTGCGTGGGAAACATTGTTTCCCGACATCGGACCCTTGCCGGTCACCTGGCATATTCTGGACATCTCAAAACTCCAAATTCTGTTGATTCCGGCCCACGATAATTCCCAGGGAATTCATGGCCGGGTAAAAAGACCGCTAATTCTAGCGGAGAACCCCGGGCGAGACAAGCCGCCACACGGCAAAATCGGTGATTGTTATCAGCCGGTCGCAACACTGGTTTTGGCGTGCGCTGCCCGGTATAGTGTGGCGCACTATTCAACCGGGGGAGTCATGGATATCGTTTTTATCAATGACCTGCGTATCGAAACCGTCATCGGCATCTACGACTGGGAGCGTGAAATCCGGCAGATCGTCAGCATCGACCTCGAAATGGCCGCGGATAACCGCGTGCCGGCAGCCACCGAACGTATCGATGACGCGCTGGATTACAAGGCTGTCGCGAAGCGCCTGATCACGTTCGTCGAAGCCAGCGAGTTCCAGCTTGTCGAGACCCTGGCCGAGCGTATCGCCGAAATCGTGCTCGGCGAGTTCAATGTGCCCTGGCTCAGGCTGAAACTGAGCAAGCCGGGCGCGGTCACCGGCTCGAAAGCCGTGGGCGTCATTATCGAGCGGGGAGACAAGCAGTAGTGGCGAAAATCTTTATCAGCCTTGGCAGCAATATAGACCGCGAGGCCAATACCCGGGCCGGCGTGCGCGCGCTGAAACAGCATTATGGCGAGCTGGAGCTTTCATCCGTGTACGAAAGCGAGGCTGTCGGTTTCGAGGGCGATGCGTTCTACAACATGGTGATCGCCTGTAATACGGATGAGGACGTGCACGAAGTCATCCGCCAGCTGCGTGCGATCGAGGATGCGAACGGCCGCGACCGTAACGGGCCGAAGTTTTCGTCGCGGACGCTGGATCTGGACCTGCTGCTGTACGACGATCTGGTGATCGATGTGAACAGCCTGAAGCTGCCGCGTGAGGAAATTCTGCAGAATGCTTTTGTGCTGTGGCCGCTGGCGGAAATCGCGCCGGAGCTGTATCACCCGGTCGCACGCCGTACCTACAACGACCTGTGGTCCTCATTCGACCGGGCCGGCGCCAGGCTGCACCCGATCGAATTCGACTGTTCGTGATGTGACAGCACGGACCCTGACGTTCCAGGGCCGCGTGTAATCAAACCAGCGCGTCGATTTCCTGCTCGCTCATGGCCAGTACTTCCTTTTCCAGCCGGTTGAGCAACGCAACGACATCCGTTGAAATATTGGACAGTTTCGCCATCAGCATTTCAGCTTCCGCACGGTTCTTGTCGGGTTTTGCCCTGGAGCCGAACAGCTTGCCGAGCATGGACCTTTCATCCTCGCCGAACAGCAGTTTGAAGATTTTCATGTAGGTCGTATGCAGCTGTTCATGCGGTTCATCCAGTGCCGCATAGGTACGCAGGGCGCTGAGCGACTGTCCGGGACCGTAGTACCACTTGCCGAATGCACAGTCGGTGTGGATCATCGGGATCTGTCCTTCCTCCAGCGGAAGACCTTCGACCATCGCGTGCGCGTGTGCTTTCCATCTCAGGTGTGCGGCTTTGGCGCTGCGTAGATTATTCAGTATATCTGCCTTTCTTGACACTTTTCTGTACCTCTTTTCTTATCAGCTAACACAAGTTCCAAACAAAAACATCATTTTATGGAAGGTACTTGACAGTGTAGAAGAGAATTGCTATTTGTCGATTATTTCTGTCATTTTGTCCTGCCGGCTCCCGTTCGGGCGGCGCCGGCGCCCGCGAGCGCACGGCGAAACCGGATAGGGTAAATTCACAAGCCCGGTTCGTTACCTGATTCAAAGCCAGAAACGGCGTTATCGGTCGCCGCCGGATATAACACCACGAATCACAGGGATGGCGGAGGACAGCAGCCGGTGGTCATCTGCATCGGCGG
>Ga0210123_1001783_pt1 | contig 10603 bp, 10 predicted proteins | sample Muzzi_PWB_D2_FD_185535 | JGI IMG/M metagenome (GOLD analysis project Ga0210123, IMG submission 185535) | Wetland microbial communities from San Francisco Bay, California, USA, that impact long-term carbon sequestration - Muzzi_PWB_D2 (SPAdes) | ecosystem: Environmental > Aquatic > Marine >... | reverse complement strand
TTTTGCGATGTTGCACAGCGTGTCGACCACGTCGCGCGGATGGCAGCCGCGCGGCGCGATCTGCAGCCGGCCGTAGAATTGTCGGAAGATCTGGTCGACCCGCGAGCGGTCGAACACGATGCCGCGGGCTTCGCACATCCGCCGGAAGATCTCGTCGTACTGCTCCCGGCTCGGGCTCTCGACCATGATCTTGTAACGGATGCGGCGCAGGAACGCCTCGTCCACCAGCTCGAGCGGGTTGAGGTTCGTGGCGAACAGCACCATGCAGTCGAACGGGATCGGGAATTTGTAGCCGTTCTTGAACGCCAGGTAGTCGATGCGCTTCTCGAGCGGCACCATCCAGCGGTTCAGCAGATCGCGCGGACGCACGTGCTGGCGGCCGAAATCGTCGATGATAAACACGCCGCCGTTCGCCTTCACGTGAGGCGGCGCCTGGTAGATGCGGCTGTCGGGGTCATATTGCAGGTCCATCTGGTGCAGCGTCATCTCGCCACCCACGAACACCACCGGGCGCTTGATCTTCGCATACCGGGCGTCGTGCGTCTCGCTCTTGAACAGCGGACTCGATTCGAACGGGTCACCGTTGCCATCCGCATTGTGATCGACGATGTGGTGATATACCGGGTCGAACAACACCACGATGTTCCCCGATACGTCGAGCGCGTAGGGCAGGTAGACCTCGCCGCCCAGCATGCCCGCGATCGCCTCCGCGATCGTCGTCTTACCGTTACCGGAGTGCCCGTACAGGAACAGCGACAGGCCGGAGTTGACGGCCGGCCCGAGCTGGTCCAGGAAGTCGTCGTCGTACACGAGGTGCGAGAAGCCGTCCTGGATGCCCTCCTTCGTGACGACGATCCCCTGGATGGTCTGCGACTGTACCCAGGCCGCATAGACCTCGAGTGGCACGGGAGCGGGGCCCACGTAGCCGTTCGTCTCGAACAGCTCACGCGCGCGAGCCCGACCCTCAGTGGTCAGGTCGAACGTGTAGGCGGCCCGGCTCTGGGCGCCGGATCCTCGCAACTCGATCAGCCGCCGCTGCTGCAGATCCTGCAGCTGCACGTCGAGCAAGCTGAACGGCAGCTTGATCATCTGCCTCAGCTCGTCGCCTGTGCGGGAGCCCAGGTTGTACAGCGTCTTGAGCGCGAGGTCCTCGACCATCGATTCCGACAGCCCGGTGTCCTCGAGGGTCTTCGGCATCGGCGGCGCCGACTGCGTTTGCCGCCCCTGCGCCTGCGGAGCCGGCGCCTCGGTTGGGCTCATCGTGATCCAGCCGTCGTCGTTGCTATCCATGATCGGACCTTTCTCCCACGTGTCGCAGCTCGAGGCGGTCGCCCACCTCGGTCTGTGTGGCGGCCAGCCGGCCCGCCTTGAGCTCCAGGGCCTTCTCCGCGTCGCGGTGCCACTTCGAGCGCCGTGACGGGGCGAGCCCGTGATATGTCGCGACCACCCGGTCGTCGGACGCCAGGAACGCCACGTCGAGCGGGTACTTCATCCAGTACATGTGCACCGACTGGCACGGGGCGAGCAGCATGCCCTCGGCCTCGGCCGGCTCGGGACGGCCCATCATGCCGCGCAACCGCGTCCACCAGCCGTCGGCCAGCAGCACCCGTCCCGCCAGCTCCTGGTCCCGCGTGGCGTTCACCACCTCCAGCGTCTTCACGACCCGCTCACATGCTGCCGAACGTGTCCAGAATCGTCAGGATCGCCGGGCCGAGAATCACCACGAACATGGCCGGGAACACGAAAATCGCGAGCGGGACGACCAGCTTGATGGTGGTCTTCGCCGCTGCTTCCTCGGCCCGCTGCCGCCGCTTCACCCGCAGGTCGTCGGAGTGGACGCGCAGGGCCTGGGCGATCGAGGTACCGAACCGGTCCGTCTGGATGAGCATCGACACGAGGCCCTTGATGTCTTTCACGTCGGTCCGGATGCCGAGGTTACGCAGCGCGTCCTCGCGCGGCGTGCCGGCCCGGATCTCGAGGTTCATGATCTGCAGCTCTTCCGACATGACGGGGCTGATGTGCTCGACCTCTTCCGAGACGCGGGCCATCGCCTGGTTCAGGCCGAGACCGGCCTCCACGCATACGACGAGCATGTCGAGGGTGTCGGGCAGGGCCTTCTGCAGCTGTTTCTGCCGGATCCGCACGCGTCGAGACAGGAAGCCGTTCGTCATCATGAAGCCGAAGCCGGCGGCCACGACCATCCAGAACATGTAGCGGAAGCCGGAGATCTCGAGCGCCGGAGCCAGCAGCAGGATGTAGAAGAACACGGCGGCCACCGGCACGATGACCCGGAAGCCGTAAAACAGCGGCACGGCCTTCGGATCGCGGAAACCCGCGGTGATGAGCTTTCGGCGCGTCTTGCTGAGGCTAGCCTCGTCGGGGGACACCTGCTCCCCCAGGTTCTGGACCCACACCTCGAGCTGCTCGCGCTTCGTCTGGCGGCGCCGCTTCTGGGCGATCGTCCGCTGCGAGGCGATCTCTTCCAGCTCGCTGAGCTTGCGGGTGATGGCGCGGTCGCGTTGCGGCAGGAACTCTGCCACCGCGATGACGCCGAGTACGACCGTGAGCACCGTGAGCGCTATTGCGAGTATCAGCACGTTAGACCTCGATATCCACGATGCGGCGAATGATGATGAATCCGATCACCTGCAGGACGAGCGCGCCCGCGATCAGCAGCCGTCCGATAGGTTCGGTGAACAGGATGCTCATGTATTCGGTGTTCATCATGTAGATCAGGAAGCCCATGATGAGCGGCAGCACGGCCAGCAGGTAGCCGGTCATGCGGCCCTGCGCCGTGTACACGCGGATCTGGCGCTGGATCATGAAGCGCTCGCGGATCGTGTAGCTGATCTTGTCGAGGATCTCGGCCAGGTTTCCGCCCACGTCACGCTGCACGAGGATCGCGGTCACGAAGATGCGGATGTCGACCAGGTCGATCCGGTCGGCCAGACCGAGCAGCGACTCCTCCAGCGGCAGGCCGAATTTCTGTTCCTCGAACACGGTGCGGAACTCCGTCCGTACGGGCTCCTGGGCTTCCTCGGCCACGACCTTCATGCCCGTGTTGAAAGCATGACCGGCGCGGATCGAACGGGCCAGCAGGTCGATCGCCTCGGGGAAGCCCTCCTCGAACGCCTCCACGCGCCGGCGCTTGGAACGCTTCACGTACATATAGGGGCCTATCGACCCGACGGCGGCAGCCGCAAGCGCATAGAGCGCGTTGCCGGTGAGCACGAAGATACTGGCGCCGAACGACAGGGCCATTCCGACGGTGAGGGCCAGGAACGTGCCGGCGCTCCACTCCAGGTCCGCCTGTTCGAGCAGCAGCCGGAGATCGGCCATCTGCGGGAAGGCTTGCAGCACCGGCTCGAGCCAGGTGATCTCGTTGAGGCGCGACTCGCGGAACAGGGCTTCGTGGCTGCGGGCCACTCCCTGTCCTTCGCGCGTGACCCCCTTGAGCTGCTTCTTGAAGTCGGACCGCTTCTTCACCTCACGGCCGGTTTCGATCAGGAACGCGATCGAGACGACCCCGAGGCCTGCGGCCAGGAACACCAGCAGCGCCGGAAGCCAGTTGGCGGGAAGTGCGTCGAACATTGGTCAGCCCTCCGATCAGGCCATGTTGGAGAACAGGGACGGCGGCAGATCGATGCCGTGCGCGCGCAACCGGTCGGTGAACTTCGGCCGGATGCCAGTGGCCCGGAAGTTTCCGATCACCTGTCCGTCCTGGGCGACGCCCTCCTGCTCGAACATGAAGATGTCCTGCATCGTGATGACCTCGCCCTCCATGCCGCTGATCTCCGAGATCGACTGCACCTTGCGCCGCCCGTCGGAAAGACGGCCAACCTGGACGATCACGTCGATCGCACTGGCGATCTGCTGTCGCATGCCCTTCTCGGGCAGGTTCAGGCCGGCCATAGAAATCATCGTTTCGAGGCGGGCCAGGGCATCGCGCGGCGTGTTCGCGTGCAGGGTGGTCAGCGAACCGTCGTGGCCGGTGTTCATCGCCTGCAGCATGTCGACGGCCTCGGCGCCGCGGCACTCGCCCATGATGATCCGGTCGGGCCGCATGCGCAGGGCGTTGATCACGAGCAGCCGCTGCGTCACCGCGCCCGCGCCCTCGACGTTGGCCGTCCGGGTCTCGAGACGCACCGCGTGCGGCTGGCGAAGCTGGAGCTCCGCCGAGTCCTCGATGGTCACGATCCGCTCGTTGGCCGGGATCGACTCCGACAGCACGTTGAGCAGTGTCGTCTTACCGGCACCTGTACCACCGGAGATCAGCACGTTGAGGCGCGCCTTCACCACGCCCTGCAGCAGCTCGAGCATGGCGGGTGTCAGCGAGCCCGACCGCATCAGGTCGGGAGCGGACAGCACGTCGCGCTTGAACTTACGGATCGACATGTGCGGTCCGTCGATCGCCAGTGGCGGGATGATCGCGTTCACACGCGACCCGTCCGCCAGGCGGGCGTCGACCATCGGCGAGGAATCGTCGATGCGGCGGCCCACGGCCGACACGATCCGGTCGATGATCTGCAGCAGGTGGCGATCGTCCTTGAACCGCACGTCGGTCATCTCGAGCTTTCCGTTGCGCTCGATGTAGACCTGCCGGCTCGTGTTCACCAGGATGTCGGAGATCGTCGGGTCCTTGAGCAGCGGCTCGATCGGGCCGAGGCCGAAGATCTCGTCGAGAATCTGTTCGACCAGGTCCTCTCGCTCGTCCAGGTTGAGCGGCACGGCTTCACGAGTCAGCAGCTCATGAACGACCTTGCGGATCTCGCCCACCACCTCGTCGCGCTCCAGCGTCTCGATGCTCGCCAGGTTGAGGCGATCGAGCAGCTGGCGATGGATGCGTCCCTTGATTTCCTGCATGTCGCTCGCGCTGCTCGACGTGGCGTCGGCGGAGCTGTCAACGCTCGGTTTCGGCGTCACCGCCGGGGTCGCGTTCGACATCCAGCTCGGACCTCCCGGACCGTCCGGGTTCCTCGCTCCGCTGTTCATCATGCACTACTCCGGTTGAAGATCTTCTTCATCTTGCCGAGGCCGTCGAGCAATCCCTTGCTGTCCTCGTTCTGGGCCGTGATGCCGGTGAGGGCGTTGACGAACCCCTTGAGATCCTTCGCGTACGCCGACTTCTCGTTCAGGACGATCGGCTTGCCCTGGTTGATAGAATTCATCACCGCTTCGAAGTCGTTGCTCAGCGTCCAGTACACTGGGATCCCCAGCGTCTTCTCGATCTCCTTCAGGCTGATCGGATCGCTCGGCTGGTACCGGTTGACGAGAATACGCAGCCAGTCGTCGCCCTTCACCGAGCCCATGCGCTCCAGCAGCGGCAGACACCGCGTGATGTTCCGCAGGGAGGGAAGGTCGACGTTGGTCACCAGGAACACGGCGTCCGACTGCTCGAATGTCGCAAGCGTGGGCGCCGTGAACGATTTGGAGCTATCGACGATTACGTAGTCGTAGTGCTGCTTCAGGAAGTGCAGAATCTGGCGTATCTGGTCGCCCGTCACGGTCTCAGCCTTGGCCGGGTGGAACGGGGCGCTCAGCAGCTCCACGCCGGAGTCGTGGCGTTCGATGTATGAGGCCAGCAGCCCGGCGTCGACCCGGTGGAAGTTCCGCACCAGGTCGACGAAGCTGAACCGCGGTTCGACGCCCAGGAGCAGGGCGGTCTCGCCCAACTCGAGGTCGAGGTCGACCAGCAGCACGCGCTTCCGCGTCAGCAAGTGCAGCTGCACTGCCGTGTTCGTCGCGACCGACGTCGAGCCCGCGCCGCCCTTGGGGCTGAAGAAGGCAAACAACTTGCCCGGCTCGCGCTTGCGCTCCTCGCCGCCCCTGTGCCCGAACTTCCGGGCCAGGCGGTCGATCGAGTCCTGCACCTTGTCGGGCGTCACCGGCTTGGGCAGGTACTCCGTCACCCCGGCCTGCATCGCTTGCATGAGCAGATCGGGCGTCAGCTCGGTGCCCATGCCCACTACACGGCGATTGGGGGCGCCCTCGACCAGGAACTGGGCGAACTTCAACCCCATGACAGGATCCTCGCTCACGTCGAGGAAGATCAGGTCCGGGTTGAGCTGCCGCAGCTGCTCGAGGTGCGAGTCGTTGATCTCGTGGAACGGTACCACCACCTCGAGCCCGACCTCGATGCCGAGGTCGTCCTCACTCACGACCTTGCGGACCATGCCCCGCAGGGTCGCGTCGGTCGAGATGATAGCCGTCCGTATCGACTGCTTTTCCATGTCTGCCGCCGGGCTCATTGGTTTTCTATCGTTCGGTCTCAGAGTTCGTCGGTGTCGTCGACGGCACCGACGTCGTCCATTGCGCCGTCGTCGCCCGACATGTCGCCGTCACCCTGCTCGGCCTGCACGCGCTCCTCGTTCTCCCGCTGGCGCACGCGACCCTCGTCGTCCGGACTCGGCACGGGACCGTCCAGGTGCCGCTCCCAGTTCCAGGTCTCCGGCTCGCCCGGTGGCACCTCCGGCATCTCGTCGGAAGGCAACACGATGTACGGCGTCACCAGCACCAGCAACTCGCTCCGGTTCTGCCGGATCTCCTTGGAGCGGAACAGGCTGCCGAGGATCGGGATGTCACCGAGAACCGGAATCTTGTCATAGTCGGTGACCATGTTGTTGTCGATCAAGCCGGCGATGGCAAACGTCTGGCCCTCGGCCAGCTCGATCTCGGTCGACGCCTTACGGGTCAGGATCGACGGAATGTTGAACCCGCTGATCGTGAGTCCGTTCGCGAAGTCGAGGCTCGAGACCTCGGGCGCCACGACCAGCCGGATGTTACCGCCCGGCTGGATGAGGGGTGTGAAGTCGAGCTTGATACCGAATTCCTTGAACACGATCGACACGGCGCCACTGCTGCCTCCGCCCTGCAGGACAGGATACGGGAACTCGCCGCCCGCCAGGAACGAGGCTTTCACGCCGTGGGAGGCCATCAAGTTGGGCTCGGCCAGCGAACGAAACACCCCGTTCGACTCCAGGGCCGACAGGAGCGCCGTGAGGTTCAGGTCCGGCGAGAACGTGAACAGGTTCACGGCGTCGGACAGCGTGCTCAATGAGCCGCCGTTGCCCAGCGTTCCGGAGAACGGCGCCGGACGCCCGGTCGTCGAACCGATCACCGTGCCGTCGTCTCCGGTGTATAGCAGGTTCAGCCCGGTGCGTTCGAGCGCGCTCCGGCTGACCTCGGCGAACCGCACCTTCAGTAGGATCTGGCCCGGCTGCGGGATCTCGAGCTCGTTGACCACGGACGACGTGTCGCCGAGGCTGGCGCCTGCCATCCGCATCATCCGCGCGGCGACGCCGGAGTTCGAGACCTGGCCGGTCAGCACGACCGACTTGCCGTTGCTGCGCACCGAGATGTCTTCCCCGGGGAACAGACGCCGGAGGTCGGCCTCGAGGTTTGCCGCGTCGGGCGACACCCGCACGTTGAACGCGGAGCGCTGGCCCGAGGAGTCCCAGATTAGCAGGCTGGTTGTACCCGACGCCTTGCCGTTCACTACGATCTCACGCCCCGTCACCGGCAGCACGTCGATGATGCTCGGGTCGGCGATGGCTACGCGGACCACCGTGGCCGGCGTCTCGATGACGCTCTGGCCACCCTCGGCGAGGTTGAGGACGCCCGTGGCGGCGGCGTCCTGCGCCGCCAGGGGAGTCGCGCCGCACAGCAGCAGTGCGACGACCAGTACTTGCGCCCGGAGGCGCCCGAAGATTCTAAGCCTGCTCATCAGAAGCCCCCTTCAACATTTTCGACTTCGAGCTCGGGCCCGCGATAGATCTCGATGCCCGTATTGGAGCGCCGCGTGGTTGGAACCGTGCGGCGAGGTGCCGGTCGCGGCGCGCCGGGAATGAGGTCACGCACCTGCACGCCCTCGGTGGTTACCGTGTCGAGATCGAGCGTGTTGCGCAGCCCGAGCTGGATCTGGCCTTTCGTCGCGGCGTAGATCAGCTTCTCAGCATCCTCCGGCGTGACCAGCATAGTGACGACCGTGGCCGTCACGGGCTCGCCGTTCGGGCCGGTCTGCACGATCTGGTTGGCGGTGAGCACGGTGACGTTCTCGAGCACGAGTTTCGTGACCGGGCCGCCGCTCCGTCCCTCGGGCGGATCGATCGTCACGAACACGTCGACGTGGGTCCCGGGCATCACGAAGCCGGCTACCTGGATGACCTCGTTGACCCGCACGCTGACCGCGCGCATGCCCTCGGTGATCACGATCGGTAGCCCGCCGCCCGCTTCCTTGACGGCCATCTTCCCGGACAGGAGTGGCTCGTTCATGGTTACGGGCGTGATGACACCGCGGCCGAGAACCTCTTCCACGGTCGTGGCGGCGTTCTCGGGGACGCTATTGCCGGGCCAACCCAAGAGCTTGACGTCTTCGGCGGTCAGGACGCGCCCGAGCGGGAGGTCCCGTGCCGCGACGACGATCTCTGCGGACGGCGCCGACGCCGTCGGAATCCGACTGTCGCCGGCATTGCTCAGGAGCCTGAGCGCCAGCCAGCCGGCCAGCAGTCCGGAGACCAGGGCCAGCACCAGCACGATGATGAGCCGTCTGCTTCGCATGACCAGTTTCCTTGCCTTTCCTCGGTTCCTCTCACTTCCGCTCGGGTACGGATGCGTCGGCCACGCCGACGCCGAGGCGCGAGGTGTCCCGTCGCCTTTCCGGCGGTACGTCAGAAATACGATTGTCGGTGCGTCGGTCCGTCAGTACAGGAGGCCGATTAACGCGCCCGCGGCGATAGCGACGCCGTAGGGGTTTCGGATGCCGCCTGGCTTGTCCAGCGAGGGCAGCTCCGTCTTCACCGGCGACCGGACCACGCGCTGCACGACGCCTGTCGCGAGGTCCTTCGTTCCGAGGAGGGTCCTGGTGAGAGCTCGTCGGCGCGCCGCGGCGATCAACGCCATGATCGCACCGATGATCGCCGTGGCCAGAAATGCGACGATGAAGCGTCCCGGGCCCAGGAAGGCGCCGGCCGCGGTGAGCAGCTTGACGTCTCCGCCTCCCAGTCCGCCAGCGGCGAACAAAGGAAACGAGAGCACGAAGCCAAGCCCCGCTCCCAGGAGTCCACCAACCAGCGGCTCGGCTCCGGTCAACCCTCGAACAGCGAGGGCGAACCCGAAGCCGCCGACCGTCACGAGATTCGGAATTCTCCGCATCCCGACGTCGGTCGCCACGGCGACTCCCAACATCGTCACCAGTCCAACAGCGATGAGATCCACAGACAGTCCTCGGGTGACTCGTCCAGGTTATCGATTGTTAATCCGCCGTCTGCGCCGGGCACCAGCGCTCAGGCGGGTTCGGGCCCGCCCGGTTTCCCGGACGGACCCTCATACCGCAACTCCCGATTAGCTCGGGATACCAGCCGTGCTCAGAGTGTTGCCGATGTCGTTGAACACGTTCGAAATCGTGTTCCCGAGCAGTCGGACGGCCACGATCACCGCGAGGGCAATCAGGCCGATCAGGATGGCGTACTCCGCCAGGTCCTGACCCGACTCGTCAATCATGAGTGCATTGAACAGCTTAACCATGTGTTCCTCCTGGCCTAGGCCGTTGAGGTACTCTCTCGGAACCGGAGCGCTTCTCCGATCCGTGTCCTGAGAACCGGACGCCCCATTGCGGCCCGGCCTCGCATGTGCCCGTTCTCTCGCGGCTGAGCCGTTCGAGAACCGTGGATCTCGCTGATGCAACATCCACGAAGGAATCATGCCGTTCTCGTCTCAACGGACGGCGTGAACTCCAGACGCCACCGGAAGTCGCAAGGGTCATACCGTTTATCCTCCCGACGTGACAGTTCCGTAAGTGGTGTCGATATCGTGGTTTACGATTTCCCTGCGACAGGGACGTCCGGGGGGCGTTCGCCTAGTTCCCGCCAACCTCTTGCAAACTGCGTGGAACGGATCCGGTCTGGAGGAGGAGGGTGGACTGACAAGTCGGTGCATGGACCCGCAACTGATGTCACACTTACAGGGGCCCAGGTGCTGGACCGATGGGACACCCGGGGGCCGAAACTTGTCGAGGTTGCGCGTCAGGTACGGGAACCACGCGACGCGGCGACGAATCAGCCGCCGTCGGGTTCCGCCGTCTCATCCATGTCAGCGTCTCCGCAGTAGCGCACGTCGCTGAGCGCCGCTTCGCGGTAAACGAGCTCGCAGACAGCGCGACCGCGGCCGTCGTCGAACGGCTCGCGCTCCGAGGCTACGTACCACTGATAGCGGGTCTCGTCGCCGAGGTCGCGCGAGCGCCAGTAGCCGGAGCCGGTGAGCCCGCGGCGGTCGGGGTTCGCAATGACGTCACGGTGCTCGACCGTCATCCCGGGGATGAAGACGCCCTCCAGGATGGCTTCACGGATGTCGTCGGGCGTATCAGGATGCTCCGCGAGCCACATCTCGCGCCCGTCCAGGCCGCTGAGATCGTTCTTGGCGCCTCCCGGATCGGCGGGGAGGTAGACCCGGCCGGCACAGGCGCCGGCCGTGATGAGCAAGAGGACGGCCGCCAGGCGATGCAGTGGGATCATGGTTCGATACTCTCTCGTGCGTTCCCGTTCAGCCCGCTGCCGGGCAGTTTCGCCGTTCCGCGTGTCCTGTCGAATGTGGGACGGACGGCAGCCCC
>Ga0210123_1001780_pt1 | contig 10610 bp, 6 predicted proteins | sample Muzzi_PWB_D2_FD_185535 | JGI IMG/M metagenome (GOLD analysis project Ga0210123, IMG submission 185535) | Wetland microbial communities from San Francisco Bay, California, USA, that impact long-term carbon sequestration - Muzzi_PWB_D2 (SPAdes) | ecosystem: Environmental > Aquatic > Marine >... | reverse complement strand
GGGCGCGCCGGCATGCCCGCAGGAAAAGAATTCAACTCCAATTTCAAGCATAGACTATAAGTGTTGAGGGACATCATGAAACTGAAAAAAGAGTATCTGCTGCTACTGCTGAGCATTGCCATCCTGAGCGTCTACCTGGTGATGCGCTCCAAAGATCATACCCACTTTGAGCTGCCCCAACTGCCGGGTATCGAAAGTCAAAAAATCAACCGCCTGGTGATAACCAAAGGCGACGGCATCATCGAGATCACTAAGCGAGACGACCATTGGGTTGTCGGTCCCAAATCGTATCCGGCGGACGATACCAAGGTCAAAAACATGCTCAAAGCGGCGGCGGACCTGAACATAACCGCCCTGGTCTCTGAATCCGGCAATTACGAACGATACGACCTTACCGACGATAAGAAGATCATGGTGCAGGCGTACGCCGACAAAGAGGTGTTGCGCAATTTCGCCATCGGCCGCCAGGCCCCCACCAATCAACACACCTTTGTCAGGTTGGCCGATGACCCCAAAGTCTACCATGCCCGGGGCACCATCAATTTTACCTTTGACCATACCGTGGACGAACTGCGCGATGAGACGGTCCTGGCATTTGAAAAAAGCGATATTTCCGGTCTCACCATCGCCAGGGGCAAGCGTACCCTGACCCTGGTCAAAAAAGAGATGGTTCAGGAAAAGAAAGACCAGGACCAGTCCGAAGACAAAAAAGCGCAGCAGCCACCGCAAACGCAGACACAATGGACGGATGCTGCAGGCAATGCGGCATCCAATGCGGATGTGGAGCGTTTGATAGGAGATTTTTACCGGCTCAAGTGCGACGACTTTCTTGAAGATGACGCCAGGGAGGGCTTGAAAGAGCCCCTCTGGACAGTGACATTCAATTCGGAAAAGACGAACCACGCCCTCTCGGTGTTCGAGAAGCAAACTACGGAAAGCATCGAGTTCCCGGCGATATCATCGGGCACCGCTTATGCTTTTATCCTGCACAAAAGCCGGGTGGAAGGCTTTGAAAAACTTTTGGATAAGCTGCTCGACCTGAAGATCAAAAAGTAAACCCCAATGCGACATAAAAATGTTGGTGTCTGGCCAATGGTCCTTGACTGGTGAGACACCGACCCGCCAGGACCTGCGCCGCACAAACACGGCCGCGCCGCCTAGCCGCATACATCTGTGTGGCGGCAAAATCCCAAAACGTCACTCGCCCGGACCAGGCTTTCCAAGCTAATGCCCGAATTAGGCGATTTTCCCCAATTGGGTCATATGACCGGGTCAAATCCCCCAACCCAATAAGCCATCCAATCCCGCGAAACAGATATCACCTTGATATTTATATTATCTTTAAATTTTCCACATTTTGGCATGCCCGTTGCTCATAGGAGACCCAAGCCTTAAGGCGAAGCGGCCAGGTTGTCACGCACCATGGTCCTTGTTTTGCAGCCGGATGTGGGTCGGCATTTGATTGGTCATCTCCCGGCAACAACCTGCCCGCTTTTTCATTAAGTGCCATCGATAAGGCGGCAACTGAGGTAAGGGCGTATTGCAGCACGGTTTATCTGAACGCATCATGAAACTCTGCGACACCGGAACCGGCACTGGCGCTGAAGTTATAATTGATCTGAATTGTATCCATTTTGGTCAGCACAGAAAGCGATATTTCCAGCGACATCGATCCCTGTAGAACGACATCTCAACCTGATTCTCCTGCTGATCCTGACTTGACGCCCTTTTCATCAGTCCCTGACGGCCGGCGGCAGCCCTGAGCTGCTGCCGGCCGTCTATTGACCGCCGGGACAAACTGACACCGCGTATGAAATCAGATCGAAAATCGAACGGTTGGAACGACCGCGGAACAGCATTGACGGCAGGAACAGACTATGACCGCCCACCTCTACCAATCCATACAACGGCCACTGGCGATAAGGCGCGTTTGGGCCGTATTTATCCTGTTGATTTCCATCTGGCTGGCGCCGGCGCCCGGCATGGCCGACGAAAAACTGGACTATCTCAAAAGCCTGAAGATTGAAGATCTGCTCAATACGGAAGTCACATCGGTATCCAAAAAGCCCGAAAAATTGGCGGACGCCCCGGCAGCGATATTCGTCATCACCGCCGAAGATATCCGCCGCACAGGCGTTCGCACCATCGCCGAAGCCTTGCGCATGGCGCCCGGCATTCAGGTGGCCCGAATGGACGCCAATAAATGGGCAGTCAGTGCACGCGGATTCAACGACACCTTCAGCAACAAGCTCCTGGTACTTATAGACGGCCGCAGCGTCTATACGCCTCTTTTTTCCGGGGTCTTCTGGGATGTCCAGGACACCATGATTGAGGATATCGATCGTATCGAGGTGATTCGCGGTCCGGGCGCCACGCTGTGGGGGGCCAACGCCGTCAACGGTGTGATCAACATCATCACCAAATCCGCCCAAAAGACCCAGGGCGCTTTGGTCAGCGTGGGAACAGGTTCCCATGAACCATTCAACGCCGCCGTGCGATATGGCGACCAACTGGGCCCCGACGGCGCCTGGCGCCTCTATGCCAAAGGTTTTCGTCGCGGGGACTATGTGAACGGCGACGGTGACGACGCCAGCGACGCCTGGGACGCCATGCGCGGCGGTTTTCGCCTGGACATGGATCTGAACGCCCGGGATGCACTCATGGTCCAGGGCGATATCTATCAGGGCAATGAAGACCAGACCCTGGACCTGCCCGAAACCCTGAGCACACCGGCCGCCGGTCCCCAGCCCTATTCGGCGGATTTTTCCGGCGCCGACATCCTCGCCCGCTGGCGCCGGTTCGATGGGGACAAATCAGATTTCACGCTGCAATTCTACTATGACCATACCGAACGCAGGCAATTTGTCCTGCAAGGGATTATCGACACGGTGGATCTGGATTTTCAGCACCGCTTTCAGCTCAGCGCCCGACAGGAGATGTCCTGGGGGCTGGGCTACCGCTACACCCAGGATGATATCCAGTCCGGTGATTCCATTTCAATGATACCGGACAGCCGTTACGATCAATTGTTCAGCGCGTTTGTCCAGGACGAGATTGTCCTGCAGCCCGACAAATGGTGGTTGACGATGGGTTCCAAGCTGGAGCACAACGATTATACCGGCGTTGAGATTCAGCCCAGCGTGCGCTTGCGATGGAAACCTACCGGAGTGCAGACCGCCTGGGCCGCAGCCTCACGGGCGGTGCGCACACCGTCGCGCACGGATCACGATCTGCGGTCCAATCGAGACGTGGTGGTGGTTCCGGGGATACCCTTTCCTACAACCTACCAGAATGTCATTTTCGGTGACGACAATTTTGAGTCTGAAGAACTCCTGGCATTTGAACTGGGCCACCGGTGGCAACCCGATACGCGACTATCTTTCGATACGGCAACATTCTACAACCAATACGACAACCTGCGTACACTTGAGCTGAACAGCGCCGCCGCTTACGCGGAAATGAATCCCACACCTCACATCGTCGTACCCTATTATTGGGACAATCAAATGGAAGGCGAGACGTTCGGCGTCGAACTCGTTGCGTCATGGCAGCCGCTGGACTTCTGGAAGCTGACAGCCGGGTATGCCTGGATGCAAATGCTGTTGCGGATCGATGCCGGCAGCCAGGACAGCATGGCGGAGGACCAGGCCGGTTTTTCGCCCATGAATCAAATCCAGTTGCGTTCCGCCCTGGATCTCTCCCATGGATGGTCATTTGACACGGAGCTTTATTATGTGGACGAACTCGAAGCCATGAATGTCCCGGCCTATACCCGGGTCGATCTGCGTGTCGGATGGCAGCCCAGCGCCCAATGGGAATTCTCCCTGAATATCGAGAACCTGCTGGATGATCGACATGCAGAGTTCGGAGACCGCACCGACATCGTCGCGTCACAAATTCCGCGGCAAATCTATGGTCAAATTACCTGGCGCTATTAGAAAGACGCCATGCGAATGCACACATCATTCTGGCATATTGTAAAAACGGCCTTCGCCATGCGGCCATCCATCTCACCAGCTTTAATAACAAACCGTCATCCTTTGGGTCGTCGCCTGGGCGGTTTCACAACGGTCGCACTCCTCTGCGCGGCCCTGACGCTGAGTCCGGCCAAGGCTGAAATTTTTGACCAATATCAGGTCAAGGCGGTCTTTCTTTTAAATCTGGCCAATTTTGTTTCCTGGCCGGATCACCACGCCGCTTCCGACATCCGCCCCTTTACCATTGCCGTCATGGGCCGCAACAACCTGGCCCCTTATTTGGAGCGCGCGGTGGCCGATGAATCCATTGCCGGGCGCAAAGTTGTGCTCCAACATTTCAAATTGCTCAAGGATTTGGAAGCGCAGCCCTGCGACTTGTTGTTTGTAAGCGAAGACCAAATGTCCATCTGGCCCCAAATCAGAGCCATTGTGAGAGGGCGCGCCATTATGACGGTCAGCGACGTGGAAGGTTTTACCCATCGCGGCGGCATGGTCGGCCTGTTGACATCGGGCCGTAAAATCAACATCGAAATCAACCGCAAAGAAGCCAAGGGCAACGGATTGGAGATCAGCGCAAAGCTTCTAAGGCTGGCCCGCATCGTGGACAGTGGAAAGGAAGAACGATGAATCGATTCCACAATCTTCCCATTCGTCAAAAACTCACCATCATCGTGCTTTCGACCTGCAGCGTGCTGGTGCTGCTCATCGCGCTCATCTTCATCACCGAAAAGTATTATACTTTTCGTCGCAATATGATCTCCAATACGGAGACCCTGGCGCAGGTGATCGGCATGAACAGTACTGCGGCCCTCACCTTTCAGGACCCGGATACCGCCGTCGAAATTCTCTCCGCGCTCAGTGCCGAACCCAACGTGGCGGCCGCTTGCATTTTTCAACCCAATGGCCAGACGTTTGCGACCTACCCGCGCACCCACATCGTGGACGAACGTTACAAATCGAAAGCCGTAGAACTCATCGCGCAAATCAGGACCGATGAAAATTTGAATGCCGCCGCCCACGAATTTATCGACCGCCAGCTCATGCTCGCAAAACCCATCCAGTTGAACCGCAAGCAGATCGGCTATGTGGTCATCCGCACCAACCTAAACCAATTGTATAATCGTCTCACTTTGTCGGGTGTATTGGTGGTGGGGGTGATGGTCGCGCTGGTCCTTATGGCCCAATTGGTCTCCGCCCGACTGCATCGCTCCATATCCGATCCTTTGCTGGCCCTGGTGGCCACCATGAAGCAGGTAACAGCAGATAAGAATTACGCCCTTCGCGCCCGGAAGCAGAACAACGACGAACTCGGCATTCTCATCGATGGTTTCAACGGCATGCTGGCGCAGATACAGCAGCGGGACCAGCAATTGGAGCAGCACAGCCAGCAGCTCGAGAGTCAGGTCATCGAGCGCACCCGGGAGCTGCTTTGTTCCAATGACCGGCTGAAAAAAGAGATGGAAGAGCGCAAAGAGATGCAGGGGCGTCTGGCGCGAGCCCAGCGTATGGAGGCCGTGGGAACGCTTGCCGCCGGCGTGGCCCATGATCTCAATAATATTTTATCCGGGATCGTGTCCTACCCCGATCTGCTGCTCATGCGCTTGCCGGCAGACAGCGAAATGCGAAAACCGCTGACCACCATCCTGCATTCAGGTCAAAAAGCCGCCGCCATCGTTCAAGACCTGCTCACCCTGGCACGCAGGGGGGTCACCACATCCGAAGTCGTTAATTTGAAGGCCATTGTTGAAGACTATTTCAACAGCCCGGAACATGAAAAACTGATGACGTTCCACGCCAATGTTCACGTCATCAGACACATTGACGCGGACTTGATGGATATTGCCGGTTCATCGGTTCATCTTGGCAAATCCATTATGAATCTGATCTCCAATGCCGCTGAAGCCATTCATGGCCAAGGTACCATCATCATCACGTTGCGCAATCAATATATCGATACCCCCATAAGGGGCTACGACCAGGTTCAGCAGGGCGATTATGTCATGCTGAAAATATGCGACACCGGCCACGGCATTGCCGCTGAAGACCTTGAACGCATCTTTGAGCCGTTCTACACCAAAAAGAAGATGGGCCGCAGCGGAACCGGCCTGGGCATGGCCGTGGTGTGGGGCACGGTTAAAGACCATCAGGGCTACATCGATGTGGAGAGCCGTGAGGGTGCAGGCACCACTTTTACCCTCTATTTCCCGGCCACCCGGCAACAGATGGCCGCCAAACAACCGCTTCAAACAGGAACCTATAAAGGCAACGGCGAAACCATTCTGGTGGTGGACGATATTAAAGAGCAGCGTGAAATAGCATCGGACATCCTTCAAACCCTGGGTTATACAGTGGCCACCGTGGCCGGCGGCCAGGCTGCGCTCGAGTACCTCGTAAAACACCGTGTCGATCTGCTCATATTGGATATGGTCATGGACCCGGGCATCGATGGCCTGGAGACTTACAAGCGCATCGTCACCCGGGGATTACCCCAACGGGCCATTATCGCCAGCGGTTATTCAGAATCCGAACGGGTCAAAAAAGCCCAGGCCTTAGGCGCCGGGGCGTATCTTCGCAAACCATACACCATCGAAAGTCTGGCCCTGGCAGTGTACCGCGAGTTGGAAAAAAACTAGCCCTTCATTGGCCGTCCCTTTAAAGCCTTTTAGTTTATCTGTTTATCTATTATATATATTTTCAAATACTTAATAATATAAGTGCCACCAAGTTCACCGCCGCACCCGAGCAACGGTAGAAAATTATCAGACAAATGGTTGCGGTATGGACTCCGCTTGTGATATCTGCACTCACTTATCCATCCAAATCATAAAAAATTAATACTGAAACGGCATTTCTTTGCCGCCCAATGTGCCAAAATCGCTTGATTTTTGGACCGTTATATAAATGCAACGGGACGTGTACCCTATTGATTGGATTCTGACTGACGGAAATTGGATTTGTATAAGGAGAAACAATGAAAATGAGACGGTTTTTGGGAGCAAGGCTTGCTTTTTTGACTATCTTGATGCTGTTTGCCCTGATTCAATCGGTGTGTGCGGAACAGCCGCAGGTCCTGGGAAATAACGCCATTGCCAAAAACGGGGGCATCCAGATCGGTGCAGGAAGAAACGTGACCGAACCCGAACTGATGATTCGCATTGGTGAATCTCAGTTCGATCCGCTTTATCATATACCGGCCCAAAGCTCGATGCTGAATACCATTCAACACTATGCGCCGGGACGCAAAGGGTACTTCATCGTGCAGTTCGATGGCCCGATCCAATCGAGCTGGAAAACAGCACTGCGGCAGTCGGGCGCAGAGATATTTGATTATCTACCGGATTTTTCATTTATCGTACGCATGTCCTCCGACCATCAAGGCATCGTGGAGAATATGCCCAATGTACGCTGGGTGGGCATTTACCAGCCAAGCTACAGAATCAGCCGGCGGGCGATGGGTCAGCTGTACAGCCACGGCGGACAAGGCGGAGGCGCACCAGCGTTGACCATTCTGAGGGTCGACCTCTTTCCGGGAGTAGACCTCACCACCGTTGAAGCACACATTGCCGCTTTAGGCGGTGTTACTCAGGAAAAGTTCCGTACCGATCTGAAATCGACCCTGAAAATAGAAATACCGGCCAACCGCATCGCAGACCTGCCAGCCATCGACGGCGTAAAATGGATCGAACCTGCGCCCCAATGGAAGCTTTTAAATGATGTTTCCACCGATGTCATGCGCGTACGCGCACCGCGCGATACCCATGGCCTTTATGGCAGCGGGCAGGTCGTCGGCGTGGCCGATACAGGTTTAGACCAAGGGGTAACAAGCCCGGCCAATTTGCACGATGATTTTGAAGACGGCCATGGGGCCTCCAGGGTACTTCAGATTATCGACCGCGTGGCGGCCGATGAATCCGGAATCGACCAGAGCGATGTCAACGGTCATGGCACCCACGTGGCCGGGTCGGTGCTGGGCAACGGGATTATGTCCGGCAGTGATCCGGCCGCCAATTCGTTCCCATTGACTTCGCATGCCGGCACCGCGCCGAAAGCGAGTTTGTTTTTTCAAGCCCTTGAAAATAACGATGACAGCTCGCTTGCAGGCATCCCCTATGACTTAAATGACTTGTTCAGCGAAGCGGATTCCGCCGGCGCCCATCTGCACACCAATAGCTGGGGCTCTCCCACCGCCAGCGCTTATACTGTATACTCCCAGGATGTGGATGAGTATGTTTGGACCCATCCTGATTTCTTGATCCTGTTTGCAGCCGGCAACAGCGGCATCGATATGGATGCCGACGGGATCATCGATTCCTATAGCATCGGTTCCCCCGCCACGGCCAAAAACTGCCTGACGGTTGGCGCCAGCGAAGGCGACCGCCCCACGGGAGGCGGATACGATGTTACCTGGGGTGCCGGCTGGGGGCCTTATTATCCTTCAAGTCCAGTGGCCAACGATCATGTTTCCAATAACGACCGGGGCATGGCGGCATTCAGCTCCCGCGGCCCGACCCTCGACGGTCGCTATAAACCCGATATCGTTGCTCCCGGGACCAATATCCTCTCCACCCGGACCGGCGCCCTTCCATCCAGCGACCCCATTGGCTGGGGAAATTTCGATGATTACTACGTATGGATGGGCGGCACCAGCATGGCGACTCCCCTGGCCGCCGGCGCCGCCGCCCTGATGCGCGAGTACCTGGTGACCGTCCAAAGTATCGGTTCGCCCTCGGCGGCGCTGATCAAGGCCGCGCTCATCAACAGTGCCGAAGATATCTCTCCCGGCCAGTATGGCACCGGGGCAGCCCAGGAAATCCCGGATTCGCCCGTTCCCAATCACGTCGAAGGTTGGGGCCGGCTGAGCCTTGCCGATGGGGTTTATCCAGCGGCACCGTTTGCCATCCTGTTCAACGACGAAACATCCGGATTGAGTACCGGAGAATACAATGAATATACCGTCGATGTATCCGATTCCGGAGCGCCGTTGAGGATCAACCTGACCTGGACCGACTATCCCGGCGCTCCATCCGCCCAGGGCGGCCTGGTCAATGATCTCGACCTGCAAATAACCGACCCGTCCGCCACGGTGACCTACCCGGACAATGCCCTGCAAAAAAACAGGACCAGTACCATCACCCATGACACCGACACACTCTCATATTATAACGCGAGCAACTATGCGGTGCGCTTTACGCCCTCGAGCTATCCAGCTTATCTGGACAGCACCACGTTCGCATATTACAACGACTACACGACAACCAGCGCCGATGTCGCGGTCTACGGCGACAACGGATCGGGCCGTCCGGACATCACCAATGAAATATTCAGGAAGACCTTGTCCTTCATACCCGTAGGCCTTAACTATATTACCATTCCCTTGAACTTGACGATTGCCGGCGGAGATGTGCATATCGCAATTGAACGCGCTGCGAACACCGATATCGGCATGGTCATCGACGACAACGGCAACCCGACGGGGCGGACATCCTGGCGAAGTGCTGCCGGTGGCTCGTCGTGGGCGACGTCGCCTTATACCGCCATTATCAGGGCCAATGTGCGCTATAGCGCCGACTTTGCCACAACTTTCGACCGGGTGAACAATTCCGTGGGCGTGGTCATCGACTCCCCGGCCGCCGGACGCTATACCGTCAGGGTCTCGGGCTATAACATTCCCCAAGGGCCTCAACCCTATGCGTTGGTGGCCAGCGGCAACATCATCCGCAATGGTATCCTGTCATTCAATGCAGCAACTTACAGCGTTAATGAAAATGCCGGCTCGGTCACCATAACCGTGCAGCGCACCGACGGCAGCCGCGGTGCCGCTTCCGTCGACTATGTCACCAGTGACGGCAGTGCCACGGACGGCAGCGACTATAGCGGCGTCAACAACACCCTGACTTGGGCGGACGGCGACAGCGCCGACAAATCCTTTACCGTCGCCATCACCGATGATGCCACGGAAGAATCCGATGAAACCATCCATCTGACGCTGACCAATGCCAGTGGTGCCGCTTTGGGCAGCACTTCCAATGCCATCATAAGCATCAAGGACAATGATGCCCCCGGGAGCATAGACTTTACTTCCGCAGCCTACAGCGTTGCTGAAAATGCCGGCTCGGTCACCATAACCGTGCAGCGCACCGACGGCAGCCGCGGTGCCGCTTCCGTCGACTATGTCACCAGTGACGGCACGGCTGTCGAAGGCAGCGATTATACCGGCAGTGGCAACACCTTGAATTGGGCAGACGGTGACAGCGCCGATAAATTCTTTACTGTCAACATCTCCGATGACACTGATGACGAATCCAATGAAACCATCAATCTGACACTGACCAATGCCAGCGGTGCAGCCCTGGGCAGCGTCGCCAATGCCGTCTTAACCATCAACGACAATGATGTAAGCGGCGGCGCGGCGCCCGCCCAGCCAGCCAGCAGCGGCGGTGGTGGCGGCGGCGGAGGTTGCTTCATTATTACGTCGTCTCATTAAATGCTATTAACCCGGCAATAAAAAACACGAACAAATCGTTCCTATTTTGGACAAAATATGCTAAGCAGCATGCATGGAAAAAATCGATGCACGCAAGCTGAAAACCGAAGCACAACAACTGATTCGCACCCAGGTAATCCGGCTGCGCA
>Ga0210123_1001779_pt1 | contig 10613 bp, 8 predicted proteins | sample Muzzi_PWB_D2_FD_185535 | JGI IMG/M metagenome (GOLD analysis project Ga0210123, IMG submission 185535) | Wetland microbial communities from San Francisco Bay, California, USA, that impact long-term carbon sequestration - Muzzi_PWB_D2 (SPAdes) | ecosystem: Environmental > Aquatic > Marine >... | reverse complement strand
AAGACGAACATATGGGCGACAATCGGGGCAATGCTCATTTTTATCATTGCCGGGGCTAACACCGCCGCAACCAGTACATAGGCAGCAGTGGTGGGAATACCCATGCCCATGATCATGCAGACGACGGCCACGATGAAGGCCACTAAAAAGACTCGATCGCCGCCCAAACTGACGATCAGTGAAGAGAGCGTGATACCCAGTCCGGTCATGTTGATCATGGCCACCATAATCTGGGCACCTGCCAGCAAAATACCGATGATCAAAAGACCTCTGGATGAATCCTTGAATGCTTTGGCGATTTGGTTCAAACCAGACCGCAGATCGTCCGTGGAGGTGATGTGGGTGATGGGAAAAGCGATCAGGGCGGCGGCCATCCCGTAGAATGCGGCGGTTTGGATCGCGTTGCCCCGGAGGATGCCGATAAAAAGGGCGCCGAGAGCGACCACTACCGGCGTCAGTCGCCTCCAATAGAAAATATCCTTCCAGGGCGGGACTTCCGCGTCGGGAAGGCTACCCAGTTCGTTCTCTTTGGCCATGACATCGATGGTCATAAAAACGCCCAGATAAAACATGAAAGCCGGGAGTGACGCGGCTAAAATGATGGTGACATATTCCACACCGATAATCTCGGCCATGATAAAGGCCGCTGCGCCCATGATTGGTGGTGCCAGTTGGCCACCCGTGGAAGCGACCGCTTCGGTGCCGGCGGCCATGGGCGGGGGATAGCCCAGGCGCTTCATGAGCGGAATGGTGAAGTTACCCGTCGTGGCGACATTCGCCACGGCGCTACCGCTAACCATGCCGAAAAGCCCGGAGGCGATGGTGGCGATTTTAGCACCGCCGCCGGGCGCTCGACCCCCCAGGCGCATGGCCAGATCAATGAAGGTCTGACCACCTCCGGTATTGAGCAATATGCCCCCAAAGAGTGTAAAAGCCGCGATGATGGTGGCGGCCACGCCCATAAGCATGCCCCATACCCCCAAGTCGCCGAGAAAGAGTGTTTCAGTCACAAAATAGATATCGAAACCACGGTGACCCAGTCGGCCGGGAAAATACTCGCCTAAAAGGGCATAGGTTAGAATGATCACAACGATAGTCGGAAATACATATCCGATGGCACGCCTGGCAATCTCGAGAATCACGAGCGATAAGGCGACAGTCATGACAATATCGCGCAGGTGGGCCGTGGGCAGCGTGGTCATGATCATATCGTAATTGACGATCACATAAATACAGGCAAACAGGGACACGAGAACCATACCGATGTCTATGGCCACGCCTAATGGGCGCAGCTTATTCCCATCCCACAGCGGGTAATAGAGGACACCCAGGCAAATTAGGATCCCCAGGAAAATGGCTCTCTGGATAATGCTTTCAAAGGGTCCTGTCGCACAGGTGTACAGGATGAACAAACTCAATATAGTGGACAATAGCGTAATGCTTCGCTGCCTCAGATTTTGCAGGTTGTTGGAACTCATCGGAAGCACCCCTGTGGTTTTGATATACGCATATGCTTTATCATCCAACCGGGGAGATCTGTCATTGCATGCTCCCCGGTTGGCATCAAATTGCACAACGTTTGACAGGTTTATTTATTTTTCGATCAGCCGATCCGGAATACTGGCTCCGATTTCCTTGAAATATTTAATGGTTCCCGGATGGAGCGGAGAAGTGGCATACTTGAGGGTCATCTCCACGAAGTCCGCACCCTTGACACTCGCCATGGCGCTGGCTTGTACGGTCTTGTCTTCGCAAATAGCCTTGACAATTTTGTAGGCTGTCGCTTCATCCAGATCGAGGCTGGCACTGCAGGCGACGGCAAAACCCCATGTTGTATAGTCGCCAATCCCCGGCCCTGCACCCGCAGGCACATCCACAATGGATACTTCCGGCAATCCGGACCGAATCAGGGCGGCCTGATCTTTGTCGAGTGAAAGGATCTCAATGGGCGTGAAAGTCGAAATGTCACGGGACGAAGCATCGATTTTAAGGCCTGCCCCTGATTTGACGTAGCCCCTGATATGGTTGTCCTTCACAGCAGTAACGATATCGGTAGTGGATCCTCTGACGTATTCAGGTTTGATGCCGAGCACCTCGAAAACTGCTTCGGTGGTCTTCTCGGTGGCTGATCCTTTGAGGCCAGGGTTAAAGCGTTGTCCTTTAAGTCCGGAAAGATCAGTGATGCCGGCATCCTTCCGGACGATAGCGTTCTGGGGGGCAATGACATAGACCCACAGCAACTTAGACTTTACCGGTCGATCTCTGAAGGATTGCTTGCCGGAATAGGCTTGCGAGAGCACATTCGTCGTGACCAGTCCCAGATCAATCTGCTTGCGGGCAAACCGACGAAGGTTGTCCACCGTTGCGCCGGTTTCGACAACCGATGTTTCCAGACCTGCGACTTTTTCATTGATCACCTGGGAGACGGCGACGAAATAACCGTAGTGACTCGATGATGCCGAAGTCGAGCCGATCAGCATTTTTTGTGCAGCAGGCAGCGGAGTCGCGAAGAAAATGATACCTAAAAAAAACACCATAACAATACCCGTTGGATTCCATTGTTTTTTCATGATCCACTCCTTCTTGATTGATTGTTGACAGGGAAAAAGAACCCTCGGCTATCCGGCCTGCGACAGGTCGGCTTCGTTCGTGAAGGTTCACGGCAGCTGGACCACGCACTATTCATGAGTAAACCCCATCAGCCGTGATATCTTGTCCGCTGCAGCAACGATCTTGGTTGCGTATTCAGAAAAAGTCCGGCGTTCCGGATGCCTGGCCGTTGTCCATGCGATGTTGGTCGCGGCGAATGCTTCCCCCGTATAGTTGAATATCGGAGCAGCCACCGCTCTAAGGCCTTTTTCCAACTCCTCATCGTTGATCGCGTATCCCTTTGATCGAATCTGTTCGAGTTCCCCGATCAATGCGGACCGGGAAATGATGGTGTTGTCCGTCTTTTTCTCGAAGGATATGGACGAAAGTATTGTTTCCAATCGATCTTCGGGAAGATACGCTAAAACAACTTTGCCCATGCTGGCGCAATGAACTGGCAGCCGGTCACCGATGTTGACGTTCACATTAACCAGGTAGTCGGACATGATGCGCTCGACATAAAGAATCTCAGATCCGCTGAGGATGGTGAGGTTGACTGTCTCGCCGGTTTCGTCCCGCAACCGTTGAAGAATCGGTAGAGCGGTGTTTCTAAGATTCATGTTTTTAAGGGCTGTCAAGCCGATCACAGCCAAGCGCGGACCATACTGATATTTTTTAGTTGCGGGTGACAGTTCTACGATACCTAGATTGCGCAATGTCTTGAGCAGTCGGAAACACGTAGTCTTTTTATAACCCGTGGCTTGAGTGATCTCATCCAAAGTCATCAAACGCCGGCCTGCATGGAGACAATCGATAATAACAAAGCACTTTTCAACAGACTTGATGTGGTCTTTATCTGGCATGGCTTAGCTCCAATTATTCCGCATTGCGGAATAATCATTTTATTTATTCTGTATTGTGGAATTTGGTATCAGTCAGAAATGAATTCGTCAAGAAAAATAAATGGGGTTCGTCAGGGGTCGGTGACTATCGATCGGCTTGGCATACCCAGAAGCGTAAAAAAATAGTTCTTATCTCTCGAATCAGGCGTCAACGAGCACAATCTGCAGGTCCATGTCCATCACGTTGGTACGGGTGGGACCGGTGATCAACAGGTCCGCCAGGGGCTTAAAAATCGATAGGAATCATTGTCAGTCAGGTGTCTGGAAGCAGAAATGCTGAGGGCAGCAGCACGTGCAACAGTTGAGCCGGCGGCAATGCTTATTCAATGGAAATGGTCTCCATCGTCCATTGGCGCATTTTTTCACTTGGAGACAAGCCCCGTCCGGGACGATCCGGAGCCGCGATCCGTCCATCGCTTATTTTCAACCGTTCATTAAATAACGGTTCCAGCCACTCGAAGTGTTCAACCCACGGTTCGCGCGGATAGCAGGCGGCCAAATGAATATGAATTTCCATTACAAAGTGCGGCGCCATGCCCAGTCCTGCCTGATCTGCCAACTCCACCAAACGCAGAAAGGGCGTGATGCCCCCGATGCGGGGTGCATCCGGCTGGATGATGTCCACCGACCCTTGGTTGATCAGTTCACAGTGCTCGCGAACACTGGAAAGCATCTCACCGGTTGCGATGGGGGTATCTATCGCAGCTGCGAGGGCGGCGTACCCTTCAGCATCATAGGCATCGAGAGGCTCCTCGATCCATTTCAGGTTCAGCGCTTCCACACGACGGCCGAACCGCAGGGCATTTGGTCGGTCCCACTGCCGGTTGGCATCGACCATGATCGGCGTCGCATCCCCCAAGTGTTTGCGCAGGGCTTCAACGCGATTGAGGTCCGCCGCCATGTCGGGTTGGCCGACCTTGAGCTTTACCTCCTGGATGCCTCGGGCCAGTGAGCGATGGGCATTTTCGAGTACCTCCTCAATCGGGGCCTGAAGATAGCCTCCGGAGGTGTTACAGCATGGCACGGAATCCTGGTATGCCCCTGATGAGCTTGGCGAGCGGCAGACGCGCCCGCTTCGCCTCCATGTCCCAAAGAGCGGTATCGATAGCGGCTATCGCCTGGACCGCCATGCCGCTACGGCCAACCGAAGCACCGCCCCATATTAATTTATTCCAGATTTTCGAAATATCATGCGGGTCTTCTCCGAGTACCAGTGGCGCAATCTCGCGTGCATGCGAAAATTGACCTTCACCACCGACCCTTAGGGCATAAGTGAATCCCATGCCACTAGCGCCACCGGCGGTGCTGATTTCTGCAAACATTAAAGCGACATTCAGCAGGGGACTTTGCCGACCGGTTAAAACTTTGGCATCGCTGAACGCATGTTTCAGAGGCAGCACAACTTTGGAAAGCTTAATCGATGTGACGTGATCGGCATCGCCGTTGACCGTCATATCGGACTCCTTCGGTAGGTTATCATTGTCGATAGTCAAGCGCCGTGGGCCGTCGGGTCAGGTGATGGGCGCGGGATTGAACAGAATCAAATCGTTATGCAGGCCCAGCCTGTCGGCAGCTGTGGTTTTCCGTCCACTGGCAATATCAAGAATGAGCTGAAACAGTTCCCAGCCGACATCGGCGATACTGCCGTCGCCGGTTGCGATGGGGCTTGCGTCAAGATCGATGAGATCATGCCAGCGCCTTTTTAAACTCGAACGCGTGGAAACCTTGATTACCGGCGCCATCGCCAGACCGTAGGGAGTGCCGCGCCCGGTGGTGAAAACCTGCAAGGTGATGCCGGCGGCGAGCTGCAGCGTTCCGCAAACAAAGTCGCTGGCCGGAGTTGCCGCAAAGACCAGACCATTGGTGCGCAGACGTTCTCCCGGGCCGAGCACGTCAACCAGAGGGCTGGTTCCGGACTTGACGATCGAACCCAACGCTTTTTCCACGATGTTGGCCAGGCCGCCGGCCTTGTTTCCGGGCGTGGTGTTGGCGCTGCGATCGACGCCACCGATCTTCAAATAACGGTCATACCAGGCCATTTCCCGAGTCAGCGCTTTGGCCACCGCTTCATTGCCGGTACGGGGGATCAGCAGGTGGACGGCATCCCGTACTTCGGTGACCTCCGAGAAGACCACCGTTGCCCCGGCGCGCACCATCAGGTCGGCGGCAAAGCCGACGGCGGGATTGGCTGTAATGCCGGAGAAGGCATCGCTGCCGCCGCATTGCAGGCCGACCCGGAGGTCGGAGGCCGGGCAAAGTTGGCGACGCCGCTGATTCAAACGAATTAGTTTCTTTTCCGCTGCTTCGAGGATTGCTGAAACCATGGCATCAAAACCGTGCAGATGCTCATCCTGGAGTTCAATGATGGTGGTTTCCGCTGGATTTGAAAGCGGAAGCAACCGCTGCGGCTTCAGCTTTTCACAACCCAAACCCAAAACCAGCACCTCGCCGCCCAAATTGGGATTAGCGGCAAGGTTCTGCAATGTCCGGATCGGTATGATGGCCTCCGGCGCATCGATCGCCACACCGCAGCCATAGGCATGGGTCAGGGAGACCACGTCATCGACATGCGGATAGCGTGGCAGCAGTTCCTGTTTGATGCGCCTCACAGCATAATCAGCAACGGCGGCAACGCACTGCACGCTGGTGGCAATCCCCAGAATATTTTTGGTACCGACGGTGCCGTCCGCATTGAGGAACCCCTCAAACGTGAAGCCGTCAAGCGGTTGCAGGTCCGGTACAGGTCTGTCGCCGCGGACCATTTCCTCAAGAGGCATCGCCGGTGGCAGGTGAACCCGTGCTTCATCGATCCAACGGCCCCTGGCAATCGCCTCCGCCGCATATCCGATGACCTCCCCGTACCGTATGATGGGATCGCCTTCAGCCAGGTCGGCAAGTGCAACCTTGTGTCCCTGGGGCACATGGTCGATAGCCCGGGTGCCGTCATCGAGTCGGCATCCGGCTTGCAGTCCTTCGGAGTGAATTGCAATGGCCACATTGTCACGTTCATCGATCTTGATGGAAACGGGGCGTTCTGAATTTGACTTGGTGGGTGTTTCGTTTTTTCCCATTGGCTTCTTCCATCCGTGGAACGAAAAGGTATTTATCCAAAAACTCTGTCTATTGGGCTTTACGCGCAGATTTATAGGCAACATAGATTGAGAAAAATACAGAGGCCAGTATCAGGACCCACAAAAACACGGCAATCGGGCTTTTGGTAAAAAAGATAGTCAGCGTCCCGAAGGACTCCAGGCTTTTTACAAAATAGACTTCGGCGGATTTTCCGAGGATAAATCCGATAATCAGCGGTGCAACCTCAATCCCGATCTTTTGCGCAAACCAGCCAAAAACACCGAAGATCAGCAAGGTCCATACATCAAACATGATGCCATAGTTGATGGTATAGGCCCCGACCACGCACATCATGACAATAATTGGATAGAGGAGATATTTAGGTACCGTGATGACCTTGACAATGTATTTGATAGCAAAAAACATGATCGCAAACATCGCCAGATTGCCGACAAGCAGGGCCACCATCATGGCATTCCAGGTTGCCGCGTTCTCGCTGATAAACAGTGGCCCGACCTGAATGCCCTGAAGGGTAAAGGCACCAACCAAAACGGCAGTCGTTGAGTCGCCGGGTATGCCCAAAGACAAGAGGGGAATAAGCGCGCCACCTGTCAAGCCATTGTTTGACCCTTCGGATGCAATCAATCCTTCCGGTTCTCCGGTACCGAATCTAGACGGATTCCTGGAAAAATTTTTTGCTTGCGTATACGACAATACTGAAGCCGCACTGCCGCCAATTCCCGGGAGCATACCCACGAAAGTTCCGATGGAAGCTGAGCGAAAGAGATTTATGATTTGCCCCTTGAATACCTTTAGCGAAAATCTGGACTGCGCCGAAAGGTCGATCCGGTTGGCGGAGGAATCTTCCTGAATGCCTTTCTCGGCTTCATCCAGAATTGTCGCCAGCCCGAAAAGACCGATCAATACGGGCAGCAGGGAAAATCCATTCTCCAGATAAGGCTCCATGAAGGCAAGCATCAGGCGGGTGTCGCCATTGCCGCCAACTGAGATATCATAAGTACCGATCAGGCTCAGCCAGACACCGAGCACACCGCTAAAAATACCCAGCAAAATGCTTTTTGAAAGGGATGCAATAACGGTCAGGGCAAAAAAGATGATAAGGAATTTTTCGATATAGGAAAACTTGATGGCCCAATCAGCCAAAACCGGTGCAAACAGAAACAGAATAACAGCGCTAAAGAGCCCACCAAACAAAGAAGATATAATTCCTGTGCGCAGGGCTTTTTCGCCCTCCCCTTTCAACGTCATGGGGTATCCGTCGAAGGTGGTGGTAATGGATGATGGGGTTCCGGGGATATTCAAAAGAATGGCAGGCACCAAACCACCAGAGATACCACCGACATACAGGCCAAGTAACAGGGCGAGACCCTGCGTTAAATCAAGCCCGTATGTCAGCGGCAGACATACCGCCACCGCCAGGGTCGCCGTCATGCCGGGAATTGCGCCGAAAATAATACCGATGACAACCCCGACACCGACAAGCAGAAAGAAAAGGGGTGAAAGCAGCGATAAAAATTCCATTCTGTTTCAGTTCCTTTTGGTCAGGGCAAGGAGATATTGAACAAATTCCCAAGCACATACCAGGCGATACTGGGTGCAATAATCGAATTAAGGGCGATAACGACTATTTTCTTACGATTGAAATTGTGAACATACAAAAGCGAGAGCGCGAGCATAAAGGGCATTGACATGATCAGGAATCCAAAACCCATGTTGGGAAAAAGCGCCCCGACATAATCCATTGACAAAAAATAGAAAATTGTAAACAGCATCGTTCCCCAAAAGCGCAGCTTGTCAAAATTTTCAGCCCATATGGAAATTTTACCCCCGCCTTGTCTTAATTTACGGATAAACGGTATGCCGTGTACCAGAACGATCACCAAAAGCAGGAGAAACAGTACACACGTGACAATCGTCGGAAAGAAAGTATGTGATTCCGCAAAATTGATCTTGATCGAAAAAAGGGAATTAATTCTTTCGCCCATGTCTACCCCGCATCCTCGGCAGTGACACTCGATGCAAGCAAAAGCATGCATCGAGTGTCACATACACAATTACCATTTTGATGGTTATGCGCTCTCTATTTGATAGCTTTGATGATATTTCTATATTGCTCCCTTTTGGCCTTCAAATATTCTTGAGCTTCGGCCGATGGCATAAAGTTCGGGATAAAAAATGATTTTTTCTGAATATCTTGAATCTTGCCTTCCGCAAAGATTTCAGTCAGCGCCTTGTCAAAGTAAGCGACAAGCTCCGGTTTCATTTTTTTATTGTACAAGAAAAAGAACTCTTTATCGAAGGTAAAATTCTTGCCGCCCCCCATGGGGACTGCCACATTGGGTGCAACGTAGCTTAACAGCTGGCCACGGCTTGTTTTGCCCATGCCTTCGGCTCTTGTCTGGGCAATGGTTTTGTTGCGGGCCGTGAGCCAGAGGAAACGCATGGCTTTCTGATCGTCGGCGGGAAGACGGGTATACTGCTCATTGGCCTGCACGGAACCATTGATCAGATCGGCTTGACCATCGAACAGCAATTGGTTCTTGGCTGATTGTGAACCGGTATTAACCGCAACAAGGTTCTTCTCCATACCGGGATATTGAATTTTAATAGCATTTTTCAGGGCACTGTAGCCTATTTCTGATACGCCTCCAGGTTGAATAGCCACCCTCACCCTGGTCCCCTTGCCGCAGGCTGCCATCAGATCTTCAAGGTTTTTGTACGGAGATTTTTTCGGTACCAGGTAGGCATTGCCTGGATTGATGGCAATTGTGGGGCCCACAATGTATTTTTCGAATATATCGTCATAGCCCTTTACGCCGTAAAGATTTCCCAGATAGGATTGATCATGAAATATCATAATCGTATTACCGTTGGACATCCTGGCCAGGGTTTTAAATGCAGCACTGGCACCGACAGCATCCACTTTGACGTTGATACCCAACTTTTTGGCCAGCTCTTTGGCAACAATGCTTGAATTTTGGTAGGTATCGCCACCGGTCGATTTGGATCCGATAACAATTCTAAGATTGCCTTTAATCATTTTATCCGCGGCAAATGTTTGACTCACCGAGAAAATGAAAGCAAAACACAAAAACAGGGTAAAAAGAATCGACGACTTTTTCATTTTTCTTCTCCTTCCTCATTTACGTTTGGTGAAGTTTTATTTAACTTCCACGTTCGAAAGATCTTCGTAATATTTTACCAGGCTGCAATGATCCTCATCGCCGCTTCCGGCGACTTTCACGGCCTGCATGATTTCCATTACCGCTGACGTCAAGGGCAATGGGGTTCCTATTTCATGAGAAGTATCCAGTACATTGCCAAGGTCCTTGATATGCAGATTGATCCTGAAGCCCGGATTGAAATTGCGATCCAGAACCAAAGGCATTTTTGCATCCAGGACCGTGCTGCCGGCCAATCCCCCGCGAATGGCGTGATAAACTTTCTCCGGTTCAACGCCTGCTTTGGTTGCCAAAACCATTGCTTCACCCATTGCGGCAATGTTTATCGCCACAATGATCTGGTTGGCCAGTTTGGTTGTATTGCCGGCCCCAACGTCGCCGACCAGCGTGGCCGAAGTTCCTAAAACGTCAAAAATCGGCTTTACGCCGTCGAATACTTCCTGGTTGCCCCCCACCATTATCGCCAATGTGCCGTCTACGGCTTTCGGCTCGCCCCCGCTGACAGGGGCATCCAGCATAGTTATCCCTTTTTCACTGACAGCTTGTGAGATTTCTTTTGCAACCAAAGGCGCTATGGAACTCATATCAACGAGCACCGTACCGGGCTTGGCAGCCTCCAAAAGACCGTCTTTCCCCAGTACCGCTTCTTTGACATGGGGTGAGTTTGGCAGCATGGTAATAATCACGTCCGCGAAAGCCGCTGTGTCCTTTAAACTTTCGCCTGCCACAGCCCCTAATTTGACCAATGCTTGAATAGATTCAGATTTGTGATCATATACCTTGACGGAATAGCCCGCCTTGACGAGATTTGACGCCATTGGTTTTCCCATAATGCCTAAACCGATAA
>Ga0210123_1001777_pt1 | contig 10620 bp, 10 predicted proteins | sample Muzzi_PWB_D2_FD_185535 | JGI IMG/M metagenome (GOLD analysis project Ga0210123, IMG submission 185535) | Wetland microbial communities from San Francisco Bay, California, USA, that impact long-term carbon sequestration - Muzzi_PWB_D2 (SPAdes) | ecosystem: Environmental > Aquatic > Marine >... | reverse complement strand
CGGCGCGGCCCTGGCGAGCACGGACGGCGGCTCGATCTGGGCCACCCAGGCCCTGCCGGCGCCCGCGTCCCTCGCCGCCGTCACGGCCGCCGATACCGGACGACTGCTCGCCGTCGGCACGGACGAGGCCGGATATCCCCTGATTCTGTTGACGGATACGGGCGGCACGCCGTAGGGCGTACCGACCTAGGCGGCCTTCGGGCCGAGGCCCAGGGCCTTCGCGAGGACCGGCACGGCGGCCCGCAGCTCGGCCAGCGCGGCCGGGGCGCCGTTCGGCTCGGCGAGGCGCGAGGCGAGGCCCGCGCAGCGCTCCTTGAAGCCGTCCACGAGCGCCGCCTGGGCCAAGTCGCGCAGGGCCGCGCGGGTCATGGGTGGAAGGCCGCGCTCGGCGGGTGCGGCCTCTCCGGTGCCCGTGCCTTTCCAGCCCAGGTGGCGGCGCAGGTCCTCCACCTCGTGCAGCACGGCGGCCACGGCGCCCACGCCGGCAGAGGCCTTCAGGTGCCGCGCGGCCTCGGCCAGCGCGGCGTCCAGGTAGCGCGCCATGGCGTCGGGCGGGGGCAGGCCCCGGGCGGCCCGGCGGGCGGCGAGGGCGGTGAGCGTGTCGGCGGGTTCCTTCATCTCCGGGCTCGGCTAGGGACTCGGCGCAAGCCCCCTTTTCGGTCGAAACCGGGCCGGCGCAAAGGTGTTACCCTACGGCCCATGGCGAGGACGAAGGCGGGCGCGGGAGAGCCTCCCACGGCGCCCGCACCGGCACAGGAGCTTGCGGCGGCCCTCGCCGCCCTGGAGGCGCGGCGGGACGCCACCCGGGACGCCCTCGCGGCCCTCGTCCGCATCCCGGGCGTGAGCGCCGAGGGCTACCCGCCGGAAACCCTCACGGCCTCTGCCGAGGCGGTCGCGCGGCTGCTCGAAGAGAGCGGCCTGGAGCACGTGGAGGTGGTCCCGCACCCCGGCGCGCCCCCCGCCGTGGTGGCCGACTGGTGCCACGCCGACGGGGCGCCCACCCTGCTCGTCTACGGCCACCACGACGTGCAGCCGCCCGGTGACCTCGCCCGCTGGACCACGCCGCCGTGGGAGCCCGTGGAGCGGGGCGGCCGCCTCTACGGACGCGGCGCGGTGGACGACAAGGCCGGCGTCGTCTCCCACGTGGCCGCCATCGCCGCGTGGCTCAAGGGCCCCGGCCGCATGCCGGTCAACGTGAAGCTGATCGTCGAGGGGGAGGAGGAGGTGGGCTCGCCCCACCTGGCCGACTTCCTCGCCCGCCACCGGGAGCGCCTGGCCGCCGACTGTCTGGTCCTGACCGACACCTGCAACCTGGAGACCGGCATCCCGTCCCTCACCGTGAGCCTGCGCGGCCTGCTCATGGCGGACGTGGAGGTGACCGCCCTGGAGGGGCCCCTGCACAGCGGCATCTGGGGCGGGCCCGTGCCGGACCCGGTGCAGGCGCTGGCGAAGCTCCTCGCCCGCCTGTCGGACGACGCGGGGCGCCTCGTCGTGCCCGGCATCGCCGCCGACCCCGTGCCGGACGCGGCCTACGACGGCCTGCCCTACGACGCGGCCCGCTACCGCGAACAGGGGGGCCTCGAAGACGGGGTGCCCCTGCTGACGGAGGGGGCGGCGCAGACGTACCGGTCCAACTGGGACGCCCCGGCCGTCGCCGTGTGCGCCCTGGAGGCGGGGTCGTTCGCCACGGCGAGCAACCAGATCCTGGCCCGCGCCCGGGCCCGCCTGGGGGTGCGCTTAGGCCCGGACCAGGACCCGGAGCCCTCCATGGACGCCCTGGTGCGCTTCCTGACCGCGGACCCGCCGTTCGGCTGCCGGGTGACGGTCACGCCCCGGGGCACCGGCGGCGGGTGGCGGACAAAGCCCGAGGGGCCCTACTTCGCGGCCGCGCGCCGGGCCCTGAAGGCGGGCTACGGCACGGACGCGGTGCACATCGGGTGCGGCGGCAGCATCCCGTTCGTCGAGCCGTTCGCCCGCACCATGGGCGACGTGCCGGCCCTGCTGCTCGGGGTGGAGGACCCCGCCTGCCGCGCCCACGGCGAGGACGAGAGTCTGTCCCTCGCCGACTTCCACAAGGCCTGCCGCGCCGCGGTCCACCTGTATGCCGAGGTGGCCGCGATCGGCGCGGACGAACGACCGGAGAGGAGCCCATGAGCCAGCCCGAGCCCCAAGGGGCCCAACAAGCCCAAGACGCCCACGTCACGCAGCCCGACTGGAACCGGATCGCCCAGAAATTCGACCTGTGGCTGCCCCATATCGCCCCGGTGGGGGACGCCCTGATCGAGCGCCTCGACCTGCACCCCGGCGACCGGGTGCTGGACCTGGCCTGCGGCACCGGCGAGCCCGGCCTGACCCTGGCCCGGCGCTACGGCGACGAGGTGAACATCCTGGGGGTGGACGCCGCCGAGGGCATGGTGAACGCGGCCCGCGCCAAGGTGGAGAAGGAGGGCATCCGGGGCATCGCCTACAAGGTCATGCCCGCCGAGGACCTGTTCCTGCCCGACGCCGGCTTCGACCGGGCGATCTGCCGCTTCGGCGCCATGCTCTTCAAGGACCCGGTGAAGGGGTTTTTCGAGATGCGGCGTGTCCTCGCCCCCGGCGGGCGCTTCGCCGTGGCGGTGTGGGGCGAGCGCATGAGCGCCATCGAGATGGCCGCGAAGGCCCTGAAGCCCCACCTGCCCGAGGACAGCCCGGCGCCCTTCGCCCAGGTGACCGCCCTCGGCCCCCCGGGGGCCCTGGAGGCGGCCCTGGAGGCGGCCGGATTCACGGGCTTCGAGGTCACGCGGCATACCCTCGACTACCGCTTCGAGAGCTTCGAGGCCTATTGGGACCTGGTGGAGGAGTCCGCCATGCTGGCCGACCTCATGGGCCAGCTGACGCCACAGCAGCAGGACGCCGTGCGCGACGAGGTGGCCTCGCTCGCGACCGCCTACCAAGAACCCGGGGGCCTGGTCCTGCCCCACGTCTACCTGATCGCCTCCGGCCCCCGCTAGCGGGCCGCCCTTGGGAGCCCGCCCGGGCGTCCAACGCACCTAAAGCCCCGCCGGAGCCCAGCCGAGAAAGTCATCGTGACCGTCGGCCCGGAGGGAAGGGGCGCGCGGCGGCCGCGATCCAGTCTCGTTGGTCCCGGAACCATACGACCGGCTGCGGCTTTTTTGGGGTGCCACGGAAGGAGGTCTGCCCATGAGCTATGGAGGATCGAGCGCCGCGACCGGAGGGGGAACGCCGAAGGCGGGCTCGGGGTTGATCCCCAAGGCGACGGTGCCGCTGGGGACGCGCAAGGCGCGCAAGCACCCCCTGGAGTTCATCGAGCGCACCCTCAGGGAGCAGGTGATCGGGCAGGACGAGGCGATCACGGCGATCACCCGCGCCCTCACCCGCGCGGCGGCGGGCTTTCGGAACAAGGAGCGTCCCATCGCGACGTTCTTCTTCTCCGGCCCCTCCGGGGTGGGCAAGACCCAGGCGGTCAAGGCCCTGGCCCAGGCGATCCACAACGATCCCAAGGCGGTCCTCCGCATCGACTGCTCGGAGTTCTCCGAGCCCCACTCGGTCTCGCGCCTGATCGGCAGCCCCCCGGGCTACGTCGGCTCCGACCTGCCGGTGATGTTCGACAAGGAGCAGATCGAGGGCCGCGAGTGGTCGATCATCCTCTTCGACGAGGTGGAGAAGGCCCACCCCGCCCTGCACAACATGCTCCTGCACATCATGGACGAGGGCCGGGTGTCGCTGGCCCGCAAGACCCACGAGGCCGCATCGGAGGTGGACTTCACCTCGTCCATCGTGGTCATGACGAGCAACGTGGGCTCGCGCGACGTCAGCTCCCTCCTGGAGGCCAAGGGCATCGGCTTCGCCGCCGCACGGTCCCAGGTGCGCAAGCGCGACGTGGACCAAGCCGTCAAGCGCGAGATGGAGAAGCTCTTCACCCCGGAATTCCGCAACCGGATCAGCGACTTCGTGGTGTTCAACCCGCTCGACCGCAAGACCCTGGCGGCGGTCCTCGACCGCATCCTGGACGAGAGCCTGGCGCGCTTCGCCAAGGCCGGATTCGCGGTCCAGATCAACCCGAAGGTCAAGCGCTTCCTGATGGAGGAGGCCTACGACCCGGACCTGGGGGCACGGCCCCTGATCCGCGAGGTGGAGCGGCACGTGGACGCCGAGGTGGCGGACCTGTTCTCGGCCGGCGAGATCAAGCCGGGCGACTACGTCGTGGCGGACATCCGCCGCAGCCGCATCACCTTCCGCCGCGCCGAGCGGGTGCGCACGGCCTCCCAGGCCGGTCTGGCGACGGTGGGCGTGGGCCGGGACTGAGCCCGGCCCGGCCGGACGGCGGCGGCTAGCCGCCCGGCGTCCGGCTGCGCGACAGGTCGGCGAGCAGCAGCGAGCGCAAAGCGGCGCGCACCTCCGGGTCGTCCACCCCGGCCACGCACGCCTCCACGTCCTTTGCCGCGCCCGGCGGCGGGGGCACCGGCGCACTCCGGCTTCGGGTCTGGGGCCTGGGGATGCGGCCGACCTTCAGGAAGACGTCCGACACCTTGTCGGCACCGAGCAGCCCCGCCGCCTTGCCGCGCATTTCGTCGCGGTAGAACGAGAGCTGCATCAGCCACGCGGAGTTGTCCACGGTCACCGTCAGGCGGCCGCGGCCGATCTTCTCGGGGTGGCTGTGGGCGGCCACGGCGGGGCCCACCAGGTCGCCCCAGGCGGCGCGCAGGCGGCACAGGTCCATTACCTGCCCCCAGCCGCCGCGCTCGGCGAGGTCCGGCAGCAGGTCGGCCACGCGCACCGGCCCGCCGCCCCGGCCGCGGCCCTCGGCACGTCCGCGCCGGCGGCTCACGGGGCCGGGACCGCCTTGGGGTTTGCGGGTCCCGCGTTTATCATTGCCTGCCACTCGCCGCTCCTCGCCGGGTTCCGGGACGCCCCATTATGCCCAAGTCGGACAACCTCGCCACCAACAAGAAGGCGTACCACAACTACCACATCCTGGAGACCTACGAGGCCGGCATCGCCCTCGTCGGCACCGAGGTGAAGTCGATCCGGAACGGCAAGGTGGACATCGTGGACGGCCTGGTGCGCATCCGCGGCGAGGAGGCCTACCTGGAGGGGGTCCACGTGCACCCGTACACCCACGGGAACATCGCGAACCACGACCCGGACCGCAGCCGCAAGCTGCTCCTGCACCGCCACGAGATCCGGCGCCTGCTGGGCAAGATCAAGGAGAAGGGGCTGACCCTGGTGCCGACCCGCTTCTACCTGAAGGGCGGCCGCATCAAGGTGGAGCTGGCCCTGGCCAAGGGCAAGAAGATGCACGACAAGCGCGAGGCCCTCAAGGCGCGGGAGGCCGGACGCGAGATGGAGCGGGCGGTCAAAGGAGCCCGCAACGACCGGCGCGGGGACTAGCGCCCGGCCGCGAGCAGGCCGTCGGCCCGAAGGCAGGCTCGAATCCCCTCGACGTAGGTGGGATAACGCAGCCGGACGCCCAAGCCGTCCTTGAGCTTCGTGTTGCGGCAGCGCTTGCGGTCCGCCACCAGGTGGATGTCGGCGTCCCCCAGGCGCGCCCGGGCGGCGGAGAGGGGCTCGCCGGGGGGGGGTGGCAGGCCCATCAGGCCGGCGGCGTAGTCGGCCACCTCGCGCAACGACGCCGGGCGGTCGTCCGCCGCCACGTACGCCTCCCCCGGGGCGCCGCCCGTCAGGGCCGCGTCGGCGGCCGCGGCCAGGTCGTCCACGTGGATGCGGTTGACCACCAGGGGCAATTCCGCCGGGCCGTCCGGCTCGATCGCCCGGCAGGTCCCGGCCGCGAGCCGCAGGCCCACGTGCCGCCCGGGCCCGTAGATGCCCGCCGGCCGCAGGATGCGCACGGGCAGGCCCCACTCCTTCCAGGCCGCCATCAGCGCCCCCTCGGCGGCCACCCGCAGGGCGCCGCGGGGGCCGAGCTCGGTGCCCGGGGGCGTCGTCTCGTCCACCCACGCCCCGCCCCGGTCGCCGTAGACGCCGGTGCTGGAGATGTAGACGAACGCCGGCGGGCGCGTCCCGGCCGCCTTCAGGACATCCAGGAAGGGGGGCAGGAAGTCCACGAAGCCCCCACCCCGGCGCAGGGGGCCCGCGGTGAAGACGATGCCGTCGTGGGCCGCGCAGAGGGCCGTGAGGGCCTTTCGCCCGTCGGCCGTGGCGAGGGCCGCCTCCAGGTCGAGCCGGCTGGGCATGGCCCCGGCGGCCTCCACCGCCGCCGTGCCGGCGGGGTCGCGCACGGTGCCCGTGACCGGCGTCCCGCCGTCGGCCAGGCGTCGGGCGAGGGCCTTGCCCGTGTAGCCGCAACCGATGATCAGGACCCGCATGCCGCCTCCGCGCCGCGTCGGCGGCAACGGGCCGCCCCGCGGCCTATAATGGGCCACCGGACCCTTCGACACCAGGGAGGCGCGGGCGTGAAGGAGATGGAACACGCGGAGGGTGGCGGACCGGATCAGGGGATCCACCGGGGCCACCGCGACCGGATGCGGCGGCGCGCCCTGGAGGAGGGCCTGGACGGCTTCGCCGACCACGAGGTGCTGGAGCTGCTCCTCTTCGCCGTCCTGCCCCGGGTCAACACCAACCCCATCGCCCACCGCCTGCTGGCCCGCTTCGGGAGCCTGTCGGCGGTGCTCGAGGCGGACCCCGTGGACCTCGCCACCGTGCCCGGCATCGGGCGGCGCGGGGCCCAGTTCCTCGCGGGCCTGCCGCACCTTTCGCGGCGCTACATGTACGACCGGGCGCGGCGCGACAACCCGCGCCTGACCGACCCCGACGCCGTGGCCGCCTACGTGACGCCCCTCATGGCCGGGCGGAGCGAGGAGGTGATCTACCTGCTGTGCCTGGACGCCCACTGCCGGGTGCGGTTCCCCGCCCTGGTGGCCACGGGCACCGTCACCGAGGCCCACGTCCACCCCCGTCAGGCGGTGGAGACCGCCCTGCGCCACCGGGCCGCCTCGGCGATCCTGGCGCACAACCACCCGGCCGGCGAGGCGACCCCCTCGGGGGCCGACCTCAAGATGACCCAGCGCGTCGCCCAGGCCCTGGGGAGCGTGGGGGTGCCCCTGCTGGACCACGTGATCGTGGCCGGGGAGCGCGTGTTCAGCTTCGAGAAGGAGGGGCTGCTGCCGAGCGCCGCCGGGTAGCGGCGTCGGGGCGGGCGGGGGCGGTGGTCAGCCGCCGGACTTGACGATGATGCGGTCGCCGGGGCGCAGGATGCTCTTGGGGTTCAGGTTGTTCCAGGCCATCAGGTCCTTGACCCGCACGTTGTAGCGCATGGCGATCTTCCACAGGCTGTCGCCGCGCTGCACCTTGTGCTGCACCTGCTCGCCCTCTTCCGCGGAGGCGGAATAGCCGCGCCCCACCGGCACCAGCAGCACCTGGCCGACGCGGATCACGGTGCCGCGGCCCATGTTGTTGGCCTGCTGGATGTTGGAGACCCGGGCCCGGTAGCGGGCCGCGATCACGGACAGGGAATCGCCGCGGCGCACCCGGTGGCGCACGAGGTAGCCGCTCCCCAGGTTGCGGGCCTTGCGCGCCCAGACCTCCTCCTCCTCCTTGCGGATCTCGGGGAATTTCTCGGCGAACCGGTCGGCGGTGCCGGCCGGGATGCGCACCTCGAACGGCTTGCTGTCGGGGGGCGTCAGGCCCCGGCGCAGGTGGGGGTTGAGGCCCTTGATCTCCTCCAGGGGCACCGCCGTGGCCTTGGCGATGGCGGCGAGGTCGGTGGGGCCGTCCACCTCCACGGTCTCGGTGTCCATCGGGTCGTGCCACTCGACGTGGAACCCGTACTCCTCCGGGTTCTTGGCGATGATGGCGGCGGCCATGAACTTGGGCACGTAGTCGCGCGTCTCCTGGGGCAGGGCGTAGGCGTCGCGCAGGTCCCAGAAGTCCCTCGATCCGGTGCGCTTCATGGCCACGGCCACCTGCCCCTCGCCCGCGTTGTAGGCCGCGATGGCGAGCAGCCAGTCGCCGAAGCGGCGGTACAGGTCGGACAGGTAGTCGGCGGCGGCCTCGGTGGCATGGTCCACCTCGCGCCGCTCGTCCACCCAGTAGTCCTGCCTGAGCCCGTAGCGCTTGCCGGTGGAGGCGATGAACTGCCACGGCCCGCTCGCCCGGGAGCGGGAGTAGGCGTAGGGGTTGAAGCCGCTCTCGATCAGGGCCACGTAGGCCAGGTCCTCCGGCAGGCCGTGCTTCCGGAGGATGCGCTTCATCTCGGGGATGTAGCGCCCGGAGCGGATCAGGTAGCGGGCGAAGGTCGGCCGCATGCGGGTCTGGAAGTACTCCAGGTAGACCCGGACCGCCTCGTTGACCACGATCGGCATGTCGTAGGAGACGTCGTCGAGGGGGTCGTCGGCGGCGTGGACCGGCACGCCGTCGGTGCCGGCGGCGGGCCAGGCGGGCTGGACGGGCCCGATGGGCACGCCGGCCATGGCGGGCTCGGCGGGGGCGGGGCCGTGGCCGTCCACTTCGGGAAAGCGCAGGGAAACCGCGGCCGAGAGGGCCACCCCCTTCTCCACCGCCGCCTCCCCGTCCAGGGGGGCGCCGGCGACGGAACTCCACTCGCCCGGGGCGGGCCACGGCTCCTGGACCACCAGGCCCACGATGCCGGCGTCCTCGCCGCCCTCCACCTCTTCGACCACCGGGTCGGCGGGGGTTACGACGGGCAGGTCGGCGGCGGCCAGGGACGGGTCCTCGGCCACGCCGGGGGTGTGCTTCGCGTGGCGCGACCCGGAGGCGCAGCCCGACGCCAGGAGCGTCCCCGAAACGAGGAGGACCGCCCCCAACGAGAGGGACCATGTGCGGAAGAGAGCGTTCGGAACCACGTTAATTCATTGCGCGCCCGAGGCGGGGCGGGATTGTAGGGGCCACGCCGGAAGCATGTCAAACGCGCGCGGCGCGCGCGGGCGCCGCCTCCCCGGACCGCGAACCTTGTACGCTGGGCGCCGGCCGACGCCCGCGGGGTCCGGTCCCCCGATCCTTATCGGTTGCACAGAGGCCCGACTCATGCACTAAAATAAGCGTTTGCAGCGCCCCGCGCCAGCGTCGGAAACCCTCTCGGGAAGCAGCGAAAGACCCCCAAGCCCGCCCCTCCGCGAACCCGTGCAATCGACCCCGTGACAAAAATCCGCCGCCGCGCCTCCGGCACCCGGAGCCCCCTGCTCATCACCGCCGCCGCCCTCCTGCTGGCCGCCTCGACGCCCGCCCGCGCGGCGGAGGCCCCGCAGCCCGCCGGGACGATGAACTTCGAGGACCTCTACCACGCCGCCCTGGGCTTCCACGAGTCGGTCGGAGAGGCGGGCGCGCGCCTGCGCCAGGCGAAGTACGAGCGCGACAAGGTGTTCGCCCGGATGCTGCCCACCCTGAGCGTCACGGGCAGCCTCCAGCGGCGCCCGCAGAACCTCAGCTCCAGCGGCGGCTTCCTCATCGCCCCGGAGGACACGCGCGAGGTGACCGTCACCCTGGGCCAGTCCCTCTACACCGGCGGCCGGGCGCGCACCCAGCTGAAGATCGCCACCATCGGCGAGCTGGCGCGCGACGTGGACCTGCGGGTCACCCGCGAGAACCTGGTGTTCGACCTGGCCCAGGCCTACTTCGCGGTGTCGAAGGCGCAGGCCGACCTCTCCAGCGCCACCGAACGCCGCGAAGGCATGGAGCGCCACCTGCAGGCGGCCCGGGCCCGGGTACGGTTGGGGGCCGACGTGCGGGCCACGGCCCTGCGCCTGGAGTCGGAGGTGGCGCGCCTGAAGGCCGAGGAGATGCAGGCGAGCCACGCCCTCAAGACCGCACGCGAGAACCTGGCCATGCTCACCGGCCTGCCCGAGGACGTCGCCCTGGGCGACCCGCCCGACATGGCGCCGGTGCGCGCCGTGGCCGAGCCGATCGACGTGGCCCTCTCCCACCGCGCCGACGTGGGCCTCGCCACCGGCGAGGCCGCCGCGGCCCTGCTCGGGGTGCGCTACACCACCGGCACCTTCCTGCCCCTGGTCAAGCTGGAGGGTACCTACACCCGGCGCGAGGAGGACCCATCGAGCAGCTTCCTGATCGACGAGGAGGGCTTCGCCACCCTGCGCGCCACGTGGGACCTGTACAACGGTGGCGAGGACATCGCCGAGCGGCGCCGCGCCAAGGCCATGTTCGAGGAGAAGCAGCTCACCCTGGCGGAGCTCCAGCGCGAGATCGCCACCCAGGTGGGCCAGGCCGAGCGGCAGGTGGACGTGGCCGAGCAGGTGGTCAAGTCCTTGGAGGACGCCTGGACCTACGCCGCCGAGAACCACCGCATCGTCACCGAGACCTTCAACGTGGGCGCGGCGACGTACCTGGACGTGATCGACGCCAGCACCACCCTGGGTGACGCCCGGCGCGACCTGGAGAACGCCCGCAACGACCGCAACCTCGCCCTCTTGAACCTCGCCCGCACCACGGGCGAGCTGCTGGCCCTGGTGGGCGAGCCCGTGCCCAGCACGGGCGACCTGGCGCGCTGGGTGAAGGCGAAGCGCTGAAGCCCGGCACGCGGCCCTTCCGGGCCGCGCCCCCGTCCCGTACACTACCGCTTTCGACCCGAACTCCCGGGGGATGGAGACGCCGTCGGAGCGCCCGATGCGCCCGTCCGTGCCCCGC
>Ga0210123_1001776_pt1 | contig 10622 bp, 9 predicted proteins | sample Muzzi_PWB_D2_FD_185535 | JGI IMG/M metagenome (GOLD analysis project Ga0210123, IMG submission 185535) | Wetland microbial communities from San Francisco Bay, California, USA, that impact long-term carbon sequestration - Muzzi_PWB_D2 (SPAdes) | ecosystem: Environmental > Aquatic > Marine >... | reverse complement strand
GCCGTCCCGTACACCGCCGAGACGAGGAAGAAGGTCAGGATCGCCTCCAGGAGGATTGCCTGGGGGAGGGTCACGGCGGTGGCGATGGCCGGCGCGCCGTAGTTGAGGATCCGCCCGACGGAGGACGGCACCGCGTACTTGACCGCGAGCGCGGCCAACACGGCGCCGACCAGCTGGGCGGCAATGTAGGGGAGCGCGTCCCGGACAGACACGCGACGCCCCACGAGGAGTCCGACGGTCACGGCCGGATTGAGATGGCCCCCCGAGATGTTCATCGTGGCGGTCACCATGACGGCGAAGGCGGTTCCAGAGGCGAGTGCGATGCCGAGGGTGCCATATGCCCCGTTGGGAAATCGCGTCACCACGACAGCGGCACATCCGGTAAAGACCAGCCCGAAGGTTCCGAAGGCCTCGGCCACGAGGCGGCGGCTCATGCTCGACATACGGAGTCCTGGTAAGGATCGAACGGTTGGTGGGCGCTTGGTGGCGCCAATCTAGACGCCACCCGACCGCCGCGGTACCCCGTCGGCCTGGTCACTCCGGGCGCCGGAACACCAGCGACGCGTTGATGCCTCCGAACCCGAAGGAATTGCTGAGGCAGAGCTCCGGGGTCGCCTCGAGCCCTGTCCCTGTCACCAGGGCCACGTCACAATCGGGGTCGGGGACGGTCAGATTCACCGTCGGCGGGAGCCACCCGCGGTCGAGGGCCAGGGCGCAGATGGCGGCCTCGATGGCGCCGCTGGCGCCGAGGGCGTGCCCGTAATACCCCTTGGTACCGCTAATCGGGGTCGCGCTGCTCCCGTTGCCGAACACCTGCCGGACCGCGGACACCTCGGTGGGATCGTTGAGCGGGGTGGACGACCCGTGGGCGTTGATGTACCCGATCTCCCCCGGGCCGATGCGGGCATCGCGGAGCGCCAACGCCATGGCACGCGCCGCCTGGCGGCCGTCCGGCCGGGGCGCCGTCATGTGGTAGGCGTCGTTGGTGGTCCCGTAGCCGAGCACCTCGGCGTAGATGCGCGCCCCGCGGGCCACCGCCCGGCCGCGTTCCTCGAGGAGGAGGATGGCGGCGCCCTCCCCCATGACGAACCCGTCGCGGCAGGCGTCGAACGGACGACTGGCGGTGGCTGGGTCGTCGTTTCGGGTGGACATCGCCCGGATGATGGCGAACGCTCCGAAGCTGAGCGGCGCCAGCGGGGCCTCGACTCCGCCGGCGACCATGAGATCGGCCTCGCCGCCGCGGATGGCCCGGAACGCGTCGCCAATCGCGATCGCCCCCGAGGCGCAGCTCATTCCGTTGGTCACATTGGGGCCGGTCAGGCCGAACTCGATCGCCACGTTGCAGCTGGCCGCGCCGGCGAATACCGTCAGCGCCAGCGCCGGATTGACCCCGCGGGGTCCCTCGCTGAGGAACTTGGCATGCTCCGCCTCGGCGAAGGCGACCCCGCCGAGGGCGGTCCCCATCATGGCGCCGATGCGGTCGGAGTCCTCCCGGGCGGGGTCCACCCCGGCGTCCTGGAGCGCCAGCCGTGTGGCGGCGATGGCAAACTGGGCAAAGCGGTCCATCCGACGGACGCGCCGCGCCTCGATGAAGTCGCCCGCGACGAAGTCGCCGATCTCCGCCGCGACCCGCGACTTGAACGGCGTCGCGTCGAACCGGGTCACCGGCCCCACTGCCGATCGGGCCCCACGGAGCCCCTGCCACAACCCCTCCACCCCCAAACCGATGGGGGTCAGCGGACCGATCCCCGTGATGACGACGCGCCGCAGCTCGCTCATAGAAGTCCTTCCACATGCCGGCTCAGCCCGGCCAGGGTTCGCGACGCGATGTGATGGATGAACACCGGGCCGATGATCCATTCAGCCGCCGGCCGCCGAATCAGCGGCCATGCGGGTCCCTCCCACTCGTGTACGATGGTGACGTCCGTCGCCTCCCCATCCGCCACCAGGCGCCACTCCACATCCATCCCACGGGTGATGCCCTCGATGTGGCGGTACCGGACGCAGGCCCCTTCCGGATCCTGCCACATGCGGGAGACCCACCAGGTCGGATACTTGAGCGGGCCGAACGGGCGCCAGGCGGCCATCTCCACCAGCTCCGCCCCACCCTCCCGGCCACGACGGCGGACCCAGCGATAGTGGGGGAGGAGATCGGGCCACCGCTCCACGGCGGTGGCGGCCCGATAGACGATCGGAAGCGGCGCCCGCATGCGCCGCCGATCGACGGTCCTCATCTCGCCGCCGTCGCCCAATGGGCGACCAGCCGGGAGAACGGGCGTGACGCGACGGTCGCCCGCACTGCCGCCGCTCGCAGCAGCTCGTCGAGCTCGTCCGCCGTGTAGCCGCGCCGGATGCTGGTCACGCCGTCCCGCAAGGTGACGGGGTCGAATCGGAGGAGCCGCCCACCAAGGGAAAACGCCGGGACCGCCCAGGCGGTTCGCTGGAGATCCAGGATCATCACCCCGACGCACGCAACCCGGTCGCAGGCGGCAATCAGGTCGCGGGCAGCGTCGCGGTGAAAGTGGTGGAGGACCTGGCTGACCAGCACGAGGTCGACCGACCGCGCCCGGAGAGGGAGGGCGCTGGCGCAACCGAGGATCGTGGGGAGGCCGCGGGAGGTCGCCACGGCAGCCGCGGGCCGGAGGCGCTCCAGGGCGATCGGCCGGATGGCGAGCCCGCGGCGGCGGCCCCACGCCACCGCGGCCGCCGGGAGATCACCGGCCCCGGTCCCGATGTCGAGGAGAGAGACGTCGGTGCCGGAGGGTTGCTTGCCGAGGAGGCGTCGGAGGGCGTAGCGGAGGCTGGCGTGCCCACCGAACCAGCGGTTGGCTCGGGAGATGTGCCGGAGGTTTTGCCGCACCTGCTCCGGGTCCGCCTCGGGCCGGTCGAGGAGCTCTACCCCCCGGTGAGCGATCGGGGAGGCGCTCACGACGGGGTCATCCCGCCGTAACCGCCCCGGTAGTAGATGAGCGGCCGGCGCCGCTCCTCCACTCTCCCACCGACGACGCGTCCCACGACGATGCTGTGGTCCCCGGCCGGGAACGTATGCTGGACCCGGCACTCGATGTGGGCCACCGTCCCGTTGAGCACCGGGAGGCCGGCCTCCACGGTCCGATACCCCACGCCGGCAAAGCGGTCCGTCCCCTTGGCGGCAAAGCGCCGGGAGAGTTCCTCCTGGTCGTCGGCGAGGATGTTGATGACGAACATGCCGACGTCGAAGAGGGGCTGATGGATCTCGGCGCTGAGGTCGACGCACACCGAGAGGAGGGGCGGATCGAGCGACACGGACGAGACGCTGCTGGCCGTCATCCCGGCGACGGACCCGTCGGGCGTGCGGGTCGTGAGCACGGCCACGCCTGAGGCAAACCGGCCCAAGAGCTCTCGGAAGAACGCCGGGCCGACGCCCCCCTCCATCTCGTCCGTCACCAGAGCATCCTGGCCATGTAGCTCGGGTTGAGCACCGCGCCCGGGGGCACGAAGTCTCCGGTGACGCCGATCAACGTGTCGGCCATCCCGGCCCGGCGGCCGATCCGCGTGACCGCCCGGTCGAACAGCCACGGCCACAACATCCCGTAGCCGATGACGCGCTCCACGATCCACTTCCCGCCGAAGGCGCGCCTCCGTGCCCTCCGGTAGCCGGCCAGGTCCCGCGCTCGGATGGTCCCGCGCGACTGCGTGAGCGCCTCCGAAGCGTGGGCCACGAGGAGCCCCGCACCTTTCAGCGCGGCATGGATACCTTCTCCGGTAAACGGATCGAAGAACTCGGCCGCGTCCCCCACCAGCGCCCCGCCGTCGAACACCGGACGCCGGGCCCTGACCGCAAAGGGACCGACCGCGCGGACCGGTCCGTCCAAGTCCCGGAGCGTGACCCGGCCGCCGAGCTCCGGAAAGGCTTCGAGCGCGTCCCGCATGAAGTCCAGTGGCCGGCCGCGCGCGGCTCGCGCCCGGCGCTCCGGCACCACCAGGGCTACGTTGGTCACCCCTTCGCCGATCGGATTGAGCCCGACGTAGCCGTCGGCCGCGACGTGCATCTCGGCCGTGTCGGAGATACCGCTCACATCACGGGCGTGGGCCACAAAGGCGTAGCGCCGGAGGGGACCGCGACGGCGGCCGCCGATGGCGGCGGCCACGCGGGACCCCAGGCCGTCGGCGCCGATGGTGAGGCGGGCCGACACCGCCACGCGACCATCCGGTCCGTGGATCGCAGCTCCCGTGAGGCTGCCGCCATCGACGGCCGGTGTGGCCCTGGCGTTCTCCCACACCTCCGCTCCAGCGGCGCGGGCGTACAGGAGAAGTCGGTGGTCGAGGAGACGGCGCGAGATCGACAGGCCTTCGGGTCGAAAAGGGGCAGGGCTCGCCGCCCCAAACCGGCCGAGGAGGCTGCCGCCATACGGGGCGTGGACCGCCGTGCCGCGGATACGCACGCCGCCGGCGGATTCGAGGGCAGGGAGCACGCCCATCCGATGAAGGATCTCCACCGCGGCCGGGCTCATGTACTCGGCGCAGGCCTTGTCGCGCGGGAACGCACCCCGGTCGACGAGGAGGGTCTCATATCCGGCCGCGGCCAGGCCGGCAGCCACCGCGCTCCCCGCCGGGCCGGCCCCGATGACGAGCGCCTCAACGGCCCGTGACCGGCTCACGGAACCCGGGTGAATTCGAAACCGTCCAGGACCAGGCGGTCCACCGAGAAACCGGCGAGGGAATACGAAAAGGTCACGGGCTCGGTCGCGTCGGCGTAGAGGACGTCGATCGACGTTCCCGATGGCTGGTAGGTGCAGTCCCGCATGGTGGTGATCTCCCGATCCTCGAGCACGGAGAACGTCGCCACCGTCCGGCGGCAATCTAGGTCTGCCTCGAAGAGCCAGGTGGTGACGATCCGTTGGACGTCGTTACTGAGCTGGATGATCAACGTGTTGCGCCATTCGCCGACGAGGACACCGGGACCCACCCCGCCCCCGCCCCCGGTGGGGCCGCCGCCCCCTCCCGAGCCGCCTAGGCCGGTCGGGTCGCGCGGCTCCCCGCCGCACCCGCCCGCCAGGGCCAGGGCGGCGATCAGCGCCAGGCCAAGATGGCGGCGATTGCGGCCGCGACCGTGGCCAGCGCGTTGACCCCGTCGTTGTCCAGCCATCTGACCCCCCGCACCAACGCCGCCGTCCCACCGCAGCGATGGCGATCCGTTTCGGCCGGCGCCCCACAGTCGTGGCACCGGTACTTCCCCTGCAAGGACGCGCCGAGAACCGAGTCCAGGACGACGGCGGCACTCCCGACCACCATCGCCAAGATGGCCAGGCGGATCGCCCCGGTGACGAGCCACCCCACCCCTGCGACCACGGCCGAGCCTGCCACGCCGCCGAGGGTCCCCGCCCACGTGACACCGCCGCTTGCGCCGGCCGGGACGGTACCGCCCCGGAGGATATCTCGCGGCGTACCTCCCCTGGCCTTCCCGACCGTCGTGGCCCAGGTATCCCCCGCGGCAGCGGCCAATGCCGCGGTGAGCGCGGCGAACCCCAATCCAGGGTCGCTCCTGGCCAGGACGGCCCCGGCGGCCGCAGCCGCGCCGTTTGCCAGTACCTGGCGGGCGTCCCGCCGGGATCCCCTGAAGTCTAGGTCGGTGGGCGGTGAAGGGAAGGCGAGCTCCAGGAGGACACTCCCGAGAAAGAAGGCCAGAAGGACGGCTCCCCCCGCCCACCCCGTACCCCAGAGCACCAGCACCCCTACGAGGCCTGCTGCCCAGGCGCCTCCCGCGGTGAGCGACCCGGTGCGCCAGGCAAGCGCGGAGACGACGGCAGCGGTGAGGAGGTAGGTCAAGGCGGCAAGGGCGGTAGGGACAATAGGGACGGCGAGTACGGTAAGGACGGTAAGGGGGGGCGGCTGAGGGCGGTAGGCCGAAGGCGGTAACGCGCCGTTGCCGGCGACACTGGGAGGGGGGGCCTCCGCCATGATGTCGACCGGCGCGGCGCACACCCACGCCGTGCCGAGCCGGGGCCTGAGCCCGAATGCTGCTTGACCGGGGGAGGGTGATTCGTGGACCGCTGCCCCTGCCCCACCCTATCTCTCTCCCGTCTTCGGGGCTAACTTCCGCCGCCCCCATGAGCACCGGTGCCGACGAGCAGGTCTCCGCCATCCTCCCGCTAAGCCTTCTCGAGGCACTCCGGAATCTCGACCGACCGGTCGAAGACGGCCTCGATGAGTTGAGCCGCGAGGTGGTGTCCAAACGGCTGGGACTCAATCCAACCGTTTCGGCTCAGATCGCCCGCTACCACTATCTCACTCGCATGAGCCGCACGCTTCCCGTCAGGGAGGTGCGTCCGGTCTTCCAGCTGGTGGACCGGCACGCCGACGCCGGGCGCCGGGCCGCCCGGTACGCCGCACGCTCGCTTCCGCTCGGCTGGCGGGTCCTGATTGGCGGGCCGTCCACTCTCGGCCAGCGGGTCGGAGGTGGGAGGGCCTGCCTCTTGGCCGCGCGCCTGTTGGGCGTTGACCTGAAGGTCGGCCGCCTCAAGGCGGAGGCGGAGCTGGTTCGGCCCGGGCCGATGACCACCGCGCCGGAGGGTGGTGCCTGCGCCTTCGTGGCTGCCTCCCTGTCGGAGCTCCTTAGGCTCCTGGCCGGCTTCGAGGGCGCCATGATCCATTCCGAGTGCCGCGCACACGGCGCCGAACGGTGCCGCTGGAGCGCTGACCGAGTCCTCCCGGAGGTGTCCTACTAATGAAGGGACCACTGCAATCGCTCGATCGACGCATCCTGGCCGAGGCCCTCGCCGCGGTCGGTGCGGACGCCTGGCTGATCTTCGACTTCCATGGCCTCAACCCGGTGGCCCAGCGGGTCCTGGGCCTCGAGGGGATGGCGACCCGGCGCCTCTTCGTCTACCTCCCACCGGAGGGGGAGCCCGTAGCCGTGGCCCACAAGATCGAGCTGCAGCCGCTGGCCGGGTTCCCGGGACGGGTGGAGCCGTACGCTCGGTGGCAGGAGCTCGAGGCCGCCCTCGGCCGGCTCGTCAAGGGGAAGACCCTGGCGATGGAGATCTCCCCGGAGGACCGGGTCCCCTATCTCGACCGGGTCCCCACCGGCGTGGTCCAGCTGCTCGAGCGGCTCGGGGCGAGGATCGTCCCTTCGGCGCGCTTGGTCACGGAGTTCGCGGCGCGGTGGCGCCCGGAGGAGCTGGCCGACCATCGCTTCGCCGCGGAGGCGATCGCCGACGTGGCGAGGGAGGCTCTTCGGGGGGCGGTCCTTCGCGGCGGGAGCGGCCTTCGGGAGACGGAGCTCCAGGCGGAGGTGGTTGCGGCGATGAAGGCCCGCGGGCTCGAGCTCGACACCCTTCCAATCGTCGGCTTCGGCGCCAACGCCGCCAACCCCCACTACGAGCCGATCGCAGGGAGCGACGCCACGCTGGAGAAGGACCAGGTGATCCTCCTGGACCTCTGGGGCGGGCGCCGGCTCACCACCGTGTTCGCGGACCAGACGTGGATGGCCTTTGCCGGGAAGTCTCCCTCGGCCAAGGTGCGCGAGGTATGGGAGGTGGTCCGGCGGGCCCGGGACGCGGCGATCGAGTGGATCCAATCCGCCGCCCGGTCGGGGGAACCGGTGGCGGGGTGCCACGGGGACCAGGCGGCTCGGGGGGTCATCGAAGAGGCCGGCTACGGGGCCTATTTCGTCCATCGGACGGGGCATTCCATCGACCGCGACCTTCACGGCTCCGGCCCCCACCTCGACGATTACGAGACCCACGACGACCGGCAGCTGGTGCCCGGGGTGGGTTTCTCGATCGAGCCGGGGATCTACCTCCCTGGGGAATTCGGCGTTCGGAGCGAGGTCAACATGTACTGGGGAGCTGCGGGACCTGAGGTGACCCCATCGGAGCCCCAGCGCGAGCTGATCACGGCGGGCTGAGAGGCCCGGGGTGGGGAATCTGGCTGGGGGTCTTCCGCTTCCCGGAATCGTGCGGTACTTTGGCGGCCGCCTGTAGGCGGGGGGGCGGCGGAGACTGGGTGGGGAGCTGGATCGGGACCGAAGCGGGCTACCGCCAATTTCGGCCCGTTACCGTCTGTACCGCCGATGATCGTCCCAAGTCGAAACGTTTCAGGCAGTTACGCGTGGACATCGAGGTGATTTCAGGCTGCGACGCTTTCTTGACATGTGATTTCCGTCACTTCATATTGGGCGGGTCGGTCGGGCCGCGGCCGGCGTTTCTCAAAAGCACACAGCTGGAAATTCGCTCTCATTGCAGGCCGAGTTCGACGCAGTCCGCAACCCATAGCAGGACGTGGTGGGCTTCGCTCACGCGTCCCCACGATGGTCGCCTTCTAATCTGATCGTCACTCCCAAGTTGCGGGAACACAGATGAGGCGGCAAGGACCAATCGGCGAACGGCACAATCCTCCGGCCAACCGTGGCGTTCGTCGACGTGAATCGTGGTCACTAGGCACTTGCCGGAAAGGGAGGCGTGTGCGTCGCACTGTTTTCGTATGGGTAGGGCATCTGTGTTCACCTCTTAGGAGGACGTATCCATGACGCAACGTTGTGTGGACGCCTTCGCCCGTGTGGCGCGGAGTCTCGCGCTGGCGGCGGTCGCCCTGGGAGTGGGAGCGGCATCGCTCTCCGCCCAAGGGGCCGGTAAGGTCGAAGGTACGGTGCGCGACCAAGCGGGCGCACCGATCGCGAACGCCCAGGTGTTCATCGTGGGGACGACATACTCCGCGACGACGAACAACGAGGGCTATTACTTCATCAACAACGTACCGGCGGGGACGGTGCAGCTGCAGGCCAGCTTCATCGGCTACAAGCGGACCCAGTTGGCGGACGTCCGCGTCTTCGGCGGTCAGACCATCACGCAGGACATCACCCTGGAAGCGACGCCCTTCGAGGTGGAGGAGATCACGGTGGTGGCGGCGGTGAACCCGCTGGTGCCCCGAGACGAGGTCACCACGAAGCAGCGCGTCGACGGCAACTACACGAAGAAGCTCCCGGTGGACCGGGTGTCGAACGTGTTGGCGCTGCAGCCGGGGGTGGTGGCGAGCCAGGGGACCGGGTCGCTGTTCATCCGCGGCGGCCGGTCGGACGAGGCGGCCATCTACATCGATGGCGTGCCGGCGACGGCCGGGGCCCGCAACAGCGGGAACCGGACCTCGACCAACCCGGTGGACGTGAACACCATCTCCACCAATTCGTTCGAGGAAGCGTCGATCACGACGGGCGGTGCGGCGTCCGAGTTCGGCAACGCGCAGTCCGGCATCATCGCGATCCAGACGCGCTCGGGCGGGTCGGCGTGGAGCGGGTCGCTGGGGTATGAGACGGACGAGGCGTTCAGCACCCAGAGCAGCCTCGGGTTCAACCGGATCACCGGGAGCCTGAGCGGCCCGGTGGCCAACAACCTGACCTTCTTCCTCGGCGGCGACCTGGAGGGACAGGCCTCGGTCGGCGACGGGAAGGATCGGATCCTGTATCCGCACTTCATAGTGGCCGGCCGGGACACGGTCCTCAACGTCCCGAGTGCGGTGGGCTCGCCGACGGCGGACACGACGGCGGTGGAGGTCCAGCAGTTTGCGATCTACACCGGCGAGTGCGACGCCTACGCCAACAGCACCAACAGCGGCATCGCCAACAACTACGGCTACGATTGCCGTGGCGTGCGGCGGCCGAGCTCGGCGAGTTCGAGCTATCGGCTGAACGGCAACCTGAACTACAGCTACGGCACCGGCTCGCGCATCAAGATGAGTGCCATTTGGCGGGACCAGCAGAATCGGCCCGACTACTTCGTGCTCAACCCGCAGGCGCAGCGCGGCCAGCGTAGCTGGAACCGTCTCTACACCCTGAACTGGACGCAGAACCTGTCCAAGTCGGCGGAGCGGGCGCTGGCGCTGGAGGCGGCGGTCTCGTACCAGCAGGACCGCTACATCCTGTCGCCGTTGACGCTCGAGAGCGATCTCGACACCTACGCGCCGTTCGGCGGGTTCATGATCAAGCCGATGAAGTTCGCGTTCGACTTCGACAACTTCCCGATCGACGAGACGTTGGTCGAGAACTTCAAGCTCAACAAGGCCAACTCGCGGCGCAGCACCTACGACCTCGAGAACAGCGACCAGTACGAGACCTTCGGGAAGTACCGGAGCAATCCGTACGGCCTGGCCAGCGGCTTCTTCACCGAGGATGGCGGCCCCGACGTTCGGATCCGCTTCTCCAAGGAAAATCGGCTCATCGGGAAGGCCTCCCTCGACTGGCAGATCGACCGCTATAACCGGGTCAAGTTCGGGGGCGAGTACACCGACTACGAGCTGAGCGAGTACAACCACGGCCAGACCAGCCAGGCCTTCTCGGACGTGTACATCGAGAAGCCGGTGGCCTTCAACGCCTTCATCCAGGACCGGTTGGACTTGGGCGACGTGGTGTTGGAAGGCGGGCTCCGGTACGACTGGTATGATTCGAAGGCCGAGCGTCCATTCCTCCTGGACCTGACGCCCTCGAGCCCGACCTTCAACGAGTACGTCTATTTCCCGCGGTCGGCGTCCTACCGCCAGAACAACAACACGGCACCGGACGGTCGCCCCCTCACCATCACCCGGGCCGACCAGAGCCACGGGTATCTGAGCCCGCACATCCAGGTGTCCTTCCCGGTCACCCGGTCGAC
>Ga0210123_1001773_pt1 | contig 10631 bp, 8 predicted proteins | sample Muzzi_PWB_D2_FD_185535 | JGI IMG/M metagenome (GOLD analysis project Ga0210123, IMG submission 185535) | Wetland microbial communities from San Francisco Bay, California, USA, that impact long-term carbon sequestration - Muzzi_PWB_D2 (SPAdes) | ecosystem: Environmental > Aquatic > Marine >... | reverse complement strand
GCGGTCAGCATCTGGACGAGCCGCGCCTTGTCGGCGAAGGTCTCGATGAGCTGCCGCACGCGCCCGACGTCGGAGAGCTCCGGGTGACCGAGCACCACGGAGGTCCCGTCCACCAGGAGACCGTGCTCGGCGACGTGGTCGGCCACATGGTCGAGGCTCCGCTTCGCGAGGGTCAGGGTGGTGCCCAGGATCCGGTCCACCTGGGCCCGCTCCTCGGCCATCATCACCAGTAGATCGTCCCGGATCTGGCGGAGCGTCTTGCCGCAGAAGCTCTCCGTCAGGTAGTTGGAGGCCCGGATCAGCTCCTCCCGGGGCAGCACCGTCTCGGTATCGACCACCGTGTTGTCGACGAAGCCGCTCTCGGCCACCACCACCACCAGCACCCGCGAGCCGGAGAGGGGCACCAGGTCGATCGCCCGGAGCACGGTCTCGCCCATGGCCGGCGTGAGCACGATCCCCACCTGCTGGGAGAGCTCGGAGAGCAGGTGGGAGGTCATGGCCACCAGGCCGTCGGCGTCGGCCGGGGTCTCGCGCAGGTGCTCGTCGATGTAGCGGCGCACCCGCGCCGGCACCGTCCGGCTCCCCATGAGCGACTCGACGAACAGGTGGTAGCCGGCGCCGGTGGGTACCCGGCCCGCGGAGGTGTGGGGCTGGCGCAGGTACCCGAGCTCCTCGAGATCGGCCATGATGTTGCGGATCGAGGCGGCGGACAGCCCGTGCCGTCCCTGCTTGGCCACCGAGCGTGAGCTCACCGGCTCGGCGCACAGGATGTACGTCAAGATGATGTCCTTGAGGATCTCCCGCTCGCGCTTGTCGAGCGTCCTCGAGGTCTCGTCGGGTTCAGTCTTGTCTCGAGCCATCGTGGCAGATCGATCTTAACCCGGACTTCTCACCAGCTTTCGGCTGCAACGCCGCATCTACCCGTATCTCCGGCGTTGCACTCGCTCGATCTCCTCGACGTACTGGCAAGTACGCCTGCGTCGCTCTCCCTTCGCGCGCCTTGGATCTGCGGGCACCTGCGACCTTTCGCTTCGAAAGATGGTGAGAAGTCCGGGCTAACCGTGATTCGATGCCGTGGTCCGGTACCGCTGCCGGGCGCCTCGATTCGCAACCCTCGCTCGGGACGTCACCTCGACGCGGACTTCGATTCGACGCGAACTTCGACGCGGATTAGCACTCTCAGGACGAGAGTGCTAGCGAAGAGTACCTTCTCGGCCCCCCAGAAGTCAACCCCGGAAGAGGGCAACTCCTTGAGCGCAAGCGGGTTGGGATATGCTCCAGCGGTGCGACCCCAGAGCTCGGAACGCTTGCCGCTCGACGGCCTTCGCGTCGCCCTGGCCGGCCCCGGACGGGTCGGCACCAGCCTCGCCCACTGGGTGCGGGCCCGGGGCGCGTCGATCGAGCTGGTGGCCGGGAGAGACCGGGAGACGCGGCAGGCCGTCGCCTCCACCCTGGGCGCCCGGGCGGTGCCGATCGACCGGCTCGCTTCGGCCGGCTGCGACCTCTTGCTGGTAGCGGTCGCCGACCCGGCCCTGGACGAGGTGGCTGCGCTGCTGGCCCGCCGTCCCCAGGCGGCGGTGGCGCTCCACACCGCCGGCAGCCGGGGCGCCTCGGCGCTCGAGCCGCTGGCACGGCGCCCGGCGACGGAGCCCGGGGGTTCGGGCGGCGAGCCGGCCTCCGGCTCGGCTCCCGGCTCGTTCCATCCGCTCAAGGCCTTCCCCGAGCCGCTCCCCGACGTCGCCGAGGCGGCGGGGACGTTCTTCGCCCTCGACGGCCCGGACGCCGCGCTCGCCATGGGGCGCCGCCTGGCGGAGGCCTTCGGCGCCACCGCCGAGGTGGTCCCCGAGCCGGTGAGACCGCTCTACCACCTGGCGGCGAGCGTCGCGGCCGGCGGTGTGGTGACGCTCGTGGCGACGGCGGCCGGCCTCGCCCGGGAGCTCGACCTGCCCGACGCGGTGGCCCGCGGCTACCTGGAGCTGGCCTCGGGGGCGATGTCCCGAGCGCGCGCCGCGCTCACCGAGGCGCTCGAGCGGAACCAGGAGCCCGGCACCGCGGCGCGCGCCCTCGCCGGAGCGATCACGGGACCGGTCGCCCGGGGCGAGCTCGAGACCTTTCGGCGCCAGATGGCGCTCCTCGGCTCGACGCGGGAGGCGGAAGGAGACCGGACGCTGCTGTTCGCCCGGCTGGCGCTCGAGACCGCCCGGCTGGCGGCGCCCGGAACCGGGCGGACGGGATCGGACGCACGGGCCGAGCTTGAGCAGCTATTGCGCAAAAACGACCTCCTCTGAGCGCCGGCCGCGCGGCGATCTTTCCTTGACCGCCCCAGGGACGAATGCTAGTCTTTCTTCCCTTCTACCCTAGGGAATCGCGGGCTCCCGAGAGGTATTGCAGCAGAAGTATTGCAGAGAGGTATCGCAGAGCGGCGAGAGATGGTTTTTTTCAACTACAGCACCATGCAGATGGCAGCCAAGGTCGTGTACTACGGCCCCGGGCTGTGCGGTAAAACGACCAATCTGCACCACATCTACAGCCAGACCTCGTCGGAGTGTCGCGGCGAGATGGTCTCCCTGGAGACCGAGACCGACCGGACCCTGTTCTTCGATCTGCTACCGATCGACGTCGGGCAGATCGCCGGCTTCAACACCCGGATCCAGCTCTACACCGTCCCCGGCCAGGTCTTCTACAACACCACGCGCAAGCTCGTGCTCAAGGGCGTCGACGGCGTGGTGTTCGTCGCCGACTCCCAGAGGACGATGTTGCAAGCGAACGTCGATTCTCTGAAAAACCTCAAGGAGAACCTGGAAGAAATGGGCCTCGACCTGATGGAGATGCCCCTTGTCCTCCAGTTCAACAAGCGGGACCTGAACGACATCTGCTCCGTCGAGGAGCTGAACGAGGCCCTCAACTGGAGCAACTGGCACTACTGCCAGGCCTCCGCGCTCCACGGCAACGGGGTCTTCGAGACCCTCAAGGGCATCTCCAAGGTCACCCTGCTCGCGCTCAAGCGGCGCCTGAGCGGGGAGACGGAGGAGCGCCCGGCCGCCGCCCAGGCGCCGGCCCCAGCCAGCCAAGCCGCCAAGCCGGCCGCCAAGCCCGCGGCCCAACCGGCGCCCAAGCCCCAGGCCCCCGCCCAGCCCCAGCCACAAGCCCACGCGGCGGCCAAGCCGGCCGCGGCGCCGAAGGCGGCTCCGGCGGCTGCCGCCGCGACGGCGCCACCCGAGGCCAAGGTCCGCAAGACCTCCAACCGCAACGTGTTGGAAGAGCTCGAGCGCCTGCGCCAGCAGACCGTGGGCGGGGCCAAGCCCGCCGCGCGCGCCGCCGGCCAGAACGGCTCCGGCGAGCTCCGGCGGGACATCCAACTCACCTTGCCACGCGCCGACTTCCGACGGGCGCGCCGGTTTTCGGTCACCGTCCAGGTCGAGGACGAGCACCAGCAGATCGTCGAGGCGGTACGAAACCTCCGCGTGGACCTCCAGGACACCCAGAGCATCGAAAAGCTGCTCCTGCGTCTCAACGTCGCAGTCACCGCCAAAGGTTGAGCGGTCGGGCGTCTGACCCCACCCTATTCATGCCCGCCCCTACTGCGAATACTGCGAACCGCAATTGCACCCAATCGCGTGGCGTGCTCGCTCCTTCCTCCCGCAACGTAGGCTCTGCTACGCCTTGGTCGCTCGTCGCTGGGCTTGCCCCGATCTCACCCACTCTTGCGGCTCTCGCGACGGCTCGGGCATGAACAAGGTGGGCTGACCGGAGCCCCTCCCGATGAAGTGCCCCTACTGCTCGGAGAACCGGGATCGCGTGGTCGATTCCAGGGAGAGCCGCGACGGCGCAACGATCCGCCGCCGCCGCGAGTGCCTGGCGTGCGGACGGCGCTTCACCTCTTACGAGCAGATCGAGTCGATCGGCTACATGGTGGTCAAGCGCGACGGCCGCCGCGAGCCGTTCAGCCGGCCGAAACTGCTCGCCGGGCTCCAGCGCGCCTGCGAGAAGCGGCCGATTGCACCGCGCAGGCTGGAGGAGATCGCCGACGCGGTGGAGGCCGAGCTCCACGGCTGCGAGGACCGGGAGATCTCCTCCCGCGACATCGGCGCCTACCTGATGGAGCGCCTCTACCAGCTCGACCAGGTCGCCTACGTCCGCTTCGCCTCGGTCTACCGGCGCTTCGAGGACATCGGAGCATTCACCGACGTGCTCACGGCTCTCCTGGAGCAAGAAGAGCAGGAGACCGAAGCGTCCACCACCACGACAGCCGACACGACCACCGAAAAGGCCGAGCGCTGAGCCGTGTAGCGCGGAGCATCACGGAACCGAGCATCCCGGAGCAATGTCGAACAGCCCAAAACCGATCTCTCGCCCGCCCCTGACCATCTCCCGCTTCCAGGACGAGCTGAGCCGGCTGTTCCGCGAGGTCATGGAGCTGGTCGGAGAGCCTCAGCAAGCCGGCCGGTGGCGACCGAACGTGGACGTCGTCGAAACCCCGGAGACGGTCCAGGTCCTGGCCGAGATGCCCGGCCTCCGGGCGGAGGACCTGGTCGTCGAAGTCCAATCGCAGACCGTGATCCTCTCGGGGCGCAAGGCCGCCCCCGCCCCCGACGACGATGCGCGCTTCCACCGCATGGAGCGCGCCCACGGTGCCTTCGAGCGGACGGTAGAGCTGACCGGGCTGAGCGGTCCGGTCAACACCCATCAGGGCCAGGCCCACCTGCGGGACGGCCTGCTGATCATCGAGTTCCCGCGGATCCGCGAAAAGCGCCAGCGCCGGCGGATCGTGGTGATCGAAGACGACAAGGCGGAGTCGCCGTGAGCAAGTCCAGAGAGCCCGAGTCGCAGACCCTCGACGACACCGGTGAGCGCAACCGGCGGAACGCCGCCCTGGCCTCCCAGGTCGGTACCGACGGCCCGGAGGAGATGATCAAGGTCCCCGACGTCCTGCCGGTCCTGCCGCTGCGTGACGCGGTGGTCTTCCCGTTCATCATCCTGCCGCTCTCGGTGAGCCGGGGGCCGAGCGTCCAGGCGGTCGATCGGGCGCTGGCCGAGAACCGCGTCATCCTGCTGGTGGCCCAGAAAGACCCGTCGGTCGAGGAGCCCGAGCTCGAGAACCTCCACCTGACCGGCACCGCCGGCATGATCATGCGCATGCTCAAGCTGCCGGACGGGCGGATCCGCATCCTGGTCCAGGGCCTGGCGCGGGTGCGGATCCAGCACCTCTCCCAGACGCGGCCGTTCCTCCAGGCCAAGGTCGAGCTGGTCGACGAGGGACCCGAGCCCGACACCCGGGACGCCCCCCACGAGATGGCGGTCGAGGCCCGGGTGCGCAATATCAAGGACAGCCTGGACCGGGTGGCGGCGCTGGGCAAAGGGATCTCCCCCGAGGTGATGGTGATCGCCGCCAACCTGGAGGGCCCCGGACGCCTGGCGGACCTGGCCGCGAGCAACCTCGAGCTCCGCGTGGAGGAGGCCCAGAAGATCCTCGAGACCGCGGACCCGGTGGCCCGCCTGGAGCGCGTGGGCGAGCTGCTGAACCGGGAGGTCCAGGTGCTCACCATGCAGCAGGAGATCTCCTCCCAGGCGCGGGGCGAGATGGACCGCACCCAGCGGGAGTACTTCCTGCGCCAACAGCTCAAGGCGATCCAGGACGAGCTGGGCGAGGGCGACGAGCTCGCCCAGGAGATCGCGCTCTACCGGGAGAAGGCCAAGGAGAAGGGTCTCGACGGCGAGGCCAAGGAGGAGCTGGAACGCCAGGTCCGCCGCCTCGAGCGGAGCCACCCCGACAGCGCGGAGAGCGCCATCATCCGCACCTACCTCGAGTGGCTGACCGGCCTCCCCTGGAACGTCCGCTCCGAGGACGACCTGGACCTCGCCCACGCCCAGCAGGTGCTCGACGAGGACCACTACGACCTCGAGAAGGTCAAGGAGCGGATCGTCGAGTACCTGGCGGTGCGCAAGCTCAAGGGGGACACCCGGGGGCCGATCCTCTGCTTCGTCGGGCCACCGGGCGTGGGCAAGACCTCCCTCGGCCGCTCCATCGCCCGCGCCATCGGGCGCAAGTTCGTCCGGCTCTCCCTGGGCGGCGTGCGGGACGAGGCGGAGATCCGGGGCCACCGGCGTACCTACGTCGGCGCCCTGCCCGGCCGGATCATCCAGGGCATCCACCAGGCCGGCACCTCGAACCCGGTCTTCATGCTCGACGAGATCGACAAGCTCGGCGCCGACTTCCGGGGCGACCCGTCGTCGGCCCTGCTCGAGGTGCTCGACCCGGAGCAGAACTCCACCTTCCGCGACCACTACCTGGGCCTCGAGTACGACCTGTCGAGCGTGCTGTTCATCGCCACCGCGAACCTGCTCGAGCCGATCCAGCCCGCCTTCCGCGACCGGATGGAGGTCCTGCGCCTGTCCGGCTACACCGAGGAGGAGAAGCTGCTGATCGCGCGGCGGCACCTGATCCCGAAGCAGCTCGAGGCCAACGGCCTGGCGCCGCCGGCGAAGAAGCCCTCCGAGGAGGCCGCCGCCGCGGCCGCCGCTGCCACCGCCGCCGGGGAATCGCCCGAGGAGCCGGGCGTACGGATCGAGCTGACGGACGAGGCCCTGCGCAAGGTGATCGCGAGCTACACCAAGGAGGCCGGGCTCCGGAACCTGGAGCGGGAGCTGGCGTCCATCTTCCGCAAGGTGGCGGTGCAGGTGGCGCGGGGCGAGGTCTCCGCCGGCGACGAGCCCCGAACGATCGACGAGCATGCGATCGAGGCGATGCTCGGCCCGGCGCGCCACTTCAGCGAAGAGCTGCTCGACCGGGACCGGGTCGGAGTCGCCACCGGGCTCGCCTGGACCGCCGCCGGCGGCGACCTGATGTTCATCGAGGTGGTGGCGGTCTCCGGCTCCGGCAAGCTCGGCATGACCGGCCAGCTCGGCGAGGTGATGAAGGAGTCGGGGCAGGCGGCCCTGTCGTTCGCCCGCGCCTGGTTCGAGAGCGCGGCCGGCCAAAGCGCTGCCAGCCAGATGGGCGCTGCCGGCAAGAAAAGCGCCGCCGGCAAGAAGGGCACCGCGGAGACGACCGGTGCCGAACGGGGCCACTTCTTCGCCGAGCACGACATCCACGTCCACGTGCCGGCCGGATCGATCCCCAAGGACGGCCCGTCCGCGGGCATCACCATCGCCACGGCGCTGCTCTCCGTGCTCACCGGGCGGCCGGTCAACCGGCGGGTGGCGATGACAGGGGAGATCACGCTCCGCGGCGACGTGTTGCCGATCGGCGGCGTCAAGGAGAAGATCCTCGCCGCCCGGGGCGCCGGCGTCGAGGCGGTGATCATGCCGCGACTCAACGAGCGGGACCTGGAGGAGATCCCGGAGCACCTGAAACAGGGGCTCACCTTCCACTTCGTCGACTCGGTGGACGAGGTCCTGGAGCTGGCGCTGCTCGACGCGGAGGAGTCGGCGAAGCCCACGACCCCCAAGGGCCGGAGACGATCGAGAGGAGCGAAGGTAGGATGAAGCAGAGTGGAGAGGACCGGCTCATCGGATGGCTCCGGGAGCACCCCGGCACCGGGATGCTGGGGGATGACGCCGCGCTGCTGCCGGGGTCACCGGGCGGCTACGTGGCGACGGTCGACTCGCAGATCGCCGGGGTCCACGTGCCGGCCGATCTGGACGCCGGCGTGCTGGCCGAGCGCCTGCTGCAGATCAACCTGTCCGACGTCGCGGCGACCGGCGCCGCCCGGCCGGCGGGCACCGGAAACGGCGAACCCTGGTGCTTCGCCCTGGTGACGATCGCGGCCCCCGAGCTCTTCGATCATCGGCACTTCTTCTCCATCCTGCTCCAGGAGTGCGCGAAGGCCGGCGTCACCCTGGCCGGGGGCGACCTGGCTTCGAGCTCCACTCTGACCCTGACGATGACCCTGCTCGCCCGGCCCCCGGAGGGCTGGCGGCGGATCCGCCGCGCGGGCGCCCGGCCCGGCGACGTGCTCTGGTGTGGCGGCACCGTCGGAGAGTCGGCGACCGGCCTCCGGCTGCTCCGCCGCGGCGCCCGCCTGACGGCCCACGGTGAGCGGGCCCACGTCTTCCTGCCGGACATCTTCCGCCGCGACGAGGCCCTCGCCGAGTCCGCGCGCAAGGCCGTCGACCGGCACCTGCGGCCCCGTGCGCAGGTGGAGCTCGGCGCCTGGCTCGCCTCACTGGGACCTGAAGAGCACCCGGCGGCCCTCGACCTGTCGGACGGGCTGGCCCGGGACCTCCCGCGGTTGGCCCGCGAGAGCGGCGTCGGCGCCGAGGTCGACGCGGCGAGCCTCCCCCTGGCGGGAGGACCGGAAGAGTTCGGCGCCCTCTGCGCCGTCCTCGACACCGACCCGGTCGACATCGCCCTCGCGGGGGGCGAGGACTACGTCTTGCTCTTCACCCTGCCGGAGGGAACGACACCGCCCGAGCACTTCGGCTGCCGGCCGATCGGCCGGATCGTCGAGGGCGACGAGATCACCCTGCTCCGCTCTGGCTCTCGCGAGGCGTGGCCCGCGATGGGCTGGGACCACCTCGACCACGCGACGGCCGCCGGTCAGGAGTGAAACGGGCCCGGGAACGACAAAGCCCCGCCTACCGCGCACGGCGGGCGGGGCCGATTCCTCCACGCGGGCGTCCGCGGACGCTTACCGCTGGATCGTCACCTTGAGCGGCTTCTTGAGCTGGCGGATGAGCTCCCGGATCTCCTTCTCGAGGTCGCCGTGAGAGCGCTCCAGGGCCTCCACCCGCCGGGCGAGCCTGCCATCCCCGGCGCCGGCGCCGGCGCCGACGCGGCGCGGCGCGGCACTCTCCGAGCGCCGCTTCGGACGCCGCCCGCGGGGGCTCTCGGACCGGAGCTGCTTGAAGACGTCGATGGCCTCGGGGTAGTACCTGCGGGTCCGCCCGCTCCCCTTGTGCGGGATGCGGTCCTCGTAGAGCTTCACGTACCGCACGGCCGTCGGGTACGAGATCCCCGCTTCCTCGGCGATCTTGGTCAGCGTCAGCAGCCCCTCGGCCTCCCTCTGCTTGGTCTTGCTCGGAGCCCTCGTGGGCCCGTCCGTCTTGCGCGGACGCCCGCGACGCTTGATGTTTTCCTTCTTGAGCTGCTTGAATACCGCGAACGATTCCTTCGGATACCGTTGCGTCCGCCCCTCGCCCACAGAAGGAATCCGGTCCTGGTAGCTCTTCTTGTACCGTTGCAGAGTGGGCATGGAGATCCCGGTCCTTTCCGAAACCTCCGTCAACGTGTAGAGTTTCCGCTCCTCGCTTTCCGCCACCGCCGAACGCGGGGCCTCTCGTTCATCCGCCATGTCCCATGCCTCCTGTCATCAAATCGAAAGATAGTGGCTGGATCCGCGACCAACCAGGCACAATTATAAAGACAATGTAAACCGAGTCAATACCCGGATCGCAAGAACGACCCGAAATCACCGTCCTCGAACGCTGTGGATTCCGAGAAGGAACGCCGCGAAACGATGCAAAACGACCCGACATCGAGACCTCGACAACATCCGTCACGAGACGACGCAGATGCCTGCGACGGGCACCAGGCTCCTCGTGGTGTCCAATGCGCGATCGACCGAACGCAACCGGGCGGCCGTCTGCGAAGATCTGCGTTTCGGCGATGACGCGGGTGAGGAACCGAGGCTGAACGACTCGTGAGTGAGATGATGAACGACACCCAACGTAAACAGCTCTATGCCGCAGCTCTCCGTGAGATCGAATCGCTCCTCGAAGGGTGCGACGATCCGGTTACCGCCATGGCGAGCGCCGCCGCGGTGGTCGACGGCAAGCTTCCTTATGCGAGCTGGACCGGTTTCTATCGCGTGGTCGCGCCCGAGCTCCTGCGGGTGGGCCCGTACCAGGGACCGGTCGGCTGCCTCGAGATCCCGTTCGGCCGGGGGGTCTGCGGCGCCGCCGCGCGCGAGCGACAGACCCAGCTCGTCGATGACGTCAACGCCTTCCCGGGGCACATCGCCTGCGACGCCGCGGCGCGCTCCGAGGTGGTGGTACCGGTGCTGACACCCGCGGGAGAGCTGGTGGCGGTGCTCGACGTGGACTCCCACCAACCGGCCGCGTTCACCCCCGCGGACGCCGAGGGTCTCGAAGCGATCGCCGAGCGCGTGGGCCGGGCGTTCGGCGGCTGACCCGCCTGAGCCTTCGATGGAGCATGCGGACGCCGAGGGTCTCGAAGCGATCGCCGAGCGCGTGGGCCGGGCGTTCGGCGGCTGACCCGCCTGAGCCTTCGATGGAGCATGGCCGGGAGCGCTCAAGCGCACCCTACCGCCTGCCCCCCCCCCACCCCGCGGCCACGGACCCGGACCCCGCCCAGGCCGCCCTCGGCCGATCAACCCCAAAACGCTCCAACGATCGATCGGCGCAAAACCCCCTCTCGCAGCGACGGGCCGGGTGGGGGCGTCCCCTGCCTCCCGTACGGGAGGAAGGGGATCGAGGGGTTTGGTGGGAGATCCGGAAACTTCAGACAATCCTCAGCTCTTTCGTCAGGTACGACAACGCCTGCCGCGACAACCCCAGCCTCCTCGCCGCCTCCGACTTGTTACCCCCCGACGCCGCCAGCGCATCCTCGATCAGCCGGCGCCGAAAAGCCTCCACCCGGCCGTGGTAGTCACCCACCCTCGCCCCCCGGG
>Ga0210123_1001769_pt1 | contig 10646 bp, 5 predicted proteins | sample Muzzi_PWB_D2_FD_185535 | JGI IMG/M metagenome (GOLD analysis project Ga0210123, IMG submission 185535) | Wetland microbial communities from San Francisco Bay, California, USA, that impact long-term carbon sequestration - Muzzi_PWB_D2 (SPAdes) | ecosystem: Environmental > Aquatic > Marine >... | reverse complement strand
CGACCTTCAAGGCAGCACAATTGTCTCCATCCCAACGAGCTTTCAACCGGAACTCATCTACAAGAAGTTTCCAACAACCGAAGCCGTTACCCCCAATGTGTCATGGCAACTGAGTTTCGGTGTATTCTTGGATCCCGCACCGCCGTCCGTCAACGTCACGCTCAGCCTCGACCCGGCAGGGCAAAACGCAGACATTCAGATTGTCGATGACAATGCTACCTTGGTGAAAGATGGAGCGCTGCACAACAACTACGATCCGGCCGAACGATTCGAGATCCTGTATACCGGCACGCTCGATCCGTTTGTGGGCCCGGTCGATTTCCTGCTCGAGCCGGACGGATTCGCCACGATTCCCGTTCGCGTACACCTGAATGTTACCGAACAGCCCGGCTTTCCGGTGCCATTTCTTCCGCCTTTTTCCGCGACGGCGCCGATCGGAGACATCGCAGGCGACCAGAATCTGGAAATCGTCGTGCCGGGCACCATGGGGGGCGAACGCGGCGTGCACGCATTCGACCATGCCGGCGCGCCGCTATCCGGCTGGCCCTTTCAACTCGACGAGCCCGAAATCGTCGATCAGAGTTATGCGTCGCCCGCCATCGTCGATCTTGACGGCGACGGCAAAGATGAGGTCGTGGTCGTGGGGTTCTTTCATCGCAGTGTCCCTCCCGCCAATGTGGCAACACTATTCGCCGTGGATGGCTCCGGGGGTATGAGGTGGCAGGCTTCCGATGACATCCTGTCGTTTTCCATCCCGGCGGTGGCGGATATCGACGGCGACTCGGAAATGGACATCCTAGTGGGCGGTGGCGCAAACCTGGTGCGCTATGACAGAGACGGCGTGCTCGTTGCCGAGTGGCAGGTGGAGACGCTGAATGACATTACCGTCACTGTCCCGGTGATCGCCGACGTGGACGGCATTCCGGGAAACGGTTTGGAGATTATCGCGTGTACGCCCGTGTCCGGACCTCCGAACGGTGCCCAAATGTACGTCTGGAATCAAGACGGGTCGCTTCACGATCCCGCGTGGCCAAAGTCGTTGGAGGCTTGTCAAGCGCCGGCTGTGGCGGACCTTGATGGCGATCCCACCAACGGGCTCGAAATCGTCATGGCCATCGATCACGCCGAACCGGAGGTTGATCCGGGATCGGGCTTCCTCAATACGTTCACGGTCTTCGCGTGGCACGCTGATGGCACAGACGTCGTCGGCTGGCCGCACCACTTTATGCGTGACCCGAGCACGGCTTCTGATGATCGAGTCCCGTTTTCCGTCGCAGTCGCCGACCTGGACAATGACGGCGATATGGAGGTAGTTGTCGGCACCTACGGACAGGGAGACCAGGCGAACGGCAACCTGTTTGTGTTCCATCACGACGGCACGCTCGATCCCAACTGGCCGCGGTGGGCAGGCACCGCGCAGACGCCGTCGGTGTGGGGCGGAACGGCGCTCGGCGATTTGGACAACGACGGCCAGTTGGAAATCGTGACGGGCTCGTTTTTGGGTGTCTACGTGTTCCGGCCGGACGGAAGTCAGTTCGAAGGGTTCCCAAGACTCACGACGGACAACTTTGGCCAACCGATGATCGCCGATCTGGACCGTGACGGGCGGATGGAGGTTGTCCAGGTCTTATTGAACGATTCTCTGTCCGTGTGGAAGGTGTTGACGCCGTCGCCGGTTTCCGATCCCTGGCCGCGCTTCCGCCAAAACCCGTCCCGGACTGGAACGCTCAATCGCGCGCCTATCGCTCCGATACCGACGATGTCGGATTTGGGGTTCATCGGCATGATCGTCCTGCTGCTCGGAGCGGGCATCTACGTCATACATCGGAGCACGCGAAATCCTGTGTGCTGACACACTCGAACGTCGGACCATGGTCGTGGCATGTCACACTCATGATGTATCGCCGCCCTTGACGGGCATCGGCACGACATGCAGCACCTGTGCTGAATCCGGCGTTGACCCAATCCTGCCCCAGCGTTGTATTGTGACGATGTCTACTCTTTGCCGTATCATTGCGGCTTCATAGCGACTATTCGCGTCGAACGGAGAGTGCAAACACTTCGGGCTGTTAAGGGCATGTGGTCCCCAGCGTGATTGCATCCGTAGAATCGGCAATTGGATGATACGCATGGACGATACATCGATTTTTGTTTTTCAAGGCGTTTTCGGGTCCCACACCAGGTATTATAAGGGCACCATTGAGCTTCGTAGGCTACCACCGATTCGGTTCCTGGAGCGATGCTTCTTATGCCGCAAGCTAGAGCACACAAGCCGCACATCATGCTGGCCGACGATCAGCCGGACGTGCTGAAAGCGTTGCGCCTCTTGCTCAAGCCCGAGGGATACGAGGTTACGGAGGTGACTTCGCCGGCGGGAATCCTGGCCGAGTTGGCCTCGCGGGATTTCGACGCGCTGCTCATGGACCTGAACTACACGCGTGATACGACGTCGGGCCGCGAGGGGTTGGATCTGCTCCCGCGCGTCCGCGAAATGGACACGCTTCTTCCGGTTGTCGTGATGACGGCGTTTGGCAACGTCGAAGTGGCGGTGGAGGCTATGCGACGAGGGGCGCGCGATTTCCTCGAAAAGCCGTGGGACAACGAACGCCTGCTGAGCATCATGCGGACTCAAGTCGAGCTTGCACGGGTTGCCCGGCGGGGTAGACGTCTGGAGGCCGAGAATCGCGCCCTGCGCGACGGCGACCAACCCAGACTGATCGCGGAATCGAAGGCGATGGTTCCCGTGTTGAACCTTCTCGCCAGGGTAGGTCCGTCCGATGCGAACGTTTTGATTACCGGAGAGAACGGCACGGGCAAGAGCGTGATTGCGCGGGCGCTGCACGACAATTCGGCGCGGGCCTCGACATCGATGGTGACCGTCAACATAGGTGGGCTGTCGGCCGGCGTTTTCGAGAGCGAGCTGTTCGGGCATGTACGTGGCGCGTTCACTGATGCGCGGACCGATCGGGTGGGGCGGTTCGAGATGGCTGACGGCGGCACCTTGTTCCTCGACGAGATCGCCAATGTGCCGGCGGATCAACAGCCCAAACTGTTACGCGTGTTGGAGACGGGTGATTTGGAACCGGTCGGGTCATCGAAGACCGTCAACGTGGACGTGAGGGTCATCTCGGCGACCAATGCCCAGCTTGATCAAGAAGTGGCGGCGGGGCGGTTCCGGGAGGACCTGCTCTATCGGCTGAACACCGTCGAGATCGCGCTGCCGCCCCTGCGAGAAAGGCGTGACGATATTGCGCCGCTGGCTATGCACTTTCTCCGCATTCACACGCGGAAGTATCGCAAGGCACCGTGTCGGTTCGATACGGCCGCGATGCAGGCGTTGCACGACAATGCGTGGCCGGGAAACGTTCGTGAACTCGACCATGCCGTCGAACGCGGTGTCCTGATGGCCCAGGAAGGCGTCATTCGAGTCGACGATCTGACGCTTGGCGGCGGGCGATCCGCCGGTCCTCGCTACGAGGACATGAAGTTGCACGAAGTCGAGGCGGTGTTGATCCGCAAAGCCCTCGACCGGTGCAACGGTAACATCAAGCAGGCCGCTGCGGAGTTGGGCCTCAGTCGAAGCGGACTGTACCGACGAATGGACAAGTTCGGGTTGTCATACGATGCTTAGGTCTGTCGGGTCCAGCTCGTTGCCCGCTGCTTCTCCGCGCCCCCGCAGAGCGCGACTTCCGCACGAAGGGCGCATCGCCATCTTTGCGGCGCTGACTTGGCTGCCTGGTTCCCTCGTGGCGTTTTGTCTACTCTGGTTCGGGGACCATTCGACCAAAGTTCAGTGGACGTTAACGATTCTAATTGCGTTCGGTGGTCTGGGTTTCGGCGCGGCGTTGTTTCACCGGGTCATCTTCCCGCTACGTACCGTGTCGAACATGCTGGCCGCGCTGCGCGAGGGCGACTTTTCCATGAGGGCGCACGGGGCGCGGCTGGATGATGCGCTCGGCGAAGTGCTGTACGAGGTCAACGAGCTGGGCGAGACACTGCGTTCGCAACGGCTCGGTGCCATGGAGGCGACGGCGCTGTTGCAGAAAGTCGTCGCCGAAATCGAAGTGGTGGTGATGGCCTTCGATGGTGAGCGAAAGCTGCGGTTGGTGAACCTCCAGGGAGAACGATTGCTGAACCAGCCCACGGAGCGTTTGCTCGGACGGCGGGCCGTGGATTTGGGCGTCGATGCGTGCCTGCACGACGACGCGCCTCGGGTCATGGAGCTCTCGTTTCCGGGCGGTACGGGTCGCTGGGAGGTTCGCCGCAGCACGTTTCGTGAGGGTGGTTTGCCACACCAGTTGCTTGTTCTATCGGATCTGACGCAAACGCTACGTGACCAGGAGCGGCAGGCGTGGCAGCGATTGATTCAGGTCTTGCGCCACGAAATCAACAACTCTCTTGCGCCGATCGATTCGCTGGCCGGCAGCCTTGCGAGTCTGCTCGATCGCGACCCGCGACCCGACGAGTGGGAGTCGAGCCTGCACGAAGGGTTGGCCGTGATTCGTGATCGCTCCCAAGCGTTGAACCGATTCATGATGGCGTACTCCCGCCTCACTCATCTGCCCCGGCCGAAATCCGGATCTGTCGTCGTGTCCGACTGGGTGCAGCGGGTCGCCGGACTGGAGACGCGCCGCTCGGTGGCTGTCGTGCCCGGGCCCGATGTTTCCATACGGGCCGACGGCGATCAACTCGAACAGCTTCTGATCAATCTGATTCACAACGCCGTCGATGCCGTATTGGAAACTGACGGTGCAGTTCGCGTCGGGTGGGGGACGGCGGACTCCGGCGGCGCGTGGCTCGATGTGTGGGTCGAAGATGAAGGTCCGGGCCTGGCATCGACTGAGAACCTCTTTGTTCCCTTCTTCACAACGAAGCCCGACGGTGCCGGGATCGGCCTGGCGCTGAGCCGGCAAATCGCCGAAGCGCACAGTGGACGCCTCACACTCGATAATCGTGCCGACGGTCGTGGGTGTGTTGCCCGCCTTCGACTCCCGCTAATCTTGAATAGTTAATCTATTGAGTTTTCATAACCGCGTACCGGGGGCGCGTCTTTTGCTCGATTCCTCGGTTCACATTCAGTGATAGGGTCCTCCGTCTTTGTTGGTCCAGTGCGGCCGGCGCGACAACGCAACGAAGTGCTGGTCAGGCCGGGCGCGGGTCGGCTGCCGAAGCGGGAACCACCAACCCTGGAGCGGCCTTGGGCGCGATTGGCGGGTTGGAGCCACCGAGAGTGCATGATTCACGGCAAGAAAAAGCAATTTTCACTTGAATCGAGGGGCTCAAGATGATACGATGGCGGCCAGCGGTCAGTTAAGTACGGTAAGTTGTCTTTTTCGTTTGGCCAGCAGGGCGTATGTACGGCTGCGGTCCAATGATCCGTTGCCGACGATTGAAAGCGGACGCCAAGGTCGCGGTCGGTCTGCTCGGTCAATCGGCACCGGAGGACGGGTGGAAGAGGCGATACCTGTTCCAACTCCCAGCAGCAAACAGTTCGGATTGAAACCAGGCTCGGCTAGAACCGGTCAACTCTGTTGCCGTACCTACGGCGATAGAGGCCCGAGGAGAAAGGAAACCATGATGACTTGGAACAATCGTAGAGGCGGCGTGATCCGCGTGGCAGTGGTGGCTCTGTCCGTGCTTGCAGCCGGTGGCGAGGTCGAAGCATTGGAGGTGCCGCGCACTTGGGACGATGAAGGTCCCACTCACAACTGGACCGATGACGACAACTGGGATCCGAGCACTGCCGGTGGTCCGAGAAATGTCGGCACGTTGGACTTTATTGTCACGGTTCCAGCGGACTACGACTCCATCGTATTCAACGCTGCTTTCTGCGTCGGTGGAACTCAGGATGGTGAGCTATGTCTGGACGACTTGGGACGCCAAGCCTGCGTTGATGGTGGTGGAGACTGCCTGTCGCAGGTCGAAATCACCGATTTCTTCCTCGGTGACAATTCACGCCTCGCCCTGGACCCCGATACAAATCTCTTTGTTCTCCGGAATGCCGAGATCGCCGGGATCATCGACGCACAAGGCGGTAATTTCACAAGCGTTGCCGATGCGGCGTTCACGGGGTGCCGAGCGCGGGTTTACGCTTCGGATGGATCGCGGATTCAGATTGCGGCGCCCGATTATTGCTCTACAGGGCTTTGGAGGGTGGCGGCGCTTGGGGGCACCTTCGAATGGGATTTGTTTACAGCTGACGGAAGTGAAACGAGCTTGGACTTGTCTTCAATTTCCGTGTTCAACTGTGGATTTCAGGACGGCGCCAATGGAAGCCACAACTACCAACACGTACGAGTGAGCGGCGGCGCGACGATAGATCTATCGGGGGTGCACACGGTCACGGGGCCCGCTCGCCATGACGACTACTTGAAATTCACGGTGAACGGCTCCGGATCTGCCCTCGATTTTGGATCACTTATTGAGGTCGCCGCCAATGGGAGTGGCTGGACGGACCTCAATGTGACCGAGGCCAGTCTTTCGCTACCCCTACTGGAGAGCATTGATGGTGCGCACATTTCGGTTGTGAACGGGCAGCTGGATCTACCATTAGTTGAAGTCCTGAGCAACACCGCTCTGAACGCGTCGAACCTTGCGACAGTTACCGCGGCAGGTGCTAATCCAAGCACCTATTCCTGGCGACGATATCGTACGGCTGGGTTGGGTGGAACGTTCGAATGGGATCTCATTTCTGCTGATGGGAATGGGACAAGCGTGAATTTGTCTTCTATTTCAACGCTTGACTGTGAATTCGACGACGGAGCCTTTCCAAGCCACAACTATGTGCATGTGAGGGTGGGCGGTGGCGCCACAATCAATCTGTCTGGCGTGCAAGTGGTCAAGGGGCCGGCACGCCGTGACGATAAGCTGATGTTTGCGGTGGACGGTGCCGGTTCGGAATTGAACATGGCGGCACTTCAGACTATCTGGTCACACGAACGGGATGCAGTGAACGTGAGCATCGCCGATGGTGGGCATATGTGGATGGGAGATGTCAGTTTTCCTTTGCCTTCTATTGAACCGACCATCGCACTCGACATCAAATTGAACACCGATTCGGTGCTGAGTGTCGGCAGCCTAGAGGCATACAGACCAGTTGTCATTACGTTGGAAACAGCAACCGATATGCTGGAGGCTTTCGGATCCCTAAGGCTTGGAAGCGATATCAACATCACTGCTCCTGCCGGGGGAACGGTGCGCGTCGGAGGGGACTTTCTTTATGAGCACGAGGAGACAGCCAACCTCAGCCTGGGGCTGGCAACCCTGGAATTCGTCGGCGACCGACAATGGTTGGAAGTTGGTGGCACGGACATCGGCGAGTTTGTGCAGTTGCTCCCGGATAAGAACTTTGGCTACCAACAGTTAGTTATAGGTGGGCTCGACCACGCAAGTGTGGTTGGACTGGTTGATCGCCACGACAACTTGGAGCCAGGGGTACCTGACGCGCTTTACTTGTGGGGTGTCGAGGATAACGAAGGGGTCGGGGGAGTCGAGGGCTTGCGTATGCTCCACGGCTCAACGCTGGTGATCGGCTATCTGAACGTTTACGCACTTCTCGACCTCGATGGGGATGGTGTGATGGAGTGGAAGAGCATTCACGAGCTCTTCGACCCTGGCGCGACGAGATACCACTTCAACCACAATGGCAATGACGGATGGCTTGTTAGACCCGAGGTGATCCCTCCGATTGACGCCCGGCAGCCATTCAACCCGGACGGCTCAAACGAGACAGGTTGGACAGCAATCGATGTGGTCGCCCTTGGGGATCCACCACCGGTGCCCGGGACGGATGAATTCGAGATTGAGGTGACGGGCGGAACGGCGCCCACAATCGTAGGCACGCAGGCGGGGAGCTATAAGGTAACCGTGGAACTCGACCGTCCAATTCCAGTCGGCGAACGGACGAGGGTCACGCACGTGCCGAGCGGTTCAAAGACTTGCGTCGGTTATCTGCCTGGGGATGTTAACGGCGACAATCTAAGCAATGCCTCTGATATCAACAACCTGATTAATTGTCTCAACGATGTCGACCATTGCGGCATGTGGCAGGCAGATGTCAATCGCTCGGGCGTGGCAAACGCAAGCGATATTCTGCGTGTCATTGACCTGCTCAACGGCGCGGGTGAGTATGATGTTTGGCTAGCAGGCACGCTGCCGGGTTGTCCATAGCCGAGGGTCGCCGCGATCCTTCGGGCTGCTCGACTCGCCTATCACTGACGTCCGGAGTAGTATCAGGTCACCTTCCCGGTGCTGCCTGTTGCGCCCTTTCAGGGCTCCTGTCGCGTGCTGCTTGGGTTCCCAGGGCGTTGCCCTGGGCTACCATGTCGCTGCCCCTTTGAGGCGAACGTCGATTACACGTAATGAACAAGCCGAACAACGATTGATCGCAAACAACAAGGGCGAACGCGCACGGGGTGTAAGTTGTACGCGTTGTGAGGATCAATCGCATGCAGCTTGTGTAATCCAACGAGACACCGAGGCCTTGGGCCGCTGGCCCGCAGTGTTCGAAATCGGGATCGGTGATCCCGAAGGCGGACACTTGTTAGGCCTTCTGCACCTTTGTGGCTTGCTGCATATCGCGATTTTGCGTACCTCCGTGCGGGTTCTGTCGGAATATGTTTGGCGGATTAATCGGTACGGTATTTGCGAATACACCACCGTGCCATGGATGTTCCACGAGCCAATGTAGCGCGGCGCAAGCGACTGATTCGCAGTCTCATCGCCGTTGTGGTGATCGCGGCAGCGGCGGCTGTCACGGTGGGGCTGTCTCGACTCGAGCCGGCCGCCCCGACGGTTGATCGTTCGGGCATCTGGATCGACACGGTGAAGCGCGGGCCGATGCTTCGTGAAGTGCGCGGCACCGGTCGGCTTGTCCCCGAGATCGTCTGGTGGATACCGGCCGCGACCCGAGGGCGCGTCGAGCGTATCCTTGTGTTGCCCGGAACGATGGTGGAGGCGGATACCGTTCTTCTGGAATTGAGCAACGCCGAACTCGAATTGGAGTCGGTGAACGCCGAATGGACCTACAAGTCTGCGCAAGCCGAGTTGGATTCATTGGAGGTAAACCTCAACAACGACCTGCTCCAGTTGGAGGCTTCACTTGCCCGGGTCGAGGCGGACTACCAGGAGGCTCAGCTGCGAAAGGAGATCGACGAGGAGCTTCACGAGGACGGTTTAATCTCCGCGAGCAACTTGAAACTGTCGCGGGCAAGGGTCGGAGAGCTGGCCAAACTCCATGGGATCGAGAAGCGAAGACGCGAGAGCTGGGAACCATCACGGGAAGCGCGGTTGGCCGTACAACGTGCTCGGATGGAGCAGGCGAAGGCGATGTGGGAGCTCAAGCGTGCTCAGGTTGCGGCGCTCGAGGTTCGTGCCGGTACGGAGGGTGTACTCGAGCAGATGCCCATAGAAGTAGGGCAGCGCGTTGCGCCGGACACGGTGCTGGCGAAGGTCACAAATCCCAAGGCGCTCAAGGCCGTTGTACGGATCCCCGAGACGCAAGCCCGTGATGTGCTGCCGAATCTCCGGGCCTCAATTGATACGCGAAACGGGATCGTGGAAGGTCGCGTGGTGCGCATCGACCCGGCCGTTGCGGAAGGAACCGTGGCGGTCGACGTGGCGCTCGACGGGCCGCTGCCCAAAGGTGCCCGGCCGGACCTGACTGTCGTCGGTACGATCGAGATCGAACGGCTGGACGACGTGCTCCACGTGGGTCGTCCGGTGTACGCGCAGGCCAATAGCGTTTTGGGGCTGTTCAAAGTCACGCCCGACGGCGGATACGCGTTGCGGGCCCAAGTGGAAGTGGGGCGCACGTCGGTGGACATGATTGAGATCGTACGCGGTCTCGAGGTCGGTGACGAGATTATCTTGTCGGATATGTCACGGTGGGATGAGCACGATCGCGTGCGACTCCGTTAGCAGCGGACCTACTTGTGTGCGAGGCGAGTCTTGACATGAATGAAACATCGCAAGCATCAACGGATCTCAAGTTCGCAACAGAGACGGGCAAGACAACGAATTCCTCGAGGGAGGCATTGATCCGGCTCGATGCGCTCGGCAAGGTCTTCTACACCGATGAGGTGGAGACGCACGCTCTGTGTGAAGTCCACCTTGAGATCAAAGAAGGAGAATACGTGTCGATCGCGGGCCCATCGGGCTGTGGAAAATCGACGCTGCTCTCGATCCTCGGGCTGCTCGACTCGCCGACGACGGGATCGTATTCGCTAAACGGGCGCGGTGTGGCGGAGCTCTCCGTATCGGATCGCGCGCGCATTCGTAACCGGGAGGTGGGTTTCGTCTTCCAGAGCTTCAACCTGATCGGCGATCTGAATGTGTACGAGAACGTCGAGTTGCCGTTGACCTACCGGGGTATGCCGACGGCCGAGCGCAAGCTGAAGGTGACCGAGGCGCTCGAGAAGGTGGGCATGGGGCATCGCGTCAAACACTATCCGGCGCAGTTATCCGGTGGTCAGCAGCAGCGCGTGGCGGTGGCACGGGCGCTTGTCGGAGACCCGTTGATCCTGCTGGCGGACGAGCCGACGGGGAATCTCGACTCCCGCAACGGCGAGGCCGTCATGGATATGTTGGACGACCTCCATGAAAGCGGAGCGACCATCTGCATGGTTACACACGACGACCGTTATACC
>Ga0210123_1001768_pt1 | contig 10649 bp, 9 predicted proteins | sample Muzzi_PWB_D2_FD_185535 | JGI IMG/M metagenome (GOLD analysis project Ga0210123, IMG submission 185535) | Wetland microbial communities from San Francisco Bay, California, USA, that impact long-term carbon sequestration - Muzzi_PWB_D2 (SPAdes) | ecosystem: Environmental > Aquatic > Marine >... | reverse complement strand
CGCATCGGCATCTACAAAGATATGCAGCAAATCGATTTCCTCACTTTGACGCCTGAGTTGAAGCATCAGCTACCTCAAAAAACGGATTTTGTCCAAGGTGAATGTGGGGACGGGATTCAAATCGCAAGAATACAGTAGTATGTCGAGGATGTTAAGAGTGTCTCCTGTCAATATGAGTTGAGTCTGAATATTACCAAATCAGCGCTGTAAAAACCATCAAGATCAAAAGGATACGGTAGGGGCGGGGTTATGGCCTGATCTCAACGGGTGTCCCGTTGGGAGCCAGCCGGGCGATTTCCTCCATCTCCTTGTTGGTGACGGCGATACAGCCTTCTGTCCAGTCGATCTCAGTGTGAAAGCCACCCACCCAGGAAAGACCATTTTTTATGCCGTGGATCATGATATCGCCGCCCGGAGCCACGCCTTGTTCTTTGGCACGCATTACATCTTTCTCATTGGGGTAGGAAATGCGAAGTGATAAGTGGTAGTCGCTGTGCCGGTTTATAGCTGCTATGGTGTAAGTTCCCTCCGGGGTTTTGTTGTCGCCCTGCCGTTCTTTCGGGCCGACAGGATCGCCGCCTAGGGCGATCTTATAGGTTTTGATCGCCTCGCCATCTGCGATCAACGTGAGCCGCCGCTTTTTCTTTTCGATCAGGACCTTGTCCACCGGCTCCGTCCGGAGTTCGAAAACCTTCTGTTCTAGAGTTCCGATATTTTGTTGCAGAGCGATGATATTATTTTCCCGGGCACTGATGCCCCGATGGTAGGCGTCAATCTGTGTCCGCTGTTCTGCAATCAGGTTATCCTTGATGAGGACATTTTGGATCTGGAACATCATCACCTGGCTGTCGCGCCGGAAATCGCTATCCGGATAATCCTTGATTATTTTCCGGAAGCATTCCAGCGCCTTCTGATAGTTTTTCCGGTCGTTTGCGGGGTGGGTGTAAATAATCCCCATCTCGAAAAGCACCCGGTCCGCCGTCTCGGGCTCTTTTTCGATAAGTTCTTCGTATTTGTCGAGGGAAGCCTCGTAGTTTCCCTGTGCGAACAACGCATTGGCCTCCAAGGAGACCGATCCAGCCGGAGCGCCCGCTCCACCATGGCTGCATCCGGAAATGAGAATTGCGGCCAGCATGATACATAAAGGGAGAGGGCACAGATGCCGGTCTTTCCCGTACAGCCATTTACCCGTATGCGTCATCGTGTGACCTCTCCTTTTCCGACTATTTCCGCATTGCGCCCATGCAGGAAATGGAGAAAAGGAAGTGGCCGGTTTATAATCCGGCCACTTCCTTCCAGTTTTACTTCTTCATAGATTTCTGGAAAATCGCCTCGGCCTGTTTTGCTTTTTCCTCGGCGATGCGCTCCTTTTCAGCAGCGATGCGCTCTCTTTCTTCAGCCCTTTTTTCGGCAGCCTCGGCGCGCGCCGTCGCATCATTGGCCTTCATCAGGGCTTCGTCGGCCGCAGCCTTGGCGGCCTGCGCATCCTGGGCCGCCTGGTCCGCTTTTGTGCTGATCGCCATTTCCCGGGCCTGCACCTCCTTGAGGTCGTTTTTTGTGGCGCAGCCCCCGACGACGAAGGCCAGAACGAGCATCACCGAAACCATCATCAGTCCTTTTTTCATCATCTGTTTCCTCCCTTTATATCAGTTTATCTTACCATAACAGCGACTGTGAAATGCCGTGCTACGTATCAAAAAATAGCCCTGCCGGTCATTTGCCGGTTTTGGCTATCCCTGCTCTGCTGGCGCGACCACTATGCCGTCAATTTCCAGATCGATTTGCATGCGTGTTTCCGCGGCTTCGGCCTCGTCCTCTTTGTAGAACGGGCCGGCGAAAACCCGATGTCTGCCGCTTATCGACAGCACCCGAGCCGGAATTTGCGGCCCCTGGTGGTTGATTATCGCAGCGAGCCTGCGCGCATCGATCTCGTTTCGGAAATCGGCGGCCAAAACATACCAGGCATCGGTTCTGAACTCCGGCACCGGCGGTTGGCCGTACAGCTTGACCGGGTGTCGGAGTCTGATGCTTTCCATGGCAGCTGTTTCACCTCCGGGACCGATGGTGGACACGGCAACCGGGATCCCACGGGCTTCGGCCACCACTGTCTTGACTTTTGACCAGTTTAGCTTAAGGCTGGTTTTCTTTTCAATTTGCTGCAATTTTGCGTATGTCTTCTTCAACTTGGCGATGCCTGATTCCTCGAAGGGCACATGGGCTTCCAGGTATACGATGCCATCACGCCGGCCGACGAGATAGGGTTGGTTCACTATATTTACCGGTGTTTTCACCGGGGTGGTGTCGTAAAGCCGCTTTATGTCTTCCGGGTAGAGCCTGATGCAGCCATTGGTGGCCCTGAGACCGACGCTGGCTGGCTTGTTGGTCCCATGGACCAGATACCCTGGATTGCTCAAGTAGAGCGCATGTTCGCCCAAGGGGTTCAACGGCCCGGGCGGCACCTCGGCTGGCAGTGGATCGCCTTTTTTACGGTGGTCCGCGGCAATCGATGCGGGCACATGCCAAGTCGGCCGCAATTTCTTATGCGTGATATACATTTGTCCCATGGGGGTGGGCCGTTCTTCTGTGCCGACACCGACCGGAAAAGTCGATACGGCCTGCAAATCGCCATCTTTTTTGAAGTAAAAAAGCCTCATGGCGGCCAGGTTGATCACGATGCCTTTTCTGCGCGCTTCCGGCAGGATGAAGCTCAGCGGCAGCACAATGTACTCGCCCGGCCTGGGCACCCATACATCCACCCCCGGGTTGGCCGCACGGACCGTATTGATCCCGAGGCTGAAGTGGCGGGCGATATCCGGCAACGTATCCCCTCTTCTGAGTCTGATGACCGCCAGCCGGCCGATGACCTCCTGTTCATATTCGACCAGGAAGTAATTACCCTCCATGCTGTCCGGCTGCAGAGCCGTCAAAGGCAGCTTCGCCAGAATATCCCTGGAAACGACACAGCCATGAAGGAATAGGATGCTCGTCGCCAGAATTAAAGAAAAAACGAACAAAAGAGCAGAGCGGCCGGCTCCAACCTCGGGCCAGGACTTCGGGCCCGATCTTATTGAGTAAAAAAAATTGATTGTCATGTTTTAGAAAAACCGTATTTCAGAAATGACCTCGTCCGTACCATTTTTTCCCACGCTTTCACCCGGCGAGAACGCCGTCCGGCAATGCAGCCGGGGTGGCCGTCACGTTTTCTTACTGATATTAATTGCAATACACAACTTAACCCCCACCCCTCCGGGCGGGGTACCAAATTGGGTGGCCTCATGGATCATGGATAACATGCAAATATGCCGCCATGATCTTTAGATTAAATAATAGTTGTTGAAGGGGGCCTGCTTGATCCGCCCTGAACCGCCGTTTTGTTTTTATCATCGACCCAATCCTCGCTGGGAGTCCGCATAAGGATAGAAGGGCGTATAGGCTCTGGAGCACACTATGGCTGGGAATCAACTGAAATGGTCGTATCCCCCGGGCAGCGCCTGAACATGGCCATCAGCGGTAACGAGTACGGGATCTTCATTTTTCGCCGTCATTTTTCCAACTTCATGGAACGGCGATGCTTTCTTTGCCAATAATGGCATCTTTTCGGCAGGGATGGTGAATAGCAGTTCAAAATCCTCGCCACCCTGCAAAGCAAAATCATGGGGATCGATACCCAGCGCTTGTCCGGCGGCAATGACCTCACTGTGCAGCGGAATGGCGTCCAAATGAACCTCGGCCCCCAGGCGGCTCATCCGGCAGATATGACCAACTTCCGCACCCAGGCCGTCACTGACGTCGATCATCGCATTGGCGAAGGGCGCGATGGTTTCCGCCACATCCATGCGGGATCTGGGGGTCAGATGCTTTTCCAGCAGATATTCGGAGGGCGTATGACCTTGTCTTAACAAAGACAACGCCGCTGCGGAGGCCCCCAGGCTGCCCGTCACCATCAACAGATCGCTCGGCCGGGCATGGCTGCGCAGGCACAGGTCGCTTGGTGAGATCGTTCCCAGGAGTGTAATGTTGATGGTGGTCGTCGGGCTCTGGGTAGTATCACCGCCGGCGACGACAACACCATATCTTCGGCAGGATGCGGATATGCCGGCGTATATTTTCCGGACCCAGTCCACATCCGCCGATTTCTTCAGCGCGATGGAGATAAACATCCAGGTCGGCCTGCCACCCATGGCGGCGATATCGCTGATATTGCACTCGGCGGCTTTGATCCCGATCTGTTCAGGTTCGGCCCACAGACAGTTAAAATGGCGGTCTTCCACCAACAGGTCTGTGGTGACAAGCATTAACGGCGCCGGTTCGGGGGAAATCCGGATGACGGCGGCGTCATCACCCGCTCCCGCAATCAAGTCAGCATGGGCTGAAGGCATGGATGCGATCAGACGATCAATTAAAGCAAATTCTCCGCCGATTTCCGCGATTTTCATGAAAGCCTCGATTGGATGACCCATATAGCCTAAAATGGTTTCGTAATCACGGCGAACTTATCCGCAAGGCTATACTTATGAGCCAATTGGGTGATACGTGTAAAGTTTAAAGTGTTTTAAGTGGTTCCAAGACCTCCCCTCGAACCCATAATCGTATATCACGAATGCAGTAATTGCCGCACAAGGTGCGCCAAGGTTTTCAGGCCGTGGTCAATGGTATCCGTGTAAGGCATACCGCAACTGATGCGCATACAGCTTTTAAAGGCGTCGCTGCTGGCGCACATAATGCCTGGAAAGATGGCGATATCGTGCGCCATTGCTTGTCGAAAGAGCTGCAGGCTGTCCAAACGGTCGTCGAGTTGAACCCATAAGGTCAGGCCGCCCTGGGGGGCGCTGATTTTGGTGCCTTCAGGAAAATAGCGTGCCACCGCAAGGGCGGTGTTGCCGACTTGATTTTTGAGATGGGTTCTTAATTTTCTCAGGTGACGCTCGTAATTTCCATCTGCCAAATATTTGGCCACGGCCCACTGGGTCAGACCTGGCCCGCAGATGGTCCGGTTCAGCTTCAGGCGCTTAAAACGATCCAGGAATCGCCCCGGCAGCGACCATCCCACGCGCAGTCCCGGCGACAGGCTTTTGGAGAAAGAAGAGCAGTACAACACCATGCCTTTACGATCAAAAGACTTTAGTGGCGTGGGTCGCGATGAAGTGAAGTAAAGCTCCCCGTAAATATCATCTTCGATAATGGGAATACCTCTGGCAGATAAAAGCGCAACCAAGGCGGCCTTGTTGGCGTCGGGTATTAGATACCCTAATGGATTGTTGAAATTGGGGATAAATATGCATGCTTTTACGGGGTGCTTATTTATTGCGTTTTCCAGGGCATGGATATCGATGCCGGCTTGGGAGTGGGTGGGTATCTCCAGGGCGTGCAGGTTCATATCCTCTAAGAGTTGTAAAAACCATGGAAAAGTCGGTGATTCAACCAATACCGTGTCGCCAGTCCGGGTGATGGATTGCAGGCAGAGGGTAACGGCTTCAATGCAGCCGTTTGTTATGACCACGTCATGCGCAGAGACGGCACCGCAAAAGGGCGCCATGTGCTTGATGATCTGCCTGCGCAAATCGTATAGACCCAGGTAATGCTCATATCCGGCCAGATTCTGCTGCAAAAAGGTGATACGGGCACTCTTGATCATGGATCCGATCTCTTTTGTCGGCAGAATTTCGCTCGCCACCAAAGCACCGCCAAGCTGAAGCACTTCCGGATTGCCCATGGCTTCGATCAAGGCAAAGGCCAGGTTATTGATATTGACCTTTTGTGGCGCAATGCGACAGGCTGGCGTTCTCGGGGCGGGCAGCAGGTCCTGCAGCAAGGGTTTTACAAAATAGCCCGACTTCTGACGCGGTTCAACCATGCCGCGTTTTTCCAACTCGATAAAGGTTTGATAAACCGTCGAAATACTCAAGCCGGTTTGTGCGCGCAAACTGCGGATGGAGGGCAATTTGTCCCCGGCGCGAAACGTGCCGTCGAGGATTTGAGCCTCCAGTTTGTCTGCGAGTTCGGCATAGCGAAAAGTGGTGGTAGATGTCATAGACGGTCCTCGTTTTTGGGAGCTTTGCAGGTTCCGCTTATCATAGGTACCAACACGATTTAGAGTAGCGGGTGTCTATCTGTTATGTAAAAAAAAATAAAAAACTGTATCTGTTATTAATTAACAGGTTTGATATGTTTTGACAACCATCTGTTGTATTTCGATTCACTCCGGGAGCCCGTTCATGTGCAGCAAGCCAGACCCAAAAGACGTTTCCTTCGTGTGGCTGAGGTTCTTTTGGCCCGAAGATACCGCCCCGGGTGCCAGATACCGGAACGATACTCTCCTGGGAGGGGGCATGGCAGGGTATTTAAAGTGGGTCCTGTGGATCGTGATTGCCATTTTGGCGGCCATCGCCATGGGGCAACTTTAGATTCTGAATCTATTATAATGAGGCAGGCGACATGAACATGACATCTAAGTTGGCTGATCGCACCCACCACATGGGCATCAACGCCATACGCGAAATTCTCAAGGTCGTATCCCGCCCCGGCATGATTTCATTGGCCGGCGGCATTCCCTCGGCGGACAGCTTTCCTACGGATTTGTTGCCCCATCTTACGCAGCAGGTATTGGCAAAATATGGTGCCTCTGCGCTGCAATACGATCCCACGGAGGGATTTGGCCCATTGCGCGAGGCATTGGTGGACCTGTTGGATGAAACCGGTGTGCAAGCCACTTCCGAAGATATTCTGGTGGGCAGTGGATCCCAGGGCATACTGGATGCCTTGGGCATGATCTTGATATCCAAAGGAGACTGTGTGGCGGTGGAATCGCCGACCTACATCGGTGCGCTGCAGGCGTTTACACCTTACCAACCCAGGTATGTCGAACTGGCCGCCGACGAAGAGGGAGTCATTCCGGAGTCGCTCGAACAGGCGCTACGGGACGAATCCATTAAGTTTATTTATCTGGTGCCCACGTTTCAGAATCCCACCGGCAGAACGCTGTCCATGGAACGGCGTCAGGCTGTGGCCCGGCTGATTCAGAACCACGATGCCCTGTTGGTCGAGGATGACCCATACAGCTCACTTCGCTATCGCGGCGACCATCTCCCGCCGATCAAATGCCTGGCGCCCGATCATGTGGTTTATGTCAGCACCTTGTCCAAGGTTTTTGCGCCCGGTCTGCGCATCGGTTTTTGCGTGGCGCCGGAATCGCTGCGAAAATGGCTGGTGATGGTCAAACAGGGGGTGGACTTGCACAGTTGTACGTTGAGTCAGGCGCTGGCGGCCGAGTATATATCGGGTGGACATCTGCGGTCCCACTTGCCCAAAATCGTTCAGCTGTACAAACCCAAACTGGAAGCTATGCTGCATGCCATGGCGCGCCATTTTCCGCAGACCTTTTCCTGGTCGCATCCCGAGGGTGGTATGTTTATTTGGGCCCAAGGGCCCGCGGAACTCGATATGGCGGCGGTGTACCGGCTTTCCATTCAGCAAAAGGTTGCATTTGTTCCGGGAAAGTACTTTTATGCGCAAGCGGGCCAAGGCGAGGTATCCATGCGACTCAATTTTACCATGTGCAATGAAGATGTGCTGGCGGATGCCATTCAGACCTTGGCCAAAGCCATCGACAAGGTCGCAATCGGTGCTTAAGATTAAGGGCAAAACCGTCGGCAGTGGTAAGGCCGGCGAATGGCGTCGGCATTTTATCTTATAACAAATGGAGGCGATTCATGGAAAAACAGACTTTCGGCATTCCCAACATTTCCTGCGGACATTGCACCATGACCATTGAAAACGAGCTCAAAGAGATTGACGGCATTTCCGATGTCCAGAGCAATATTGCAGAAAAAACCGTTACCGTTCAATGGGAAGCCCCGGTGACAAAGGACCGCATTCTCGAAACCCTCAAAGAGATCAATTATCCGGCAGCTTAAAAAATCCTCTGAGGTATGGTAGTCCATGGATCAGCATGTATTTCAAGTCCCCGTGGGCGGCATGACGTGCGCAAACTGCGCCATGAATATCGAGCGTGGCGTGAAAAAGCTCGATGGCGTATCCAGCGTAAATGTCAATTTTGCCGCCGAAGAAGCCACGGTCAAGTTTGATCCTGACCTTCTGAAACCGGACGATATTATCGCCCGGATTCAGAAGTCCGGGTTCTCGGTACCCACCCAAAGCGCTGAATTCGCAGTGGGCGGCATGACCTGCGCAAACTGCGCCATGAATATTGAGCGCACGCTGGCCAAGAAGTTGCCCGGCGTACTGAAGGCGTCGGTGAATTTTGCATCCGAAAGGGCCACCGTATCTTATTTGCCCAACTTGGTATCCATCGATGAGATGGTGGCTGCAGTTGAAAAAGCCGGATATAAAGCCTTCCTTCCGGCTGCGGATGGTGTGGCGGAAGATGGAGAACAATTGGCCCGCCGACAGCAGATTCAGGCGCAAAAAAGCAGATTTTGGGTCGGCGTACTGCTGTCAGCGCCGCTCTTTATCTTGAGCATGGCGCGTGATTTCGGCCTGGTCGGTGCCTGGTCGCATGCGACCTGGGTAAATTGGCTCTTCTGGGCATTGGCCACGCCGGTGCAGTTCTACACCGGTTATGATTTTTACATCGGCGCTTATAAAAGTCTGCGCAACTTTACCGCCAATATGGATGTGCTGGTCGCCTTGGGATCTTCGGTGGCCTATTTCTTCTCTTTCACGCTCTTGGTCTTCGGATTGGAGGGGCATGTCTATTTCGAGACCTCCGCTGTAATCATCACCCTGATCAAGTTGGGTAAAATGCTGGAAGCCGTTAACAAAGGCCGTACCGGGGCGGCCATTCGAAAACTGATGGACCTGAGTCCGAAGACGGCCGTCGTGATTCGCGATGACAAAGAGCAGGAGATTCCCCTGGCCCAGGTTAGAGAGGGCGACGCCTTGGTGGTGCGCCCAGGTCAGAGTGTGCCGGTGGATGGCATCATCACCGAGGGAGAGTCGGCAGTCGACGAGTCCATGCTCACCGGTGAACCCTTGCCGGTGGATAAAAAGACCGGTGATATGGTCACCGGCGGGACACTCAATCAATTCGGGCTGATCAAATTCAAGGCCACACGGGTGGGCAAAGAAACCGCCCTTGCTCAGATTATCCGTCTGGTGCAGGAAGCCCAGGGGAGCAAAGCGCCAATTCAAGCCCTGGCCGATCGCGTGGCGGCCGTATTCGTGCCGGCCGTCATTGCCATTGCATTGGTCACCTTCGGTATATGGTGGTTTTGGGTTGGCGATGGCCTGCAGGCCTTGATACGGCTGGTGGCCGTGCTGGTCATTGCCTGCCCCTGCGCATTGGGACTGGCTACGCCGACGGCCATCATGGCTGGTACCGGCAAGGGAGCCCAACTCGGCATCCTATTCAAGAACAGCGAATCCCTTCAAACGGCATCCGGTATAGACACAGTAGTCCTGGACAAAACCGGCACCATCACCCAGGGAAAACCCATTGTCACGGACATGGTGGCTGCTGAAAACAGTGCGCTGGATTCAGCATCATTGTTGCTGGCGGCGGCCTCGGCAGAGCAAGGATCGGAGCACCCCCTCGGCAAGGCCATTGTGCGGGCGGCCCACGCCAAAGGCCTGAACTTGTGGCCTTTGGAAGGATTCAAGGCCCATGGCGGTGCCGGGATCCAGGCTGATCATGAGGGGCAAACCTGGCGGGTGGGCAAGCCTGGATGGTTTGATCGGCTGGGTTGGGCATTCGAGCCCTTGAACGCCAGCATTGTTCGCCTGCAGAGGGAAGGCAAGACCGCCATGGTGGTTTTCAAAGATGAAATCCCGGTCGGCATCATTGCGGTAGCAGATATTCTAAAAGCCGATTCCCGCGAAGCCATAGAGAAAATGACCGCTCAAGGCCTGCGCGTGGCCATGATTACCGGTGACAATGCCCAGGCAGCCAGGGCCATGGCCGAGCGGGTTGGCATTCAACAGGTGCTGGCTGAAGTCCGCCCGGAAGAAAAAGCGGCCAATGTTCGGGCGCTTCAGCAAGAAAAACGCAAAGTGGCCATGGTCGGCGATGGCATCAACGATGCGCCGGCCCTGGCACAAGCGGACGTGGGTATCGCCATTGGAAGCGGCACCGATGTGGCCATTGAAACCGCCGGCGTGATTTTATCCGGAGAGAGCCTGATGGGGGTGGCCAGGGCAATCGACATCAGCCGGCAAACCATGCGCACCATACGGCAGAATCTGTTTTGGGCCTTTGCTTACAACATTGTATTGATCCCGCTGGCAGCAGGCGTATTGAGCCCCTTCGAGCACCTGCCCATCATAGTGCGTCAGCTTCATCCCATCCTGGCGGCCCTGGCCATGTCGGTGAGCAGCATCACCGTGGTGTCCAACAGCTTAAGATTGGCCAAGACTTCCTGAGGTTCGCGCAATAGCAATACCTGTGGCATCAGGATTGGATTGGCCATTTCTGCAATCATTGTGGTAATCGGTTTTTTTTCGTTAATGCACGGTGCGTCAGCAATTCTAACTGAATCCGATTCATCACAACAGACGCAGATTCATATACTTTACAAATATTATTTTTCGCGTTGAGCCGGCCTCCGTGCCCCCCTGGGCCTATGTAGGGCCGGCCTCCGTGCCGGCCGCGTGACGCTTTGATGCGCCTGGCCAGGCATCAAAGGCAGGGACGG
>Ga0210123_1001767_pt1 | contig 10650 bp, 12 predicted proteins | sample Muzzi_PWB_D2_FD_185535 | JGI IMG/M metagenome (GOLD analysis project Ga0210123, IMG submission 185535) | Wetland microbial communities from San Francisco Bay, California, USA, that impact long-term carbon sequestration - Muzzi_PWB_D2 (SPAdes) | ecosystem: Environmental > Aquatic > Marine >... | reverse complement strand
CTGATCGTTGAAGAAGCGGCGCAGGCCGAATATGCTGCTGATCTCGCCGCGGACCGGCCAGATGAAATCGACGTCGGGATAGACATCTGACCAGTGCGTTTTCGCAGCCCGCTTCAGCGGCCGTTCGCGCGCGATACGCCGGCTGTCCTCGGGATTCGGATTGACCTTGCGCTTGTTCTTTATCGTCAGGCGCTGTTCCCGGTATTTTTTCTCGACCACACGCACGCGGGTTTCGTGTTTGCTGCCACTGGCGGACTGTGTCGTGAACAGGTATTCACCCGGTTTCGCGGAAAGCGGGATGCCGGCCAGCGCAAAGTATTTGCCATCTTGTCTGAATACGGTGACCTTGCGTTTATCGAAGGTGATGCGGGTGCCGGGTGAGTAGTCATCAAGCTCGAGTACGGCGATACCGCCGGGGACGAGTGCCTGACGCGGTAACGCGTACAACGGCGCCGAGCACAACGCAAGGCAGGCGAAAATACCGGTGAATCTGATTAAATGACACATCAAATATCTGCCGAGAAATATGGACGGAGACAGCTTTGCGGGGCATTTTATACAATCGGCGTGCTGATTGCGCATCGATATCGCAGCGGGCGCGTATGTTAGTATGCAATCGCCCCGGAGAACCCTGTTGAGCGCGAACCATACCAAGCCCCGAACTTCACGCGCCGACAGCGTGCGGCCGTTTTACGTGATGGATTTACTCGCGCGCGCGAAACAGCTTGAGGCCGACGGCCGCACGGTGCTGCATCTGGAAGTCGGCGAACCGGATTTTCCGACGCCGCAGCCGGTGATCGAGGCCGGCATCCGGGCGCTGCGAGCGCTGCGGACGCACTACACGCCGGCGCTCGGTCTGCCCGAATTACGCCGGGCGATCGCGGATTATTACCGGCAGCAATTCGATGTCGACATCGAGCCAGGGCGAATCATCGTCACGCCCGGCGCGTCCGGCGCGCTGCAACTCGCGCTGGCGGTGCTGCTCGATACCGGCGACCGGGTGATGCTGACCGATCCCGGTTATCCCTGCAACCGCAACATGATCCGTCTGCTGGGCGCGGACTGCATCGACGTGGCGGTCGGACCTGAAAGCCGCTACCAGCTGCAGGCGGCGCATATCGAGCGCTACTGGGATGAATCGACCGTGGCCGCGATGATCGCGACACCGTCGAACCCGACCGGCACGATGATTTCCGCCGGCGAGCTGCAAGCGCTGCTCGATGCCGTGGACGCAAAAGGCGGCTGCCTGATCGTCGACGAAATCTACCAGGGACTGGTTTACGGCCGGCAGGACCACACCGCGCTGGCGCTGAGCGAGCACGCATTCGTGATCAACAGCTTTTCCAAGTTCTTCGGCATGACAGGCTGGCGCCTCGGCTGGATGGTCGCGCCGGAAAGGTACATCGACGCGGCCGACCGCGTTGCGCAGAACCTGTTCCTGGCAGCGCCGACTGTATCCCAGCACGCGGCACTGTCGGCGTTCGAACCGGAAACACTGGATATCCTGCGGCGCCGGGTCGATGTTTTCCGCCAGCGCCGCGACTACCTGCTGCCGGCGTTGCGCGCGCTGGGATTCGTGATACCGGTCGAGCCGGAAGGCGCGTTTTATATCTATGCCGACTGCTCGGCGCTGACACCGGACGCATTCGGCTGGTGCCGGGACCTGCTCGAGGCCGAAGGCGTCGCGGTCACTCCCGGCATTGATTTCGGCGAAAATGCTGCCGCCCGGCATCTGCGGTTTGCGTACACACGGCCGGTGGAAGCACTCGAAAGCGCGTGCGCCGGGATAGCAAAATACATTAAGAAAACATTGTAACAAACTGTTATGTTAGGAAATATATTAAAAATGACGGTGGCTCTGGCAGACCCGGTCGAATATGGATTGCCTGTCGACGATGCCAGTCTTGCGCTGAACACGGGTATCGGCGGAAACCTTCGTATCGACTACCAGGGTGAGATCAACTGCGTTTCCTGCGGCCGCAAGACCAGCAAGAGTTATGCGCAGGGTCACTGTTATCCGTGTTTCATCTCGCTCGCGGAATGCGACATGTGCATCCTCAGACCCGAGACCTGCCACTTCGCCGCCGGTACCTGCCGCCAGCCCGACTGGGGACTGGCGCACTGCATGCAGCCCCACTACGTGTATCTGGCGAACTCGTCGGGCATCAAGGTCGGCATAACCCGCGCTTCGCAGATACCGACGCGCTGGATCGATCAGGGCGCAAGTCAGGCGTTACCGATATTCAGGGTCGCATCGAGGTATCAGTCCGGCCTGCTGGAAGTCGCGATCAAGAAGCATGTCGCCGACCGCACCGACTGGCGCAAGATGCTCAGGGGCGATCCGGAGCCGGTCGATCTGGAAAGCCTGCGGAACGAACTGGCCGATCGCTGCGAAGCCGAAACAAGCCGGCTGAAGCAGGATTTCGGCGAACATGAAATCGAATTCCTGCCCGCGGAAACCGTCACGGAGATTCATTACCCGGTCATCGAATATCCGCAGAAAATCCGCTCGTTCAACCTGTTGAAGCAGGCACGGATCGAAGGCGCGCTGCTGGGCATCAAGGGGCAGTACCTGATTCTGGACACCGGCGTGCTCAATGTGCGCAATCATTCCGGCTATAAAATCGATATCCATCTGAATTAAGATACGCCTTCATACGGGCACAGGCGCAGGAGACAGAACTATCAGCATCATCGAAGATATCCGGTGCGTATTCGACCGCGACCCGGCTGCGCGCAATATTTTTGAAGTGCTGACGGCCTACCCGGGCGTGCACGCGCTGCTGTTTCACCGCATGAACCACGCACTCTGGAATCTGCACCTGAAGTGGCTGGCGCGGCTGTTCTCGCATATCGCTCGCTGGCTCACCGGCATCGAAATCCATCCGGGCGCGAAAATCGGCCGCCGTTTCTTCATCGATCACGGCATGGGTGTGGTTATCGGCGAGACGGCTGAAATCGGCGACGACTGCACGCTCTATCACGGCGTCACCCTCGGCGGCACCAGCTGGCAGAAGGGAAAACGCCACCCGACGCTGAAGGACAACATCATCGTCGGTGCCGGCGCCAAGGTGCTGGGACCGATCACGATCAACAGCGGCGTGCGTATCGGCTCGAACTCGGTGATCACCAAGGACGTCCCGGCGGACGGCACGGTCGTGGGTGTACCGGGACGGCTGGTGCGCAAACACTCCGATGAGGAACAGAAGATGCAGCAGAATCGCCTCGAAACTGCGAACCGCCTGGGCTTCGATGCCTACGGGGCTACCCGCGACGCACCGGACCCGGTAGCCACTGCGATCAACAGCATGCTGGATCACATCCATGCGATGGACGGTAAAATGGAAAAAATGTGCGCGGCGCTGAAGCAGCTGGGCGCCGAGGTCGACGTGAACAATATGCCGGATCTGGGTGAGTGCGAACTGCGGTCCGTCGACCAGGGCGGCAATCCGGCTGCCGACGAAGAAAAAATCGAAAGCGAATGAGCCGGACGCCGGCCGGTCTACCCTGTCTGTTCTCGGCAAGACGCGCCCGTATGTCCCGATCTGTGCGGAGTTTCCTGCCCTTAAGGTAATACCCGACAAATTTTGTCAACTAAATAGTTGACTAAAATAGTCGGGTTTATGTAAAATTGACCGGCTCAACACAGACAGGTCAATCCCATGCGTCTTACAACCAAAGGCCGATATGCGGTAACAGCCGTACTCGATCTCGCTTTGCACCAGCAGGGCGGACCGGTATCGCTGGCCGCAATTTCCGAACGTCAATGCATATCGCTGTCCTACCTGGAGCAGCTGTTTGCGAAGTTGCGCCGCAACGGTGTCGTCGACAGCACCCGCGGACCCGGCGGTGGTTATTCGCTGAACCGCGATGCGGCCGATATCAGCGTTTCCGAAATCATCCTCGCCGTCGATGAGGGCTGCCAGATGGCCAAATGCGACGATCTGGATGGCTGTCAGGGTGACTACAACTGTCTCACGCACGATTTGTGGAACGAACTGAGCAACGAAATCCGCAATTTTCTCGACGGCATATCGCTGGCTGAAGTCATGGCCAATGACGCCGTCAAGGAAGTCTCGCTGCGCCAGGACAAGGCGCATGTGAGCGCCGCCTGAGTCCGCGATGGCGGTCTATCTCGACCACAACGCGACAACACCGCTGCACGAAGCCGTGTTCGAAGGCATGCGGCCGTGGATGTCATCGAGCACGGGTAATCCATCCAGCCTGCACCGCTTTGGCCGCCTGCAGCGCGATGCGATCGAACGTGCGCGTGAACAGGTCGCGGCGCTGGTCGACGTGCATCCCGAGCAGGTGATATTCACCTCCGGCGGCACGGAATCGAACAACCTGCAGATCAAGGGACTGGTCGCGGCGACCGGGGCGAAGCGCATCGCGCTCAGCGCGATCGAGCATATGTCCCTGCTCGAACCCGCCGCGCATGCCGCGCCTGACTGCGCCGTCGACAGCATCGCGGCCAACGGCGCGGGCTATATCAGCACGGAGGCGCTGGAACAGTCGCTGAAACCAGACACCGCGCTGGTTTCGATCATGGCCGCTAACAACGAAACCGGCGTGATCCAGGATATCGTGAAGCTTGCCGCCTGCGCCACGCAGGGCGGCGCCTGGTTTCACACCGACGCTTCTCAGGCCGCAGGCAAGATCGAGGTCAGTTTCAGGCAGTGGGGCGTGCACGCGATGACGCTGTCCGCGCACAAGTTTTACGGCCCGCAGGGCGCGGGCGCACTGATCGTCGACAGGCGATTGCCGCTGCGAGCGCAGCTGCACGGCGGCAGCCAGGAGAAAGGCCTGCGCGCAGGCACGGAAAATGTACCCGCGATCGTCGGTTTCGGCATCGCCGCCGAGCTGGCTCAAACCGAGCTGGCGCAGCGGTCGGCGCATGCGCTGGCGCTGCGCAGCCGGCTCGAAGCACGACTGGCGCGGATGCCGGCGGTGAGGATTTTCGCGCAACAGTCGCACCGGCTGCCGAATACGGTGCAATTCGGCGTATCGGGTTTCGATGGCGAAACCCTGCTGATGCAGCTCGACCGGGCCGGCTTCGCGGTCTCCAGCGGTTCTGCCTGTACCAGCGGCAAGTCCGAGCCCAGCCACGTGCTCCGCGCGATGGGCGTCGCCGACGAATTCGCGCTGGCCGCGGTCAGGGTGAGTTTCGGCAGGGGCAATACCGGCGCTGAGGTGGATGCGTTCGCACAGGCGCTGTCAAATATTGTCGACAGAATGAGCAACAGTGCCGTGATGATGGCGGCAACAATCTAATCAAGGGGCATAGCAGGTGAGTCAGGCAACGATCAACAAACCAATCTATCTGGATTATTCCGCGACGACGCCGGTCGACGACCGCGTTATATCCGTGATGCTCGGGTACCTTGGCCGAAACGCCAGTTTCGGTAACCCCGCATCCCGCAGTCACATGTACGGCTGGGAGGCGGAAGCGGGTGTGGAGCAGGCGCGTGCGGATGTCGCCGGCCTGATCGGCGCGAATCCGAAAGAGATCATCTTTACCTCCGGCGCCACCGAATCCGACAACCTTGCGATCAAGGGCGCGGCCCATTTCTACAGCAAGAAAGGCAAACACATCGTCACCTGCAAAACCGAACACAAGGCCGTGCTCGATTCCTGCCGGCAGCTGGAGCGTGAAGGCTACGAAGTCACCTATCTCGATCCCGAGAGCAACGGCCTGATCGACCTGGCGAAATTCGAAGCCGCGCTGCGTGACGACACTATCCTGGTCTCGATCATGCATGTGAACAATGAAATCGGCGTGATCCAGGACATCGCCGCGATCGGCGAGATCTGCCGCGGCCGCAACATCATCTTCCATGTCGACGCGGCGCAGAGCGCCGGCAAGGTCGATATCGACCTGGAACGGCTCAAGGTCGATCTGATGAGCTTTTCCGCGCACAAGATCTACGGTCCGAAGGGCGTCGGCGCGCTGTACGTGCGCCGGAAACCGCGTGTTCGTCTCGAAGCGCAGATGCACGGCGGCGGTCACGAACGCGGTATGCGTTCCGGTACGCTGGCAACGCACCAGATCGCCGGCATGGGTGAGGCGTTCCGCATCGCGAAAGAAGAAATGGCCGCCGAGAATGCGCGCATCCTTGGACTGCGCGAGCGCCTGTGGGAAGGCCTGAAAGATATGGAAGAAGTCTATATCAATGGCGACATAGACCAGCGTATCGCCGGAAATATCAATATCAGCTTCAATTATGTCGAAGGCGAAAGCCTGCTGATGGCGCTGAAAGACCTTGCGATCTCGTCCGGCAGCGCCTGCACCTCGGCTTCGCTGGAACCGAGCTATGTGCTGCGCGCACTCGGCCGCAACGATGAACTGGCGCACAGTTCCATCCGCTTCACCATCGGCCGCTATACCACCGAACAGGACATCGATTACACCATCACGCATGTGCGCGCTGCCGTCGACAAGCTGCGCGAGCTGTCTCCTTTGTGGGATATGTACAAGGACGGCATCGATCTGGATAGTATCGAATGGGCGGCTCACTGAACCGGCTTCATGATCGATGATGAACAGAATATTGCTGACAGGATCAAATACAGAAATAACCAGAGGTTAATGTCATGGCTTACAGTGAAAAAGTGCTGGATCACTATGAACATCCGAGAAATGTCGGTTCGTTCGCGAAAGACGAACCCAACATCGGCACCGGCATGGTCGGCGCGCCTGCCTGCGGCGACGTGATGCGCCTGCAGATCAAGGTCAACGATGAAGGCATCATCGAGGACGCGCTGTTCAAGACCTACGGCTGCGGCAGCGCGATTGCTTCCAGTTCGCTGCTGACTGAATGGGTCAAGGGCAAGTCGCTGGAACAGGCCAGGTCCATCAAGAACACCGACATCGCCGCGGAACTGGCGCTGCCGCCGGTCAAGATTCACTGCTCGGTGCTGGCGGAAGACGCGATCAATGCCGCGGTCGAAGACTACATGAACAAACACGCGTCCTGATAACGAACACTGGTAAACGGATAACGACATGGCGATTACACTGACACAGCCCGCCGCCGATCGCGTCAGGCAATTTCTCGAAACACGCGGCAAGGGCGCCGGCCTGCGTCTCGGCGTCAAGACCAACGGCTGCTCGGGTATGGCCTACGTGCTCGAATTCGTCGATGAAATCGGCGCGGGCGATGAAGTTTTCGAAGATCGCGGCGTCAGGGTCGTTGTCGACAGGAAAAGCCTGGTCTACATCGACGGCACCGAACTCGACTACGCCAGGGAAGGGCTGAACGAAGGCTTCAGGTTCAATAATCCGAACGAGAAGGGGCAATGCGGGTGCGGTGAAAGCTTCACCGTATGATCAGCGGAGCCGCCGGCAATTATTTCGAACTGTTCGATATTCCTGTTTCCTACACGGTTGATCTGAACGAGCTGAGGCAGCTGCATCGCGAGCTGCAGAAGACCGTGCATCCCGACAGGTTCGCGAATGCGGGCGCGCAGGAAAAAAGAATATCAATGCAGCAGACCTCCCTTATAAACCAGGCTTACCATACGCTCTGTCATCCAATCGAGCGCGCGATCTATCTGCTCGGACTCAGGGGTGTCGATTTCAGCATGGACAACCAGGCCACGATGGACGCCGGATTCCTGATGCAGCAGATGGAATTGCGCGAAGCGCTTTCCAAAGCCGGTGACAAGGCCGATCCGCTGGCCGAGTTCGATCGGCTCGAAAAAGAAATCAACGGCAGCATGAAAAAACTGCAGGACCGCTTTCAGCAGGTATTCGAAAACGACGATCTGGATAGCGCGAAGGAACTGGTGCGCAAGATGCAGTTTCTGTACAAGGCGGGGCAGGAGGTCGCAGAGCTCGCCGCCGCCGTCGAAGACGAGATGATGTAATGGCGCTGCTGCAGATCGCCGAACCCGGACACACGACCGCACCCCACGAGCACCGCCTCGCGGTCGGAATCGATCTCGGCACCACGAATTCACTGGTCGCCACGGTACAGAGCGGCGAAGCGCGCACGCTGCCGGATGAAAGCGGCGAGCACTTGCTGCCGTCGGTCGTGCGATATCACGAAACCGGCGTCGAGGTCGGCAGGGCCGCGGCTGAACACGTCGTCGATGACCCGCTGAATACCATCGTTTCGGTCAAGCGTTTCATGGGTCGCGGTATCAGCGACCTCTCGCTGTTCGGCGATAAACTGCCGTACACGTTCGTCGATCCGGATCAGTCGGCGCCGCGCATTCATACCCGCGGCGGTGATGTCAGTGCCACCGAGGTCTCGGCGCAGATCCTGAAAACCCTGCGTGACAGGGCGCTGCATTCGCTCGGCGGCGAGTTGACCGGCGCGGTGATCACGGTGCCGGCCTATTTCGACGAGGCCCAGCGCCAGGCGACCAAGGACGCCGCGCGCCTGGCCGACCTGAACGTACTGCGGCTGCTGAATGAGCCCACCGCAGCCGCGGTCGCCTACGGCCTCGATACCGGCGGCGAGGGTCTGATCGCGGTGTATGATCTCGGCGGCGGAACATTCGATATTTCGATCCTGCACCTGCACAAGGGGGTGTTCGAAGTACTCGCGACCGGCGGCGACAGCGCGCTCGGCGGCGACGATTTCGACCACGCGATCGCCGCATGGATGCTGGCGGAGGCCGGGCTGGATGAAAATCCGGATCCGGCGCTGGTCAGGCTGCTGATGCGGACCGCGCGCGAGACCAAGGAAAAACTGACGACGCAGCATGAAGTCCGTGTGGAACTGGATGTCGATGGGGAACACTGGAGCGCGCAGCTCACGCGCGCGCACATGAACGCGTTGATCGAGCCGTATGTGCGCAGGACCCTGATAGCCTGCCGCCGCGCGCTGCGCGATGCCGGTGTGGACAAGGACGGAATCATCGAGGTGGTCATGGTCGGCGGTTCGACGCGGACGCCGTATGTGCGCGAACAGGTCGGCGCGTTTTTCGAACGTGAACCGCTGGTCAGCATCGATCCGGACCGGGTCGTCGCGATCGGCGCCGCGTTGCAGGCCGATATCCTCGCCGGCAACAAGCCGGGCGACGAAATGCTGCTGCTCGACGTGATCCCGCTGTCGCTGGGTATCGAGACCATGGGCGGCCTGTCGGAGAAGCTCATTCACCGCAACACGCCGATTCCGGTGTCGCGCGCGCAGGAATTCACGACCTACCGGGACGGCCAGACCGCGATGGCGGTGCACGTGGTGCAGGGTGAGCGCGAGCTGGTTTCCGACTGCCGCTCGCTGGCGCATTTCGAGCTGCGGGGTTTCCCGCCGCAGGTCGCCGGTGCGGCCCGAATCCGCGTGACCTTCCAGGTCGATGCGGACGGGCTGCTGACCGTCAGCGCGCGCGAGCTGAACAGCGGCGTCGAGGCCAGCGTGGACGTCAAGCCTTCCTACGGCCTCAGCGACGGTGAAATCGAGTCCATGCTGCGCGATTCGATGGTGCACGCGGAGGATGATATGAAATCGCGCAGCCTGCGCGAACAGCAGGTCGAGGCCGAGCGCGTGCTCGAAGCGCTGGATGCCGCGCTCGCGGCTGATGGCGACGTGCTGTTGTCCGGGCAGGAACGCGACGACATCGTCGCGGCTCGAAACCGCCTGGAAGCGGCGAAATCCGTCGATAACCCGGTACAGATCAGGACCGTGATCAGAATGCTCGAGCAAACCTGCGAGGAATTCATCGCACGGCGCATGAACACGAGTATCCGTAACGCTATGAAAGGGCACTCGGTAAAAGAATATGTGCATGAAACGAACAGCAATGAAGAACTGGGGGACTGACGCGTGCCACAACTGATATTCCTGCCGCACGAGGAGCTCTGCCCGGAAGGTGCTGTGATCGAGGCCGGCAGCGGCGTTTCGATCTGCGATGCGGCGCTGCAGAATGGCATCGAAATCGAGCATGCCTGCGAGAAGTCCTGCGCCTGCACCACCTGCCACGTCTACATCCGCGAAGGCGCGGATTCACTGAACGAGAACACCGAAGACGAAGACGACCTGCTCGACAAGGCGTGGGGACTGGAGCCGGATTCGCGCCTGAGCTGCCAGGCGATTATCGGCAAGGAAGACCTGGTGATCGAGATTCCGAAGTACACCATCAATATGGTGTCCGAAAATCACTAACCGAATACGGAGGCTGGCATCGATCATGGGACTGAAATGGGTGGATTCGCTGGAGATAGCGGTCGAGCTGGACGAGAAATTTCCGGATGTCGATCCGCTGGCCATTAATTTCGTCGATTTGCGCAGCCGGGTACTGGGGCTGGCGGATTTCGACGACGATCCGGCACATTCCGGCGAACGCATACTCGAGGCCATTCAGCAGGCCTGGATCGAAGAAAAAGAATAAACGCCGGACATGGTTCCTAATCGTCCGTATCCCGCGTAAAATCGCGGGTTTATTGAATCCGGCCTGCTCTCGTGCCACGATGCGCGGACTGGATCATAACCAGTAATCGACTACGTCTGATCGAATGAAACCTGCAATCGAAGCCGATAACGGGCGCAATGTAACGCTGGTCAGCACGGCGGTAAACCTGCTCGGACTGGACCGGGCCGGACTGGTGGATTATTTCGCCGCGCTGGGTGAAAAGCCGTTCCGCGCGAGTCAGGTGATGCAATGGATCCACCAGAAGGGTGTGGCCGAATTTCAGCGCATGAC
>Ga0210123_1001764_pt1 | contig 10664 bp, 9 predicted proteins | sample Muzzi_PWB_D2_FD_185535 | JGI IMG/M metagenome (GOLD analysis project Ga0210123, IMG submission 185535) | Wetland microbial communities from San Francisco Bay, California, USA, that impact long-term carbon sequestration - Muzzi_PWB_D2 (SPAdes) | ecosystem: Environmental > Aquatic > Marine >... | reverse complement strand
CGTACGCTCGTCGAAGGGGAGCGAGCCGAGCGCAAGCGCGCCGCCAAACGCCTGGTCAAGGCCAGCGACGCCTCCATGGTCCCCGCGCTGGTCGACGCGGTCTTCTTCGCCCCGTCCGACGCGCGGGAGCAGGTGATCGAGGTGCTCCGGGAGCTCGCCGGCGAGGACCCCGGCACCGGGTACTACGACTGGGTGGAGCTCGTCGGCCGGCGGCGCGACCTCACGCCGAAAGACGGCTACCTCGAGTGGAAGGTATCCCTGCTCGCCAAGATCGACCCCACTTACCACAGAATCCTCTACCCCGACGTTCCGACGCGGCTGCGGCTCGAGGAGATCGTCTGGGGCGGCGCAGGGGTCGGCCAGATCCCCGCCCTGGACGACCCGCCCCGGGTGGAGGCGTCGTCGGCCGGCAAGCTCCACGACGACGAGGAGGTCTTCGGCGTCTCCTTCGGCGGCGAGCACCACGCCTACCCGCTCCGGTACCTCTCGTGGCACGAGCTGGTCAACGACGTCGTGGGAGGGCAGGCGTTCGTCCTGAGCCTCTGAACGCTCTGCGATTCCGGGGTCGTGTACTCCGGCGCGACATCGACGGGCATCAGGCGCATGTTCGGCACCTCGGGGCTCCTCTTCCGGTCGAACAAGCTGATGTACGACCGCGAAAGCCACACCCTGTGGAGCAACCTGACCGGCGAGGCGGTGGTCGGCCCGTTCGCCGCCGGGGCGGCCCGGCTGGAGTTTCTGCCGGTGGTCCGTTCCACCTGGGGCGACTGGCGCACGAAGCACCCCGACACCACGGTGACCGTTCTCGACGACGCGTTCGGGGCCCGCTGGCGGTTCCGCTACCAGCCGGGAGCGGCGGATCGGGCGCGCGCCGGGGTCTCGTTCCCGATCTGGCAGAAGAGCGACGCCCTGCCCCCCGGTGAGGAGGTCTACGCGGTGCGGCTCGGCGAGCGCTCGAAGGCCTATCCGGTGGAACGGGCACTCGCGCTCCGGGTGATCAACGATCACCTGGGCGATACCCCGGTGGTCGTCCTGGGAGATCCGGAGAGCGGTGGCGTCCGGGTCTACCGGCGAGGCGAACGGACCTTCCGCCTGGACGAGCGGCCCGATCGCCCCGATCGTACCGCCACGCTGGCCGATGACCGGGGCGTCGTCTGGCGCCTCGAAGAGGAGCGCCTGGTGCCGATCGACCGAGGCGGTGCAGAAGCGCCCGGGACCGTTCAGGAGGCCTTGCCGGCCCCGCTGGAGCGCCTCCCGGGGCACCGGGCCCTCTGGTTCGCCTGGTACGGCTTCTACCCGGACACGGAGGTGTTCGGCGTCGAGCCGCCGGGCGCGACCGGCCCCTGAGACGGCTCGGCGGTCGTCGCCGGCCCGGGGACGTCAACCGGGCGGCGAGGCGCCCGACCCGCCCGACCCACCGAGCCCGACGCCGAGCAGACCGAACAGCTCGGACGGGCGCTCGTGGCGTTCGAAGGCCTCGAGCGTACGCCGCATCCGCTCGACGATCTCGCCACCCAGCCCGGCCTTCTCGGCGACCGTGATCAGCTCGCTCTGCACCTGGACCGCCTCGTCCCACCGTCCGGCGGCACCGAGGGCGAGGGCGAGGAGCTGGGCGTTGCCCGGGGTCGGTCGAGCCCGGTAGAGGGCGTCGGCCAGGGCGAGGGCGCGGTCCGGGTCGCACACGGTCTCCCGGGGGCAGGCCGCGAGGAGCAGGGCGAGGGCGTAGCCCACCCGCGGGTCGTCCCCGCCGGCCGCCACCTCGTCGAGGGCCGCGAGCGCGTCCTCGAACCGGCCAGACCGCATGAGCACGCTCGCCAGCTCGAGCCGGGGCTCGACCGCGGCCGGATCGAGCGCGATGGCCCGCTCGAGGTGGCCCCGGGCCTCGCCGTCCTCCCCTTTGGCGATCAGCAGCACCGCCAGGGCGTTATGGGCGGCGAAGAGATCCGGATCCAGCTCGAGCGCCCGGCGGTACGCCGCCACGGCGTCCTCCGGTCGGCTGCGAAGCTGGTAGCAGAGCCCCAGGTAGGCGTGCCCCTCGGCGGTGCCCGGCTCACGGTCGAGAGCCTCTTCGAGCTGATCCATCGCCGGCCCGATCCTGCCGGCCGCGATCAGGGCCTTGGCGAACCGCAGGCGCTTGTCGACGTTGTCCAGGTCTTGCTCGACCGCCCGGCGCAGGGCGGCGAGCTCTTCGGCGGTGGGGCCCGCGGATTCCGGCTGCTCCTGGCTGGCGGCTGCGGCGCCGGCGGGACTCTGCGCCGGGAGTGGAGCAGCCCCGACGACTGCGGCCAGAGAGAGCGCCAGAAGAGCCAGAACGATCGACCGTCCCATGGCTCCCGATTTCATCATCCTGACCGCAGAACGCAAGGGGGTGCGGACCCGCCAGGTCGCGCAAGGCAGCGGGCCCGCACCCGGCCCCACGAGGGGCCCGAGGAGGTCACCTTGACTGGGCCGGCTCGGCCGTCAGCAGGAGCTCCGCCGCGAAGCGGTCCCAATGCTCCGGATCGATCTGACGGGCGAGACCGACGACTGGAACGCCTCCGTCCTGGAGCACCTGCCCCAGCTCTACTCCGACCGCGGGGCTCATGGCGGCGCTCAGGCGTCGTGAGGCGTCCTCCATCCACGCCGTGGCCACGCGCCACGGCATGAGGTTCTTGAGGGTCGCGTCCGGGCGCGGCGTCCTGACCTTCATCAGCCAGCCACGACCGTAAGGGTCTTCGCTGACCAGGGCCGGATCGCTCAACACCTCCGGGTTGATCTCCACCACCTCTCCTCGGACCGGTGACAGGAGATCGACCCTGCGTCCGTCGGCGGCCACGCTCCAGCCCGGCTCACCCTCTTCCAGGGCCGCCCCGACCTCCGGCAGAGCGACGGCCTCCGGGAACCCGATCAGCCGCTGGGCGAAGTCGTCCAGCCCGACCCGGAACACCCCGCCTTCCTCCGGCATGGCCCAGGTATGGCCCCGGTGGTAGTGCGCTTCCTGGGGAACCCGGAACCATGCCTGGAGCCCGGCGGCGGCACGTGCGGCGGGCGCCATCGCCGGCACCGTGCGGCGCGCGGCGGCTCTCCGGCCACTACCCTGGAGCGCCCACCAGAAGGGGATCAGGACCAGGAGGTACCCGATCACCAAGAGGTACTCGATACCTTTCGTCGGCAAGAAGTCCATGACTTGTCTCCCTTCGGCTCCGGGATCAACCCCGTGACGGTGCCGGCTCGGCCCGCCCGGCGCCCGCGGCGGCTTCGCCGACGTGCTCGGTCCGGCCGGAGATCGGCCCCATGACCGGCATCCGGTTGACCACCCAGCGGAAGACCCACAGCTCGGCAGAGATCACCGCGGCGGTGACCACGATCTCCATCCAGGAGGGCACATAGTGGGCACTCGAGTACCACTTGAAGGCGATGACCGAGATGTTGAGCCGGTTGAGCACCACGCCGAGCAGGGTGAGCACGGCGCCGGTGCGAATCATCACCAGATCGCGACGGCGACTGCCGGTGATCAGAAGCACCATCGGCAACGCCACGAGACCGATGATCTCGAGCGCGTACCAGGCGCCCCACGCTCCCTCCATATACCGCCACTTCTGGCCGTGGAGCACCTTGAGCGCCTCGAGGAAGAGGTAGATGAACATCACCCCGCCCGCGATCCGCGCCAGCCCGACCACGATGCCGTCGTGGGAGTGCTCGAGCTTCTCGCCCACCCGGTGCCGGAACACCTTGTGGGAGATGGTGCCCTCGAAGATGACCATCGAGAGCCCGGCGAAGATGCTCGAGACGAAGAACAGGATCGGGATGAACTCCGAGTACCAGAGGGGGTGGACCTTGGGCTTGGCCATCAGGTACAGAGCGCCCAGGGCGGACTGATGGAGCGTCGAGAGCGAGATGCCGAGAATGACCGTGCCCACGGTCAGCCCGGCGAGCACCCGGCGCATGCGCTGCCAGCCCAGCCACTCGGCCACCGCCGGCGAGAACTCCACCAGCTCGGCCAGCATGTAGAGCATGAAATGCCAGGCCACCAGGAAGAGCACCGACGACAGACCGAAGTCGTTGCCGATGATCGGGTTGACCACCTTCCACGGGCGCCCGAGGTCGAGCAGCAACGCCCCGGCGTAGAAGACGTAGGCCAGGAAGCCGTTGAGCACCGTCACGCGCACGATGGAGTGGTACTTCTCGAGGCGCAGGATGTAGACCAGGAAGGTGATCACGTAGGCGCCGCCCGCGAAGGCGACCCCGGTGAGCACGTCGAACCCGATCCACAGGCCCCACGGGAAGTCCTGGTTCAGGTTGGTCACCGAGCCCAGGCCGCGGGTGAAGCGGAAGAAGAGGATCACCGCACCCGTCGCCATCAACAGCAGGGTGACGACGTTGAACGGGGTCACGAGCTTGCCCTTGGGCCGCAGCTCGTGGCGCAGGAAGGCCAGCAGGCCGGCGGCGCGCGCGCCGGCGTCCGACTTCACACCGGTGTCGGTCGTCGCGTTCATCTCACACCTCCTCCCCCGCCGGCTCCTCGTCGGTGTGATCGCCCGCACGGCGCAGCGCCAGCATCATCGCCGGCCAGACCACCAGCACCATGGGCACCGCGGTGAGGAAGTCGCGGGTCAGCTCGGGGTACGCCTCGTTGTCCAGATCGGTGCGGAAGCCGAGCTCCTCGAACGGCACCGGCGACAGGTACAGGAAGCCCGTGCCCCCCGCCTCGTGCTCTCCGTAGATGTGGGAGACGTAGTCCCCCGGGTTCTCGACGATGCGGGCGCGGGCCATTTCCAGCAGCTCCGAACGCCTGCCGAACGTCAGCGCCTCGCCGGGGCAGTTCTCGACACAGGCCGGAACCTGGCCTTCCTTCAGCCGCTCCCAGCACATCCGGCACTTCTGGATCTTCGGCACCGCGCTGTCGTACTCGAACTTGGGCACGTCGAACGGGCACGAGACCATGCAGAAGCGGCAACCCATGCACTTGGGCTCGCGCCAGATCACCGGCCCCTCTTCGGTCTTGTAGAGGGCCTTGGTCAGGCATCCGGCCGAGCAGGCCGGCTGCACGCAGTGCATGCACTGGCGCTTGACGAAGACTTCGCCCTTCGAGGTCTCGTAGCGGTTGACCACCGTCCACTGCTTGTCGGTGGCGGAGCGCTCGGACTCGTAGGAGAAGTCGTCGCTCCAGTCGGGCTCCGGCAGGCCGTTCGCCTCGGCGCAGGAGGCCTCGCAGGTGCGGCAGCCGACGCAGCAGGTCAAATCCACCAGCACCGCGTAGTCGTCGTCGGCCTCGACGGCGATCATGTCCGCCTCGGCCCGGCCGGGGGCCAGGGCCGCGCCTCCCGCGACGCCGGCCATCTTGAACAGAGTCCGCCGATTGAAGTTCATCGTAGGTACCTCCTCCCCTCTCGGATTCCGGGGGGCCGCCCTTACGAGCGGTCCCCTCCGCCGAAGAACTCCTCGATCATGCGGTTCCAGTGCGTTCGGTCGATGTGCCGGTAGAGCTCGCCGACCAGCACACCGCCGTCCGGCAGCGCCGGAACCCCTTCCCCCGGCAGCATGCGGGAGACGAGACGATCCACTTCGCGCCGGAACCAGGACCGGGCGTTCTCGCCCCGGAGCAGCTCCTTGCGCTCGGCCTTCAACTGGTCGCCGTGGAGCCTGGCGAGCCAGCCGCCGCCGAACGGTGCGCGGTTGATCTGGCCCGGATCCCAGACCAGGGACGTGTTGGTGGCGAGCACGATGCCCGAGACCGGAGCCTTCAGCTCGACCCACCGAGCATCCCGCCCCAGGCGGGCCAGCACCTCGCCCTGGCGCACCGCGGAGCCGACCGGTGGCAGGGTCACCTGGTCGACCGGTCCGAGGGTCGCCTGAACGAGATCGTCGGCACCCACCGTGGCCTCGTCACCTTCGATGCGCGCCCACGCGTGAAAAGGGTGAAACGCGACTCCGCTGCCGAGCCTCAGCCCGCTGTAGGAGAGCTCCGGCTCGGTGCTGGCTTCGATCCACGTGCGAAAGGAAGGGCTGACCACGTACGCCGCCAGGCCCGCCACCACCATCACGATGGCGGCGGCCAGCACGACGCCGCGGCCGACGAAGGCGAGCGCCGCGATGACCGGCAGGGCGATGACCACCAGAGCCACGTACCCTCCGACTCGCAGCCACTCCAGGTTCTTCTTCATGGTGTTCATTGCAACCTCCTCTGGGCCGTTGTCGTGGCCTCGCCCGGGACGACTGCAATGGCAGGGCCAAGGTGGAGGAGGTATCGTAAATTTCTGATTAGATTTGAGTTATGGAGATTCGATGCGTAGCAAGAGGGTGTGCGGGGCGCTTCGAACGTTGAGCTTCTCAACGCCGAGTGTGGGAGCTTTCAACACCTACCCGACCAGGTCGCCAACCAGGTCCAGGTAGCGGCGCGCGCCGAGGATGTAGCGCAGATCCGTCAGCACCTCGCCGCCGTCGGCCAGGGTCGGGCCCACGAGGTCGGCGTCACTGAACAGGAACACGGCCGCCCGGCGCCGGAACCGGCGCAGGTCGAGGCGGGAGCGCTCCAGGGCGGCATCAGCGTCGATCATCTCGCCCAGGGCGCCGAGGCCGGCGGGGGAGAGGAGGGCCAGCCAGCCCTCGCCGTAGGGGGAGCGCACCAACAGGTCCGGGTCCTCGTCGAGCTTCGGGTTCCAGCGCTCGACCGCGGCGCTCACCGGGCTCGCCACGGCCAAGGACCCGACGTCGAGGTCGAGCTCGCACAGTGGCGCGCCCCGGGGCACGGCCTCGTCGGCGGCCACCCGGCGCACGCGGAGCACCGCTCCGACGAGCGCCGCGGCGAACGCGTCGAGGCCAACCAGAAGCCCCGCGCCGTCCGACTCCTGGACCCAGGTGTGGCCCACGTCGTACAGACGGTCGCCGGGGAAGCAGAGCGCCGCGACCCGCCCCCGTTCGCCGACCGGAGCCGCCAGGGGCTCCCGAGGCGGGATCGTCTCGCCGCGGAGCGCGGCGTCGAACGGGCACCGTTCGCAGTCGAAGTCGCGGTCACACAGCTTGTAGGAGATCAGGCCGGCGCTCATCCACAAGCAGGGGTGGATGGTGTCCGAGCCGACCCTCGCCATGCCTTCGTCGACTCTGGAGCTTCCGTTCATCGCATGCCGTCCTCCACCCCTCCCCAGTGCAAGAGGGGAACCAGGTCGGCCGGCTCCCGGCGCTCGGGCACTGAAGGCCCCAATACGCCCGTAATCCCTGCCATTCCGGGCTCTCCGTGCCCCCGCGAGCCTCTCGACGACGACCCTGAACGGGCGTTGAAAAATTCAACGAACCGTCGAGTTTTCCGACACTCCCGTGGTATCATCGGCATGCGCTCCTCCCCGCCTCCCGAGGGGCATTACTCGAGCACTCCCTGTCGGCACTCCCCGGAGGTCGCGCCATGCGACGAAGGCTCGAGGCGGTCGCCCACTCCCTGAGCACCCGCCTGCTCATCCCACTTCTCTTGACGGTGGTCGCGGTGCTGACGATCCACGCGGTCGTGAGCTTCCGGTCGAACTACGACCGCTACACCCAGATGGTTCGGGACGGTGCGGAGCGCTGCAGCAGCCTGATCCTGGGAGCCACCCACGACGGCATGCTGGCCAACCGCAAGGACCAGGTGCAGCGGACCATCGAACGCCTCGGCGAGGGCCCGGGCGTGACGGCGATCCGCGTCTACGCCATCTCGGGCTCGATCACCATGTCGGCCTCGCAGAGCGAGGTCGGACGGCGGATCACCAAGAACGACGCGGCCTGCCTCGCCTGCCATGCCCAGGCCGGGCGGCGTCCGGCGAAGACGATCGTCACGCCGGCCGGCATGCTCACGGGGCGCTCGGGGCCGACACCGGCGGTGCTCCACCATCTGTCGGTGATCGAGAACGAGGCCGCGTGCGCCTCGTCCGGCTGCCACGCTCCGCCCACCGAGCAGCCGGTCCTCGGCATCCTCCACGTGGAGATGTCGCTCGCCCGGCTCGAGGAGATGCTCCGCGACGGCCGCCGCCAGATGACCTGGACGGTGGTCAGCCTGATGCTGATCACGGTGGCGCTCACCACGGGGGTCGTCAACCGGTTGATCCACCGGCCGGTGAGCCGCCTCCGGGAGGGGACCGAGCGGATCTCCCACGGCGACCTCGACACCCGGATCGACGTCTCCGGCAGCCACGAGCTCAGCCAGCTCGCCGAGGCGTTCAACCGCATGGCCGCGGACCTGAAAGCCGCGCGCCGGGAAGTCACCGAGTGGTCCGAACGGCTCGAGGAGAAGGTGGTGGAGAAGACCGAGGAGCTCCGGCGCGCCCAGCGCCAAGTGCTCCAGATGGAGAAGATGGCCTGCCTGGGCAAGCTCTCGGCGACCGTCGCCCACGAGCTCAACAACCCGATCTCCGGCATCCTGACCTACGCCAAGCTGGTCGACCGGGAGCTCCAACGTCTCGCGTTCGATCCGACGGTCAAGGATGAGCTCTCCGAGTACCTGCGGCTGATGGAGCACGAGTGCTCGCGGTGCGGAGACATCGTCAAGAACCTGCTCCTCTTCGCCCGGCGGCGGGGTAGCGCGGAGATGGAAGCCGTGGACATCGGCAAGCTCCTCGACCGGGGCCTGATGCTGGTGCGCCACCACCTCCAGATCAGCGACATCGAGCTCAACCGGCAGGAGCTCGAGGGCGACCCGATGCTCGAAGCGGACGCCGGGCAGCTCGAGCAGGCCCTGGTGGCGCTCTTCGTCAACGCGGTCGAGGCGATGAGCGGCCCCGGCCACCACGGCGGCGAGCTCACGGTGCGGGTCGGCGGAGACCGGGAGAGCCTCTCCATCGACGTCGGCGATACCGGCGTCGGTATCCACCCGGACGTCCTGCCCCACATCTTCGAGCCCTTCTTCTCCACCAAGCACGAGGAGAGCGGCGTCGGCCTCGGACTGGCGGTGGTCTACGGCATCGTCCAGCGCCACGGAGGGTCGATCGAGGTCGACTCCGAGCCGGGCCGGGGAACCACCTTCCACCTGACCCTTCCCCGCCACCAGAACGGCAACGGTACCGAGCGCGACGACCTCGAGGCCTGCTCGGTCGCCCCGTGAGGCAGAGGAGAGCGCGATGGAGAGACCGAACGCATCGATCCTGGTCGTCGACGACGAGGTGGCTGTCCGCCACTCCCTGGGGAGCTGGTTCAAGAAGGACGGCTACGAGGTCGAGGCCGCGGAGAACGCCACGGAGGCGCTGCGCATCCTCCAGCGCCAGCGCTTCGACGTGGCCCTCTTCGATATCAAGATGCCGGGCATGGACGGCATGGAGCTCCTCGGCCACGTGCGCAAGATCGACCCCGATCTCGAGGTCATCATGATCACCGCGTTCGCCTCGGTGGAGACGGCGGTCCAGTCCTTGAAGCAGGGGGCGTTCGACTACGTCACCAAGCCGATCGACCCGGACGAGCTCAGCCACCTGGTGCGCCGCGCCCTCGACCAGCGGCGGCTCCGGGAGGAGAACGTGCAGCTTCGCGAGACCATCGACGGGCTGGTCGGCGGCGAGACGATCATCGGCGAGAGCCCGCAGATGAAGAAGGTGCTCGACCTCGTCCAGCACGTGGCGAAGACCGACGCCACGGTGCTCATCCGGGGCGAGAGCGGCACCGGCAAGGAGCTCGTGGCCCGGGCGATCCACGCCAACAGCCGCCGCCGCTACTTCCCGATCGTGCCGGTCAACTGCGGCGCCCTGACGGAGACCCTGCTCGAAAGCGAGCTCTTCGGCCACGAGCGGGGCGCGTTCACCGGCGCCCAGTACCGGCGCAAGGGCAAGGTCGAGATGGCCGACGGCGGGTCGCTCTTCCTGGACGAGGTCGGCGCCATCAGCCCGAAGATGCAGGTCGACCTGCTCCGCGTGCTGGAGACCAAGGAGCTGACCCGGATCGGCGGCACGCGCCCCTTGCAGGTCGACTTCCGCACCATCTGCGCCACCAACGAGGACCTGGAGAAGGCGGTCGCCGAGGGCCGGTTCCGGGAGGACTTCTACTACCGGATCAACGTCTTCACGATCGAGGTTCCGCCGCTCCGGACCCGAAGCTCGGACATCCCGCTCCTGGCGGAGCACTTCGTGCGCCACTTCGCCCAGCAGATGGACAAGCGGATCACCGAGATCAGCCCGGAGGCGATGGAGCTGCTCCAGGCCCATGACTGGCCGGGCAACGTGCGCGAGCTGGCCAACGCCATCGAGCGGGCGATGGTGGTCGGGAGGCCGCCGACGATCCAGGCCGGCGACCTTCCGTTCCTCAGGCGCCCGCACCTGGGGGGCAACGCCGACAGCTCCCTGGCCGAGATGGAGAAGCGCCACGTGGCCTCGGTCCTGGAACAGACCGGGTGGAACATCACCCGTGCCGCCGAGATCCTCCAGGTGGACCGGGTCACGGTCTACAACAAGATCAAGAAGTACGACCTCAAACGGGATGAGCCGGTCGCCGTCTCGGGCAGGCCTCCGGGCGACCGGAGCAACTAGGAGTCTGCGGGAGCGCGCACGGTGCCTCGGATCCTTCGGGTGGTCCCCATCTTCTGCGGCGAGCGCTCCGCCCTGATCGAGCCCCTGTCGCAGAAGCTCGAGGAGATGTTCCATCTCGAGGTGGAGGTGCACCCGCCGACCTTCGATCCGGAGCTCGCGTTCGACTCCGCCCGCGGCCAGTACAACTCCCGGCTGCTGCTCGCCCAACTG
>Ga0210123_1001763_pt1 | contig 10664 bp, 7 predicted proteins | sample Muzzi_PWB_D2_FD_185535 | JGI IMG/M metagenome (GOLD analysis project Ga0210123, IMG submission 185535) | Wetland microbial communities from San Francisco Bay, California, USA, that impact long-term carbon sequestration - Muzzi_PWB_D2 (SPAdes) | ecosystem: Environmental > Aquatic > Marine >... | reverse complement strand
CGGATATTGTTTATACGTATCTCAATCCCAGGATTCGATATAGTTAGAAAGGAGACCACAATATGACTGTAGCTGAAGGTACGGCCCTGCCAAGAGCTTCAGCAGCGCCTTCACGCTGGAAGAAAATCAAGGCCAGCTTAGAGATTTTTGCCAACTCTAAGATTGCGTTGGTTGGGCTAGTCTTAGTTGGATTCTGGGTGATTGTGGCCATCTTCGCCGATGATTGCACCTTTAGACCTACAAGTTGGGTAGGTTGCCTCACCGGAGAGAGGGAGGCATACGATCAAACAACTCCCTGGTTGGCTCGCTATTCGCCGGTGGAGCAGTTTAGCGGAGAACAGTTGGAAGGCCCTTCAGCCAAGCATTGGCTGGGTACCGATGGTCGAGGCCGGGACTTATGGGCACGTTTGGCGCACGGCGCACGGATCATTTTGCTGTTGGCCCCGCTTTCCATTGTTGTCGCTCTTATTGTAGGAGGGACGCTGGGGGTCGTCGCCGGTTATTATGGCGGCATGATTGACGAAGTTACCATGCGTATTTTAGATGCCTTGATGGCCTTTCCCCAGATTATAATCTACCTGGTGATTGTTGCGACGTTCGGCCCCAACATCATAAATATTGTCCTTGCTATTACCATTGCTGGCGCGCCTGGTATTGCTCGTTTGGTACGCAGTTTGACTCTGGATATCAAAACTCGTGATTTCATCGCCGCCGCCGAGACTCGTGGCGAAAGCCCTTGGTATATTATGTTTGTTGAGATTTTGCCTAACGCGCGTGGCCCAATTACCATTGATGCCATGTTAAGAATCGGTTACGCGGTATTTGCCATTGGAACTTTGGGCTTCTTGGGTTTGGGTTTACCACCCCCCTCGCCCGATTGGGGCAGTATTGTCAATCTGGGCCGAAGGTTTATCCAATCAGGCCACCCCTGGGATGCTTTATGGGCCTCGTTGGCTATTGCTATGTTGGTGGTAGGGCTTAACCTGATGGCCGATGGCTTCAATGAAGAATCGCAACGTTACCGCTAAGTGTCTATCCGGTAAAAAATATCGGAGTGCGGAATTTATTCCGCCGAAATTCGCAGACTGAAGTCCGCACTCCAACCTACGGCGGATAGAGGCTAAGCATGATTGTAGATTTTGGCTTATGGTTGACTTCCAAAACCTAAAAATCGAAAATCCAAAATCTGAAATCCAAAATGAAAAGAGGGGATAATTTTATGACCCAAAAATCTGGTAAGATGGATCAACCAGTTATAAAGGTCCAAAACGTTGGCATTGCCTACGAGACCCGCTATGGCGATGTCAATGCGGTGAAGGATGTTAGCTTTGAAATCTATCGAGGCGAGACGATAGGCATTGTTGGCGAGTCGGGGTGTGGCAAAAGCACCCTTGGTTATGGCATGGTCAACTATTTAGGGCGCAATGGTAAAATCTCCAAAGGTGATATCATCTTTCAGGGCCAATCATTGGTTGGTCGCTCCCCGGAAGAATTGCGACAACTCCGTGGCAACCAAATCTCAATGGTTTACCAGGATCCGATGACCTCCCTCAACCCGGTGTTGCGTATCGGCGAGCAAATGACCGAGGTCTTAACCGTCCATCGCAATATGGAAGTAAAGGAAGCCCGCGAACGCTGTGCCAATATGTTGGCACGAGTAAATATGCCCGACCCTGAGAAGGTCTTGGAACGATACCCCCACCAGATATCTGGTGGGCAGCAGCAGCGGGTAGTTATCGCAATGGCTATGCTCAATAACCCGGCTCTACTGATTATGGATGAGCCGACAACGGCCTTAGACGTTACCGTTGAAGCCGCCGCTCTGGACTTGGTGAACGAGTTGCGGCGTGATTTTGATACGGCCATTCTCTTGATTAGCCACAATATGGGGGTAATAGCCCGTGTCAGCGACCGGGTAGGCGTGATGTACGCCGGAGAATTGGTCGAGATGGCCGCTGTTGAAGAAATTTTTGACAATCCTCGCCATCCTTATACGCAAGGCTTAATCCGCTGTTTGCCAAAATTAGGGCGCAGCAAAGAGGGGAGTATCTTATACCCGATTCGAGGCCGAGTTCCCTCACCGGCCAACTTGCCACCGGGTTGTCTTTATGAACCCCGATGTGACTACGCTCGCGATGCATGCCGGGACGAGCGGCCAGAGTTACGTCACTTAAACCCAGACCATACTACCCGCTGTCTCTTCTCGGAGGAAATTGATGCGTCGGAATGGGTACCGCCACCAGATTTGGTACCCGTTGTTAGTGAGACTGATGGGTCGGAAGAGGTTGTCGAGTCGATTTTGTCGGCGAGTCATCTACAGACTTATTACCCTCACCCAAGTTCCTCCCCCTTGAGCATGATTGGCTTGGGTAAAAAGGAGTATGTTAAGGCCGTTGATGATGTCAGTTTTGAGGTGATCCGTGGTAAAACGTTAGGGGTAGTAGGTGAATCTGGTTGTGGCAAGAGTACGCTGATTAAAACAATTATCGGTTTGGAGGTCAAGACCGGGGGTGAGGCCGAATTTATGAGCTTTGATATCGGCGATAAGGTCAATAAACGAAATCTGACATTAATTAGAGAATTACAAATGGTTTTCCAAAACCCCGACTCAACCATGAACCCAACTTACAATGTTGGTAAACAGATTGAACGTCCCTTGCGCCGCTTTAAGACAGTGCCTAAAGACAAGGTGCGTGATGAGGTTGTTCGTCTGCTGCGGGCGGTTAAACTGGATGAGTATTATTATGACCGTTTACCGCGCCAGTTAAGTGGTGGCGAGAAGCAGCGGGTCGGCATTGCTCGCGCCCTGGCCGGTAGGCCAGATTTAGTGCTATGTGATGAGCCTGTTTCGGCTTTGGATGTCTCTGTTCAAGCGGCGGTGGTCAACTTATTGTTAGAGATTCAGCAAGAGTTCGGCACAACGATGATGTTTATCGCCCACGATTTGAGCGTGGTACGCTTTTTATCAGATTACATCGCCGTAATGTATTTAGGCCAAATTGCCGAAATCGGCCCGGCTGAAGCCATTTATCAGCCGCCATACCATCCATATACCGAGGCGCTGCTTTCAGCGGTCCCCATTCCCGATCCTTCGGCCGAGCAAAAACGTATTCGGTTGGAGGGAAATGTACCCAGCCCGCTTAATCCACCTAGTGGCTGCCGCTTCCATACCCGTTGTCCGCGTCGAAATCTGTTGCCCGACGGTGGCAAAATTTGTGAAACAGAGGTTCCGCCTTGGCGCGAGGCCGGTAATGGACATCGTATCTTTTGCCACGTTCCTCTTGAAGAACTTGAAAAAGTAGAGCCGGTTATTCACGCTCCGGCAACTGCATAGGAGGGAGAAACTAAATGTTAGTAAAAAATTATATGACCCGCCATCCCATTATGATAGAGCCACACAAGCGAATTTTTGAAGCCCAACAAATCATGGTCGAAAATGGCGTTCGACATCTGCCCGTTATTGGCGATGGCAAACGTTTGTTGGGTTTGGTAACTCGCCAGCGAATGCAGGTCGCTCCGGAGAGATTAGCCAGTTTGGAGGTGTGGGAAATCACCCGCTATCTGAGTGATATGACCGTTGAAAATGTAATGGTAAAAGGGGATGACCTACATACCATTAGCCCAGAAGCAACTGTGGAAGATGCAGCAGACTTGATGATTCGCCATAAAGTTGGTGGTCTGCCGGTCATTGAAGATGGCATGGTTATTGGACTCATCACCGAAACAGATCTGTTAATTGAACTCCGGGATATATTAGGAGCTTTTGAATCGGGTTGGCGAGTCACTGTACGTGTCCCGGATCGGCTGGGCGAATTTACGCAGTTAGCCCAGGCTATTACCGGGAAGGGCTGGTGTATCATGTCTATGGGGGGGGTTCGCACCCCCAAAGACTCCGAACGTTGGGATGCAGTTATCAAAGTTACCGGATGTACAAAGGAGGAGTTACAGGCCCTGATAGAGGAGAGTGAAGAACATCAAATCGTTGATCTTCGAGAAACCACTTATTCCAACTAATGTGTTGTCTTAAGACGTAAGGGTGTGGCTTCGTTCCGAGTTCAGGCCGAGGGACTCAGCCGAACGACAACTCGGGTTGAAGGTCTTAACGCAAACAAACTGCGTTCCGTCCGGGTTGTCTCGTCTCTACCCGGTATAATTTTGTTGGGTATTAGTGCAGGTAACTATATTTGATTTTTGCTCAACGTATTACTATAATCGAGCGTCTTGAAAAGGTCGAAGGAAATGCCCTTTTCGAGACGCTCTCATTTGTTTAGGATTACTTAAAGGTTCAGAAGGATATTCGTTTATGTTGATAGAAATTGGCGCTCCAGCCAGCCTACCTCTGGGGTTGGTTAAATATGAGAATGATGCTGGCTCAAAAACTGCTGTGCTGGGGCTTACGGTGCAACACCCCCCGATACAAATCTTTGCTCAAGCCCATTCTAAACTTCAAATTACTGGCGCTCGATCCGATAAAGGTTATGAACAGGCTGTACGATTTTTGCAATATCATCAGTTGAAGCAGCAGGCTGAAATAGAGATCGAATCCACCATTCCCAATCAGGTAGGTTTAGGCTCCGAGGCTTTAATGGGCTTGAGTCTGGCTAAGGCGTTGTCATGGATTCACGATTTGCCATCCGAGAAACAAGAGATAATGGCTATGGCTAAAGCGCTTGGTCTGGAACCACAACAAGCTCTTGAGACTTGGGGGTTTGAGCGAGGTGGGTTGCTCTTGGTAGACACCGAGCCTGATACCGAAAATTCAGTACCCCAATTACTCCGCCGCCAGGAAATTGAGCATCCGGAAAAGGAAGCCTGGGCCTTTGTCTTTTATTTTCCGGATATTCCAGAGGGAACATCTGAAACACTCGAAGCGGATAGGTGGGCAGCTTTACTAAAGGCTACGCCGTATTTGAGCAGCGAAACGGGTCGCCTGGTTGATGAAGAGCTTTGGCCTGCCGTGGAAAATAATAATATCGAGACCTTTGGCAAGAGCTTGTTAACTCTACACCAGATGAATGAGGAGGCTTTAGTCAAGGCGGGTTTCCCGCTTAATATTATGGATGAGGACCAGGCCGTTTTGGATTTGATGCGCGATAGTGGCGCTGTGGCCTGGGGGCAGAATCTGATGGGGTTATCCTGTTATGGTCTAATTAAAGGGGGGCAAGCCAGTAGAATTTTACGAAAAAAACTGCGCGATCATGTAGGGTTCTTCGGTGGCCTCATTTTAGCAACCATTGCCGACAATCGAGGGATGGCAGAGGCCATCAAAGATGAGAATCTGGTTGATAATAAGATGACACCCCTTCGCCTAAACCTGCCAAAGTAAGCCGGAGGCAGAGATAATCACACTACTATGGTCATATATCACTTAGATTGGCTGTAAGAATGTGGCAAGTGGCAGGTCGCACGTGGTAAATGACCACCAGTTTACAGGTTAAATTCCTACTTGCCACTTGCATACATGCGACCTGCTACCGCTTAATCTAGCCTTTTTGATATCTATATTGAACCTAAACAATAATGAGTGAGGGTGATAAAATCTAATGTTACCAAAATCAATTAAATATCTAATTATTGGGGCCGGCGTTCACGGTTTGAGTACCGGTTGGCATCTGGCCAAAGAACTCAGAGCTAGAGGCAAAGGTTCGGGCGACGACATCTTAATCGTAGATAAAACCGCTGTGGCAGCGGGTGCTTCTGGGATTGCTTGTGGGGTGATTCGCAATTTTTATTACCAGCCTGCTATGGGTGAAGTGATGCGGGTCAGTGTTGAGGTCTGGGAGTCAGACCCCGAAGCGTTTCACTTTCATAACAGTGGCTACATTGCCGTAGTCCCGGAGATACAGAATAGTGATGTAGAAGCCATCTATGTACGACAGCAATCCGAAGGATATGACTCAACCCTGGTGCAGGGAGAGCAAAAAGTTTTTGATTATATGCGAGGTCTCTTCCCGGATTGGCGAGCCAGAGGACTGACCTCGTTATTGCACGAGCATCGTAGTGGCTTTGCTTTTAATACACCTGCCATGCATGGCCTTGCCAACAAGGCCGAGGCGGAAGGCGTAACGATAGAAACCGGGGTACAGGTAACCGGCTTTGATTTTGACGCTGCTGGAGCGGTTCGGGCTGTGCAAACCAATCGTGGCTCAATCGAAGTAGAGCAGGTGATTGTTAGTGTAGGGCCGTGGGTCGGCCAAGTGTGGGAGATGCTTGGCTTGCCCGATAAGGTTGACGTGCGAGGCACTGATGGCACCCTGCATCCCGACCAGGAAATGTGGACCTATTGGCGTTTACTGGAAGGCGAGATTAAGGTCAACCCAAAAGAGTATGTGACCGCCGCTGGCAAAACCCCACCGGTGTTTCACTTCGACTCGATGGAGCCACTTATCTCGCTAAAAAGTGGCAAGCAGTTGAACGATGGTTTGTGGGGTATCTACTGGAAGCAGGATCGGCATGGAGTACAAGGCGGCGCGGCCCCGGAAAATTTGGGACATAGTGCAGAGGTTGATCCCTACGGTCCGGCCAGCCCGCATTATGTTGTTGGCGAAGAGTTTAAAGACGTTTGGACATCCGGTTTGGCCCATGCCATCGAACGCTTTGAGGGCTGTCACCTGGTATACAACAACGCCCCTTCCGGTGGCATTGGCTGCTTTACAGTAGACAGCTTCCCTGTCTTTGATTACGCGCCGGGTGTCCCTAACACCTATATCATCGCCGATAGCAACCACGGTTTCAAAATGATAGGGGTGGGTAAAGAGGTGACTTGTGTGCTGATGGGCGAAAAAAGCTCCGTACTTCATCCATTCCGGTACTCACGCTTTGCCGAAGGCGACTTGCACCCGGTATCGAACAGTCCGTATCCCTGGGGATAGGGCGAATGGCTAGACGACCAAGAACGAGACGCACTGCACAACGAGAGCAACGAAGCCGGTTGCCGCTGCTCAGTATTCCGTTTCGCCAGTTGCGAAATCCCCGGCCTCCGTATGAGTGGATTTCGGACGAGCGACTTGAGCAACTTCATCAAGCCTCGATGCATATCTTGGAAAATGTTGGGCTTGATTTCTTCGATGATGAAGCGCTGGATATTTGGGAGGCGGCAGGGGCAAAAGTAGACCGGGACACCCGACACGTCTGGCTAGATCAGGGGTTAGTCTTAGAAGCCGTCGCCAAAGCGCCGGCCTCATTTACCTGGCGTGCCCGTAATCCAGAACATAATGTGGTTATTGGCGAAAACTCTATTGCGTTTGCCCCGAACTCCGGCATGCCCTACATCTCTAATTTGGATGTTGGCCGCCAGCCGAGTACCCTGGCCCACTTACAAGATTTCATGAAACTGGCCCAGATGTGCAATGTCCTACACTTCGCTAGTGGTGAGTTGGTTGCACCGCAGGATATCCCCCCCTCTATACGACATCTCAAGCGAATGACCGCTGCCTTTACCCTGACTGATAAACCTGTTAGAGACGTGGCCCATGGACGTATCATTCCGGCTGATGACCTCACTATGGCAAAGATTATTTTTGAAGATGATCTTTCGGGTGATCCGGTTTTGGGTGGGGTGATTAATGTCAACAGTCCCCTGCGCTACGATGACCGCATGTTAGGCGGTTTGATTAGCTACGCCCGGGCAGGCCAGGCCTGTATTATTACCCCCTTTATCCTGGCTGGAGCCATGAGCCCCATCACAATGGCCTCTGCTCTGGCTCAACAAAACGCCGAAGCTCTGGCCGGTATCGCGCTGACCCAATTGGTTAAACCGGGCGCGCCGGTTATTTATGGGGGATTTACCACCAATGTCGATATGAAGTCGGGCAGCCCCGCCTTCGGAACCCCAGAAGGTGCGTGGGCGCTTCTAGTGGGCGCTCAACTGGCCCGACGATATAAGCTCCCCTATCGCAGCAGCGGTAGCTTGAGTAACTCCAAAGTACCCGATGCTCAGGCTGCTTATGAGACCATGTGGACGATCTGGCCTGCCATTTTGGCTCACACCAACTACATTCATCACGCTGTCGGGTGGCTGGATGGTGGGCTAACGGCTTCTTATGAGAAGTTTATTATTGATTTAGAAAGTCTGGCGATGTTTTATCATTTTTTGGGCGATTTCCCTATTAATGAAGATACACTGGCCTTGGATATGATTGCCGAAGTTGGGTCGGGTGGGCATCATTTTGGCACCACACACACGCAGGAACGTTACACCACAGAATTCTACCAGTCTATAGTCAGTGACCGGCAAGGATACGAGACCTGGTTAGGAGCAGGGGGACAAGATGCCACACAACGGGCGCATACTATCTGGAAGAAAGTACTGGCTGAATACGAAACCCCACCTCTCGACCCGGCCATCAAAGAAGCTTTGCAAGATTATACAACTCGCCGTGAACGCGAGTTAGAAGGAGTTGACCTGTATAGCTGATGGATGTCCTAGAAATCACTCAGTTTATTCATGGATTAACGTGGGAAAATCTGCCGGAAGATGTTCGGCATCAGGTGCACCGTTGTCTGCTCGATACCATCGGCAGTGCCATTGGTGGGCGACAGACCGACCTGTCGCGTATCATTCACGGTTTCGTCGCGACAGCCTATGGTGGTGGAGGGGCGCAGTTGTGGCTCGATGGCCGGGAAGTTTCACCGCCAGGCGCGGCCTTGGCCAATGGCATGACTATCGACTCCTTGGATATTCATGATAGTTGTCGGCCCGTCAAGGGTCATGGCGGTGTCGCTTTGGTCCCGGCTGCTCTGGCGACTCTGGCCTTGAATAATAATGAAGAAATATCCGGCCAGGAGTTGCTCACCACTCTGGTTATGGGCTACGAAATTGCCATTCGGGCCGGGATTTCTCTACATGCCACGGCCTGTGATTATCACACCTCAGGCGCGTGGAACGCTCTGGGATGCGCGGCAATAACGGCTCGTCGACTCGGTTTGAATCACGAGGAAACACGCCATGCTCTGGGTATCGCGGAATACCATGGCCCACGCTCGCAGATGATGCGCTGTATCGACCACCCCACGATGCTCAAAGATGGTTCGGGTTGGGGGGCCATGGCCGGAGTGAGTGCGGGTCTAATGGCTGGAGGTGGCTTTACCGGCGCACCCGCCCTGACCGTTGAGTCGCCTGATGTGGAGGGGTTCTGGGCTGATTTGGGTGAGCGATGGGTAATTTTAGACCAATATTTCAAGCCCTATGCCGTTTGCTATTGGGCGCAACCGGCCATTGCTGGGGCGCTGACTTTGCAGAAGAAGCACGATCTTCAATTGGCCGACATCCAACGAGTCAAGGTGTATGCCTTTCACGAAGCGACCCGGTTAGCCTGTCGCCGCCCCCAAACCACAGAAGAAGCCCAATACAGTTTGCCCTTTCCGGTGGCGGCGGCATTGGTTCATCGCCAACTTGGATACGCCGAACTGAGCAGTGAGGCTTTAACCGATCCGGTGATCTTGGACCTGGCAGAACGAGTTGAATTGATAGAAGATGAGTCCTTCAATGCCCGTTTTCCCGCCGACCGTCTGTCTCGTGTAGAGATTGAAACTACAGACGGCACTGCCTTCGATTCGGGTGAGGCGCGGGCTTTGTGGGACCTCACTGCCCAGGCTAGTGATGCAGAGTTGCATGAAAAGTTCCGTTGGTTAGCCTCTGGTTCTCTTTCGAAAAAACGGATAGCTGATCTGGAAGACGTCCTGTGGCATTGTGCTGATTTACCAAAGGCATCTCACTTGATAGACTTGTTAGCTCCTCCCCCGCTAGAATAAAAGGTGATAAATCAAATTAGGCGAAAAATTGGATTTTGGATTGGAGTGTGTTTATGTTTGATAACCGTTCTAAGCGGTTGTGAGGCTACGAGCACTCCCTCGCCCGATATCCCTGCCCTCAATACCCCGCAAGAGTCTCCCAATCATAATGAAGCCGATGATAATAATACCTCACCAGCCGAGTCTATGGGCCGCCTGGCCTATATTGGCGGTGATGGCAATATTTATGTAACCACAGCCGACCGTACTTCTACAATAGCTATTACCAATGATGCTACCACATACTGGGAGGGGGCAGGTTTATCCTACCAGCGTATCTCCTGGTCGCCCGATGGTTATTTGGCTTATGCTTCAGTCACCCGTTCGAATGATAAGGCCACCAGTAAATTGTATGTAGCCGAAAAGCCAGATGAATCGGCCCGCATGATTGGACAAAGTGAAGAGCATTTTGTGATTTATATCTATTGGTCGCCCGTTCCCTGCCCGAAGCGTCTCACTTGTCGCCAATTGGCTTATCTCATCGAAGAGAGTGAAGACATAAGCCTGCGTCTTGTCCAAATGAACATAGATGATATCGATAACCGGATCATTGGTTTTGGCTGGCCTTATTACTTTTCTTGGGCGGCCAACGGCGAGGCGATTTTGTGGCATACGGGTGGCTCCTCTCGTGAAAATAACCAGGCGACGATTGCCCACTATGACCTTGACAGCGATTCTATCCGGGCATTATCGCACCCCCCGGCTGCATTCCAAGCCCCGGCCTGGTCTCCCCAAAAGAATCATTGGCTTGGGGCTGTATCAAATGACCAAGTTGATGAATTACAACTTATCGATACAGATCAAAGCATATCTTTGGCGACCATCTCGGAAGGCGGAACAGCTTTCGCCTGGTCACCGGAAGGCAATCAGGT
>Ga0210123_1001762_pt1 | contig 10664 bp, 5 predicted proteins | sample Muzzi_PWB_D2_FD_185535 | JGI IMG/M metagenome (GOLD analysis project Ga0210123, IMG submission 185535) | Wetland microbial communities from San Francisco Bay, California, USA, that impact long-term carbon sequestration - Muzzi_PWB_D2 (SPAdes) | ecosystem: Environmental > Aquatic > Marine >... | reverse complement strand
AAGGCATTCCGGATCGTCGGCGTGGTAGCGGACTATCTCCAGTTCGGTATCGATGGCCGTCCCGAACCAGAGATGTACCGCCTTGTCGCGCCGTTCCCGCTTCGCCCACGGGCGCTGATCGTGGCAACGCCGGGGGATCCCGAGGCGCTGGCGGAGAGCGTGCAAAAGGCGATCTGGCGCGTGGACCCGAATGTCCCCCTCCGCGAAGTGATGCCGATGGACGCCGTGATCCAGCGCTCGCTGGCTGGCAACCGGCTGTTCCTCCGGCTCTTTGGCGCCTTCGCGGGGCTGGCGCTTCTCCTGGCGATGGTGGGCATCTACGGCGTGCTGGCGTTTCTCGTGACGCACGGGCGCCGGGCCATCGGCGTGCGCCTGGCCCTCGGAGCGTCCCGCGGGCACGTGCTCCGCGGGACCATGATGGCCGGTCTCGCTCCCGTCGTCGCCGGGTTAGCGATCGGGCTCCTCGTCTCCGCCGGCGTGACACGACTCCTCGGATCGCTCCTCTTCGAAGTCACCCCGACGGACCCGCCGACCTACGTGGCGGTATGCGCGGTGATTCTCGCGACGGCGATGACGGCGTGCTACCTCCCGGCGCGACGGGCCGCCGGCCTCGATCCGTTGTCGGTGCTGCGAGCGGAGTGAGAGAAAGAACGGTAGAGACGGTGACGGCGGTGAGGATGGTACGGACGGAGGGGCCGCGAGGAGAAGGGGGCAAGAACGGTCTGAAGATGGTAGAAGGCGTCACAGGAGTCAAAACGGCAGAGAAGGGTCGGCGTTAGGGGTCGACTACGCCTCGAAGCGATGGGTCGCTCTGCCTGAAAGAGTTCAGGACCTCACTCCCGCAAACGGGGAACCTGGCTCGACTCTGCTGCCACATGAGTGGTGCCAGGGGCCGCGGGACGGTGAACACGACGGGAGGGAGTTGTTCCATGACAAGGTACTTTGGCGAGTTTGAGCCGACCATCCTCTTCGCCATCAGGCGATTAGGAGAAGATGTTGCTGCGCCGGAAGTGGCAGCGGAGGTGTCCCGCCGCACCGGCCGGAAGCCGGCGCTCGGCACCTTCTACGTCACCCTCGACCGGCTGACTCGAAAGGGCTACCTCGCCTCCCGGATGGGGGATCCCACGCCGCAGCGCGGTGGCAAGGCGCGGCGGCTCTACTCGATGACCCCCGTTGGGGAGGAGGCCCTCCGCCGATCGGGGAAGGCGCTCCCGGCGATGTGGCGTGATCAGGAATCGCTGCTGGGGGACGCGTGAGCGGGCTCGCCTGGCGGGTCATCGAGGCGGCGCTCCGGTTCATCTCCGGTGACCCTGGTTCGGCGGAATCGATCACCGGTGACCTCATGGCGGATCACGCCGGGCATCGTGGTTGGATTGCCTGGCTTCATACCCTCGGCGCCGCAATGCGGGTTCTCCTCTCCTTCTTCCTCGATCGCCTCGGCCGGCTCCGCGAGCATCGCCCAATCGTTCCCCATCACCCACGCTGGAGGCACTCCGTGCTCGACGCTTTCGTCCGGGACTTCCGTTACGCCCTCCGTGGCCTCCGTCGCGCCCCGATGTTCACCACGATCGCCGTGCTCACGGTGGCGCTTGGGGTCGGGGCCAACAGCGCCATCTTCTCGCTCGTGCACGGGATCGCCATCGCGCCGATGCCCTACCCCCAACCCGATCGTCTGGTCAGAGTGTGGCATGATACCTGGCTCACGATGGGGTGGTCCCGGACGTTCGACTCGGCCGAGAGCTTCCAATCGCTTTCGATCTTTCGATCGGCGAGCTCAACGCTCCTCGGCCACGGTGATCCGCAGGAGCTCCCAGGCGGGGATGTTTCCGCGGAGCACTTCGCCACGCTCGGCGTGCAGCCGATGTTGGGGCGCGCCTTCACTTCGGAGGATCAGGCGCCCGGGGCCGAACCGGTGGCGATCCTGAGCTTCGGCCTCTGGCAACGCGCGTTCGGTGGCGACAGTGGGGTCGTGGGGCGGATCGTGGAGGTGTCCTACGGCAGCACACCCACCGTCCGCGTTGTTGGCATCATGCCGCAGGGACACGTCCCACTCCGACCGGGATGGGAGTACTGGCGCCCGGCGGAGATCGACCCCGAGGCGGACGCCCCGGGATCCTCGAGGGGCTGTACCTGCTGGAGGGTCGTCGCCCGGTTGGCGCCGGGGGTTTCCCCGGGGCAAGCGAGCGCAGAAGTCGCGGTCTTGGCCCGTCGCATCCAGGCCGGGGCTTCCCAACGGATGACGGTCGAGACCCTCGCGGACGCCTACGTTGTCCCACTCCTCCAGGACACGGTGGAAGGCGCCAGCGCGGTCCTGTGGATCCTCCTGGGCGCCGTGTCGCTGGTGCTCCTGATCGCGGTGGCAAACGTGGCGAATCTCTTCCTCGCGCGGGGCGAGTCCCGACGGCGGGAGGCGGCGATTCAGTGCGCCGTGGGTGCTCCCGCGCGACGGCTGGCATCACGGGCGTTGCTCGAGAGCACTCTCGTCGGCGTGGCCGGGGGACTCGTCGGCCTCGGCATCGCCATCGGGTTGGTGCGGATCTTCCGCCCGGAGCTGGCCCTCGTTCTCCCCCGGACCGACGGGATCCATTTGAGCCTCCCCGTCCTTGCCTTCACGTTCGCCGTGTCGCTGGCGGCCGCCGCTGCGTGCGGACTCCTTCCGGCGCTCGGCCTGTCGCGGACCGATCCCGCAGCGGTCCTCGGGACCAGTCGAGGCTCGGGCGGGGAGCGCGCGCGCCGTCGGCTCAAGCAGGTCCTGGTGGCGACCGAGGTGGCACTCGCGGTCGTCCTCGTGGCCGGCGCCGGGCTCATGGTTCGCTCGCTCCAGCGCCTTCGCGCCGTCGATCCCGGCATCCGAACGACCGGCCTCTTGACGCTTCGACTCGCCCCGGCGGGGGACGCCTATCGGGACATTGAGAGTCTCGATCGCTATTTCGACCGTGTCGTGGCCGAGGTCGAGGCGCTCCCGGGCGTCGAATCCGCCGCGCTGATTCAGTCTCTCCCCCTCTCCGGCGAAGGGTGGGGGTGGGACTATACGGTGGACAACATGACCCTGGCCGCCGACGAGGCGATGCCGAACGCCGGGTTCCGAGTCGTGAGTGACCATTACTTCTCGACCCTGGGGATTCCACTTCTCGCCGGGCGCGTGATGACCAATCAGGATCGCGACTCGGGCGACGAGGTGGCGATGGTGAATCGGTCGTTTGCGCTGCGCCATTTCGGCTCACCGCAAGAGGCGCTCGACCACCATATCACCCTCAACATCGACGATGATTTCCGAATCGTCGGCGTGGTGGCCGACTACCTGCAATTTGGATTGGACGCCAAGCCGCAGCCGGAGATCTTCCGGATGAATGCCCCGTTCCCCCTTCGGCCCAGAGCCTTGATTGTTGCCACCGCCGGCGACCCGGCGGCCCTGACGGAGAGCGTGCGCCAGGCGATCTGGCGTGTGGACCCGTCAGTCCCCCTCCGCGGGGTGATGCCGATGGACGCGGTAATCCAGCGCTCCCTCGCCGGGAACCGGCTCTTCCTCCGACTGTTTGGCGCCTTTGCGGGTTTGGCGCTCGTCCTGGCGATGGTGGGCATCTACGGCGTGCTGGCCTTCCTCGTCACCCACGGCCGTCGCGCGCTCGGCGTGCGGCTGGCGCTCGGGGCGCCCCGTGGGCACGTCCTTCTCCAAACCGTACGGTCCGGACTCACCCCGGTCGTTGCCGGGCTCGTGGGGGGACTCCTCGTGTCCTTCGGGGCGACGCGCCTCCTCGGGTCGCTCCTCTTCGAGGTGGCCCCGACCGACCCGCCCACGTACGTGGCGGTGTGCGCCGTGATCCTCGGGACGGCGCTGGCGGCGTGCTACTTCCCCGCGCGACGCGCAGCCGGGGTGGATCCGTTGACGGTGTTACGGGTGGAGTGAGGGGGGCGGGGGTACTAGGCGGTCGTAGGGGTCGTGGGCGATCTACTGGGCGTGTGACCCTCATTGACAGCCACTTGAGGGGGCAATGGGATGTGCCAGTTTGGCTGCCCCGCTGCCCCCGCCTGCTACACGAAACCGCGCCAGCTCTGAAGCACAGTCATATAGTTCCCGCGCTCGTAGGCCGCGGGGTCGGGACAGCGGAGGAGGTTCATGCTACCGCGGAGCGCGGCCAAAGATGGATACTCGTGTTCCTCCACCCAGCGTGCAAACTCGTCCCGCACCTGGGTGAGATACTCCGGTCCCCGCTGGAGGAGCGCCGAGACCATCTGGACGGCGTGGGCGCCGGCCATGACGGCCTTGACGGCGTCCATCCCGGTGTGCACGCCGCCGCTCGCGGCGAGGGACAGGTTCACGCGCCCCGAGAGGAGTGCCAGCCAGGTGATCCTGAGGGGGAGCTCCGCCGAGCTCGACAGTTGGAGTGTCGGCACGGCCTCGAGCGCCTCGGGATCGATGTCCGCCTGATAGAACCGATTGAAGAGGATGACGCCGCGCGCACCCACCTGGACGAGTTTCTGGGCAAAATTGGCCAGGGCGGAATAGTAGGGGGAGAGCTTGACGGCGACGGGGATCGTCACCGCCCCCGCGACCTCACTGACGACATCGAGGGTGCGATTCTCCAACTCTATCGCACCCTCCTGGGGATCGGTGGGGACCTCGTAGACGTTGAGCTCGAGGGCATGGGCGCCGGCCTCCGCGATCAGTCGGGCGTAGTCCAACCAACCGCCGGGGGTAACGCCGTTGAGGGAGGCGATGACCGGGACGTCGACCGCCTCACGGATCTTCCGGACCTGCTCCAGGTACGTGTCCGGTCCCAGGACGAAGGTGCTCGGCGCCGGCAGGTACGTCCGGGCCTCGGCGAACGACTCCGCCGGATGGTCGACGTAGTGGTGCATTGACAGCTGTTCACCGCGGAGCTGCTCCTCGAACAGGGAGCGAATCGTGATGGCCGCCGCCCCGGCATCTTCCAAGCGTCGAACGGTGTCCAGACTGTCGGCAAGGGGCGACGCCCCCGGGATGAACGGATGGGCCAGTTCGAACCCCAGGTACGAGGTCGTGAGGTTCATGCCTCCTCCGTCGTTGGCGGCTCGTCGTCCTGGGGGACCGTGATGCCGGCCAGTTGTTGGTACACGGCAAAGCGTTCACGGGCGTCGCGCTCGGCGGCGGCGGTCAGCGCCCGGAAGCGCACCGGATCGATGCGCTCCACCATGCGGAACCTCGTTTCGTTCATGAGATAGTCGCGGAGCGGCCGCGCCGGCGCCTTGGAATCGAGGACAAGCGGGGGCTTCCCCTCCGCGATGCGCCGAGGGTCGTAGCGATACAGCGGCCAAGCCCCGGTCTGGGCCGCGAGCTTCTGTTGGTCGGCCCCATGGCGGAGATCATAGCCGTGGGCGATGCAGGGAGAGTGGGCGATGATGAGTGCGGGGCCCGGGTAGCTGTCCGCCTCGCGGAAGGCGGCCACGACCTGATTCATGTTGGCGCCCATGGCCACCTGGGCCACGTAGACGCGGCGGTAGCTCATCGCCTCCAACCCCAAGTCCTTCTTGGGGGTGGCCTTTCCGGCGACGGCAAATTTGGCCGCCGCGGCGAGCGGCGTCGCCTTCGATTGTTGCCCCCCGGTGTTGGAGTAGACCTCGGTGTCGAGCACGAGGATGTTGACCTTCCGTCCCAGGCTCAGCACGTGATCCAACCCTCCATAGCCGATGTCGTAGGCCCATCCGTCGCCGCCGACCAGCCAGATGCTCTTCGGGACCAAGGCGTCCGCCAGCTCCGCCAGGCGCGCCGCATCGGAGCCCTGGATATTCGCCAGCGCCGCCCGCACCTGGGCAACCCGTTCGCGCTGGCTCACGATCTCCGCTTCGGTGTCTCCCAGGCCGCCGCGGAGGCCGGTCACGAGCGCCTCGGGGAGTGCCGGTGCGACCCGGTCCAACAGGACCTCCGCCGTTCGTCGCAGGCTGTCGGTCGCCAGCCGCATCCCGAGGCCAAACTCCGCGTTGTCTTCGAACAGGGAGTTTGCCCAGGCCGGGCCTCGGCCGTCCCGCCGAACGGCGTAGGGGGTCGTCGGGAGGTTGCCGCCGTAGATCGAGGAACATCCCGTCGCGTTGGCGATGAGGAGGCGATCCCCAAAGAGCTGGGTCAACAGCTTGAGATAGGGCGTCTCGCCGCACCCGGCGCAGGCGCCGGAATATTCGAAGAGCGGCTGGAGGAGCTGGCTCTGTTTGGCGTCCCACCGGGTCAGGCGTGTCCGATCCGCCTCGGGGAGGTCGAGGAAGAAGCGGTAGCCTTCCCGCTCACGCGCTCGAATCGGGAGTACCGGTTCCATGTCGATCGCCTTGTGCCGGGGATTGCCCTTGTCCTTGGCGGGGCAGACCGTGACACACAGATTGCAGCCGGTGCAGTCGTCCGGGGCGACCTGGATCGTGTACCCCATCCCCTTGAAGTCGGGCCCGCGGAAGGTGGTCGACCGGAATCCTTCGGGCGCCCCGGTGAGGTGGCTCTCGTCGTAGACCTTGGCTCGGATGGCGGCGTGCGGACAGACGAGCGCGCACCAGTTGCACTGAATGCAGACCTCGGCGTCCCACTGGGGAATCTCGCGGGCCAGGGCGCGCTTCTCCCATTGGCTCGTGGCCGTGGGCCAGGTGCCGTCGGCGTCGAAGACGCTGACCGGAAGCGTATCTCCCCGACCGGCCAGCATGACGCCGGTGACGTCCCGCACGAAGGCCGGCGCCTCGTCCGGCACGGGAGGCGGCCGGCGGCGCGTCGCCGTCACCGCCGCCGGAATGGGGAGGGGATGGAGGTGCGCCACCGCCTGGTCGACCGCACGGACATTCTGCTGGACCACCACCGGCCCCCGCTTTCCGTAGGTCTTCTCGATGGCCCGTTTGATGGCCTCGAGTGCCTGCGCCTGGGGGAGGACCTCGGAGAGGGCAAAGAAGCAGGCCTGCATGATGGTATTGATGCGGACACCGAGTCCCGCCTCCTGGGCCACGCGGTACGCGTCGATCACGTAGCAGCGAAGCCCCTTGGCGACGATTGCCTCCTGCGCCTCCGCCGAGAGCCGTCCCCAGACGTCGTTGGTCTCGAAGGGTGCATTGAGGAGCACGATGGCACCCGGGGCCGCCGCTGCGAGCACGTCGAGACGATCGAGCAGGTCGAATTGATGGCAGGCGACGAAGCCGGCCTGCGTGATGAGGTAGGGGGCCTCAATGGAGTGGGGTCCGAAACGGAGGTGGGAGATCGTCACCGCGCCGGCCTTCTTGGAGTCATAGACGAAGTACCCCTGCGCGTGCCGTCCCGCTTCCTCTCCGATGATCTTGATGGTGTTCTTGTTGGCACCGACGGTCCCGTCCGAGCCGAGGCCATAGAACACGGCTTCTATCGTCTCCCCCCGGGGGAGGGCGAAGTCCTCCTCGACCGGTATCGAGGTATGCCCGACGTCGTCGTCGATGCCGACGGTGAAGTCGTGACGTGGGGTGGGCGTCGCCAGGTGGTCCCACGCGGCCTTGGCCATCGCCGGTGTGAATTCCTTGGACGAGAGACCGTAACGGCCTCCGACCACGCGCACAGTCGACAGGCGACCGGCGTCCGCCAGGGCCGCCACCACGTCCAGATACAGAGGCTCCCCCGGCGCGCCCGGCTCCTTGGTGCGGTCCAAGACCGCGATCTGCGTCACCGTCGCCGGGAGCGCGGCGGCCAGGGCCCGGACGGGGAAGGGGCGATACAAGCGGATCGCCACGACGCCGACCGGCTCGCCGGCGGCCGCCAGATGCTCCGCCGTGACGCGGGCCGTCTGCGCTCCCGACCCCATGAGCACGATCACGCGCTCGGCCGCGGGATGACCGTGGTAGGTGACGACGTCGTACGACCGTCCGGTCAGCTTTCCGAAGCGTCCCATGGCCGCCCGGAGCCGGTCGGGGAACGCCGCGTAGTAGCCGTTGGCGGCTTCCCGCCCTTGGAAGAACACGTCGGGATTCTGGGCCGTCCCACGGATGACGGGCCGGTCGGGGGTGAGGCGCCGCGCGCGGTGCTCCGCCACCATGCGGTCGTCGAGCATGGCGCGGAGCGTGTCGTCACTCAGCATTTCAACGCCGGCAATTTCGTGCGAGGTGCGAAAGCCGTCGAAGAAGTGCAGTACCGGGATGCGGGCCTCGAGCGTCACGGCATGGGCTAGGCAGGCAAAGTCGTGTGCCTCTTGGACGGAGGTGGAACAGAGGAAGGCCCAGCCGGTGCCCCGGGCTGCCATGACGTCCGAGTGGTCACAGAAGATCGAGAGTGCGTGAGTAGCCACGGTCCGCGCGGCGACGTGGAGGCAACAACTCGTCAACTCCCCGGCGATCTTGTACATGTTGGGGAGCATCAGGAGGAGCCCCTGCGAGGCAGTGAATGTCGTCGTCAACGCCCCGGCCTGGAGGGCCCCGTGGACGGCGCCGGCGGCGCCGCCCTCAGATTGCATCTCTACGACATCGGGGACGGTGCCCCAGAGGGTCCGCCGTCCCTCTGCGGTCCATTGATCCGACAGCTCACCCATCGGCGAGGCCGGCGTGATGGGGTAGATGGCAATGACGTCGCTGAGACGGTGGGCCACGGACGTCACCGCTTCATTCCCATCAATCATCCGGCGTGGGGTCATGGGACCTCCCGATTTGGACCGAGTCTCCGGTAACTAGCCGCCGGACGGCCCGAGGGAGGGTGAAATGTCGATGAAGGAATGCTTATTTTGCTGGTTCCTGGGCGACCGGCGACGGTCGGCCGCCCCGGCCACCCCGGAGGGCCCATGTCGATCCGTCCCGTCAAGCGCATTTCGCAGGCCCGCCCCACCCTGGAGGGGGCGGGAGTCAAGCTCCGCCGCGCCTTTGGCTTCGGCGAGACGGAGCCGTTCGATCCCTTCCTCCTCTTGGACGACTTTCGAAACGACGATCCCGACGATTACCTCGCCGGCTTCCCGTGGCATCCGCATCGTGGGATCGAGACGATCACCTACGTCCTGGCGGGGACGGTGGAGCATGGCGACTCCCTGGGGAACCGCGGGAGCCTCGGGGCAGGCGACGTCCAGTGGATGACCGCGGGGCGGGGGATCCTCCACCAGGAGATGCCTCAGGGCGATCCGGCCGGTCGAATGCACGGCTTCCAACTCTGGGCCAACCTCCCCGCCGCGCTCAAGATGAGCGCGCCGCGCTACCAGGACATCGGCGGCGCGGACATCCCCGAGGTCACCGAGGACGATGGGACCACGGCCCGCATCATCTGCGGCTCATTCTGGGGGAAGGCGGGCCCGGTGGACGGCATCGCCGGGGATCCGCGCTACCTGGACATCCGGGTGCCGCCCGGGAAGCGAAAGACGCTCCCGGTGGAGCTCTCCCACCACGGTTTTGCCTACGTGTTCCAGGGCGCCGGGACGTTCCGGGACGCCTCGGCCCCCGGCCCGGTCAGAACCGACTGGGTGGGCGACGCGCCACCGGCGGCCGGCGAGGCGACCAACCGATCGTTGGTGCTGTTCGACCGCGGCGACGAGGTCACCGTGCAGGCGGGAGAGGAGGGAATCCGCTTCCTCCTGGTATCGGGAGCGCCGATCGAAGAGCCGGTGGCGTGGTACGGTCCGATCGTCATGAACACCGAGGAGCAGCTCCGCCAGGCCTACGAGGAGCTCAACGCCGGGACGTTCATCCGGGATTGAGCGTCTCGAGGATGCCGGTGACCGCCTCTTCCATGGAGACGTCCCCACGGAGGTAGGGGGGCCACCACTGCTCGACGGATGCCTGCAACTCGCCCCATCCGCGCTGGAATAGGCCGGTGGCGTAGAGGTACTGCTGGTACTCCCGTCCCGTCCGCTCTTCGATGACCCGGCGGACGACGTCTCCGGTCGTATAGAAGAGAATGACGTGCCAGAGATCCCGCGGCACGGCCACGCCGAGCCGTTCGGCCGTGGCCCGCAGGAGGATCGTGGTCGCGCCGTCCCGCGGGCCGATGATCGTGTGCGACGCCTCGTGGAAGATCGCTTCGAGCGCCGCGTCGGCGTCGTGGTGCTCACTGCTCGAATTGATCAAGATGTGAGGTGGCCGCACCGTGTTGGCTCCCTGGCGGCTGACGTAGCCCACCACGTCCACCGGAAGCGGACCGACTCGCCACGACGTCTGATAGGCGGCCGCCAGTCGCTCAGCGACTTCGTCGCCCATCTCCGTCAGCCGGCCGATGAGACGCGCGATCCATGCTCGGTTGGCGGCGTCGTCCGCCGCCCACTGACAGGCCCGATAGGCCGGCGCGGCGCCGTCGAGGGCGTGCTGGATCGGCGCCGGGATCGGATCCACGCCGCCTCGCACTCGCTCCGCGATCCCCGCCAGATGGAACCGCACGGCAATCGGCATCCCCCGTTCGCTCTTCAGAATCGGCCCGTAGGTGGCGACGGCGGTATTCCAACCTTCCCGCTCCGCCGCCGGCCGGGACACTAGGCACGCCGAGTCGATCCCGGACTGGCCGAGCACGGTGCGCTGAATGGCGTCGTTGAGATTCAGGGGAAGGCGGCTGTAGAAGACGAAGCGGTCCGTCGTCGCGACGGGAGCATCCTGGGCGCGGGCGGGTGCTGCCAGCGCAACGATGCCAAGAGTGGGAAGGAGAAAGCGCATGGGCATGGGCGACAGGAGGCGGTAATCGGCGGCGCTAGGCGGTAAGGGCGGTGGAGTTTGGGTGTCGCAGGTGTTGAGAC
>Ga0210123_1001760_pt1 | contig 10678 bp, 9 predicted proteins | sample Muzzi_PWB_D2_FD_185535 | JGI IMG/M metagenome (GOLD analysis project Ga0210123, IMG submission 185535) | Wetland microbial communities from San Francisco Bay, California, USA, that impact long-term carbon sequestration - Muzzi_PWB_D2 (SPAdes) | ecosystem: Environmental > Aquatic > Marine >... | reverse complement strand
GCTGACCTTCTTACATGCTGCCGACATTCATCTGGACAGTCCACTCCATAACCTCGATCTATATGAAGGTGCTCCGGTTGAAGAGTTCCGTCAAGCGACGCGTCGGACATTTGAGAATCTTATTCACTTGGCGATTTCCGAAAAGGTCGCTTTTGTATTAGATTGCCGAAGATCTTTACGACGGAGACTGGAAGGATTAAACAAAAGAGGTCAAGTCTACTATTGACCCATGCCAGATAATAGGGAAAATACAAAACAGCACCACTAAGGGTCAAAGGCAGACTTGACCCCTTTTGTTCCCAATGATTGTTTCGGAAGAATCAAGTAAGCTCACAATCCTTGATAATGAATTGTTTGAACAGATTTTTCAACATACGGAGTAAAAAGATGAAAGAAAAGAATTTGAAGGATATTCCCATTGGAATACGTGCTGAAAAAGGCTGTTGCCGATGCAATTGCAGATCATAAACGTTCCGGCAATTCCATAGTAATCTGGCGGGATGGAAAAGTAGTAAAAATACCTGCTGATCAAATCGAAACCCGTGAGGATCAGGCCGAATACGAATCAAAGTAACTGTACCTTGGCTGAGTTTAGGTGCAAATCAAACGGGATTTAGAAATGCCGTTTAAAAAATTTTTAATAGGATAGGTCATGGCAAAGAAGAAAAAAAGTGATATTTCAAAGCGACGCGCCAAGGCGCGTGAAAAAACCAAAAGGAAACGTAACTTGCGGCTTGTAAAATCCAGGGCGGCAACGGAGCCAAAGACGATACTAAGGCCCGGATTACCGCATATGGGAGCTCCGGAAGGTTTCCGCTCCATTTCCATGTCACAGGCGATAATGGAATATGCCAAGCCGCTGCTTGAATTTGCCAAAGATGAAGAGAATGCTTTTAATGATACCTTACAAATCGGCATGTTAATTTGGAACTATGCCATTTCAGCCGAGGAAGGCAAGGAAGACAAAAAGATCGAAAATAAGATATTAAAATCGCTGGCTTCTGCATATGGCTTGAAGAAGGATGAAGCCGCAGCATTGCTCACAAAGATGACGGATCGATATGCTTACCTGTTTCCTAAAGACAAACAACCTGAACCTGGCACGCCTTTCATGTTTATTCGGAAGGAGGTCCACTTCCTTATCAAGCCTTTTGATTATAAGCGGTTGGTGCTTTCGAATAAGATTTTTCCGGCAGAACAAGAAGATATCGATTTAATAAATAAAATTGAAAAATTGGACGGCTTCATCGAAAACAGAGCCGATTACTCTTCCTATGAGGATCTTTTATTTTCACTGCACGACGAGTGCAGGAAACGATTTGAAAAATGGCTCTCTGCAAAAGGCTTAAAGGATAATATTCAAGATTTTTCTTTTTGTCTGCAGACGTATCTCGATTTTATCTATGCTTACATGCATGATGATACCGTTGTTTTAAAATCGGTGCCGGATATATATTTTCTTGAGTTTTTTGAAGATTTTCTTTTAAGAAAGATGATGGTCGAACCCTCGAAATATGTTTACTGGCCGCCGGCGATAAAACTATTTTATCGGTTTCTCCATGAAAAAGGGTATCTCGACAACCCAGATGATCTGATAAGAAAAATCGATAAATTAGAGCCTTATCTCATAGAAGTTTTGAGGAAACAATTTTCCTGAGGATAGTTTAAAGATCTAAAGTGAAAAGAAAAGATGACATCTTCAAATGAACTCCCCGAAAAGTGCATGGAATGCGTCAAATCAAGCGTGACACTATTTCACAGAAAGTGTCAATTTTGTCGTGATTTGGAATTTCAGGAATCGATTTTATGTGAATTGAACCGATGCATTCAGAGTAGATCAGACTTTGAATGTCATGCTTTCCAGCCGATGCTCAAACTTGCAGGTCCATCAAAAAGCAAAGAATTTGTAAGTGACGATAGTTTCACGCGAAAAATTAAGGGAAAATTCTTCTTGGATTTGCTCAATTCTGACAAAATTAAGTATGAAAGGGCCTTAGCCTTGCAAAAATTAGCTCGTGATCCCGACGGCGTATACATGCAGCTCAAATACCATTTTGCCTGGAATGTTTCCTTCAGAAAATCTGTTTACAGCCCTGCCAACACTTTCTTTGATTTTGTTAATGATACCTTCCTGAGGTGCAGCGAACTGGCCGGGGGGTTTGTGGATCTGCTCTATCTGGCACCGGATCATCTACATTTATATGCAGAATCGGATGGTGAGCTTTCTGTAGAGGAAATCGTTCACAGGATTAAGCAGTTTTCCAACAAGGCCATACTGGAAGAATTCCCCTTTATAAGGGATAAGCTTGGTGGGGGCACTGATATCTGGGATGAAGCGTACTTTACAGAAACAATAGGTTAATTACTGGTGATTTTATGCTGACCTTCTTACATGCTGCCGACATTCATCTGGACAGTCCACTCCATAACCTCGATCTATATGAAGGTGCTCCGGTTGAAGAGTTCCGTCAAGCGACGCGTCGGACATTTGAGAATCTTATTCACCTGGCGATTTCCGAAAAGGTCGCTTTTGTATTGATTGCGGGAGATCTTTACGACGGAGACTGGAAGGATTACAATACGAGAATTTTTGGGACATCCTAAATAAGTAAATAACTATTTTTTAGGAATGTATTTAATAGTATCTCCACGTCACATTGCGTACAAAGGAAATAGTGAGCATTCAGTGGAAGCTGTATTGCATTGTCCATCATCTGTTAAAGGTTCACCGCTTCGGACCTGAGTTTGCATAGAACAAAACAGGATAGAGATTTGCGTAATTTTGACTTATTCTACAGACTCGTTAACCATAAAGAATCGAAACTGCATCCAACTCAACCTTAAGGTAGCTTGCTTTATAAGTGGTCATACCAGCATGGGAGAATCGGTAAAATTTTGCCAATAAATGGGATATTATCCCAATAATTAGTAATAAATTACCAATTATAGCATTACACTTGACTTGTCATTTAACTGGTAATATATTACTGATTAACACCGCTAATGGAGGTTAATCAGCAAAAAATGTCTTATAACATCGAATTCTCAGTAGCAACGAGTGAGCAGATCGAAGCCGCGCTCTGCAAGCGCTTGGAAAACATAAGGCTTTCCCGTAATATAACCCAAGCGCAACTCGCTGAGGAAGCCGGCGTCTCGCCAAGAACCATCGGTCGGCTTGAGAAGGGCCAAGGTGTTTCCATGGATACATTCATTCGGATTATGATGGCGCTTAGCATACAACAAAACCTTGAAGCCCTACTGCCGGATCCGACTGTGAGGCCAATCGAACGAGTCGGCATTAGCGCCGGAGAGCGTAAGCGCGCACGTCCTACTAAATCTATTGATGAACTTCCAACTTGGTCGTGGGATGACGGCGAGGACGATGATGAATAATGATGCGCGTGTCGTTCTCTGGGGTAGTGTAATCGGTGCCGTCACTTGGCTTGAGGACAGGGAGATTGGGGTCTTCCAATACGCGCCTGACTTTCTGCGCAGCGGTATTCAGTTGGCACCGCTCATGATGCCGCTTAGCGAGTTCCCCTATGAGTTCCCGGCGCTTGCGCGGAACACCTTCAAAGGGTTGCCGGGATTGGTTGCAGACTCACTTCCAGACAAATACGGTAGTGCGATCATCGACGCCTGGCTTGCTTCACAGGGACGAACCGCAGAGAGTTTTCATCCAGTGGAACGCCTCTGTTATGTCGGCAGTCGCGGCATGGGGGCTCTCGAGTATCGGCCAGCCACACTGGGACCGCCAACCAGCAAGCGAGCAGTTGAGGTCGCAAGTCTCGTCGACCTGGCAAACCAGATTTTTTCCGAACGTGCCAGATTCGGTGGCGTTTTCTCCGGTGACGACAACCGAGAAGCAATCAATGATATTCTCCGAGTCGGGACTTCAGCTGGCGGGGCCAGGGCCAAGGCGATTCTCGCTTGGAATAAAGAAACCAACGAATTCAGGTCAGGCCAAGTCGACGCTGGAGAGGGCTTTAAGTATTGGATAATGAAATTTGATGGGATCACCAGCAGCAGCGATGCAGAAGTCGCCACCCCGAAGGGCTACGGTAAGATTGAGTATGCCTATCACCTAATGGCCCTCGAGGCCGGTATCGAGATGACGACGTGCAGGCTTCATCATGAAGGTGGCCGTAGCCATTTTATGACAAAAAGATTTGATAGGTCTGCGAACGGCAGGAAATTACACATGCAGTCCTTGGGAGCTATTGCTCACTATGACTACAGGCAACCTGCGAGCTATTCGTACGAGCAGGCGCTCCAAGTCATTCGGAGGATGGGACTCCCTCGAAAAGACATTGATCAGCAAGTGCTACGCGCCATTTTCAATGTAGTCGGTCGCAATTGTGATGATCACGTCAAGAACATAGCCTTCCTTATGAATCGACGAGGTGAATGGCGTCTGTCACCTGCATTCGACATTTCCTACGCGTGGAACCCCAGTGGCGAGTGGACGAGTCAGCACCAAATGAGTGTGAATGGTAAGCGAGATGGGTTTGAACGTGAGGACTTGCTCGTCCTCGCTAAGGCAGCTGACATCAAGAAGGCACGCGCAGAGCAGCTGATTCAAAGCGTCATTGAAGTAGTTCGCCGTTGGCCCGACTTCGCCGTGAAAGCCGGAGTTAACGATGAGCAGGTTAAGAAAATACAGGCCAGTCACCGCACTAGCCTATGATCCGTTTTGTGAGACTACCACAGCGTTCGATGTAACCAACAAATGGCTAACGAGGCTAACTCAGCCGACACAAAAAGCCGTGCGGCTGATTAGCAGCGTTATCCACACTTTCGTTTTACTGCAATATATAACAGTTTTTCTGAAACTTATTAATTATTGTGATATAGAATTTCAATAACCATATTTTTCGACAAATTATTTGGATCATCTCCCGATTAGTTGTAGTTAAATAGGGTAAAATATGTGGGTCATTTCCAATTGAGCGAATGTGATTCCATAGGGTACAAGGGGTCAAGGATTCAGGGGTTCGAGTGAAATGCTTTAAAAAACACTGAAGGATCCAAGGGGTCAAGGGTACAAGGGGTCAAGTGAAAAGCAAAAAAATATTCAAGGAAGGACCCCAGATATTATTAGCTGGGGGCTTAGATTTAATTGAAAAAGGTGAATTGGGTACACTACAAAAAGACATCGCAGAAATCGAAAGAATGTTAAAGGCACTGATAAAGTCTTTAGAAAACAAACCCTTGAATCCTTGACCCCTCGAATCCTTGGACCCTCCTCTCCAACTAAATTGGAGAAGAACCAAATATTTAAATCGTCGGAGATTTTATGCTGACCTTCTTACATGCTGCTGACATACACCTGGATTCGCCTCTGCTGGGATTATCGCATTATGACGGTGCGCCGCTCATTGAAGACATCAGGGGAGCCACCCGGCAGGCGCTGGACAACCTGGTTAATTTTGCTTTGGAAGAAAAGGTGAATTTTGTTCTTATCGCCGGCGATCTTTATGACGGTGACTGGCAGGACTTTAAAACCGGCCTGTACTTTGCCAATCAGATGCGAAATCTCGGAGAGGCCGGAATCCGTGTCGCTGTCATACGGGGCAATCACGATGCCGCTAACACCATGACCAAGACCCTGGTTATGCCGGAAAACGTTAAGATTTTCAGTGCGCGCAAGCCGGAGACCTGGCTTTTTGAGGATCTGGGCGTTGCCATCCACGGCCAGAGCTATGCCAATCGGGATGTATACGAAAATCTGGCTCTAACTTACCCGGACCCGGTGCCCGATATGCTTAACATCGGCATTCTGCACTGCTTAATATCCGGAAGCGAAGGACATATGCCTTACGCCTCGTGTACATTGGATGAGCTTGCAGCAAAGGGCTATGACTACTGGGCCCTCGGCCATGTGCACAAATATGGTGTGCTTCGGGAACAACCGCACATTGTTTATTCCGGTTGCACCCAGGGGCGGCATATCAGAGAACCGGGCGAAAAAGGCTGTGTTTTGGTGGAAGTCGAAGACGATGAAATTCGGACGGAATTTGTACCCTTAAATGTGCTTCGCTGGGCAGAGGTCAAGGCAGATATGAGCAATGCCCAAAACATCGAGCAGGCAGCAATTGCTTTTGGAGAAGAATTAAGCCGGGAGATGTCCGACCTTAACGGCATGAACGCTTGTGTTCGGGCGGTCTTGACAGGCAGTTGCCCGGCGCATGGGCGGCTTTCCTCTGATCCTGAAGCTGTTAGCGCCAACATCCGGGCAGTTGCATCTGAAGTGTCAGGGGGCAAGGTATGGATTGAGAAAGTTAAATTACAGACCCGTCCGACAATCGATTTTGACAGTATCGCCGAAAGTGATACGCCCCAGGGTGAGCTGTTGCGGTATTTAAAGGAACTTGTTGGAAATCCGAAAGCCATCGAGGAACTTGGATTGGATCTGACCTCCTTAAAATCCAAACTGGCCGGAAGCGGCGTGGAAGTAAACGAAAATGAAATCAATGATCTGCTTTCTGATGCAGGAGATATTTTGTTGACTATGCTGGAAGACGAAGAAGGTTTACAAGGCCGATGATGAAGATCAACACATTTAAGCTGCTCGCATACGGTCCGTTCACGAACAAAATTCTCGACTTTTCAGGCAAAGACTTTGGCCTGCAAGTGGTTTTCGGCCTCAACGAGGCAGGCAAAAGCACTGCCTTGCGGGCTTTAATCGGACTGTTTTACGGTTTCGGACATATTATTTCAGACGACTGGTTTCACGATTACAGCAAATTGGCAGTAGGTGCCTCTTTAAACCTTCTCAACGGCGAGATGTTGAATCTTAGCCGTTACAAGCGCCGAAAAAATGACTTGATCAATGACGATACCGGCGAACCGTTCGAGCAGGCAGAGCTTGACCTGCATTTGGGAAAGATGGGCCGTGAGAACTTTGAACATGCCTTTGGAATTTCTCATTCTTCGCTCAGGCAGGGCGTCGAAAGCGTGCTGGCTGCCGGTGGCGACCTGGGACATGCCCTGTTTGCAGCCACATCCGGACTGAACACCTTAAAGCAGGTGATGGTCAAGTTGGAGTCCAAACACAACTTTTTATTTACCCCGCGAAAGAAAACCGCGTCCATTAATTCCGGAATTGTACATTTAAACAAATTGCGCAAGGATCAACGAGAAGCCTCGGCCGGTCACCGACAATGGAAGGCAATGAAAAAACAGTTTGATGATCTTCAACACGGCGAAGCTGAAGGAATCAAACAGATCGAATCGCTGAGTTCAAAAATCAGTCAGATGTCCCGTTTTCGCGAGGCCTTAAAATTCGTCGGTACCCGGGAACAACTGGAAAAAGATCTCATTGACCTTGGTGTTGTTCCGGAGTTGCCGGATGACTTTTCACAGCGCAGGGTTGCAACCCAGGTGGCCATCAAGGAATCCCGTCAGGCTGAAAACAATTTAGCACGGGACTTGGCTGAGATCGAAGAAAAGCTGGAAACACTGACATTTGACGAAAAAATCATTGCCAATGAAAAATTAATCAAAAACCTGGCAGACGAAACCCAGGTGCATATCCGGGGCATTACGGACAGCAAGGCCCAAAGGGCGAGAATTTACCAACTCAATGAAAACGCACAGCAGACCCTGGATCTCCTGCGCCCCGGCCTGACGCTGGATTCCGTCCAGACACTGCGGCTGTCCAAACCTGAAAAAAGCAAGATCCAAAGATTAGGTGCTGAAGGAGCCAAAGCGCAAGAGTCCGTAAACAGTAACTTAAAAGCACTGCAATCGGCAGAAGCCAATCTGGAGAAAGCACAGGCCGAACTTGATCAATTGGAAAAGCCCAAGGACACGTCCGCGCTGTCCGACTGTCTGACACGGGCTGCGGAATACGGCAAACTGGAAGACCGGCTTGCCGATGCCAAGGCTCAACTGCTCCTGTTTGAAAAACAAGTCGATGCCGATCTTGCCGCACTGGGTCTGTGGACCGGAAACATTTCAGAGCTGGAACGACTGCCCTTGCCTACCGAAGAGACCATGCGCGCATTTGAAACCGACCTGGCTGACGCGGACAGACAGCTTGCCGATACTGAAAAGGAAATTGTCCGCATTCAGGAACCGTTGAAAGAAAAAGAAAAGACCCTTTTAGAACTGACAAAGACCCGCAAGCTGCCGTCCCTTGATGATTTAAAATCACACCGTCATCTGCGGGACCGCGGCTGGCAGTCCGTGCGCACGGTGTGGCTGGAAGGCGGTGATGTTGACCATGATTTTATGGCGGTCTTTCCTGATAGTCGCGACCTTGCCGAAGCCTATGAGAAAAGTGCCATCAAGGCGGACAATACAGCCGATGTGCTCCGCGATGATGCCGATGCCGTAGCGCGTGCCGAAACACTCAGGACGGATATCCAGGACCATAAAAAAAACCTTAAAGAAATTAAGACGAGCCAGGAGGCGTTGGCCAGGAAACGGGCGGCCCTTTGGAAAAAATGGGAAGAACTATGGACGCCCCTTGGCATTGATCCTCTAACACCCCGTGAGATGGCCGCCTGGTCCGGCAGGACAGTTGAACTAAAGCGCAACGCATCGGATGTTAGAAAGCAGCAAACAGCCGCCGACCAACTGCAAGCAGATATTGAGCGTATAAAATCCGATGTTGAGACAGCCCTTGAGCATATCAATGTCAATTTTTCAGAAAAATCCAGTTATTCGGCGATCATTGAATTGGCTAAGCGCACCATTAAACACAACGACCAACTTCGAAAGAGTCGTCAAGAGCTCGAACTTCGCATAACAGCGTTAAAGGAAGAAATCAATGTCGGTAGGCAGCAAAAAATCGACGTTGAGCAAAATCTGCGGCGATGGTTCGACGATTGGGGCAGGACCATTGCCAAGTTAGGCTTTTCTGCTGATGCCCGGCCGGAAGATGTCAACGATTTTGTGCTGGCCCTTGACGATGTGTTTGGGGAATTGGATAAAGCCAAGGAACGGCAGCAGCGCATTGATGCCATGCAGCATAATCGCAAAGCGTATGCCAGACAAGTGGCTGAAGCCGTGGAAAAACTGGCCCCTGATTTAAAAGATCTTGAACCCGAAGCAGCAACTATCGAGCTAAATGCAAGGTTATCAATCGATAAAGAGCAACGCCAGACATACCGGTTGCTTGAAGAAGAAAAGCGTAAAAAGCGTTCGGACCTTTCCAAAGAAAATGAGAAACTGGCCGCTCTTGAAGAAACGCTTCGCCTGCTATGTATGGATGCTCACGCAGACAATCCTGATCATCTCCCTGATATCGAAACGCGTGCCGCAGCCAAAATCAAATTGACCGATAAACTGGATACGATCAATGAACGGTTGGCCGATCTGGCTTCCGGACAAAATTTGCAGGATTTTGTTGCGCAGATCAGGGCTCTTGATCCGGATGAACTGGTTGCCGAACTGGAAAGGTTGGAGACTGAAAAGCAAGAATTGCTCTCTAAGCAAAAACGTATGGTTGAAGACATTGCCCTGGCGAACAAAGAGCTCCAATCGATGGGCGGCGAATCACTTGCCGCAGCCATAGCCGAAGAAGCAGAGGGCCTTGTGGGAAAGATACAGGGGGATGTAGAATACTATATCAAACTCAGACTGGCTTCTGCCATATTGACCAAAGCCATGGAACGCTATCGCCAAAGCAATCAAAGTCCTGTTTTATCCATGGCCAGCGACTATTTTAAAGCCATGACCAAAGGATCGTTTGAAGGACTGCGTGCTGATTTTGATGACAAAGGTGATCCAATAATCAAGGCAAAACGAGCAGACGGAAAAATGCTGACACTTGACGTGATGAGTGACGGAAGTCGGGACCAGTTATTCCTGGCGCTAAGACTCGGGGGCTTGGCGAGGTATGTCAAGGCTAACGGTCCAATGCCCTTTATCGTCGATGATGTGCTGGTGCATTTCGATGATGACAGGTCTGCAGCGGCCCTAGCGGCCCTTGGCGAGTTGGCCAAAGAGACGCAGGTTGTTTTCTTTACCCATCACAAACATCTTATCAGCCTGGCTGAATCATCTGTTTCTGATGAAATACTGCGTATCCATGAGCTTTGATTGAATCAGGAGCATCTATCTCGAACACGCCCGTAGGGTGAAAAATATAATGCCATATTCAGATAGCCCGCTTTTCTCACGAGCCTGGGCGGCAACCTCTACAATCGCTCAATTTAGGATTTAAATATAGAAGTTTAGATGCTGAATCGAATATTTAATATATCCCCGTCCTTTACCTTGTAATTCTTCCCTTCCAGGCGAAAACAGCCGTTGTCACGAATGCCTTTTTCCGAGCCACAGGCCATCAGGTCGTCGTAAGAGAAGCACTCGGCGCGGATAAATCCCCGGCTAAGGTCGGAATGAATCGTTGCTGCGGCCTCTAATGCCGTGTCGCCGTCATGCAGGGTCCAGGCCCGGACCTCATCGGTTCCCACGGTAATAAAACTGATATGCCCCATAACTTCATAGGCAAAATGGGTCATGCGGTCACGGACGGATTCGGTAATACCCATCTCCGCCATGAACAGCCCGGCATCTTCGCTGTCATCAAATGAGGCCAGCTCCATTTCGAAGTTGCCTGCAAATTCGATCACTTTATATTTTGTTTCGATTTCAGCCAGCAGATCCTGGTTGCGGCCGAAGTTTTCTTCTTCGGAGTTCAGAATCACAAAAAACGGCTTGTGGGTTA
>Ga0210123_1001759_pt1 | contig 10680 bp, 9 predicted proteins | sample Muzzi_PWB_D2_FD_185535 | JGI IMG/M metagenome (GOLD analysis project Ga0210123, IMG submission 185535) | Wetland microbial communities from San Francisco Bay, California, USA, that impact long-term carbon sequestration - Muzzi_PWB_D2 (SPAdes) | ecosystem: Environmental > Aquatic > Marine >... | reverse complement strand
TGTCCAGGGCTGCCGCTGCCGGCCAGGCGTGCCCGGCGCAGTTCACGTTCGACGAGCTGATGGATGCGCTCCAGGCGACCGCCAAGTCGCTGACGCAGATCATCGCGCAGTTCCCCGTCGTCCAGTTCCTGCGTGATCAGGTTAAGCGGTGTATTGAGCGCGTGCGCCAGATTGCCCAGTGCGTGACGAGAGCGGGTCAGGCGAGTTTGCAGCAGTTCCAGCAGGCGGTTGATTTCGCTCACCAGTGGATGCACTTCGAGCGGCACCCGGTCATCCAGACGTTCCTGCTCGCCGTTGACCACACGGCGCACCTGTTCACGAATATTTTCCAGTGGCATGAAGCTCTGTTGCACCAGCCGGCGCTGCATCAGCAGCAACAGCGCGAGCAGAACGAAGGCGCCAATACCGAAAACCAGCTGGTAATTCATGATCTGCTTTTCCAGTGGCGCGATGTTCTCGGCCACGCTGACCACCAGTGGCCTGCCCTGTTTCCGGTAGCCTATGGACAGTTGCAGCAGGGCCTGCTCACTCGGCCCGGCGACCTTCCGTACCAGCCGTTCTCCCGGCTGCACGGCGGGCACCGGCAGATCGAAATCCCATAGCGAGCGTGATAGCTCCGCTGGCTGGTCGCCGATCTTCACCTCGTAGTAATGACCGGATTGTGGCTGCATATAAACCGGCGTGATGCGGTTGGCCGGCATTCCCTGCCCATCCGTGCGCGCGGCGCCGAGCAGGGCTTCGGCATCGTGTTCCAGCCGGCTGAGCACATAGCTTTCGCTGAGCGTGCGTACCGCATACCCGCCCAGCAGCAGGAACAGCAGCGTGAAACCTGCGAGGCTCAACACCAGCCCGAACTGCAAGCGGCGTTGCAGCGATATCATTGCGCCTTCTCCGGGAACAGATAACCCTGGCCGCGTAGCGTGCGAATATGCTGCTGACCGATTTTTTCGCGCAGGCGCCGCACGTAGACCTCGATCAGATTACTGTCGCGGTCGAACTCCTGATCGTATACATGCTCGGTCAGGCGGCTCTTGGACAGTATGCGTTCCGGATTGAGCATGAAGTAGCGCAGCAGACGGAACTCGGTGCCGGTCAGTTCGATTGTCTGTCCATCCGCCAGCATGACCTGCTGGCGTTCTTCATCCAGTGTGAGGCCGGCGGTGCGGATCACCGCACCGGGCCGATCGCCGCTGCGCCGGATCAGCGCCTGCAGGCGGACCAGCAGTTCTTCCACATGAAACGGTTTGCCGAGATAATCGTCCGCACCGTTCTTGAAGCCGTCCACGCGTTCGTGCCAGGCATCACGTGCGGTGAGAATGAGCACCGGCACCCGGTTGTCGCGGCTGCGCCAGTTGGCCAGCACCTCCAGTCCCGGCCGTTGCGGCAGCCCCAGGTCCAGCACCACCACATCGTAAGGTTCCTCGTCACCGAGAAATTCGGCGTCCACGCCGTTGTCGGCCGTGTCCACCGCAAAGCCGGCCTGAACCAGCGCCGGTTTCAAATGCGCGATCAGCTCAGCGTCGTCTTCCACCAGCAGCAGGCGCATCAATCGTCCTCGACGCTGATCAGTTCGCCGCTACGGGCATTGAACTGATATTCACGAACCCGACCGGCCGCTTCCAGGCGTTCGATTTCGTAGACCAGCAGGCCGCCGTCTTCTTCCAGCTCGACTTCAAGAATACGACTGCCCGGGACATACGGCATTCCCCGCAGTATCACATCCAGCGCAAGGATTTCACCGGAGGCCCGCAGGCTGCGGACCCGATCCAGCTCATCGGCATGCAGCCCGGTTGTTGACAGACAGAGGCACAACGCAGCCAGTATCAATCGTCCCATCGTCCCATTCCGGGAATCCTCACAGAGTCTTCATCATAGATTCCCTCATTGGCGCCGGAATGGCAAACACCGCAGCGGCTGAAGCTGCCGATCTCGGGGTTGTTTCTCACCATGCGGATCGGAATCTCGCCGTGCTGGCGCCGAAAGTAAACCGTATCGGTTATGCGCAGCGGGGCGTTACCGCGCAGTGAATTGACAATGCCGGGTGAACGACCTCTGTTCACCCGATCAGCTGCATTGGCGATCAGGTAGTCGCGCAGCTGTTTGTCGGTGTTCCCATCGAGTTCGGCGTTTTCACCGAAGTGATCCGCAAGGCCGTCCATGATCTTCCACCAGGATGCCGCCGGCAACAGACCGGGTTGATAGGCAAAGTGGCAGCTGCCGCATTCCTCCTGATAAAGCGCATATTTTACGGGCGCAAAATCCGGCTGTCTGAAGCCGTAACGGTAGCCCTGGTTTTCGTGTTCACCGCGCTCACCGTATTCATGCTCGTACTCGCTACCGATGACCAGGCCGGCCGCGGCAATTCCAGTAACAGCGATGAGTCCGCCGATAATCCGGTTTTTCATAATCGTCTCCTCAGAATCGTTTCAGATATTCAAGTAAATCACCCTTCTCCTGCGCCGTACATTCCCGGCCCAGGGTCCATTTGCAATTGCGCTTGAACCATTTTTCCACCTTGCGTTGATCGGTGTAGCGGGCGGGCGTGACCGATGGCGCCATGGCTTCGATGGGCTTGTGCGTGCGCTTGTGCTCACCGGGCTGTCTCAGGTCAGCGGTATGACAATCCGCGCACTGGCGCTGCTCGTACAGCCGGCTGTTCCAGAGGCTTTCGCCATTGTCGTATGCAAAAGGCCCGGCGCCCCGGGCCCGATAGGTATTCTGCACATCGGTGACCGTCTCGGCGTGCAGGCCGGCGCTGGTCGCACTGACCAGCAGAGTGGTAATCAGTGTGGCTAGTTTCATCATGGTAGTTCCTGTTGTTTGAGACCGGTGAACATGCTGCGGACCAGATTCTCGCCGTGCTGCAGGCTCGCCAGCGCAACGCCGGCCAGGTGCAGCAGAATCAGCAGCAAGGTGAAATTGGCGAAGAATTCGTGCATTTCCTTCAGCGCGCCACCCAGCCAGAGGGGCGCGCTGTACATCAAACCGGCCAGCGGGCCGGAGAACTCCTTGTAACCGTAGAGCGCCAGCCCTGACACGGTGACCAACATCAGACTGACAAGCAGCGCAATCACCATCGCGCCGCCTGCCGGGTTGTGTCCCAGATAGCGCCGGGCGCGGATTTTTATGGCATCTTTCAGATAGGCCAGCGTGGTTGCCGGTGAACGCACGAAATCCGCAAAGCGGGCGTGGCGTGTGCCGATTACACCCCAGATAACGCGAAACAGCACCAGAGCCAGCACCGTATAGCCAGCCAGGACGTGCAGGTCCAGCCAGTCATCCTCGGTGAGGTACGCGATGACGAAGGCGGCCGCCAGCGACCAGTGAAACACCCGCACGAGCGGGTCCCAGACACGGACTGTTTTATTTTTCGCCAGCATGATTCTCCTCCATTAATTCGTTGCAGACGAGCATAACGGGGTTAGCTGAACTCAGGCTGAACAGCCGCTCAGCAGGTCCTGCTGGATCGGCATGCCGGTATCGATGTCGTAAGAAAGCGTGAATTCACTGCCATCAACAGCGCGCATCGTCGCGACGTAGGCGGTAATTCCGCAGCGACCCAACAGTTGCGTATCGTGAATTTTCGCGTCATACCGGCCGTATATGGATTTGTGAATCTGCGCCTGCATCCGCGAGCGCAATGCCTGCGTACGATCGATATCCATGATGCGGTCACCGACAAAATCACTGACAGACATCAGCGACGAAGCCGCCACGGCGGCGAACAGAATTCCAAGTGGCAGTTTTTCAAGGCGTTGCATCGGCAGCTCCACAGTAAGGTACTGCGAGATGCTAACTGCCGAAAATGAATTCAACCTTAATGTTGCCAAACGCAAGCGGACATGGCACGCAATAGTTCAGCCTCACTTCAGTTTCGGTTCAGGGATATTTCAGCTCCGCGGAGTATCTTGTCCAACGTGATCGCCAACCTGTGAGGAACATATCGATGCCGCAGTCAAAATCAAGCACTATAGAGACACGTACGCAGAACGCATTCTGGAAAACGTCCGCCAGGGGATTGCACTGGTTGACTGCCGCCAGCCTGATCGGCGCGACGACACTGTCATCGCAGGGCGATATCGGGCATGCGACGCTTGGATTGATAGCTCTGGGCGCACTGCTGATACAGCTTGTCGGTATAAGCAAAGCTCACACACCCGGTCCCGCACTGTGGCTGGTAACGGCAATTGTTATCGTGCTTGACCTGAGCGGCTGGCTTGCGCCGTACAGCACTCTTCACCTGGGCGCCACGCTGGCCGCACTGGTGCTTGCATCATTGTATTGCGCGACCGTGTTGTTCGAATTACTGCAACGCATTACCGCCCGCGCAGTTTAACAGGCGTCAGTTAATCACCCGTTCATAACGATAATTTATTGATTTGCGCAATTGTTTGACCCGGATTTGCATTTTCAGGCGAACCTCATCAGGTTCAGGGTTGCTTCATATATTCAGGCAAATAGAAATAATGCGGATCAACGCTACGGATGCACAATACCCTTCCGCGTCTCGGAACTCAGGTCAAACCACCCGTATGCAGCAACAATCAGGAAACAGGCTGCGGGTGTGATGTACGAGGTCGCAGCATCGAAACGGTCGATCAGCGCACCCTGAACCAGCGGCATCAGCGCACCGCCGAGAATCGCCATCACCAGGCCAGCCGCACCGAACTTCGTGTCTCCTCCCAGACCGTGGAGTGCGACACCATAGATGGTCGGAAACATCAGTGACAGGCAAGCCGATATCATCACGATAGCCACAATACCGGAGATGTCTGTGTTGAAAATTGCGTAGACACATAAAGTGATGCCGAGAAGCGCCATCGCCATGAGCAAGCGCGCAGGTCGCACATAACCCAGGGCCCATGTCATGAAGAAACGCGAGACCAGAAATACCATCAGGCTGTATTGCAGATACTGCCCGGCATTAGCCTCGTCCCCACCGATCGCCTCCTGCACGTACTGGATCGTGAATGTCCATGTGCATGTCTGCGCCGCGACATTGAAGAACTGCGCGATGACGCCGAACCTGTAGTGCCGGTTTTTCAGCAATCTTGCCAGCGTGGCGCCGAAATGGACCTCAATGTGACCGTGCTCCGCAACTTCGCGCGTCGTGGGCATGCGGGTCAGCGCGATGCCGATCCAGATCAGAACCAGCACGAAGGCCATGCTGACGTACGGTGCCATGACCGCATTCAGTTCCGCGGACTGAACTGCACGCAGCGCCCCGGTCGTCATTGCAGAGCGCTCGTCGCCCGTTGCCACGTTCAGGTTTGGCAGGATCAGTGTCGCGGCCAGCAGCACCCCGATATTGGTACCGACCGGATTAAAGGCCTGTGCGAGATTCAAACGGCGGGTTGCGTTGCTCTCCGGCCCCATCGCGATCACAAAAGGATTGGCCGACGTCTCCAGTATCGACAGGCCCGACGCAAGCACGAACAGGGCCAGCAGAAAAAAACCGTAGGTCATCGCGACACTTGCAGGGTAGAACAGGAATGCCCCGGATGCCGCGAGACCGAGCCCGGTCAGCACGCCGGTCTTGTAGGAATAGCGCCGGTTGATAAACGCTGCCGGCAAGGCCAGACAGAAATAGGCACCGTAATAGCAGAACTGTACGAGCGCCGACTGCAAGGTGCTCATGGAGAATATCTTGCTGAACACCTTGACCAGCGGATCGGTCATATTGGCCGCGACGCCCCAGGCAGCGAAGCAGATAATCAGCAATATGAATGGAACGAGCATGTTGCGATGGACTAGCGGAGTTTTTGTGGTCATATTCCAGCCTGTGGCTGATTTAGTAAAACTGCCGTTATATAAGCCTGGCCCGCCAGGCGAAACCATATTTCGTTCACAAAACAAGTTCGATCATAAAGCGATTGAACGCGTGTTTCCAATTCTTGTAAAACACACGGCGCACAGAATGAAGCTCCAAACCGCGCACCGGACACGGTTGCATAGGGAACCTTGTGTATGCCCTGCACTGACCACGCATATACCATCGAGGGCAAGGCGTTGTCTCAGACCCGGTTTCTCCCGGACTCGTATCCTTTTTTCAGCTGCGCTTATTCGGTTACAGTGCAGCTGATACAAGAAGAGTGCGCTGGTGCGAAATAAAGTGCTGCGTGTGATTTGTAGTGGCCATTGACTAACTCACAGGCACTATCCTGACTATTCGCCAGCTATCATAGTGACTCATTAGCAAGACTTTTATACGCCATGAGTGAGGATCCTTTCCTCTCTCCTTCGAAACCAGTTCTGCCAGTACTGCTGCTTCTTCTGTCGATTCGTAAAGTGGCGTAAGTCGAAGCAGACGGTACCAGTCTGCATTATTGATGGCTTGAGTAAGGCTATTTATCTTTTGTTCTTCAGCCTCCCACATAGTTGTCGCCTTTGATGCATTCTTTTCCTCAAGACTTTTGAAGTACTCAGCCACGAATTTCGTGGGAGTCACCGAAGTTTCTACTGTGGATGGCAGGTCGATATCCTGGCAGGTATCAACGTGCAGGTAGCGGCGGCATTCATCGTCGCCCATGTCGTTTGTAACTCTGCGATTAACCTCGTTCAGCATTTCTCCGGGTCCTCCCCAAAGCTTCCACAGGCGAACTTCACCACCAGCGCTACCCGTCAGCAACAGTCCACCGTCAGGGCTGAATTCAACGGAGATGACGCTTCCTTGTTGCGTCCCCAGCGTTGTCAAAAGGTTACCCTGCTTTCCCCATAGTTGCACTCGTCCTGATGTTTCGCCGGTTGCCAATCGTTCGCCCTTGGGCCCAAAAGCAAACGCGCTGATATTGAGACTTAAGTCTTTAGACGGGGATTGAAGAATAGCAATAAAGGTGCCTGCACTGTCCCACATCCACAGCCCTTCTCGACGACACTGTCCCGCACTCGAACTGGGCTCCTGGCAGCCAAGTGCCACGAATCGGGAGCCAGTTGGGGAAAATAGCGGTGGCAAAGTTCCCATTCCGGGGGAAGGAGGGTACGACAACGTCTTACGGTGCGTAAGGTTGTCTGTCCATAGTTCTAATCCTTTTTCTGATGAAAGTAGCACAGACTCCTTGTCTATTGCGGCAACCGGGGAGTACCAGGGACTGCTTGTTTCGAATTCTCGAATCAGAGAACCTGAGTCGAGATCCCAAAGAGTACTATGTGTTTTTCCTGCCACGAGTAAACGGTTGAGAATTGCATCGTACGCCATCGCCCTCACCGCACCCGCATCGTCAGGAATTTCTGCGATTATATCTCCATTGAAGTCCCGTTCAGTTACCTTGCTTGATTCGCAATCATAGTCTTTGTAAGTCGTGCACGTTACGATGACTACGCGTTCCGGGTCCTTTCCAAATCCAGCCCAAACAACAGATTCTCCGTGCGTGCTGAGCGGATATTGCTTACCGGTAGCCAGATCCGAGAGATAGGCTTCGCGATCCTTAAAAGAGCATGGTTGCGCGCTTTCGGCCGAACAACCAACACTAATCACGTAGTGGTCGGCTGAATGGCCCTCCATGGATATGAGGTTCCGGTTGCTTAGGAGTAACGTTTCTTTCGGAGAACGGCCTAGCGTCCATGACGACAACGCACCATTCGAACAGCTCGATATGTATTTACCACCACCGCATACGAGCGTTGTAATCTGATTATCTTTACTATGAAAAAAGCCGTCTCTTATGGCTCCATGTTTGCTGGTTAATTTGGTTACAAAAGTGCCGTTGCGATTCCATATTCTTGCGTCCCCCTTCCCATCTATCGTAAGAATCTGGGTTCCATCATCATTGAAAATGGCCTTTCGTACCCCATCATTGTGCCCATCCAATATCGCAAGCAGAGGACCCTGGATGCCTCGCAGTCGTATCGAGCCTCGCCAGCAGGACCCCTGTCGGTTTCGATCACAGCTTGTTGTGAGAACACGTGGTTGCGAAGGATCTGCTGAGGCGTCTATGTAATAAGCAGGGTGCGCAGTGAACTGACCAATGCGTCGACCGTCATGGCTCCAGACGCCCCCGTTTCCCGAATCGTTTACGGTGATGATACTCGCCCCGTCTGCTGTGGATGCGGAAACAGATGCATTCTCCGTGAGCAGTTGGGTTGCACGGCCCATTGAGTCACGCAGTTCCGTCGTGCCGTCGTTGTATGTGACACTGATGCGTCCGCTGTTGGTTACATACCCTGCATCATTGACAGTTTTTCCTTCCCGAGAAAGACTCGCGAGACGCCGCCCCTGCAGGCTCCATACTGCTCCTTTCGGCATGCATTTCTCGTGAAAGACGCCCCTCATGATCGAGTATGGCCGCTGGTAAACAGGGCAGCCTCCCGTAACAAACTGCTGTCCATCCGGTGAAAAGCAATTCGATGAGACCCAGTTGGCTTCAGCATCAAACTGTTTCAATAGCTTGCCCTCTGTCGTCCAGAGCATCCCTTTGCCGTCCTCAGTCACCGTCACAACGCGTTGTCCGAGTGCGTCTACGCAAGCGGCGGTGATCCATCCATGCATTGAATCAAGTGTGGCCACAAGATGGTGATCATTTCGCCAAATCTTCGCGTTGCCTTCTTCGCACTTCAAATACTCGCCATCCTTGTCACACCCGGTTACCACCAGTCGCTCTCCGTCTGGTAGAAACGAAACTGTTGTCGCCCGGGCGTTGTGGCTCCTGAACGAGTGTGTAACATTACCGGTTGCGTCAAATATTCGAACGTTGCCACTGCGTTCTGCCACCGCCAGTTGTTGCCCATCCTTACTGAAGGAGAGAGAAAGGGCCTCTTCCGGTGTGAATCCCTTCAAAGACAAGCCGGCATCCCAAAGACCCGCACCGTTCTGGCTGACAACACCGATGCGCGAGCCATCAGAATTGAATTGTGCTCCCCAGATCCATTGCCAACCGGAATTGACCGTTGCTGGCGGCTGTAATTCACCCAGAACATTAGCGCTGGAAAGGAGTTCGTAAAGTACTGACTCCGCTTCCGGAACAACCTCCTGATCAGCTGTGTAAGTCCCCTGTACAGCATTCCTCGCAAGTTGCAGCGCCAATTCCGGCTCATCACGGGCTATGGTCTGCGAACGCATCGCGAGCTCTCTGGCAAAGGCCTGTCTGGTTTGTCTCTCGGCTTGTAACTTCTGCATATAAGCAAAATATCCACCTGACACAGCAACCAGCAACAGCATTAACAGCGCCACCACAACAATACGGACCAATCGTACTGTACGCTTGTGCTGACGCAAGTCCTCACCAACCATCTCATCAAGTTGTCGCCCGTGGATTGGTGAAGCCAGGCGTGCGACTTCAGTCTGAAAGCGCGGATTGCGCAGCGACACATCATCTTCACTGTTTGCCCAGGCAAGGTCGATATAAAATGGCTCGTCCTTGAAGTATCCAGCAAGCACGTCTGAGATGGCATTTGTCCGGCTCCAGTCGAAATCACTCGTATTTGAATCCCAGCTTATTTCACCACTGGTCTGGACTATGAGGAGGTTCTCGAGTGGCTTGTTGTTTTTCCAGAACTCAAGCTCCTTTTTCACCCATGGCGATACCGCAGATTCAGGGGATGCAAAGAGTACAAAAAAACGCGCCTCCGAAAGAGCAGTTTCGATGGAAGCCCAAAGAGACGGTGTCGCAGAAAGATTGGACTTGTCCCGGAAAACGCTCAAGTTTCGCAACCGGTACCATGGTTTGGCTAAATACTGTAAACCTTTTTGAACAGCAGGAGCCAGCTTGCCGTCAGCAGCGTGACTGTATGAAATGAACGCATCGTATGGCATATCCCCGCCTGTGAAAGTATCGTTAGAAGAAATACGAACATTGGGAATTGGAGTTTACATGGTGATTCCCGAGCAGTCCCCGCAAGAATACCAGAGAAATCAGGCTACTATGTCGTAACCTTCTGGGCACAGTCCATGGAGCCATAAATGACTATCTGGGCCACCTGGATTAAATTACAGGCAGCCCGCTTTTGATAACGTATGCACCAATGTCTTGGCGCTTTCTTCCTCACGCTTCGTACAAGGTCTGCTTATCTAGACTCAAGTAGAAACTGAATAAAAGATTATCCTGAATCTGTCTTTAATCCTATCGTCCTCTATTTTACTACTTAGGGAATCTCTGATTTATTCATCATTGCGAGGAACAAAGTGACGTGGCAATCTCCAGGTTACTGATTCCATAGCATGAGTTTGCCGCGCTGCGCTCGCTTGGCAATCAAGCCGGTGCTGTCGATGGTGTGGCCTTGTTTCGAATGTTCAACACAGCCATTTCAACCAAGGGTGTTCCGAAGTATCTCGGCTCTGACAACAATCCGCTATTCCTGTATCACCAATGGCAAGCGAACTTGAGGATTCCTTGTGTAGATGAGATTGAGACCGTCCCCTATACACCTCTATCGCATCCCTTCATTGAGCGGCTCATCAAAACCATTCGCCGTGAGTTTCCAGACCACACTTTATTCTGGAATGCCGGCGACTTGCAGAAAAAGCTTACGGACTTCTAAATGTATTACAACCACAATCGCACAGCTCACTCGGCGGTGATACGCCGGTTGAAGCCGCTGGAGGCCCTTCAAAACTGCAACCAAAGTTGGCTCTTCAGGAAAATCTGTGGGTAGAAATCCCTGATTTCGTCATTCCGGCGAATGCCGGAATCCAGATGCTCCATACGTTTATCGAGCACTTGTTTTTCGGCAAAAGGCACTTTTCGC
>Ga0210123_1001758_pt1 | contig 10681 bp, 5 predicted proteins | sample Muzzi_PWB_D2_FD_185535 | JGI IMG/M metagenome (GOLD analysis project Ga0210123, IMG submission 185535) | Wetland microbial communities from San Francisco Bay, California, USA, that impact long-term carbon sequestration - Muzzi_PWB_D2 (SPAdes) | ecosystem: Environmental > Aquatic > Marine >... | reverse complement strand
CCAAGCAAGGGTGTGTTCGCTCCATAAAGCTATGAACGCTGCGATAAGGAAGAACCGCCACAGTTCCGTCCTGCGCTCGCAGTCGCCATCGGCGGATAACATGGCCAGCCCTTCGACATATCGGAACGGCACATCACCCACCGTGCCCGAGAGTTCGTCTTCGCTGGCCATGGCGAGGTCGCTCTCACGCTCATCTACATTGACCGCCGCGGCGCACACCTCCTCGCCGCCGTCGCGACGCGCAAACACGAACCGGTACAAACCAGGATCCGGCGTACGGTCCCACTGCACCATGAGGTCGCTACCGTCCTTGGGGGCGATGGGCGTGACCACAATTTCACGTTCATCAGGCCAGCTTGGTGTGCGCACGGTCACGTCCGACTCAAAGACGGACGGATCGAGCGGAAGTTGAATGGCGTCACCGACATGCAACCCATCGCGGCTGTCGGTGCCCCGCGCCACATATCGAGTCAACTCCATGACAACCGGAAGATACGTCGGATGATCGGGCCAATCGTTCCATTCCTTGTCCGCCGACGTCGTCACGAAAATGACCCGCCCGGCGCCGAGGCGCCGCTCTATGATCGCGGGGCTCTTTTCGCCGTCGTCAAATCGCGCGATCACCCGGACCGGCGCCGACAGCGACCGGTCCACGGTAGGTACCGCACCCGGTGTCGCGGCATCCTCGGCTCCGTCCGGCACGTGGACGCCCCAGAATGCGCGAAATCGAATGTTCCCGACGCCCAACGGATCGCCGTCACCGGCCAGCGCCCGCAGGACGGGGTGAAGGCGATCCGTCACCACCAGACGCGCTGGCTCGGCGGGTCGCTTCACCTCCGTCAGGGTGACCGGTAGCAGGCCTTCGCCTTCGCGATAGAGCGCCAAGTTGTAAAGGTCACTGTTTGTCTGGTCACCTGCGAAGATCAGTAATCCACCGCCCTCGCGCACGAACCGTTCCAATTGTTCGACCATCGGCTCGCTGATGCGGTGGACGTTGGCCAGAACGACAACATGGAATTCGTGGAGTTCGGCATCCTCCCATTCGGTTTCGTCCATCACGACCGGAGCGTTACCGGAAGCCAGCGCGCCCTCGGGCCGCAGCGCAGTCATGAGGAATGTCACCTCGTCGTCATAGCGATCCGGCGCGGGTTCGCCGTCCACCACGAGCACGCGAATGGACTCCGACACATCGGCGGACAGGTACCGCGTGTTGTCAGGTGTAAGGGCATCCTCCGGTATCTCAATCCTTGCCGACTCCGATCCCGAACGGAGAAACTCGAGTTCCACGTCCGCCGTCACCTCGTCGCCGGCCTCGAGCGTATCGAGGGCCACCGTCTGCTGATTGACGCCGGAAACGAACACGCCGACGGAAAGCGAGTCCAGCGTACGCTGGCTGTAATTCGCCACGCGAAGCCGCGCGGCTGACGGCGTCCCCGCCACCAACGGCCCTGTGCCCAACTCGAATGCGGTGACGGCGCTGTTACGAGCCTCGCGTTCGCCCACGTTGACAAAGGTGATAAACAGACTGCGCTCATCCCCGGCCCACTCGCGCCAGAGTTCGAACGGCGATGCACCTTTTGCCTCCGGCTTGACGTCCGCATCCCGCTCGACCCAGGTAGAACGCTGGAAATCGCTGATCACATAGATGGCGGCATTGATGATGTTGGGGGAATCCGCCAGAAAATCCGCAACGCCGGACACCACGCGGCCGCGATCAAGTGACGCCTGTGACGGCGCGAGCGCCTCGACGCGTGCGAAGAGCGTCTCCGTCTGCGCATCGTTCAGGAAAGTGCCCGATTCAATGGGTGTGTCCAGCGAGGAAGTCTTGAACAGCGACACGGTGTCGTCCGGTGATTCTCTTCGAAAGCCCTCCACGAGCCGTCGCACGGCCTGCTTCGCACGATCGAAAACTGGCTTGCCGTCAGCCCTGTACGCCATGCTCATGGAGTCGTCCATGATGATGATCCGCTCGGCGCGCCCGGCGCCGCGCAGCGCGCCGGAAAAAGAATCCGGCGACAGGAAGGGTCGAGCCAGCGCCGCGCCGATCAGAATGAACGCAAGACAACGAAGCGCCAGCAGAATCCACTCTTCCAGCCGCAGCCGGCGCCTGTTCTTCCGCTCCGCCTGCAACAGAAAATCAATCGCCGCCCAGCGCAATCGCTTGAAACGGCGCCTGGCCAACAGATGGATCAGAATCGGCGCACCGGCGGCGGCCAAGCCTCCCATAAAGAGACCCGGCGTCACAAAGGCGCCAAGCACGGCATATCCCGTCAAACCCACCCGGTTATCCTCTTACCTCAAACACTCTTTACTGCTCTCTGTTCCAAAACCCCACGTATTTGATGCAGTCACACATCAGAGCCCCAAGCGCGAGCGCCGGGGCAACACGGCGGTTTGTTGGGTGCCCCATCCTTCGCGCCGGCGAAGGGTGGGGGATGAATCCATCGGCCGACTCACTGCCACGCGCCGCCCCATCAACTCGCACGCATCCGATGCATGCGCGTCGATAGCAACGTCGCCAGCGCCACATCCAACGGATCGTTCGTACCGATCAAGGCGTAATCGACGCGGTCGTCGATGCACGTCGAACGTACGCGATCCAGAAAGGTCCCAAGCGCCGCGAGATAGCTACCGCGCAGTGATTGTGGATCGCTCAAGACCTCGATGTCCGGCTCCTCCATCCCTTCGAACAGCGTGCGATCTGCAAAGGGAAACTGAAGCTCGTCCTCATCGAGCACGTGCAGCACGATGACGTCGTGCCCGTTGAATCGCAAGAGCCGCAGACCGCGCGCCACATCATCGACATCCGTCAAGAGATCGGACAACACGACGACCATCCCGCGCCGCGGCACCCGCGCCGCCAGTTCCTCGAACATCGTCTTCACGTTGGTCTTGTCTTTGGGCGCCGACGACTCGACGACCGCCAACAACCGCGCCATCGATGCGCGGCTGGTAGACACCGGCAACTGCGCGCGGAGTTCATGATCGAAAAGGGTCAAACCCACGGCGTCCTGCTGGTAAAGGAGCAACTGGGCGATCGAGACTGCCAGCGTGGCGGCGTAGTCCCACTTGGTCATACGCTTTGTACCCGGATGCTCCGGATAGGCCATCGAGCCTGAGCAATCCAGCAGCAGATGCACGCGCATGTTCGTTTCTTCTTCATACTCCTTGATGAAGAATCGATCGGCTTTCGCGTAGACCCGCCAGTCGATGTGGCGGATGTCGTCTCCCGCGACGTAGGGCCTGTGGTTCGCGAACTCGACGCTCAGGCCCTTGTACGGGCTCTTGTGCATGCCGTTCACGAATCCCTCCACCACGGTCTGGGCCCGCAATTCGAGCCGGGAGATCGCGCTGAGGACTTCAGGCTGAAAGTACGCGGCTCGTTCGCTCATCGTCGTCCATCGCCGTGGCGTGCGGCTGAACCGCCGCCACCAGTTCCTCAATGATCCGATCGGCCGTGTACCCTTGCGCCTCGGCCGAAAAATTGGTGACAATTCGATGACGCAACACAGGGAGCGCAAGCGTCTTGATGTCCTCGTGTGCCACGTGATGGCGTCCCTTCATCGCCGCCCGCGCCTTGCCGCCCAACAGCAACGCCTGCACCGCACGAGGACCCGCGCCCCAGGTCAGCATCTTTCGGATCAACTCGGGACTCGACGACTCCTGCGGCCTGGTGGCGCGAACCAAATCCAGCGTATATCGAATGATATCCGGCGCAGCGGGAATGCGCCGTACCACTTGCTGAAACGCAATCACCTCTTCGCCATTGAGCGTCTTGTCCGGCACAGCCTGCTCACCGGTCGTCGTGCGTTCCGCGACGGCGTACTCTTCGTCGTACGACGGGTACCCGATCAACACCTTGAACATGAAGCGATCCTGCTGCGCCTCCGGCAACGGATACGTTCCTTCCTGCTCGATAGGGTTTTGGGTGGCCAGTACGAAAAACGGCGGCCTTAAATCGTGGCGCTCGCCCCCCACCGTGATGTGACGCTCCTGCATCGCCTCGAGAAGTGCCGCCTGCGTCTTGGGCGGTGTTCGGTTGATCTCATCGGCGAGAATGACGTTGGCGAAGACGGGGCCGGCCAGGAACTTGAACGCGCGCGTGCCGCTGGCGCGATCCTCCTGAATCACCTCCGTGCCGGTAATGTCCGACGGCATCAGGTCGGGCGTAAACTGAATGCGATGGAACGACAGATCGAGCGAGCGCGCCAAGGACGAGATCATCAGCGTCTTGGCCAAACCCGGCACGCCCTCCAAAATACAGTGCCCGTTCGCCGTGAGGGCAATGAGAAGCTGCTCGATCGCATCGGCTTGTCCGACGATCACCTTCTCCAATTGTCCGCGAATGCGGGCGTATGCCGACCGCAGTCGGTCGACGGCGGCCACATCCGAGCCGGTCGATCCTGCATCCGGCGCAACACCGGAAGTCTGCTCATGTTGATCCATCATCTTCTCCAAACTGTGCTGCGCGGCGTGCGACTGACGCAGCGCATCGCATTACACGTCGTGACCGGCACATGGCCGGCGTCACCGCTGCATGATCGGCAACTGGTTGAACGGCAGCTGCAGGATAATCAGCGCCACCGCCGTGCCGTACACGTCGCCAAACCCGTCGGCCCACGAGCCGTCCGGCTGCTGCGCCTTCAGCAACAAATCACGCCGGGCCGGAAAATACGTATTCCAGTAGGCATCGCCCGACACGTATAACGCCTGGGCGTAATACAAGTGGGCGTAGAAATCGTGCCCACCCGTAGCGTGCCCGGCTTTCAGGTTCTGCTTGCAATACTCGAGCGCCTTTTTGGCGCGCGGATTCGCGAGACATGCCACTCTGCGCCGCGGTATAGCGAATCCCGCCGTCGCTATTCTGCGACATGACCAGATACTGCATCGCGTCATCGATCACCGACTTGGGGACCGCGATGCCCGCATTGCGACACGACCGAAGCGCCTGCACCTGCGTGATCGTCACGGATCCCTCGTCGCCCCGATCGTCCGGCTGATAAATCCACCCGCCCAGACGGCTTTGCGCCCGCGCCGTCAATTGCACCGCCGCCGACAGCACCTGATGTATCTCCTGCGCGCGCCGCGGGTCCTCGGTCATGCCGTAAAGCTGGCTCAGGCTCAACATCGAAAAACCATGACCGTACATGGGGCGCGACTCGAACTCGCCGCGCGCAATCAGGCCATTGGCCGTACTCGATCTCACGAGATATCGCGTCGCTCGATCGACCTGCGGGGCATACCGACCCTGCGTGGTCGTATTTCCGTCCATCAGCATCGCCAACTGTGCGAGCGCCGTCATGGCCACCGGAAACGCACCCTGCCCCGTACGATTCGACCAGGAGCCCTGCCGGTCTTGCACGCGCGCCAAGTACGCGAGCCCCCGATCGATGGCCGTCTTGGTCGCAGGCGTGATGTGTTTCGGCAATTGCGCAATCACGGGCGCCGTCAACGATCGATCGTTCGTCCTATCGCCGGACGATTGGGCGCGAACCGCCGCGGTCGGCCAAGGTGCCAACGTCGCAACGAGCCACACCGTCTTCGCCCGGATCAATCGCACCATCATTCGTCACCCGCTCTTTCCGTCTCGAGTGGAGCGATTCCCAGCGCCTGATACTGCTTGTCCGTCGCCACCACGATCCGGTCCCGAAACACGCGAATGTCATTCAACAATTGCGTACGAGAATTCTCGCCCACCAGTTTCTGGGCGATACCGATGTTGCGCCCGGTACGGGCATCGATGGTCACCAGACTCTTGGATCGGTATCTCGCGTTTTCCTCACCTTCATCGATCACGAACGCAGGGATCACATGCCCAAACAGATGAAGCATGGCGTTAAATCCTGCGACCGGCGCCAGGTCGTTGCGGTGCCAGGCCAGATCGCCGGTGGCGATGTCGACAGCCATCAGCCCCGGCTGCCGGCGCCGCCCCGTCATCACCGGGGTCGCGTGCTGTACGATCAGCAACCCATCCAGCAGTACCCCGTCTTCGACGCCACGCACCGCCGGCACATCCCTGTTCAAGATGACCTCGCCCGTGCGGGCATCAACAATCTGAACCGCCCCCCGCAGCATGCCGATCCCGATGTAGCCGTCTTGCGGCACGAACAACTGGATGAGCGGTTTTGGCAGGTCCTTCTGCCAGAGTGGTTCGCCGGTGCGCGCATCGACGGCTTCTAGACCGTCCGACGATGTCGTCGACAAGGGCCCACAAAGCACACCGGCCGTATGCGCCGGACGAATCAATTTCTCATCCGGGTCCGGTTGTCGAAACAGCACCCGCTTCACCAGATGCCCGTCGGCAACATCCAGCAGATGAACTCGTTCGAGTCGCTCGTCAGACGTGAGCACGATCCCGTCAACAATCCATACATAGGCCAACCCTTCGTCACGCAAGTGGTGTTCCCAGATGGTGGCGCCGTCCGCAAGCCGGACCAGCGCCACGCGATCGGAGTGTGTCACCAGCGCGACCACACCGTCTCCAACCGCCATGCGCATGTCCGTGTACCAAGGATCGTACGATTCGCGCCGACCATCGTGCGCCTTGGCCCATAGTCGTTTCCCGCTCGCCAGTCCGATTCCGTGGAATCCATACTGGCTTGCAAAAACGCCGACCAGCCCTGAGACCACCGCTCGACGAGATACGTCCACATCGAGCTCGGCGTCCGTAGGGACCGAACCGAATCGCCCGGGTACCTGAAGCTCGGTCTGCCATTGCATCGAGTCTCCGTCCGCATCGTAGCACACACCGACTCCGTCTTCATCGAAAAACACCAGTCGGTCGATGCTTCGCTCGCCTTCAGGAGTATCGAACTCCACCAGCCTGCCGAGAATTGGTTTCTCCGACGAAGGCAGTGCCCAATTGATGTCACCTGTGAGACTGAACGAACCCGGTAGCGTTTCGGTTCGATTCACATCTGAAGCGCGTACGCCGAGCGCATTTGCCTTTGCCTTTGCATCAACCCAGGAGGCCACCGTGGCATCGCCAACCGCCGCGGCGGCAGACGCCGTGCGACCGACCGACGCATAGACGGCCGGTAACGGATCGGCGCCGAAAAGACGCTTCAGCTCGCCCAACTGATCGCGCAGTTGGGCGGTGAGGCCGAACGGTGATGACGAATACAGATCACACAGCGACATCGCCGCGGCAATGCTCAGCGCGCGGTCGCCGCCGTCACGCGTCACCGCCAGCAACCACTGCTCGCCAGCCTCAAAGCGCTGAAGATCGAGCCAATGCCTGCCTAACTCGTATTCCGCGCGCTGACCGGCTTGTTCACCGTGCGCAAGTTCGGCGATCGCCGCGAGGCGCCGCTCGGCGTCGCGCTGCCCATCTTCGGACTCGAGTCCCCGGACCGACTCGTCAATCTGCGTTTCGATGTACTGCTGAAGAGTGTCCGCCTCCGCCGCCGAAAGTCGATCCGTCATACGCCGCAATCGCGGCCGAATCTGCAGGCGCGGCGATCTCCGTGTGCCGTCATCCAAAGACATCAACACATCGGCGTCGGCGCTCAGTCCTGCGTCCCAAAGCGTGCGACAGGCGGCGGCGGATTCACCGTGTTCGGTCAAGTGATCGGCCAGTGCCATATTACCGCGAAGCCGGTCGTCGGGGGCGCGTGCCACCGCTACGGCTAGTCGGTATGTCTCCAGGATTTCGGCCGGCTCTTCGGCGTCCTTTGCGGATGCCAGCAGCGCCTCGACCCACACATGAACGCTCTCGTCCGTAAGCCCAGCCGCATCGCGTGAGGCGGCATCGCGATGCGATTCCAGCACGGCTAGCGCCCGCCCGGCGTCACCTTGCAAGAGTTCGACCCAGGCCAGTTGGCGGGCGGCATCCTCACGTTTGGGATCCGATTCAAACCGCGCCACCGCCTTTGGATATGACCGCGCCAGATCCGGGTAACGCCGAACGCCGAACGCGTCGACACTGAACAGCGCATCATGGGTTGCGACCAGATTGCCCGGCGGCCCTTGCTGCGTCGGTACAGGAGCGACGCTCACGCGCGCACCCGTATTCGCCTCAAGGGTCACAAGGCCACCCGCCGTGGGCAGCAACAGGCGGTCGCCCGACCGTACGCCACGTCCGGTAGGCTGCGTCTGCAACCGGGTAGACCAGGCGGGCTGCCCGTCGTCCAACGAGACCTTGGTGACGACCGCGCCACCGACCCATATGTACCGATCGTCGGCCGAGATCGGGTACCACGCCCCGTTCGGCGCTGTCGACCACCGCTGTCGGCCGGTGGCCGCAGAGAAAGCCAGAAGTTCGTGGTGATCCGTCGGACACAGGAGGACGAGCCCACCGGTCACCAGTGGCGGTGCCGGTTCCCACCAGCCTTCTGCCGATGCGCCGGCCGACGACGACTCGTCCGGCGGCGCGCCGTATTCGCCGCCCCACCGCACGATCTTCGTATCCGCGTCAATCGCGAACAACACGCCATGACCTGACGAAACGTAGACCCTGCCGTAGCCATCGGCGAGAGGCTGCGCCGGCCTTCGTGCATACGAACGTGCAGCGACCGAGCAAAGCGGGATTTCCTTGCGCAAGGCGCCCGTCCTCGGATCCAATACGCCGACATAGTAATCGCGATGACGAAAGAATGGCACCCAGAGATCATCTCCCACCGCCAGAGGCACCGACCGGAACTCCACGTCGCCGAGCACGCCGTCGGCTTCGATGTCCAGGCCGCGAGACCAGACCGGGGCACCACTCGACGCATCGTACGCCACCAATCGGTTGGGCAAGTACAACCCGCGCGCCGCGTCAACCCCGGGCATCAGATTGAACTGGCGCGCATTGAACAGGTTGGCGGCGTCGGTGGACGATATGCCGCCTCGCCGGTCAATCGCATACACCAGACCGCGAGACGCGGACACCGAGCCGAACAGATCGTCATCCGGCGGGCGAACCCAGGAATGTAGGTCGCGGCTGATAGACTCCCACGAAAGGGGACCCGACGAAGTGAGTGGATCCGGATTTCCGGTCGTGGACCATACCTCGCCGAGATCATTCGCACGTAGGGCCAAAAGCCCTCGAACGGATCGCACGTAAAGGAAGTCGCCGCGTAAGACCATTTGCCACGGCGGCATCAAGGGCGCTTCTGTTTCTTCGGGATGCGGAGACGTCGATCCCCCACGCATGTCGGCGAACCGATATTGCCAAGGTAGAGGGTTTACCAGAATCGGTTCCAGGGGCAGTTTGTCGTCGTCGGCCGCGCGCGAGGAAGTCGCGTGGGCCTGCTCGTCCATCAGGCGCGCAATGGCCTGGACGGTTTCCGCTGCCGTCGCATCGCCGTCGCCACTGCGTTCGATCGCATGGAGCGTCGATCGTGCCTCGTTTTCTCGGCCCAAAAGACCCAGACCTACGGCTCGCTTCGCCAGCAGGCGAACCCGGGAGACATCCGGATCAGGAATGAACCGCAGTGCCAGATCGATCACCTCGACAGCTTCCGCCGCGCGACCCGCATCGAGCAAACGCGAAGATAGTGCATCCGCAGCGTTGTCCCCGGAGCGCGTGAGGAGAAAACGATCCACCACGGATCGCAAGGAGTTCAGATCGTTGGCATCCAATCCGCGCTGCAGGAGGTGCTCCGCCTGCCCGTCATAGAGGATTCTGTAGGCCCCCAGGCCGTCCGCGGGAATCTGCGACAATATCCGAAGGGCAGTCATTTGGACTGACGTGTACGTGGCCTCCGTATCGATCTCGGGACCGCCGGAATAAAGTAGGCTGCTCTCATCGCTTTCGATCATTCGCTGCAACGAATCGATGGCGAGTTTCCAATCCGCGCGCTGTATGCCCTCTTCCGCACGACCCAGGAGATTGACCATCGGCGCGGACGGGCTGATCACCGCCCGTCCCGGTGCGGGCTGAGGTGGTTCATAACGCCCGGCCTGCATATCGACCGGCGCGCGGCGCACGCGCATCTGGGCGTCTGTCGATACCGCCAACACGGTGATCGAAACGGCCGCCAGAGCGTGTATGCGCCGCGTTTTGCGAATCCCGCACATCAAGCTAGTTTCCGTCCACCGATGCCGCGCGCCGCGTTCGCGGGTGCCGGTGCGGCACCGGAGCAAGAGCGCTGATCGATGGGCGCACGACCCCATCTGAATCGTCGGCCATCATACCCCCGTCGGGCCTGCCAATCGCAGTGTCGGTCCCATAACCACGACGTTTTCGCCGAACCTACGATCATCGTACCGGCGGAATGGGTCGGCTTCCAGAAAGGCGGCGGCCGGTCGACAAGTCTAGACAGTTGATGTGCGTCGCATCACGGCAAACAACTCGGTTCGCGACGAAAGGGAATCCAAATACGACAGCGAGGCAGCGGTATTCGGCACACCGGGCGATTACTTGCGGCGTCGCTTGCGCTTGTCCTTTTTGGACAACGGGCGCTTGGTCTGTTTCGAACGGCCCTTGAGCTTCGGCACGCCGCCGGAGCCCATCATTTGCGAGAACTGCGTGCCCATCCGGATGCGATTCATGAAGGACTGCCCGGCCATCCCCTTCATCATGCTGCGCATCGGCTCGAACATCTTGACCAGCTGGCTGACATCGGAAGGATCGCACCCCGCCCCGCGTGCGATGCGCCGGCGGCGCGAAGGGTCGATGATCTTGGGATTCGCGCGCTCCCTTGGCGTCATGGATTCGATCGCCGCCTCCATGCGCACGAGTTCGTTCTCATCGATG
>Ga0210123_1001757_pt1 | contig 10683 bp, 10 predicted proteins | sample Muzzi_PWB_D2_FD_185535 | JGI IMG/M metagenome (GOLD analysis project Ga0210123, IMG submission 185535) | Wetland microbial communities from San Francisco Bay, California, USA, that impact long-term carbon sequestration - Muzzi_PWB_D2 (SPAdes) | ecosystem: Environmental > Aquatic > Marine >... | reverse complement strand
CCGATGTAGGTGCGTCGGTGTCCTCGGATGGATGCTTCATCGTGCGCGCCGCCGAGAGAAACGCGAATGAAGTGCCTACCCATGGCGCGCGCGATGCTCTGGCCTAGCGAGGTCTTTCCGACACCGGGCGGTCCTGTAAAGCATAAAATCGGTCCGCGTGATTCCTTCCTTAGCGTGCGGACCGCAAGAAACTCCAGGATACGCTTCTTAATCTTCTCCAGCCCATAATGATCCTCATCCAGAATCTTGGCTGCGCGGTCGACATCGAGATTGTCTTCGGTGGAGACGGACCAGGGCAGATCGACCAGTGTCTCGACATAATCCAGGGCGACGCTGTATTCCGCCGACGTGGACGGAATGTGTTCCATGCGCTCTACTTCGCGCAGTGCTTCGGCCTGGACGGTATCGGGCATGCGCGCGGCCTCGACCCGCTCCCGCAGCGTGGAGATGGTCCGGGTGCGCGCGTCGCCATCGCCTAATTCCGTCTGAATGGCCTTCATTTGTTCCCGCAGGTAATACTCCCTCTGAGATTTGTCGACCTGCCCTTTGACCTGCTGTTGGATCTTATCAGAAAGTTCGACCATCTCGAGTTGGGCGGCCACGGCGAGATTTATTTTTCGAAGACGTTGGGTAATATCGAACGTTTCCAGGAGTTCCTGTTTGTGTACGAGGCCCAGCGGCAGGTTGGAGGCGAGAAAGTCCGCTATTCCGCCCGGTGTCTCGATACCGTGCAAGACCTGCCCCGCCTCGGGCGGAATGCTGGGAGAGAGCTCGATGATTCGGTCCGCCGCTGTCCGGACGGTGTGCACCAGTGCGTGCTGCTCCATCGTTTCCTCGGTGGGTTCGACGTACACGTGCACGCGGGCTTCGAGATAGCGATCCTCGCCGGTAAGTTCTTCGATGCCGACACGGCGCAAGCCGTGAACGATGATGGACTCGGAGCCGTCCGAATGCCGCAGCATCTTGAGGATGACGCACGCCGTACCCACGCGATACAAGTCGTCCAGCTTCGGGTCCTCCGTCGCGGCGTCACGCTGGGCCACGGCGGCCACCAAGCGCGTGCCGGCCAGGGCCAGATCGAGCACACGCTTCGACTTTTCGCGACTGATCTGTAGCGGCATGACCGTCCCTGGAAACACGGCGGTGTCGCGTATGGGAAGAACCGGGAGGATGTCAGGAATTTCAATTGCGTCCGGGCCTGGCGCACCCGAGCCGGTATTGACCTGAACGTCGCCCTTCTCGGGTGACGCGGAATCTTGCACCGGAGAAATGTGGTCCGGTACGGGCTTATCGGCGTCGTTGGTCATCGGTCATCCTGACGGGGCCGGCTCTCACGGGCAATCGAGATCCACAGAAAGCCGTCACGGTAGCGTGCAGTGATCGAGTTTGCATCCACATCGTCCGGCAGGGGCAGTTTTCGCTTAAACTGTCCGGAATCGATTTCCATCAGCGCCACGCTGATATCCGTCGCCGATTCGTCGACGGCGGGTTTGGGGCGCTCGCCACAAATGTAGAGGTGCCCTTTGTCCACGCGTACATCAATCCCCTGGGGTGGCATTCCGGCCAGTTCCATACAAAAAAAGTAGCCCTCTTTGGCTTCATAGAGGTTGACCGGCGGTTCGAATGTATGGGGTGCGTGCGAGTGAAAAAAGTTGTGGCTTTGCATTTCATCCAGCATCGACCGCATGTGGTCGGCCAGTTTGCTGAAGTTACTTCCCCACGCATGGGCTTGCATGCTCATGGACGAATCCTCCGCATCACATATGGCGGTCGCTTCGGACACGATCACTTTAACCGCGGTCGCGCCAACTCGCAAATGTATGGATTGACTCGTTTTGAGCGGCCGCTACGAGCGTGCGCCGCTTGCCAAACCGGTCCGTCTTGCGTATCGTGTATGCACGATGCCAAGACGTGGAAAGATCACGATCGGGACGCTTCGGGCGCGCAAGCGTGAGTCGCAGAAAATCTCTATGCTCACATGTTACGATTACGCCACCGCGCGCCTCATGCAGGAGGCGGGTGTGGATTCGTTGCTCGTGGGAGATACGTACGGCGAAGTCTGCCTGGGGCACAACAGCACCCTGCCGGTCACGCTCGATCACATGGTCACGCTCGCCGAGGCGGTGCGGCGCGGGGCGCCTTCCGCGTACCTTGTCGGCGACATGCCTTACCTGACTTACCAGGTGTCGCCCGAAGACGCCATCCGGAACGCGGGCGCGTTCATGTCTCGCGGGCAGTGTGACTGTATCAAGGTTGAGGTCGATCGACGCCTGGTCAAGACGGTGGAAGCGATGGCCACCGCGACGATTCCGGTGATGGCCCACCTGGGCCTGAAACCGCAATCCATACGGAGCCTGGGCGGGTACCGTACCCAGGGCAAGGAAGCGGTCGAGGCGCTGCGAATTGTCGAGGACGCCAAGATGATGGAGGAGGCGGGGGCGATAGCACTACTTCTTGAGGCGGTCCCTGTGGAGCTTGCGCAGATTATCACCGAATCCACGGAGGTCCCGGTCATCGGTTGCGCATCGGGGCCCTATTGCGACGGCCAAGTGGTCGTGCTACACGATATGGTAGGCTATGGCGGTGGCCACCCGCCACGATCCGTGAAGCAGTATGTAAACCTGTATGACCAGCTTATCAACGCCTTTCGCGCCTACGCACAGGATGTGACCGAGGCGCGTTTCCCGGCTGAGGAGAACAGCGTAGGCATGGATGCGCTGGAACTCGAACAACTCCGCGTGTTGCTCGGAAAATCAGTTTGACAGACCGTTCGATTCCCACGTCAATTGTGATACGATGCGGGGGTTGAGGTCCGGGCGGCAGCAAGGAATCTCAATCGATTGAAACCGAACGACGGGCCGGCCGAGTTACCGGCAGACCTGACAGCATTTGGAAAGCGCCGCGATGCTCGTACGGATGGCCCTGAGCCGAATCGTCATTGTCGACAGCGACGAAGACAAGATGTCGATGATCGTTCTTCGGGAAATGGAGGGCGATCGCGCGTTTCCGATTCTCATCGGCATTCACGAGGCCTACGCCATCGACCGTCGAACGAAGGGTGTCGGCGTACCCAGGCCGATGACGCATGATCTTATTAACGGAATACTGGGAAAACTCGAGTGTCAAATTGAACATGTCGTCATCAGTGAGTTGCGAAACTCGACGTTCTTTGCGAAGCTCGTGATTCGCCGGGATGGAGAATTGATCGAGGTCGATTCGCGACCCTCCGATGCCATCGCCGTGGGCGCGGGTTCGGAAGTGCCGATTTTTGTCGACGAGTCTGTGCTTCGAGAAGTGTGTTGATCGATACCGACAGCGGACTGCTGAGAATGGAACTTGAGCAGGATACAACGGCACGGCGTGTAAGGCCAAGGGCATTGCTACGTGCGGACGGCGCGGCCTCGGCGACTGCGTGCGACGCGCCGTTGCTGAAGGCCATGCTGCAACACACCACTGAGGGCGCGCCGCGCTTTCTGGCCACGGCACCCATCAAGCTCGACGTGATGAGCGGCATGGCGGACTACATGGGTGCGCTGGTGCTGCAGATGCCGTTGGCCGCGCACGTTACCACGGTTGTGCAGCCCTGTGATGATGCCAAGATTCGCTTGACCATGGTGTCTACGAACGGTGAGGCGGTGTCTCGAGAATTGTCGTCCGCCGAGGTGGTGGACGCCGCCAAGCGCCCGTTGGCGGAGGCGCCGGCAGTGCCATTGTGTTCGTCCGCGGACGCGCGCGACATTCGTTGTCTGCTGGGTGTCACCGTCGAAGCTGCGCGAGCGGGTTTCGCGCCGGATCTCGAACGCGGCGTCCACATCATCTCGGCTTTTTCCATGGATGGATTCTCGCACCAGAGTGTCGAGGCGGCGCAGGCGGCGGCGACGCTTACCGCGCTGGCCGGCGCCAAGGGCGCCGTGCTCGATCCTTCCGCCGCGATCGAAATATGCCAGATGGTTGTCAACAAATGGATGGATATACCGGTGGGACGGAGCGATACGCTCTGCGCCCTTTGGGGTGAGGCCGGTATGCTGACGCAGCTTTATTGCGAGCCAAGTCGGCTCGTCGGATCGATCGGGTTTCACGAGCGCTTAGCGGTTCTTGGCGTCGATTGCGGCGCCGTACGGGATGGCTGGCGAACCAAGTTCGAACAAGCGCGGACGGCCGCCTTTATGGGGCGGTACCTGATCGACCGCATTATCAAGTTCGAGGGCGGCAATCATACGCCATGGGACGGGTATTTGGCGCGGCTAACGGTTGCCGATTTTGTCGGAAGATTCCGAAACCGCATTCCCACCAAGCTTAAGGGTGAGGAATTCCTCAATCGTTTCGGTGACACGGGTGATCCGCTGACCACCACGGATCCGGGAGTCGAATATAAAGTGCGATCGCGCACCGAACACCACATTTACGAGCATGCGCGATCCTGGCAGTTTGTCGATTGCTTGTCACGATTCTTGCGAGGCGGCGACGAAGGGGCGCTGGGAGAAATCCGCGATCTGATGGATGCATCCCATTGGAGCTACGGACAGCGATGCGGGCTCGGTTGCGTCGAGACCGATCTGCTGGCCAATCTTGTTCGCCAGCACGGTCGTGACGCCGGCCTCATCGGTTGCCGTGTGTCGGGTCGAGGATGCGGCGGCATGCTGACCGTCATGCTGCACGCTACGCAGAAGGCGTACGATGCGCTTCATGCGGCCATCGACGACTACGAGCAAAAGTCGGGCCGAACGGCGACCATTTTCGCCGGTTCGCGTCCGGGTGCTTTGCATAGCGGCTGCCGTCCGGTGTAGTCTTCCGAGTCATCTACCTCTCACCTCGGGCTAAGTAACGCTCTCTCAAATTGCAGCCTCACTTGGGGGTTACACGCGGACAACGACCGTCACATGACGCTACGCTTGTCCCGCCTATTCTCTAGGTCATTTCAAACTTCTTTGCCAGCAGGGTGGCCGGAATCAGCAGGGCGATCACGACGCATGCGGTGGCAGGGCCGCGGGCCAACCAAACGAGTGATGCATCGAAAACCAGGATACCGAGCAGAAACACGGTGACCGCTCGTTGCGTATTGGCAGGGCCAGGGTTGCGCACCGCAGCGCATCCATGATGAGCAGCGATGGCGACAAGCCCGATAAGCAGTACGAGCTGGGACGGCGCGGTGTCCGGTAGGATCAGGTGAAGTCCGGCCTGTCCGGCGACCGCGGCGAGAAGACCAGCCAAGGCCAAGGCGAGTTTGTTGCGGTGGCTCTCGTGTTCCTCCGTCCGCGCAAACCACGTCAGCGACGCGACATAGAGCCACATGAGTGCCGCTGCGATGACAATTTGCCACGACGGCGCCATGCCGTGAACGGCCACCATCCCGAGCGCGAGATTCAACGCACGGCAGAATCCCATGAAAATCGGGGCGGCATGCGTCGCTTTAAGCGCCACATCGTATAGGACAATGCAGCCAACCAGGCAAGTCGCCAGGATGAAAGTGTCTTCGGCGTGCAATGCTGCGCTGAGCATTCCGACGCCCAGCAGGACGATCACGAGCAAGATGGCACTTGGTGTTCGAATGCGGCCCGAAGGAATCGGACGACCGGGACGACTCGTGCGATCGCGGCGCGCGTCACAGACATCATTGAGCGCGATGCCCCCGGCGTACAGGCACGCAGAACACGCCAGGATTGGGGCGTATCGCGTCCAGTTGCTCAACAAGCCGCCGGCGAACAAGAAACCCGCAAGTGGATCGCCGATGGCCGTGATGATGTTGGGCAATCGAACGAGTTCGAAATAGGCGCGGATACGCATGATTACGCCGACAGGAGTTTGGTCAGATGTGCCATCGCCTCCCGACCGGCCACGTCGGGGTCGTCCAGATAGGGATAGAGTTCGATCGTGATCCAGTCCCGATAGCCGGTATCGCGGATGGCTTCCAAAACGGGGCCGAACTCGATGGCGCCGTGTCCCGGTATGAGATGCTCATGCACGCGCGTGGCCGCAATATCCTCGATGTGATAATGCCTCGTGTACCGGGCCAGTCGCCGTATCGTCTCCGGCAGTGGATCGGCGACACAGTAGAAGTGCCCGATGTCGAAATTCAAACCGAAGTTCGCCGAGTCTATTCGTTCCGCAAAAGTCGCGAACTGGTCCGCATTCTCGATCAAGAGGTCGGGTTCCGGCTCGACCAACAGCAAAACGCCGAGGTCTTCCGCGCGGCGCAGCGCCTTCGTCAGGCCTTCGGCGAAGATGTCGAGTGCCCTCTCTCGCTCCGCGCCGGGCACGAGGGGGCCGCCCGGCTCGGTGGTGATCGACGGCGCGCCAAGGTCGACCGCCAAATGCAGGGAATCGATGGTGTGCTGAATGCGCAGTTTTCGATAGTCGACGTCCGGTTCGATCCAGGACGGATGCCAGAAGTCCTGCACGGCGTTCATCATGAAGGCATTGATGTTGGATATCTGCAGGTTGCAATCCTGTAAACGAGCGCGAATACCGCGACGATCGCCTGCCGATGTCGTCGGTGGCCACGCGTGCGGCTTGTCCGCCATCAACTCGATTGCGCCGTAGCCCAAGGCGGCGATGCGATCGATGGCTTCCATGATCGAACACCGTCTATAAGCGTTTGAACTGTACGCCAGCCTCATGCGCGGTTGTCTTTCTTTCGATTAGCGATTGCGTTTCCGAAACTCCGCCGGCGCCTTTTTCGGTGCTTGGAAATGGTCGAGCAGCATCGCCCACTGCGTCGGATAGTCGTGGTCGCGCACGTCGATCGGATCTTTGAAAAAACAAGCCAGGTGCCGCATCGGGCCGGATCGTCCCGCACGATGTTCACGCGCCGTGAAGCGGGCGAGATCGATGACCAGCGGAGCGGCCAGTACCGAATCGCTTCCCTGCCACGTGAATTGCATGGACATTTTCGTATCCAGGAAGCCGCGAAAGTGAATGAAATCCCACGCGACCTTCCAATCGTCCAGTGACGGCACGTAGTCGATGGACACATGCGTTGTGGGTGAGCCGTCAATGATGCGCCCGATCGTCTTGTCCTTGGATTTGATTTTCGCACGGCGCGTCTGCGGGTGGTCAAGGACTTTGCCGTCCTGATTGCCGAGGATGTTCTGCCCGACCCAACTCATGACCGGCAGATTCCTCATCGCGAAGAGTGGAGCGAGTACGGACTTGACGAGCGTTTCACCCGTCTTGCCGTCATTGCCCATGTAGCAAAGGCCCTTTTCGTCCGCTCTTCCCCGAATGGCCGGCACGCCGATACCCAGGCAGGGTGTGAAATTGACAAACGGGCATTCCGCATCGATGGCGGCGAGTGCATACAGGGAGCTGGGCGGAAGAACACTGGTGCCGCGTGCGTTCAGGGCGCGTTCGAGTTTGGCTTGGGTATTGATTGACGCTGCTCGCGTCGGGTGCGGCTCGGATGATGCCAGGTACACGACCACCACGCAATCTAGATGATGACTTCGTTTGAAGGTGACGATATCTGCAGTCAGGCGGGCAATCGTGGCGGCCGGACTACGCTTATCCCGGGCGGAGGTGACGCCGAGTAGCCTGTCAATGCCGGCACGTGCGCCGCAGAGCGTGCCGGCTCGCACGTTTTTCTGAAATGCACGGAGCGTCGGCGCGCATGTTCGTAGAAGTTCGTCCGAAAAGAGATTGGAATTCGTCTGGAGCCGGCGGAGCGTATCCAGCATGGTTTCCGACCGCACCTCGTGGCCGCCGATGACGAGCGATCCCGGCTCGGCCAACTTGACCTTTTTGAACGGCGGCAGGGCGCTCACCAGCCCGGCCGCGTTGCACAGACCCTTCCGTAGGGCAACCACCCCGACCGCCACTGTGCTGGCCACGGCGCCGCTGGCTCCGACGAGCCAAAGTCCGGTTTTTTCTCTGCCACTCGGCACGCAAGACTCCGCCAAAGGCCGGACATCATAGGGAAACGAAGCAGGTGGTGCCAGTATTGGTTTTATCTGCGCCGTCACGATGGGCGGACGACAGCCCCATCATGCTCGGCCTTCTTGCCTGCCAATGCTCACCTGGAACGTGGCGCGACGAAACGTGATGCCGTGTCACGCTTGCAGGTGGTCGATTACCTCCTGCATCTCACTTGCGGCGTGTGTGTTTCCGATTTTGCGGGCGGCATCCACGCCCTGTTGCAGCGTCGATATGGCCTCCTCGATCCTGCCCAGTTCGATGAAGGTGTTGCCCTTCTGGAAAAAAGCGGCCGTATAGGCGGCGTCGAGCTCGATGACGCGATCGAACTGGGCCAGGGCATCGTCAAACGAGCCCTCTTTTTTCATCTCCATGGCCAATCCGAAGTTGAGGAAGACGTCCTCCGGCTCAGTTTCCAGCAGTTTTTGTAATTTCTCGCGCGATGGCATTTTCGGGTTCTCCCAACGTCAGGTCAGTTGCCGAGGGGGAATGTAGCCAGGTTTACAGTCGGACGTCAATGTTCGTTGAAGCCCGGTCGCCGCGAGGTTAGAATAGGGGGGCTCGACGGGGGCGGGTCGGCGTTTTCATGGTCGCTCGCCGGACATCAGTCTTCGGGTGGGCGATACGGGAGATTTGCACGGTGGAAAAAACGAGCCTGTGGAATCGCGTCGGAGATTGGTTTCGCGCCACGGCACAGCCGGGAGCCGATGCGGAAGTCGCGGCCGACGCAGACGTGGATCTGGGTGCTACGAATGAGGTGATGGTGCCATCGTCTCGCCCGGCCGCGCCGCGCAAAGAGATCACCACGCGCGATCGCGTCGAGGATGGTTTCAGCCAATTGGTATCACTGGTGGAGTCGGTCCGTGGTCACCTCGAGGCGCAAGATGACCGGGCGGAGCGTATCGTCAGTTCGTTGCAGCGTATCGCGGAGAGCCTTTCGCCGCTGCCGGAGCGCTCCCAGGCACAGCTCGAGTCGCTGGAGGAGATCAAGCGCCATCTCGAAGCGGAGGCGGCGCGCCTCAAGCGGTTGGAAGAATCGCTGTCGCAGCTTCCAGGGCTGGCCGACGCACAACGCGAAACCATGGTGTCCGTCGGTCACCAACTGGACGGCATGCGTGAGGCGGGGGAACGGCACGCAGAGGCCATGGACACCGTGGGGGACGTGCTGTCGGGGCTCAAGGAAACCAATGGTGTGACCGTCGACGCCCTGCGAGAGATCCGACTCGAATCATCGTCACGGGAGGATCGCCTGACGGATCTTCTCCGCGACCAGAATCAGCGGTTGAGAACATATGCCTGGGCGGCGATCGCGATGGCGGCCGTCGTATCACTGGCGTGTATCATGGCGCTGGTGAAGTAGCAAATCAGAACGTGGTATTGGCGTTGACCCGCCGGGAGTAGAACCGTCATGACGGACAGTACGCTTACGCCGAAGGACTCCATGCAGAAGCTGCTGATCAGCATGGGGCAACTCGGTGCATCCGACCTTCACCTGAAAGTCGGCGTTGCGCCCTTCTACCGGATCGCCAAGCACCTTCGCAAGGTCGATATGCCCCCCTTGGCGACCAGCGCGCTTGTCTTGGAAATGCTGCACGATCTGATTCCCGAGCAGCGCCGGCAGGAGCTGGACGAGGGGCATGATATCGACTTTTCGGCGCGCGGTTCTACCGGAGATCGATTTCGTATCAATGTGTACCGGTCGTCCGGCGAGATTCACGCGGCCATCCGTCGCGTGCAGAACAACGTGCCGTCGTTCGCCGAACTGAATCTCCCCGCGATATATAGCGACGTGATCAAAAAGAATTTTGAGGGGCTGGTCCTCATCAGCGGCGTCACGGGCTGCGGCAAGAGCAGCACCATGGCGGCGATGATTGATTACGTCAATCTGAATCGTGCCATGCACATTATCACGATTGAGGATCCCATCGAGTACATGTTCAAGCAGGCCAAGTCGATCGTGGCGCAGCGGGAAATCGGCATCGATGTAGCCGACTATCATGAAGCGTTGAGGTTCGTCGTGCGCCAGGACCCGGACTGCATCATGATCGGCGAGCTGCGCGACAAGCAGACGATGCTGGCCGCGCTGCAGGCCGCGGAGACGGGGCATCTGGTGCTCGGGTCGCTGCACTGCTCCGACGCACAGCAGACATTTGCGCGGATTCTCGAGTTTTTTCCCAGGAATCAGCACGCTTTCGTTCGATCGTCCATCGCCAGCAGTTTGCGGGCCATCATGTGCCAGCGCCTGCTCCCGGGTATCGAGGAAGGCACTCAGTTTCCGGCCACCGAAGTGTTGATCAACAACAGCTTGGTCAGGGAAAAAATCACGCGTGAAGAAGACGATGACATCCCCGCCATTATCAACCAATCCCTGCGTGACGGCATGCGCTCGTTCACCAAATCCCTTTGCGAGCTGATCGAAGAGGAGAAGGTTCACTACGACACGGCCATGGAGTACGCGCCCAATCGAGAGGCTCTCGCATCCGCGGTCAAGGGAATTTCGTCCACCGGCGAAGGGCTGGTGGGGCGGATACGGAGTTGAGGGGTCGCGTGTTTTCGTGTGCCGCCAGCTTGCGTTTGTCGATGGTTTTTCGAAGCGGCGAAGCGACGAAGCGACGAGGCGAGTGCGCCGGTAAGCCGGCGAGGTGTATTGGATGAAAGAGCCGTGCGGTGAAGGCGTAGCGAGCCACACCGGCCCCGAGTCATGCGTGGACGTCCGCGAGGGCGTTGGCGAAGCGTTGACAGGGGTACGTGCAGGTCGGGTATGGAGCCGCGAAC
>Ga0210123_1001756_pt1 | contig 10684 bp, 12 predicted proteins | sample Muzzi_PWB_D2_FD_185535 | JGI IMG/M metagenome (GOLD analysis project Ga0210123, IMG submission 185535) | Wetland microbial communities from San Francisco Bay, California, USA, that impact long-term carbon sequestration - Muzzi_PWB_D2 (SPAdes) | ecosystem: Environmental > Aquatic > Marine >... | reverse complement strand
CCTGCCGCTCCTTGAGCCACTCCTCCGCCACACCGATGGCGACCTGCAGGTCCTGGGTACCAGTTGAAAACCTTCCCCCTTTGCCTCGATGGCCCGTATCGAGCTGAATCGCGCCACGAGCAGGCTGCCGGAGCACGACCGAGATCTTCCCGAGCGACACCTGGACGGGACACGTCCCGGCTTTTTCGTCTTCAGCCCTCCAGCCGAGTTCGTAGAGTTCCCCGCACGTGTAGGTCGGGTTCTCCTCGGCATCCGGGCCCGTCTCGTTGCCCTGCTGCTCTGGCGCCGTCACGTCACGTCGCTCCCGTTCGCTCATGCAGCGTCCCGTAGCCGGTTCACGGCCTCGGTGGCGTCCCCTGCGGGCGAGAAAGGCGCATTTTCACCGGAGCAGGCTTCGTCCGAGGTCTCGGCGTCGGGCACCGAGTCCAGGTGGGGAGGCGCCGCGGGCAGAATGCCGCCGAGCGGCACGACAAGGTCCTCGATGCTGAGCCGGGGATCGGATCGGGTGCCGACGTTGATCAGCTCGCCGGCCGAGACCTTCGTCTTGATCGTGCCGTGGGTCCAGATGCTGAAAACAGCGGCATCCGCGTAGCTGAACGTCTGGTCGCGCAGTTTGAAGATGGCGTCCTCCGCATGGGCGGCCGCCCATGCGAGGGCGGCGGCTACCCGAAAGTCCTTGATGCGCTCTTGATGGCGGTCCGCCTCGCGGCGGATCTCGCCGATTGCGGCGAAAAGTGGATCGAGAATCATCGTTCTTCCCCTCATCGGGATTCGACTGACGGGGCAATGCGCATCGGCGCGCTGCCCGGCTTCAATCCACCGTACTTGGTCCCCGGCCGGATCCAATGGGCCACAACTGTGACGTGCCGCCATGTACATGACTGACAATGACTTGAAATGACCATGTGGGTGTCATTGGCTGCTGTGGTCGGCTTCGTCGGGTGCATCCCGGTCCACGACCTCGATCGCGATCTCCTGCCAGCGAGCCACGTCCGACATGTCGGGGCCGAAGGGGGCGCCATAGGCGAGACGAACCGCCTCCTCGTGAAGAATGCGGCCGCTGTCCATCTGCTTGACCTGCAGCATCCCTTCATCTGCGCCCGTCCGCGTGACGGTCACGGCGTTGTCGGGACGGAAAAGTCTTCGGAACGGTTTTCAGCGGAAAGTCTTCGGAACGGCTCCTGTCGGGACGAAGAAGTTTTGCAACAGAGCTTGCGGGGAGAGTTTTGCAGACGCGTCGGGCCGGCTCCTTCGCGGCGGACTGGAACCTCCGGCATCTTTCCGGCATTATGAGAGTGCTCCCCGGCGACAATGAACGAGGTACAGATGAGTCCTGCACGAAGCCGGCGCACGTTCTCATTGGGCGGAGCCATGTCGCTCGTCCTCTTCCTGTCCCTGCAGCTCCGGGCACAAGAGGCCCAGAGAGTCGACCCAATCCCAGAAGGTCCGACAGCGATCGTCGAAGCACTCTCGCCTTTTTCTACCCGACCCGACTCGAGCCGCGTCGCCACTCTACTGGCCGAGCAAGCCGAGACGGACTTCCCGGCGACCGGCTACGATCGGGTGCTGGTCGCACGGCTGTGGCGCCGCGCGGGCGAGCCGGAGCTCGCAGCCGCGAGCCTGAACGCTGTGTCCGGCGAGAGCGACACGATCGGGCTCGCCGTCTACGAGTCGGCCCGGGTGTGGCTCGAGGCCGACCGCGTCGCCGCGGGGATCCGCGCCTATGGCTCCGCCTGCGCCTCGACGGACGAACGTGTCAGGGCCGAAATCTTCTGGGACCTGCTACCGGAAACGATCCCGGAGGAACGGGAGGCCTGGAAGAGCCTGCCGGCGGGAGAAGCGACCTGCGAGTGGCTGCGCGGTTTCTGGGAAGAGCGCGCCCGACGGATGGTGATCCCGACCGACCGGCGGATCGCGATTCACTTCCAGCGCCTGGCGAAGGCGCGGCGCGACTACCATCTGGCGAAACCCCGTAACGGCGGTGATATGGCGAGCGATCACGGACGGCCCGCCGGCCTGGCCGTGGATGATCGCGGACTCCTCTACATCCGCCGGGGCGAGCCGATCTACCAGCAGGGGTGTCCGGAGGAGCACCCCGTGCCGCCCGATGGGTTCGTGAACCGTCTCGGCGTTTGCTGGGTGTACGCTCGTCCACCCAACTACGACGTCTACTATCTCACGACGAAAGACCGATTCGGCTGGACGGTACCCGACGGGGATTACCGGATCCAGGAATCGTTCAGTCACCTGGCGGAGCCGGGAAGTCTTCTATTCCAGAAGTACGTCATGCACACGGACCTTCCGGATAACGTGAAGGCGAGCCTCGTGGCACGGGGTCCGGTCGATCGGCTGCGCCGCTTGATCTACCTGGAGGGAACTGCACCAGAGACGGACTTCGGCGGAATGAAAGAGCGACTCAAACCACTGCTGCCCGAGCCCGGGGCGCCGATCAACGAGGAGTACCGGCATCTGTTTCGCGAAGTCGAACTGGCCACTCGCCGCTCGACGTCCGCGGCACTCGAGCAGATCCCCGATGCGCCCGCTCTCGAGCTCACGGCCGACATGCGTTTCGAAACGCTGCGGTTCCTGAATCCGTCGCAGCGCGAGTGGCAGGTCTGGTTGCTGGCCGGCGTCTCGGCGGATCAACTCGCTCGCTCGACGGCTGCCTCGGAAGACGGTCCGGGCACCACCATCGACGTGGCCGGCCGGTTCTCCGTGATGACCCCGGACGGCATGCGCATCCAGGACATCACACCGATCTCGCTGCCGGCCGCGTCCGTCCCGCCCGGCGCCGGGATCCCCGTACGCGGCGCTACATCGGCCGCGCCGGGGCCTCTGCCGTTCACGTTCGTGGTCGAGGACCTGAACCGGGATGCGGGCGGCTCCTGGATTCAGGACACCGTCCAGGTCCCGCGCATCGGCGGGCTGCCCCAGCTCAGCGACATCGCCGTCGCCCAAGCCACGGGCGGGAGCTGGACGCGCGACGGCGAGACGTACCTGCAGGTCACGCCCGCGCACGTCACCAACCCCGACGGCTCGATCCACACCTATTTCGAGGTCTACGGCGTCGACCCCGGAACGCGGTACGACGTCGAGTTCCGGATGGTCCGCGACGACGATGCCGAACGCATCTGGCGGATCGAGACGGGGGACCTGGCTTTCCGGCTGCAGTTCTCGTCCCAGATGACCGGCGACATCGGCCGGCACCACCTGCGGCTCGATCTGTCCGGTACGGAGCCCGGCGAGTACGTGCTCGGGGTCCGCATCCAGGACGAGAGCTCGAAAGCGTACAGCCTGCCGAGCGTCATCGATCTCTTCGTGTCGAAGTAGAAAGAGTCACCGGGGAGGACCGTAGCGCCGAAGGGCCGCATTCGACGTTTTCATTGCTTCCTGGCTTTGCACGACTCCTAATCTCCCTGTCCCGACACGGTTCCTATCGGGACGCAGTAGTAAATATCGGGAAAAGGCGGGAAGTAGATAAAACGGCCGGCTGTCCGCTCTCGCCGGCCCGCCTTTCTCGCCGCGCAGGACATCGCCACGGAGGATTATGATGCCAGGTTGGCCCGGTGCTTTCGAGCAATGGGGGGATACTCGGCGATCCACTGGCGAACGGGAGCACTGAGCTTCACGCCCTGGCCGTCGAGAGAGACAACATTGCCACGCCCCACGAGGCGACTCACAGTAGCGTGCGTCGCCGAGTAGCTGGCATCCACTTCGCGGGCTAGCGCAGCAATCGTGGCGGGGCCTCGATCGAGCGCCAACATGACCTCCGCCTCGAGTCCGGGACCGTAGAGTGCCCGGAGTCGAAGTTCGGGGCTGTTCTCGAGCACCCAACTGATCGGACGCAGCGCGTCGAACTTCAGCGACAACTCGTCCTGCCAGATGCCCCAGGCCGCAAAGGCCGGTAGAGCGCCTTCCTTCGCGAATCGGCGCAGAACTGTGTTCGACTCCGTGCGATCGAAGAGAGCCCGGGGGTTCCGTAGCGGCCGGCAGTACTTCTGTGCGGACGTCAGCCGCTCAGCGGCAGGATTCGCTTCACGGGCAACATCGATCATCGCGCCGAGGATGGCCGCGGGCAACTTGTCTAGCTCGGCCGCGACGTTTCCGAGACGCCGCACGTTCACCAGCTCCGGATACTTCGCGAGCCACGTAGTGGCAACGGCCAGCGCCCGGTAGTCCCCCGGCGCGGCAGTAGCCGTTCGCCCCACGAGCTGTTCAATGTCAACAGGCTCGTCGGCCGGCTCGACCGCGAACCCGCCACCCACGCGAGCCCACTCCGCGGCCAATCGCATACGCTCCTGCTCATTCTTCACGATCCGCCCCGATTTGTCCCGTCCCCGGGACGTCGCTGGTGAGGTATTTCTGCCTCCTCAACCTCGGGAGGTGCGTCGACGGTGCCGGCTCTTCCCTGTTCGAGGTAGAGCTGCATCTTGAGTGCTTTGTCCGGTCGGAAGCGCGCGATCCGGTCCAGTTGGTTGAGCACGAACTCGATCTCCGCGTCCGTAGGACGCATCACGTCCAGATCCTCGAAATCAACCTCGCGGCCACCGTAGAACTTGCTCAGGATAAGATCTATCCGGCCCAGCAGGAGAACTCGCAGGTTCCCGAAGGAGCCTATCCTGTCCGTCCGCTGCTCGAAGTCTTCCGGTAGAACATCCCCAAAGGCCTTCACCCCATCATTCAGCCAGTCATCCGACAGGCCCATTTCCCTGGCGACCTGCACGATCGACGAGCGAAGCTGAGTCAAGGGTGGATCGGAGTACACCACGTCGCCGTCCACCGTACCACGATCAACGTAGCCACCGAGGATGAGCGCGGCTCCTCCCGCGATAACGATCTGCGTCTTGTCTGGAATCAGGCTGCCCAGTCGTTGCAGGGCGTTCAGTAGTTCGGCTCGAGTCATATCTAAGTATAGTGTTTTTCCGATACACGGGTCAACCCCGTGAGCACTGGCCAGCAGAGCCTGCAGGGCCTGGGCATCCTCGTCCGGTAGCGGCCGCACTTCGGGACGCACACGCTCGGCGAACAGCGCCAGCACCCGGGCGTCGATCCGGTCCGTCTTGGCCAGTTGACCGGTGGCCCGTGCGAAGTCTCGTACCTGCCGTGGATTCGCCACGACCACCGGCAGGCCCGCCTCGGCCAGCGCCGCCACGGCCGCCGTCTCGTGCCCGCCCGTCGCCTCCAGCACCACCAGCTCCGGCGAACGCTCCCTCAGCCGATCCACCAGCGCCTCGATGCCGGCCATGTCATTGGGAACCCGCCAGGCCTGCTCGCCTACGGCCACCTCGAGCTCTGCCTTCGAGACATCGATTCCTGCGTACGCCGTACCCTCCGACATCGTTCACTCCCGCATCGCCAGGGATGATCGCGCGCCGTCCCACCTTGCAGATCCGGGCTCTACTGGCCCCAACAACTGTTCGGACTCGTCGCGATCGAAATGGGAGCGGCGCCCTGGCTAACAATCGGTCTCGAGGACCTCAGGCGTGACGGGCTACCGCTCCCGTCTCTCGCAGGAATCTACCTCACTCTCCGTCATACAAGGCGGGAGCGAACCTAGTCCGACCAGACGCCCAGCTTCTCATAGAACCAGCGAGAGATGTTCAGGGAAACGGCACATATACCGACCGTAACTAGCAGCGTCCCGACCCAATCGCCGAGTGATGCGCCAGTCATGAGACCGCCCGCGGCTGCTGGGGATCTTCGAGGGCGACGTCCCGGAGGACTATTCGCCGATCACGATCGACTACGAGCCCGGAACGGACAGTTGCTATTCCCTCGGAGGGTACTCGGTGCTGCAGCTCCTGCTGGAGGACGTGACCGGAGAGCCGTTTTCGGAGCTGATGCGGCGGCTCGTGCTCGGGCCGCTGGCATGGACCACAGTGTCTTCCACGCCGGCGTCCCCGACTCCCTGGCCGCGCGGACGCCGACGGGCCACGAGGACGGCGAGCCGCTGCCCGGTTGGGAGGCCCTCGTGCAGCTCGCGGCGGGCGGCCTGATCTCCACGGCGCTGGACATGGGGCGGTTCGTGGCCGAGGTGAAACGGGCCGGGCGCGGGGAGTCCGATCTGCCCTCACGGCGGGTCGCGCGCGAGATGCTGACCGATCACGGCGACGGCCGGGGACTCGGCTTCGAGGTCGAGGGCGCCGGCGACCGCAAGAATCTGACAGTCGGTGACCCCGGCGCTGCCTATTCTTCCGCATGCGAAGATCTCGACGGACTTGGGCATTCCTCACGCTCATCGCGAGCCCGGCGGCGGCGCTCGCGGGTGGGTGCGCGGAATCGCCGCCTCGAGCGGCCGTGGTCGGCGATACCGTCGAGGTGGCGAGCGGCCGTCTCGCGGGCGCGCACTCGGCCGACGGTTCGATGCACGTGTTTCGGGGCATTCCCTATGCCGCCCCACCAATCGGCGAATTGCGCTGGCGACCGCCACGCCCCCCGGAATCGTGGTCCGGCGTGCGTCCGGCTGTTGCATTCGCCCCGGTGTGCATGCAAACGCGCCCGCCGGAGGGCAGCTTCTATCAGCAGGAATTCTACCCCGACGCCGAGCCCACCAGCGAGGACTGCCTCTACCTGAATGTGTGGACGGCGGCGACGCGGCGGGATGAGGAGCGACCAGTCATGCTGTGGGTCCACGGCGGCGGCTTCACGGAGGGCTCGGGCTCGTTGCCCAGCTTCGACGGTGCGGCACTGGCCCGGCGGGGCGTGGTGGTCGTGACCTTCAACTACCGGCTGGGCGTCTTCGGCCTCCTGGCACATCCGGAACTCACCGCCGAAGTGCCCTATCACACCTCCGGCAACTACGGCTTGCTCGATCACGTGGCGGTGCTGGAGTGGATCCGGCGGAACATCGCTGCCTTCGGGGGCGATCCGGAAAACGTCACGATGTTCGGTCAGTCGTCGGGCGCCGACGACGTGAACGTGCTCATGGCCTCGCCGCTCGCCGCGGGGCTGTTCCACCGGGCGATACTCCAGAGCGGCTCCGCGTTCGCGTTCGGTCGCAAGCCTCGACTGGAGGAGCTCGAGGCACGCGGTGCGGCATTCGCGGACTCGGTGGCGGACGGCACGATTGACAGCCTGCGGGCCCTCTCGGCCGATTCGCTGCTGGAGCTGGCGGCGGGGTTCGGGTTCAGCGTCGGAGTCGATGGACGACTGCTGCCCGACTACGTCGACCGTGTGTTCGCGCGGGGCGAACAGCACGACGTCCCGCTGCTCGCCGGCTCGACGGCCGACGAGGGAACGACCCTGTATGGACCGCGGCTCACGGCCGAGCGGTTCCGCGGACTCGTCGAACGCGCCTACGGCGACGACGCGGCGGCGTTTCTCGAGCTGTACCCGGCGCGGACGGACGAGCAGGCGAAGGCTTCGTTCAACGCGAGCTTTCGCGACGAGATGGCGTGGGGCGCCCAGGCACTGGCCGGGCTGCACGTGCGGACTTCCGGCTCACCCGCCTTTCTCTACTACTTCGACCATGCACCGCCCGGCCGGCGTCCGGAGCGCTACGGCGCCTTTCACTCGTCGGAGCTAGTTTACGTATTCGGAACGCTCGACGCCGTGGATCGCCCGTGGACCAGCGACGACCGTGCGTTGAGCGACGTGATGACGTTCTACTGGACGCGGTTCGCCGCGGCTGGCGACCCCAACGGGTCGGGGAAACCGGCTTGGCCGGTGTTCGAGCCCGAGGCGCCCGTCGTGCTCCGGTTCGACGCCGACACTGCGCCCGGGAACGTCTTCGAGGAGCGCGTTCGACGATTCCTGAGGAAGCGATGGGAGGGGAGGACGAAATGAGACGACGACATGTCACGACGGAGGAATGCATGAGACGCCGGCTGCTGCTCGCCGCATGTCTGCTGGCCGTGGCCGGCGACGCCACGATCGCCCGGGCGCAGAGCACCGATGAGATGCTCCGCGACTTCGCTGAAGACTTCCGCCACGATCCGATGGCGATAAGCTGCTTCTTCGGGATCAAGGTCGGCGACGACGCCTGGTGGAGCGTGCGCGTCGAGCGGCACGAAGCTGCCCCTGCCGAGGACGGTGGCCAGCGGGCCTTCCCGGTCCACGAGGTCACGCTGCGGAGGGGTGAGCCCGGCGAACCCACCTGGTATTTCGAGATCGCCGACTCCACCGTCCTGCGGCGTATCTACGACGGGACGTTGAGCGCCGGGACCGCCTACGCTCGCTCCTTTTCGACCGAGCGGGCCGCCCTGAACGCCACGACGATGGACGGCTACACCAGCGATTTCAGGGATCTCGCCCTGGCGTATCACCTGATCTCGCACTTCTGGACGCGGGGCATTCCCGAGATCACGACGTTCGAGCGCGACGAGAGCATGCCCGTGCACGGAGCGGGGATGGTGTCGCTTTACAGCATGAAGGACAAGCGTGTCACCTGGTTCAGCATCGCACCGGAAGAGACGGTCAATCAGCAGCAAGAGCTCGAGACGGGCCAGACGCCGAACCTCTTTATCTTCACAAGGGGACGGGGCCGCGCGAAGTTCGGGAACCGGGAGATCGAGGTGCATGCCGGCATGAGCGTGTTCATCGCACCGTTCGTGAAGCACGTGATCTGGAACCCGAACGACGAGCCCCTCGAGGGAATCCTCCTCCTGTACGGAGACAACTCCGCCTTCACGCACGGCACGTCCTACATGGACTTCCTGGAGGACCTGTACCGCTACTACGGGGACTACGACTATGCCAGATGAGGGGGCGAAAACGACGCGCCGCGGTGTCGACTACGGACTGATCAGTGCCGCAGCCGCGATGTTGATCGGGATTTGCGCGCTGGGCGTATCGGTCTACGAAGTGAGGCTGATGCGTACTCAGGCCCGCGCCGAGGTCTGGCCGATGGTCGAGGTCTCGAGCTCCTTCGATCGCGACAGCTACGCGGTGTCCGTCGAGAACAAGGGAATCGGGCCCGCCCTGATCCGCGACGTGCAGATCACGGTCGACGACGACACGATCAAGGACTGGGCGGAGTTCTACCGAGAGCTGGGGGGAACCGACGTGCCCGACGTGTCGATGGCCCGCACGACGGGCAACATCCTGCGGCCGAACGAAGAAGTGACGACGGTGCGGTTCGGCAGCAGCGGCGGCGAGCTGGTGTGGCGAAACGCGGAGCGAGCGAAGCTATCGGTCTGCTACTGTTCAGCCGTCCATCAGTGCTGGCGGCACACGCTGCCGAATCTGAACTCCGACCTCGGCCACACGGTCGAGGTCGCAGCGTGCCCCCGCGAGTCGAAGAGCCTCTTCTGATTCAGCGCCGGAGGTCGGTTCTCCCGCGGATACGGCGGGTGTGATCCCGGCATCGTAGACTCCTTCCGTTTCCTTCACTCTGGAAGTGTCCACCAAACCGGGGCAACTCCAGATCCTCTGGTCGCACGTGATGGCTGCTTCAGACATCGGTCATTCGTAGACCAGAGAGGTTTCGGTCGTCGGGTCTGACGGACCCGTGCGAAGGAGCACCGCTACCACCGTGTCTGGAAGCGTGGCACCGCTCGGAGGCTGGATGGTTACCGTGCCCTCCGCCTCGCGCTCTCGGAAGTTGTCGGCATAGAGCGTCACCTCAAAGCTACCGTCAGCGTCCGTAAGCACGACCCCGCTGTTTTGCGGCTGGATTGTCCCATCGGTAGACGAGACGATGATCCTGGCGCCCACGACAGCCTCGCCGCTAGCGCGCGTGACGGACCCAACCACTCTGCCCGTCGAGGCAGTAATCCCTGCCGTGCTGGAGCACGAAAGCGAGAAGACAGCGGCGGTGGCCAGGATCAAGAGCTTGATTCCGATTGAGCCTGTAGGCAGATAACCCACGTGTGTCACCTAACGCTTGGCGTCGGGGGGCGTCGCCGTCGGATTGAACCTGTAAAGCGGGGGCGCTGTCTAACGATTCGGAATTCTGCTGCCGCTCCGACAAGTGCGCCAGCGATCGCTTGCGCGAGTCGCCATATAGCTTATGCGCGGGCAGCAGCAATTCCTTGTTAGGTGGTGCCACTGTCCGACGACGCACCCTGCGTCGCGCCATCCATTTGCCTTAGCGCGGCCCTGACAAACTGGACGCCCGCCATCGTCAGAGAGAGCAGCAATGCAGTCGAGTACAGACCAGGGGCAACGGCATGGCCACCGATGACCGCCACGCCGATATATAAGCCTAAAGTGATGACACCTCCAGACCACATGAAGACCGCATTGGATCTGCTGTAGCCCGGCAGTCGGTGCATTCCCGCCCGGCTGTTCATTCGGCCGATGTAGACCATAAATGACCCAGCAGTCAGAGCGGACCCAAACCCTGAGACACCCCACACCAAGTCAGGCTCCAGGCCGAGGCCTCCCAGCCACAGGGGGAGGAGACTCGCAAGGGCCGTCACCAAGCTCAGAATGAGCATTTGCCGGATCCGATGCCGCTGTAAAGCGGCGTGAGAGGCCCGGCCTCGCTGATCGAGGACAGAGAAAACGGCCGTAAAGCCAGCAATCGCCACGGACAACTCGGCAATGAGCGCGAGGAGGTCGGTCACATCAGCTCCTTCCGCATACCTGGATTCCCTACGCTTTGGACTCCGCACCGCCTTGTATGTCGAAGAATCGAGAGATTGATTAGAGAATATGGGGTGCGGCAGCCCGTTCTGCCTAAGGTCCGGAGCAAGACCGTCCGTTAGCGGGGGCGCCGCACCCAGTCCCTGCGATCGTCAGA
>Ga0210123_1001754_pt1 | contig 10687 bp, 7 predicted proteins | sample Muzzi_PWB_D2_FD_185535 | JGI IMG/M metagenome (GOLD analysis project Ga0210123, IMG submission 185535) | Wetland microbial communities from San Francisco Bay, California, USA, that impact long-term carbon sequestration - Muzzi_PWB_D2 (SPAdes) | ecosystem: Environmental > Aquatic > Marine >... | reverse complement strand
CCCCGCCTCGAGTCGCAGGACGCGTACCAGGCGCGCCACATCGCCAAGCTCGTTGCAGAGTTCCCGCGTCCGTTGACAGGCCTTGAGCGCCTCGTCGCCGCCGGTATAGCGCGCCGAGCGCAGCGTCTCCGCCTTCGCCATTTGCAGCGGCAGCTCCATCGCGTGGCGCTGCCGCCCCTCGGCGACGCGCTGGACGACCTTGAGACCCGCTTCCAGGTCCTGCAGGGCCTCGCGATAGGCACCCAGCGCCAAGGCGCGTCGGCCCGCTTCCAGCCAGCCGGCCGCGGCGCGGTCCAAGAGACCGGCCTCGTCAAAGTGGCGGGCGACGACTTCCGGCTGCTGCAGCGACATGCCCTGGTCGAGGGACGCCAGCGCCACGGCGATGCGCCGATGGAGCTCGCGGCGCCGACGTAGCAGCAGGGTCTGATAGGTCACCTCGTGCAGCAGTCCGTGGCGGAACGAAAAGGCCTCCTGCCCGGAACTCGACTGGCGCACGAGCAGACCGGACAGCACCAGGCTTTCCAGCCCCTCGTGCAGACCGTCCTCGGCAATATCCGCGATGGAGGCCAGGAGCGAAAAGGAAAACTCCCGGCCGATGACGGAGGCGATCTGCGCGACCTGCTTGGCCGTGGTGTCGCGGTCGAGCCGGGACAGGAGCGTGTCGTTCAACGTCTCGGGAATGGTCACGGCGAGCGCCCCGCTACGGCCGCCGGTTGCGCCTGCCGTGTTAAGCCCGCGTGTCTCCACGAGCGACTTCGCCATCTCCTCGAGAAAAAGCGGAATGCCGTCGGCGCGCGCCACGACCTGGTCGATGATTTCGGGAAGCACCTCATGCCCTGCCAGCAGGTCGGCCAACAACTCTTTCGAAAACGCCCGGCTGAGGTGGCTCAGCTTGAGCGAGGCCGCGCGCGGATGCTGCATCCAGGCGCAACCGTATTCGGGCCGGTAGGTAGCGACGAGCAGGACCGGCAGCGCGTGGATATGCTCGATAAGCTGGGTCACCAGCTCCTCCGTCGAGGGATCTATCCAATGCGCGTCCTCGACCAGGAACAGAACCGGGCGCAGTCGGGCGGCCGCCAGAATCCGGCCGGAGAGTGCATCCAGAAGGCGTTGTCGCGTCCGCTCCGGTGCGTCGCTAGCGGCCTGCGGTTGGCCGGATATGGAAAGGAAGGCAGCCAGCTCCGGAGCGAAGATCTCAGTGCCCGCGACCTGGGACAAGAGGTTGCGCAGTTTCTCCTGTTTCTGCGCCGGCCCATCGCCGGTCTCGAATCCCGCGGCCAGCTCGAGTTGCCGCCGGGGCGGCAACAGCGGGCTGTCGCGATAGTGCGGCGAGCACTGAAACACGATGCGGAAATGCGGCCTGTCCGCGACCTGCGCCATCAGGAATTGCAGCAGGCGCGATTTTCCGATGCCCGCGTCGCCCGCCAGGAGAAGGACCTGGCCTTCGCCCTCGGCCGCGGTATTCCAGCGGTCGATCAGCAGCGCAGCCTCCTGCTGACGGCCGACCATTGCTCCGACCCGTTGCGCGTGGGTCGCGGCGAAGCGCGTCTCGACGGTGCGCTCCCGCAAGACCCGGTGCGCAGCCACCGGCTCGGCAAAGCCTTTGATGGCCTGCGGCCCGAGATCCTCGAAATCGAACAGGCCGCCGGCCAGGCGGCGTGTCACGGCGCCGCAGACCATCTGTCCGGGCAGCGCCAGGTTTTGGAACCGGGCGGCCAGGTTGGGCGTCTCGCCGACGACGGTCTGCTCCCGCACGTCGCCGGCCCCCAGCAGGTCGCCGATGACGACCAGGCCGGTTGCGACGCCGACGCGCACGGACAGGTTCTGGCCACCCGGTCGCGGCAGCGCGGGGACGCCCTCGAGAATGGCGAGCCCGGCACGCAACGCCCACTCCGCTTCGCTTTCTCGGGCCCTGGGATAGCCGAAATAAGCGAGCAGGCCGTCGCCCATGAACAGGCCGACGTGACCGCCGAAGCGCTCGATCTGCGCGGAACAGAATTTCTGAAACCCGGCGATGACGTCACGCAACTCCTCCGGGTCGTGATGTGCCGCCAATTCGGTCGAGCCCACCATGTCGCAGAAGAAAATCGTGACCATGCGGCGCTCGGCATCGGCCGCTGGTTGGACAGGGACCGCCGATGTCCTCGGCACGTTTCGAACAGCCGTTTGGGGTAGCCTCGCAGCGTCGTCGTGCAGCATGGCGATGGCATCCAGAATGCGCCGGCGGTGCCCGACCAGGTCGACGCCGAGGTCCTTGAGGTCCTCGTTAGTCAGGTTGCCCAGGACGGTTCCGTCCACCGCATGGTCGCGGAACGCCTCGGCGTATTGAACGAGACCGAGATGCTTGAGCCAGCGTTCGACGTCCACGTTTTCCGATCCTCCGGCGGCCACCGGGCCGCGGCCTAAAGCGTCATCTTCCGATTACAATCCCATGATTCCTTGTTCAGGGATCACCGCAAACCCGTACCGCGGCGCCACCGTGGTGTGCCACGACCAGCGATAGGTATGCACGGCATCTCGCTCTGTCCAGATCCTGGACAGGCCTTGCGGTGGGCGCCCATTCCGGCCGTACCAGGCGGCCTAGGGTAACACCGAGTCGAAGGGAGCCGGTGATCCCGGTTGGCCGTCGTCATCAGTCTTTGGACTTCAGGCGTTGCCACAATTGATGCCCCGCCCAGATGAGAAAACCGATCGCGGCGAGCGCCAGGAAGGCATAGGTCTCGTAGCGCCGCAGATTGCCGAGGACAATCTCCAGGGCGTGCCCGAAGAGATAGCCGGCTCCGGCGACGGCAATGGCCCAGATTATCGCCGCGAGGCCATTCAGGATCAAGAAACGCAGCCACGAGACTCGGGTCATACCGATCGCGAAGGGCGTCACGGTCCGAAATCCGTAGACGAACCGGAAACCGAGAATGATGAGAATATTGTGGCGTTCGGTGATTTCGAGAACCTTGTCGACGCGCGGGCGCCAGTGCGGCCGCCGGGCAAGAACCGCATGGCCGTAAAACCGCCCGACGTAGAAGTAGCACTGATCGGCCAAGAACGTCGCGGCGAAGGAGAGGGCCATGACACTGGCGAGATCCAAATAACCGCGATGGGCCGCGAGACCGCCGAGCGCCACCGCCGTTTCGCCTTCCATCGCGGCGCCGAGGAAGACCGCGAAGTAGCCGTACTGCGAGATGAGCGATGGCAGGTCCAAGGCTTACTCGCGGGCGTCGTGCCACCAGCCGCGGGCGCGCGCGACTGCGTCGGCGAAACGGGTGTGCAGGGCTGCAGGCAGCGGATCGCTCGGTGTATGGCGCAACGCTTCGCCGCCGCGGCCGGGCAGCATCGCCGGGTCCTCGACCAGGCCGGCGCCGAGCATCGCGAGCCATGCGGTCCCCAGGCTGGTTACGTCGGGCGTTGCCGGTTGCGTAACCGCACGTCCGAGGGCCTCGGCCAGGAATTGCCGGAAGTGGCCGTTGCGGGTGACGCCGCCGTCGATCGAGATCGTCTCGCCGACCGGGGCGAGCCGGTCCATGGCGGTCACGACCTGGGCACTGCGCAGGGCGATGCCTTCCAGCACGGCGCGGCAGAGATCGGTACGCTTGGTGTCCAGTCCCAGCCCGATCCACAGGCCCGCCGCCGACCGGTCCCAAAAGGGGCAGCCCAGACCGGACAGCGCCGGCACGAAGACGACGCCGCGAGCCAGCGCGCTGGCGCCGTCGAAGGACTCAAGCTCGGCGAAATCATCGAACAGTCCCAGGCCGCGCAGCCAGTCGATGGCCGCGCCGGCGTTGTAGACGCCGCCGTCGAGCGCATAGACGGCCGCGTGGCCGGCGATCTGCCAGGCGACCGTGGGAAGCAGTCCGGAGCCAGGGTCGCTCAACGGGGCCGGCCCGGTGACAGCCAACGCGAAGGCACCGGTGCCGAAGGTGATCTTGGCCCGCCCCGGCGCGTGGCAGCCGTGCCCGAAGAGCGCCGCCTGCTGGTCGACCACGCTGGCCGTCAGCGGCAGCCGAGCGCCCTTGAGATCTCCATCGAGGGCGATTTCGCCGAACGGGCCAGCGGTCGGTCGGATCTCGGGCAGGAACTCGCCCGGCACGCCGAACAGATCGCACAGCGTTTCGTCCCAGGCCAGCGTCTCCAGGTTCATCAGGCTGGTGCGCGAGGCGGTGGTCACGTCGGTCGCATAGGTTCCGGTCAGGCGATCGAGGAAGAAGGCGTCGCTGGTGCCGAGTCTGAGATGCCCGGCGCGCGCCAACACCTTCGCCTCGGCGACGTTGTCCAGGATCCAGCGCAGCTTGGCCGCCGAGAAATAGGCATCGAGCGGCAACCCGGCCCGGGCCAACGTCTCGACCTCGGCGCCGGTGGCCTTGAGGCGCGCGACCGCCTCGCGTGTGCGAGTGTCCTGCCAGACGATGGCGTTGCAGACCGGCCGCCCGTCGCGGGCATCCCAGGCGACGACCGTCTCGCCCTGATTGTCCAATCCGACGGCCGCCAAGCCTGCGTCCGCGCCCGCCTGGGCCTGCGCGACGGCTTGGCGGATATTGGCAAGAAGCGCCTCCGGGTCGTGCTCGACCCAGCCCCGACGCGGCAGAATTTGCTCGTGCGCAAGCTCGCAGACGGCCTCGAAGGTGCCGGCTTCGTCGAGGGTATAGGCCTTGGTGGCCGTGGTGCCCTGATCGACCGCGACGATGCGCCGCACCGCACCCGCCTCAATCGCGGTGGCCGAGCTTCACCAGCCCGGTCCGCAGCAGGAAGTAGAGCGTGATCAGGACCAGGAAGACCAGCGCGTTGACGATCGAGGCCAAGGCATAGAGCTCCGGCTTGACGCCGTGGCGCAGGGTGCCCCAGGCGATGGTCGGCAAGGTCGGGATGGCTCCCAGGTTGTAGAACGAAATGTCCAAATTGTTGAACGCCAGGATGAAGCTGACCAGAAAGGCGCCGAGCAGTGCCGGCCAGGTGTTGGGCAGGGTCACCTCCCAGAAGGTCCGCGCCGGGCGCGCGCCGAACACCATGGCCGCCTCGTCGAGCCGCCAGTCGTAGCGCAGCAGTTGCGCCAGGATGACCAGGAACGCGAAGGCGACACCATAGGTCGTGTTGGCCAGGATCGTGGAGGGAATGTTGCCGGGAATGCCGAGAACGCCGCGGTTGAACATCAGCGTCGAGATGCCAATCAGGATGTGGGCGACGAACAGCGGCGACATGTAAAGCACGGTCAGCACCGCGCGGAAGCGGCTGCGGTACTTCAACAGCCCGACGACGGCTAGGCAGGCGAAGAGGGCCGAGAGCGCGCCAGTGCCCAGACCGATCAGGGTGCTGTTGATCAGGCCCTCGTGGAAATCGCTCATGCTCTCCAGCAGGGCGTAGTGGTCGAGTGTGAACTCGGGCGGGAAGGGCCAGACGCTGTTCTCCATGAAGGAGAGATAGACCACGTAGAAGATTGGAAAGTACAGGAAGACGTAGAGCAACAGCAGCATCACCGTCTGCCCGCCGACCATGACCCTCTCGCCCGGATTGACCGCCGCCATGACCCGCTCCTCAGGCCTGCTCGCCGGTGAAGCCGCTGCGCCGCAGATCGACCGCGCGCCAGATCCCGACGATGACGACTAGCGACAGCACAAAGAGGACCACGCCCATGGCCGAGCCCAGCGCCCAGGTGCCGGTGGCGCCGAACTGGTGGGCTAGGATCGTGCCGTAGAGCGCGCCGTCGACGCCGCCGAGGAACCGTGGGGTGACCGATGACGCCAGGGTCGGTACGAAGACCAGAACGATGCCGATCGCCGTGCCCATCCAGTTGAGCGGCCATGTTACCTCGATGAACGCTCGCCAGGGACGCGCGCCGCAGACCTTGGACACCTCGAGCAGCTCGAAATTGAAATTGAGCAGCGAAAGATAGATCGCCAGAACCATGAAGGGCACCCAAAGGTAGACGAGCCCGATGGCCGAGGCGACGTTGGAGTACATCAGCGCCTCGATCGGCATCATGCCGAAGGTGGTCAGCGCCATGTTGATCAGTCCGATCGGTCCCAGAATATGCTGGATTGCGGTGACGCGCAGGATGATGCCGGTCAGGAAGGGCGCGGCGGTCAGCAACACCAGGATCAGGCGATAACGTCCGCCGTGCTTGGCGATCAGATAGGCAACCGGATAGGCATAGATCAGGCAGATCACCGAGACCGCCACCGCCATGACCGTCGAGCGCCACAGGAAGGTGAGGTAGGTGGGGTCGCCCAGCAGAACCCGATAGTTGTCGAGATTCCAGTCGGAGATCAGATTGTAACTCTCGGTGCGCCAGAAACTGAACACCACGATGGACATCAGCGGCGCGACCATGAACAGCAGGATAAAGAGGGCGCCCGGCAGCGTGAGACAGGCGAAGCGCAGCTGCCGATTCATCCACAGCCGGCCGAGCGTGCTGACGCGGGCCGTTTCGACCACGCTCATGTCGCCTCCGCGGCAAAGACGTCGGCCGCCTCGGCGGCCCAGTGCAGAACGACCTCGGCGCGCGGTTTCAACCCCTCGAGCGCCGGCGGGCCGCTGACGACGAGCTCGCTGCCACCGTCGAGTGCAACGATGTAGTCGGAGTACTGCCCCTTGAAGATGACATCGCGCAGCTTGGCGGCGAGTCGGGTGTGCCCCTCCGCCATCGGGGCCGCAGCGGCGGGCGCGATGGCGATGCGCTCGCTCTTGATGAAGTAATTGACGCGATCGCCGACGACGGCGCCCGCCGGTGCGCCGCCGAAGATCTCGCTCCCACCCCAGTCGATACGCGCGACCGTACCCTCGATGCCGCGAATCTCGCCCTGCAATCGGTTGGCGGAACCGACGAAGGCGGCAACGAATCCGGTGCGCGGCTTCTCGTAAAGTTCCAGCTTCGGCCCGACCTGCTCCAGCATGCCGCGGTTCATCACGGCCATGCGGTCGCTCATGGTGAGCGCCTCTTCCTGGTTATGCGTGACATAGATGAACGGAATGCCGAGTTCGATCTGGAATCGGCGCACTTCGATCTCCATCTCCTTGCGCAGCTCGCGGTCCAGGTTGGCCAGCGGCTCGTCGAGCAACAGCACCGAGGGACGCGATACCAGGCCGCGAGCCAGCGCGACGCGCTGCTTCTGCCCGCCGGAGAGCTGGTGCGGAAAGCGCGCCTCCAGACCCGACAAGTGGACGAGGTCGAGCACCCAGTCGAGCTGGCGCTGGCGCTCCGCCGGCGCGGCGCCCTGCATTTTCAGAGGGAAAGCGACGTTCTCGGCGACGGTGCGGTGCGGGAACAGCAGGAAATCCTGAAAAACCATACCGAGCCGCCGCGCGTAGGGCGGCAGGCGGGTGACGTCCTCGCCGTTGATCAGCACGCGGCCGCTATCCGGCGTCTCCAATCCGGCGATGATCCGCAGCAGCGTGGTTTTGCCCGACCCGCTCGGCCCCAGCAGCGAAAAGAACTCGTCCCGACCGACGTCGATCGACACGCGGTCGACGGCCTTGATCGCACCGAAAGCCTTGACGATACCGTCGAGCTGGAGAACGGCCGCGGTCATACTGTTTCCCCTTCGCCGGGCTGTTTGCGGATTGCCTTGGAGTGTAGAGGAAAAGAGGGCGCCGCCGGTACCATGTTCGTGATCGATTCGGTGCCGGCGGCGCTTTGGCCTGGGAGGTGAAGGATCAGGCCGCCTCGACCTCGGACCAGATGCGCTCCCATTTCTCGGGCGAGGAGGGCGCATCGAACTGGTAGAGGCCCTGGATTGCGCTGGTCTCGTTGAGGAATAGCGTCTCGACATAGCGATCGGGGATCAGCTTGCGCACGTCGACGCAGGGCGCCCAGCCGATCTCGGTGGCCACGATCGCCATGTTGTCGGGCTCGAGCCGGAAGTTGATCCAGTGATGCGCCAGCTCCAGTTTCTCGCTGTCCGTCACGCCGCTGGTGATGCCCCAGGTATCGACCCAGCCGAGGCCGCCCTCCTTGGGCCGCAGCACGTGGCGCATATTGAGATCGGTCTTGCCGTCGAGCTTGTCGAAGTGAATCCGGCGGTAGATGCCCGACCACTCCGGCGAGGCCCAGACGACCTGGGCCCGCAACAGGCGTTCCAGCGTGTCTTCGTCGTTCCATCGCGTCACGAGCAATGGCTTCTGGTGAATCAACAGCTTCTTGCATTCCTCCAACTCGGCGTCGGTCAGCACGTAGGGATTGAAGGACTTGCCATCGGGGCGCTCGGCATTGACGGTGCCCATCTGATTCGCCACCAGGATGCCGGTCAGCGCAATGTTTTCCTCGAAGCGCGCACTGGTGGAGAAATGCTTACCGTAGGTTTCGTTGTACAGCAGGCTCACGCTCTCGGCGTCCTCCGGCTTGATCTTGTCCATGTTGACCGTGAAGCCGTAGCCGCCCCAGCAATTCGGCGCCGCCACCATGTTGCTGCCGTCCTCCTCGCGCAGCAGATCGTAGCTGCCGGGCAGGAAATCCGGGAAGACGTACTTCAGGTTCGACAACTTGTCGTAATCGGTCGCCTGCACCAGGCCCTGCTTGCCGTAGAGGCGCGGCCAGAAACCGTCGGCCATCACCAGATCGAAGTCCTGGGTGCCGCCCGCCTTGAGCTTGTTGTAGGCCTCCGAGTTGCCGTCGAAGAAACCGGCACTGACCTTGCAGCCGTACTGCTTCTCGAAAGCGGCGGTGATCGACTTGACGTTGTAATGCTCCCAGCCGAGCCAGCGCAGTTCGAGTTGCGCGGCCTGGGCGTCGCGCACGAAGGGACCCATGCTCTTGAGCGTGAGCCCGGCCACCGCGGCGGCCGCGCCTCCCTTGAGCACTGCGCGGCGCGACAAATTGCGATGCTTGCGCCGGCCCGCTTCCGGCGTCCAGTTCCGTTTCTGCTTACTCATGTCCTATTCCTCCCCTGAATTGGCCCTAAGATGGGCTTTGCGGTTTCGGTCCCGCCGTGTTTGGCGGGGGCGCCTTCCGGTCTTACGACTGGGCGAAACGGCCCGCGATCCGATCCGGTGCGATTGCTTTATCCTGCGCCGAACAGTAGCGACGTATCGCCCGTTCGGTCAAGATACCATGTGGTTTTTTGTGAGTTTTGCCCTATTTGCTTGTGAAGTCTCCCGTTGTGCGATCCTACTCCAAGACTAGGCGCAGGCGCTGCGGCATCAGCCCGCGCAGCGCGTCGGCGGGCACCGTCAGGCGGCGCTCGGGCAGGGCGTGGACGTGGCGCGACCAGAGCGCGCTGTTGTCGGCCAGCAGCGCCAAGCGGCCGCTCGCTTCGCGGGCGGCGCGGGCGTTGAAGCGCCAGCGCGGTGCGGACGCCGCCGGCAGGGTGACGACCTGTGGGCAGAGGTAGCGCAGCGCACCGTCGAGCTCGACCGTCACCCGCGCGGCGTCCGGAGCACACGGTCCGGCCAGGTCGGCGGCGATCGCCTGCGCCGCGGCCAGGCCCTCGCGATAGCAGCGCCCGGCGGTTTCCACCGGATGCACCAAGTTGCCGCAGGCGTAATACGCCGGGTCGGAGCAGCGCCAGGTCTGATCGACCGCGGGGCCGCCGGTGCCCGGGTCGAAATCGAGAACGTCGCGGGACATGATTGCGCTCTCTGGCAGAAACCGGCCGGTGAAGATGACGCCGTCGCAGTCGATCCGGTGGTGGCCGTGGCGGTCCTCGACCACGACGCCTTCGACGCGGTTGCCGCCATGGATGGCATGCAGCCGGGTCTCGGTCAGCACCGGGACGCCGAGGATATATCGCGCGACAAGATCGCCGGGCCGCCGCGCGGTGATGCGCGCGCCCGGCTCGATCATCGCCACGGGGCGCATGCCGCCGGCCCTGAGCGTCAGGATCGCGGAGAACGACACCAGCTCGCTGCCGACGATGACAGCGCGGGCGAAGGGGCGCAGGCCCTTGAGGTAAACGAGCTGCTGCAGCGCGCCGGTGGTCATGACGCCCCAGGGCCGGGTGCCGGAGACCAGCCGCGGCGGGCGCGGCGTCTCGCGCACGCCGGTCGCCAGCAGGACGCGCCGAGCGCGCAGGCACGCCGGTCCCTGCGGCGTCGCCACGTCGAGCGTGCCGCCGGCCGCTAGCGCCGTGACCGCAGTGCCGAGACGCAGCTCGACGCCGGCCGCCTCGGCATCGCGCGCCGCGCGTCGGGCGAAGGCCGGGCCGGTCATCAGCCGGCCGAACTCGCGCAGGCCGAACCCGGTATGGCCGCAGTGGCGCGGAATGCCGCCGGCCTCCGTTTCGCGCTCGAGCACCACCAAGTCGTCGATGCCCAACTTTTTGAGACGGACCGCCGCCGCCAGCCCGGTCGGTCCTGCGCCGACGATGACGACATCGCGCGTCTCGACCACTGTTTCTCCAGCCGGTCCGGTCATGACGGATTCCCGCCGGCCTGCGCGAGCGGTGGATCGAAGTGCCCAGCGGTGAGCTCCGCGATGCGTCCGGCGCAGAAGAAACCCTGGCAGCGCCCCAGCATGCAGCGCGTGCGCCGCCGCAGTCCGCCGAGGTCGCCGGCCGGCAACGGCCCGGACAGCGCCGCCGCGATCTCGTCGCGCGTCACCCATTCGCAGTGGCAGACGATTTCCCCGCAGTCGGGCGACCGATAGGGGCGCGGGCGCTCCTCGCAGAGGTTGGGCACCCGGACCCAGACCGGTTCCGGCCGTTGCTCGGCGGGACCGAAGTGCACGCCGTAGAGCCCGGCGACATGCTCGGCGATCCCCAGGGCC
>Ga0210123_1001753_pt1 | contig 10687 bp, 17 predicted proteins | sample Muzzi_PWB_D2_FD_185535 | JGI IMG/M metagenome (GOLD analysis project Ga0210123, IMG submission 185535) | Wetland microbial communities from San Francisco Bay, California, USA, that impact long-term carbon sequestration - Muzzi_PWB_D2 (SPAdes) | ecosystem: Environmental > Aquatic > Marine >... | reverse complement strand
CATGGTACGTGGCTCCGGTTACTGTGAATTGTGGCGGGGGGGAACCGGCCCGGAGGCCGGCGCCCCCCCTCGCGTCATCCTGCTAGGCCCGGTGGTAGACCGGATCCATCCGGTCGGTTCGGAGCCAGTCCCCGCCGCCGGTGTAGGAGCCGAGCCCCCACCCGGAAGATTCGGGGATGTACGCCCGGAGCTGTTTCCGGGCGATCCCACGGCCCGCGCGGAGTGAGTCCGGCGGTCCGACGTACGTGTACCGGCCCGTGGTCCCGCCGGCCACCACCATCCCCGGAGCTCGAGCCAACGCCGGCCCGATGAAGGGGATGTTATAGCCGACCACAAGGTCCTCCACGCATCCCTGCAACCCGCCCTCGAGCAGCCGTTCCGCGAGCGAGCTCGAGAGGAATTGATCGGCCACCAGACCGACCACCACGGCGGCGCCGGCGCGGGTCGCAACGCCAACCGGCCCTTGCTCGGGAAGGTTCACGAGCCCGGGAATCGCCCGGCTCGCCGCCTTCCCGACCGTGAGCTGAACGGCCCCCACGGCGGCGTCGGTCACGCGCCGGAACATCCGGCCCGCCGGGGGATTCCGCCGGTAGCTCGAGCGCCGGCGGGAGCCGCCCCCGGAGCTGGCGAACGTGCCGTCAGCGTTGCGAGGAATGGAACGAGCTCGCCGCGGGGCGGCGGTCCTCGAGCTCGAGCGGGCGGGGTTGCGTCGGCGCCGCTTCGTCGAACGACGGCGGGAGGATCCCCCGCCGCGCACGAACCGGCCCTTGCTGTCCCGTTTGGGGAGTCGTCGCGCCATTTTTCGCTCCGGGTTGGTGAGAAAGAACAAGAGGGGCCTCCGGGTTAGAAATCACCCCACAGCCGCCGGTGGTCCGGGTGACTGAGGGTAACCGACCCGTCCGGGTTGCCCCATACTTCGACGCCGGGCCGGAAATTGTGAACGTAGGGCTCTGAGTTGTCGGCGTGCTGGTAGGTCAACGCGTAGACGTTCTCCCCGATGTAGGCCCCCTCGAGCTCCGGGGGATTCCCGTGGAAAACGAGTAGGTCCGGGTTCGACCGTAGCCGGGGCACCTGTTGGAGCGCTTGGAGCAACAGCCACCCGATGAACGCGACGAGCGCGAGCTTTCCGATTCCGAGCGTCGTCCCGAGCACGTCCCCGCCGGGCGCCTTGTCCTCGAGCGCGGCGAGGTCGGCGTGGGTTAAGGTCCCCGCCTCGAGCCCTTCGACTAGCCGCCGCTGTAGGTCCAGCCGTTGCATGAGCCACAGCATAACGGTGGCGATTGTGGCGAACGTGAGAGCCACGGCCACCGGCACGGCGATAGCGCCGAGCTGGTACCCCCCCAGGTTCAGCCCCAGGTAGCCGGAAAGCTCTGTCACTTTGTCCACTACCTTCCCGTGGAGCTTGGAGAGCTCCCCCAGGTCGGTGATAATCACCCGCCCCATGTCGTACCGGAGCTCGTCCCCCGCCTGTTTCGCCGCCGCCGCCGCCATCGCGGCCCGGTGCTGCAAGTTCAGAATCTCAGGCTCGAGAGCGACGAACACGCCCCACTTTTCGCGGATCCATTGCGCCGCGTCGGAGAGCACGGTTCCCGTGGAGCTCGTAGGCTCCCCGACCGCCACCCCCGCCTGAGTTTCAGCCGCGTACGCCATCATTCACCCCCGGAACATGGCGGCGCCGACGAACAGCGCGAGAAGCCACGGGAGGAACCCGTGGGGGTCCCTCGAGCTCGAGGCGTCGGGTACCTGTCCGAGACGGCCCCGATGAATCTCCCGAGCGCCGCGCACGCCGCCAGATAGACCACAAGAGCCACAGCCGCCGCGAGCATACATCAGCGCCCCTTGCTCCGGTCCTTATCGCGGAGAACGAACAGCAACGCGAGCCCGGCGGCTCCCAACCCGACCCACGACACCCCGAGCGGACCGGCGCCCGGAGCTCCACCACCACCCCCGGCGCCCGGCCCCGGTCCCCCGTTCCCGTCTCCATTTCCGCCCGGGTAGCCGCCACCGCCCGGGCGGGTCCCGTTTCCGCCGCCCGGTGGGGGCTCCGTTCCGATCCCCAGACAGTCACGGTCCAGAATCGGGCCATAGGGCGGAACCTTGGAGTAGCCGACCACGCACGGGTCCTCGAGCGGGGGTTGCCCCGTGCAATCCGGCTCCGGGAAGCATAGAACGGTTTCCTCGCCGGTGGTCGGATCCGGCCCGAGCGCCCGCGTGTCACAGTCCCGACACGGCGGATAGTAGGGGGGCGGGATCGGCTCGCCGGGCTCCGGCTCGTCCTCGGGGAAATCACCCGGCGGGGTTTCCTCGCCCGGCGGGGTGTAGGTTCCCTCGAGGGAATCAAACGCATCGGCTAGCACGGGGTGGCCGTACCACTCACTCGAGGGATCCCACCACGGCGCCCACGGCGCCCCCGGGGTCCCCTTCTCGTACCCTCCCGTTCCGAGCGCCACCGCGCACGGGTCCACGCCGACCATCCCGTGCGTAGGATCACCACCCGACGGCCCTTGAACGTTGCCCCAAAACGCGGCGTTGCCCGTGAACGGGTACGCGCATTTCGGGAGCGGCTTCCCCTGTTGGTCGATGTACGCCGAATCACACCCGGAGGGAGCGGCGTACAGAAACGGGAGCTCGGCGCCGGTCAACGGGTTCACGATCCGAACCCGCTCCCCCGTGAAATTCGGAGACTGCAAACTACACGGCTCGTACGGGTCAAACTCCGGTTCGGAGCTCTCCCCGAACGAAATAGACGGGTGCTCGTTCGGTCGGCAATCCGCCGGAAGCATCACAACGTCTGTCGGCCCCATGATGATCCCGGTGGAGCTGAGCGGACCTTGCACCTTGTTCCCCTGAGCTCGAGCGAGCACGTACCAACCCTCGGGAGCTCCCGCCGATTGCTTCGGCGCCATCCCGGGGGTTATCGGCACTTCCGGGTCGGAGGTCGGCTTGATCGGGCACGTGGCCGATTGCTCCGGGTTGTACTGGATCGTTCGAGTCCCGTCCCCGTTGTCGATCACCCGGGGGTAAAGCGGACCGTCGTACGTGAACGCGTCCCCCGGTGGGGGGTCGAACGAGTAGCGACCGCCCCCCAGGTAGGACCATGAAAAGCTCGAGCTCGAGGTGGGTCCCCACCCGCCGAGCCCGGCGAACCTGGGGCGAGCTCCCCGCATAACCCGGAACCCGTCGCCGGCGACGTACATGGTTCAGCCCCTCCCCCGCTTGGCGAGCTCGTAAACCACGAATCCCGCGCCGGCGGTTAGAAGGAGCGGCCCCCACTTGCCGGCTATGTCCCCGACCGCTCCCGCCGCGCGGCTCGAATAGTAGTCTTTGACGCCGGCTTCCATCGCGTCCCGCCATTCCTGGGGGACGGCGCCGGCGATCTTGTTGGCCGCGTACCGAATCAGCTCCTCGGCGGCTTCCGGCCCGGAGGCGGCGGCGGTTTCGTAGATCCGATCCACCCACGACGGGTCAACGTTCGGAACGCCGCCGGGGCTCCACCCGGGAGTAGAGTCCTCGATCCATGCCACACCCTCGGCGGGGAGCGAGGGGAACCGGCTCGAAACGCAATCGTCCCCGCCCATCATCGCGTTCACCCACAGCAACGCGTAGTCGGGAACGGTCATTTCCTGCAAGCTCGGCGCCCAACCCTCGTTTCCCTGCCGTAGCTTCCCCTGGATGTAGGCGGCGCCGGTGGGGTCGTTCTTCGCGGCGAGAGCCGCGCGGCGCGGGTCGGGAGCTCCGGGGCACGGGGAGCCCTTCCACTGTTTCGCGTAGTGTTCCTGCCAGCTTTTCGAGTCGTTCCCGCCGCCGAACAGCCCCCACACCCACTTCGCGGCGTCCACATACCACGGGTCTTCTTGGTAGCTGTCCGTGTACTGGCTCTGATAGGCTCCGACCGTGCCGTACATGGGCGCCGTCTCCGATTGTCTGTAAACGCCGGCGCCGGGCGCGAATTGTGCCGGGCGCGTTGTGTCGAGCTCCACCCACCGCCTCCCGTCGTGAAGCTCGGTCCACACGTGTTCGTACGGCCACGGGCCGAAACTGGCGACCACGAACCGAGCGGGATAACCGCCGGCGAGCCCCAACGCGGCGGCTAGTGTCGCCACGTCGTCACAGTCTCCCCCGGAAGGTTCTCCGGCCAACGCTCGAGCCGTCAGAATCTCCGGCGCCGTGAGCATTTCGACGCCGGGGGGGTCGTCCCGGTAGCCGACCCGTGAACCGATCCACGCGCGGAGGCGCGCGGGTCCATCCACGGGGGTTCCCGAACCGACTATACGCCGCGCCAAACCTTGCAGCAAGGGGCTCCGGGCGCCCTTCCGTGCTATCGCCTCCATCGTCCCGAGCGTCACGGCCACGCCGGCGTCCCCCGGGGGGATGTACTCGAGCGTTACCGGCCCCCTCGGTTCGGGAGCTCGAGGGTACGTCACGGAGGCCCCCAGGACGCAAACGGGGGGAGCCCCGTACGTTCGGAGCTCCCCCCGGTCCCCTCGAGCTCGAGGCGGCTATTCCGGGCCGTCGTCCTCCGGTCCGAGCTCGAGCAACGCCGCGTCGAAGAATGAGTCAAACCACTGTTTCCGTTGCGCGGCCCCCTGGGTCGCGGCATAGAATTCATCCCTGAACCCTTCCCGCCCGAGCTCGGCGGCGATCATACCATAGGCGCCGCCGGGGATTTCGTCCAGAACAACGCCGGCGTACCGGCCCGGCTCCCGGCCATCGTCCGCGAGAGCGAACAGCCGGGGGATCCACGGCGGGAGGAACCGGGTCCACGCCGGCGGGGGAGCTCCGGGCACCTGGGGGAGCTTGCTCGGATCCACCACCACCGGCGGCGGTGTCACCACCCCGCCCCCTTGCTGTCCCGTCTCCGGGGCTTCCATCCCGCCGCCCGCTTGGTTCTGCAACCAATTGAGCAGGGGCATACCGAACCGATCCACAACGGAGTCATATCCACCCCCGCCCCCTTGCTGTCGGGAAGCCATTTCCCACCCCCGTAGGAAAAAGTCAATCCCGGTCCGTTCGTCCTCCCGTTCCCGCCGGCGCATTTCGCGCACTTCCTCGCGTAGCGGCTCATTCATCGTGGACGCCGCCGACATCATGGACCCCAACAGCTCGGCGGGGTTCACGTTGGAATGTCGGGGGTCCGGGCGCCGGAGCTCGTCTAGCGCCGAGTCGAAACGCCGTCCGAGCTCGAGCACGGCCCGCGCGAGCGCTTGAACGCTCCCGGGCTCCGGTTCCCCTTCCCCGCTCGAGCTCGAGGGAGCCGCCGGCGCCGGCTCCGGTTCGTCGGCGGGTTTCGGAGCTCCGGCGATCCGTTCGACCTTGCTTTTCCGCCATGCGCCGGAGGGATCGGCCAGCCGGAAAAAGTACTTCCCGCCCCCCCAACGCCGGCGAACAGTCCCCAGGTCGAACGAGTCCACGGGTACCGTGTCCATCCACTGTCGTTCGTTCTCAGCGTCGTACCGTTCTACCCGGACCTTCCAGCCGTCCGGGTCGGCTTTCGCTTCGGCCACCAACGTCTCGAAATCATCGGCGCCCGAATCGCTCGGGGAATCCTCGGGGGGCTTCGCGGTTGACGTGCGGGTTTCCATCGGTCGGAGCTCCGGGTGGGGCTGTGAGTTGTAGCCGGCGAGCCGCCGGCGTGTCAGGTATGGCCGTGAGCTGAACGAGCAAGAAAAGCGGCGGCTCCGGGGGGTCCCCCTCCGGGTGGGGCTCCGGGTCGATCATCGGGAACCCCGACACGATCCCGGGGAGCTGGAAAAGAACCCCCTTCAACGTCCCCGCCGTCACGGCGTTGTAGCACTCCTCGAGGGTCGGGAGCCGCGCCGAGCTCGAGCCCGGGGCGGGGATCACTTGGACCCCCACCCCGTACGCGTCCCCGTACGATCCATCCCCCCACACGGCGGCGCGTAGGAGCTCGCCGCCCTCGAGCTCGAGCACGTGGTTTTCCGCCGGCGCCGTTGCCCCCGGGGGGAGCTCTGGGAACCGCTCGAGCTCGGCGGCGGTCGGCTCCCTCCACCCACTCACGGCTCGAGCCCCAGGACAGGGGCGCCCGGGTCGGCTTCCTCGAGCTGGCGCCGCGCGATCCGTTCGACCTTCTGAGCTTCGGAAACCACGCCCCGGACCGCCTCGAGCGTCCGGTCAAGGTGGAATTCGCGGCTCACGTCCCGTACGTGCTCGAGAGCTCGAGCCGCTGTTGCCGCGTACCGGAGAGCTTCCCGCGCGGCGAGCTCGCGTTTCTGGCCGAGCTGAACCCTTCCGGCGCGGCTCACGACAGCGCCCCGACCGAGTAACCCCACAGTCCCCCGAGCACGAACAGAGCCGCGCCGGGGATTGCCGGCGGGAGCTCGGGAAACGTCCCGTAGGCGAGCGACCCGATTAGTAGGCCGGCGACGAACGGGGCGCCGGCGACGATTGAAAACCGAATCATGGTGCGAACCCTCCGTTAGAAGATACGTCGCCGGGCGAGAACCAACCGCCAGACGCGAATAACGACCGTGTAGGCGATCCCCAACCCGCCCCGAGCTCGCCCCTCGATTTGCCGGGCGAGCCGGCGGTTTCGAGCCACCCACACGTCCCACCCCCCGGGCTCCCCCGCGTGCTTCCAAACGCACGCCCCCGGGACCCACGGCCCCGGCGGGTAGGGATCCGGCTCGAGCGCGCGCGCGGGATCCTTCCACCGGAACACCCTCCGGGTCGCTCCACAGCTCTCCCGGTCGCATCCCTCGGTGTAGCTGATAACGCCGGCGTCCCCCTCGAGCTCCCGGGGATTCTCGAGGTAGCTGTTGCCTTCGTGAACGTGCTTCATCGTTGGGCCTCGAGCTCGGCGGATTCCGCCTCGAGCCCCCCCGGGTTCTCCCTCGCCTCGAGCTCGGCGGGGTCCCCGTCGTCGGGGTCGATGGGGTCCAGCCGGGGCGCCGAAAGGGGCTCAGCGCCGCGCATAACGCGCCGGAGGTCCATCCGGTACGCGTTCCACCGGTAGAGCTGCGCCGGCTCAGCAGCGGCTAGCTCAGCGTCAGCCAACGCGGCCGACCCGATTAGGTGGAGCTCGCGGCTCCGTTTCTTCTCGAGCTCGAGCGCTCGAATCAGCGCCCGGCACGTGTCCAGCGTGAGCACGTCCGTGCGCCGGCGCATACGGCCCGTACGTCGCTCCACGTGCTCGAGAGCCGCCGCCTCGAGGTCTAGGGGGCCGGAGCCATCCCAACGCGTGTCTAGGGCCTCCAAACGCTCGAGGATCCGCCCCAGGATCGAACCCACGTGTTCCGTGCCGTCCATGCTCTCACCCTCCGTTCCGGTAGTGAATCCCTCCGTTACGGGCCGGTGCGAGGATCGGACCCCGCCCGCACCATCCCTCACTCCACGATAACTAGGATTTCATCCCCCCCGCAACGCTAGCGCACACTCCCCCCCATCCCCCACCATTGCCCCGGCCCCGGCTAAACCGCCAGCCGGGGCTACCGGGGCAATGGTGCTCCGGGGTTCCCGAGCCGCGCGGGCTGTGGAAATGTGGAAAACTGCGCTACCGGGAGGGTGGCGCGGCTCCGATCCACAGTTTACGCGCGGCTAGCGCCGTCCCGTCGTGGCTCACCCGACCGCCTTTCTTCGGCTGCGTCGGCACCATCCGGGTCCCTACCCCCTGGGGGTTCGGGGTCCACCACCGCCCGATTCCACCGGATCCGTGGCCGTGAACAACGGGGGCTTTCCTTCCTACCCTGCATTTCGGCGCCTCGAGGCTTTGCAGCCCAAACAAACACCGAAGTTTCTGTAAAACTTCTAATAGCCTGAAAATAGAGCTCGAAGCCCGTAAATCGTTGTAGGATAACGAGTTACGACTACCTTCTATTGAATAGCTGGTGTGGCATGATTCGTGCTGTTCCGCCGCCGTGGTACGATTCTTGGGCATCCACCCCGCAAGAAAACGCCCCCCGAGCTCGAGAGCCCAGGGGGCGGATAGGTGGCCGGCTAGGGGCCACCCGGGGGGCGGTCGTTTCATCTCAGCGGCGTGAGCTCAGACAGGGGGATCCACTCGAGCGAGAACGTCAACCGATCCTCGAGCACGGCGCGGCGAGCTCCACCCGTGGAGCTCCACAGCGGGCCGATGATGGAAACGGAGCGCTCCCGGTCTTCGAATTCGACGCGGGCCGTTCTCCCGTTGTCCGGGTGGACGCCTACCACCTTCCCGCGCCGCGTGTAGCCGGGGGCGGGGGTGTGGAGAACCCGGAGCGGGATTCCATCCGGACGGGGAGCGAGCCCCCGCCGGGGTGGTATTTGGCTCACGGCTCGAGCTCCCCGGGCAGGGGGAGCGGTCCCGGGTCCAGTATCGCCCGGAATTCAGAGTCGTACGCGTCCACCGCGTGCCGGGGGCACAGCACACCCCGGGGCTCCCGGCTCGCCTCCCAGGGGGAAACGAGCGTCAGGCAGCCGGGCCGGTCGCAATGCTTCCACCCTCGAGCGAGCAACCGAGCCCGGTTGACATACCGGTCCTGTCGGTGGGGGCTCACAGCTCGGGCTCCCCGCCGCCATCGGCTAGGTTGGCGTAGTCCTTGAGCATCGCCCCGAGCCGCCGAGCGGTCGGGGGGTCAAGATGCGTCACCGCTAACGCTCGGGAGCTCGGCGCCTCTCTCGAGGCGAGGATGTAGAGGTTTACCCGGGGCGGGTCGTGCTCCAGCGAAAGCCTCACGGCGCCGGTCTGAATCACGTCGGCCCCTCGCCGGCCATCCACCGCCCGGCCACCCGTCGAACGCGGGAGCTCGGGGGGTGGCACCGGGCGCACGTCCACCGGAACCCGGGCGCCCACGGCCAGACCGGCCCCACGTGGCCGCAGAATTCGCACGGTCGCCAGCGTCCCCAGGACAGCACGACGGCGCGGCCCCACTCGAGGCCCCCGTTCAAGCTCCGAACGAACCGGGCGAGCTCGCCGGGCCGGAGGAACCGGCCCCACCTTCGGCGGAATCGCCTCGAGGGGGAGAGCTCGGACCACGGGGCCGGCGTGCTCGAGCTCACGGCGCCCCCTGGGTCCTCGAGTCGTCGGCGCACGGGCTCTCCCCGAGCCGCCGGAGACAAACGACGTGCACGGGGCCGTGGCAACGGGTCTGAGCCCACGTCGCGCGGCGGTCGGTCCACCCCGAGCCGGGGCCGGCGTTCGGGTCCAGTAGGCGCCCGCATAGCTGGCACTGGAGCTCGGTCCGGTAGCTCACCCGTTCACCCCGTGTCCAGCCTTTGCAGCTCCTCGAGGCGTCGAGCTCGAGCCGGAATCCTTCGACGCGCGTTGAACACGCTCGAGCTCGGCGCCGAGCTCGAGGCCGGCGGCGCGGAGTAGATCCACGGCGAGCGCTACCGCCTCGGGCGGCTCGATCTCGGCCACCAACGCCGGCGGATCCGGGGGCGGGAGCCACACCCGGACCACGCCTCCGTTTCCTCGAGTCGCGTACGGTCGCTGAGTCACGGGCGCCCCACCTTGCGGCGCCACCGCCTCAGACAACGCCGGTGGCAAACCCCGTGCCGGCGGGTCATCATCCACCCCCGGAGGTCCCCGCTCGAGCACGAAACGGTTCCCCTACAGAGGCCGCACGCGGCGACCCCGTGAATAGAAACCCGTCCGATTCCTGGGGTAAGCTCTTTTTCGCAAGTTCTTGACACGTCGCGTCCTCCGTTGTACCCGTTCACCTGACAGCCCGGTTGGACCGCGAATCCCCGGGCGCGTCGTCCGCCCTTCACCCGGCGGATCCTCCGTTGGAGACGGTCCCGGCTCTCGAGCTCGGGGCCGTTCTCTTTTCTAGCCGGTTCGCCTCCGGCCCTTCCGTTCCTCGAGCAAGATCCCCGCCACCACCCCGAGCGCCAGCCACCGGCTCCAATTGAAACCGACCGTCGCCACGATCCCCTCAACCGGGATCGGGTCCCCGTACGCCCCGGTGTGTCCCCCCCAGGTCGCGCCGTGGTCCCCGGCGCCGGCGGCGGGGATGTAGCTGCCCGGGCTCGTCTCGAGAAATGCGCCGATGTCCCCCGGGAGGTTCGCGGCTAGCATATCGTCCCTGGGCGCCGCGTGTATGTGCCGGCCCTGAACCTTCTCCCCCGTGTCCGGGTCCACCATCCGGGGCTCGAGGATCCACCGCCCCAGGTAGCCGGCGGGGAGCAGGTTGGTGACGCCCCAGGAAAACGCCGAACGGAAATCGGTGTCCGACAGGTCGGGAGCGTCAAAATCGGTGGTTCCCCCGCCGAGCCCCCCGCCCGGGTTGTGGCTCTTGTCTCGAGGAACACACCCGGAGCTCCACCACATCCACGACGTAGGGACCACCGGACGCCCGATGTAGTTTCGGAACGGCTGCAAAACCCTCTGAACAGTCTCTTTCAGCCGCCCAACCTGCGCCTCCGTGGCCTTCTGATAACACGGGAATTCGTGGAGCCAGAAATCAGCGGATAGCTTCCGGTCGGTCGCCATCTTCGGGGTCAGCTCAGCAAGGGAACGCCGAGCTCGTCAAACGCGCCGCCCCTGAAGTGGATGTTCGGAGCGAGCCACCGGGGGGTTCCCGGCCGGTCGGCTAAGAGCTTCTGTCCGCACCACGTGGAGAAGAAGCAAACCGGGGCCGTGGAGTTCGTGGAGGCGCTCGGTAGCCGTATGTCCGAGCCAAAGCTCAATAACGCCACCTCGGTCCCGTTCAACAGAATCCGCAGGGTCGCGTCCGCCGTCGCGGTCGCC
>Ga0210123_1001752_pt1 | contig 10688 bp, 9 predicted proteins | sample Muzzi_PWB_D2_FD_185535 | JGI IMG/M metagenome (GOLD analysis project Ga0210123, IMG submission 185535) | Wetland microbial communities from San Francisco Bay, California, USA, that impact long-term carbon sequestration - Muzzi_PWB_D2 (SPAdes) | ecosystem: Environmental > Aquatic > Marine >... | reverse complement strand
AATTTTAGATGGCGACTCTGGCACGGCAGCAATGACCCGCGTAATGATTGACTTTCACGAGGAAGGTACTCTCCACAACTGGACCACGGTTGGCGCTCATACCAACATCATCGAGGCCAGTTGGCATGCTTTAATTGACGGCGTAGAGTATGCGCTTCTGAACGGAAAGGGTACTCATTAATCATAGAGAAATCAATACACCCAACCGCCCTAAAAGTAGCCGGTGCCGCTCAAAGTCTGGGCCTAGATATTACAATTCAAGAATTTGAGGCCAGTAGCCGCACCGCCGAAGATGCGGCTAAAGCCGTTGGTTGCCCGGTGGCTCAAATTGTTAAGTCCTTACTATTTATCGTAAATGGTCAGCCAATTATGGCTTTGGTCAGCGGCGCTAATCGGCTGGATGAGAAGAAATTAGCCGCCTTGTGTGGCGTAGGAAAAAAGAAAGTCAAGCGAAGCGACGCTGAAACAGCCCGCGATATAACCGGTTTTGCCATTGGTGGGGTGCCACCATTTGGTCATAAAAATAAGCTACCAACCTATATCGACCAGGATTTTTTGCAATTTGACATTATCTGGGCCGCAGGCGGTACGCCTAATGCTGTCTTTGCGATTACACCAGAGGATTTAGTACGAGTAACTGAGGGCGCAGTGGCAGATTTAAAGGCAACATAAAACCAAGACATAGGAGCTATCATGCAAGCAAAAATCACGCTTCTCCCCGGCGACGGTATCGGACCTGAAGTCGTGGCCGAGGGTGTCAAAGTATTGAAAGTTGTGGGAGAAAAATTTGGGCACACTTTTCAATTTTCCGAAGCTATCGTCGGAGGTATCGCCATTGATGAGACCGGCAGTCCATTGCCAGACGAGACACTGGAAGCCTGCCGCCAGGGCGATGCCATATTACTCGGAGCCGTCGGCGGGCCAAAATGGAGCGACCCAAAGGCCAAGGTACGGCCTGAAGGAGGGCTGCTCAAGCTCCGTAAAGAATTGGGGCTATTTGCCAATATCAGGCCGGTCAAAATTTATCCGGCCCTAGCCGACGCCTCGACGCTCAAAAGAGAGGTAGTCGAACAAGTCGATATGGTTATTATCCGCGAGTTGACCGGTGGGTTGTACTTCGGTAAGCCGCAGGGGCGGCAAGATAACGACCGGGGACGAGCAGCCGTCGATACCATGTATTACACCGAAGCTGAAATCGGTCGCCTTATGCGTGTGTCATTTGACCTGGCCCGGCTGCGCCGTAAAAAACTAACCTCCGTGGATAAGGCGAATGTTCTGGCGTCCAGCCGCCTGTGGCGCGAGGTTGCCCACGAGGTCGCTGCCGAGTATCCCGATGTAGAGTACGAAGATATCTTGGTTGATGCCTGCTCCATGTATTTGATTCGCAACCCCGGTGCCTTTGATGTGATTGCCACAGGCAACATGTTTGGCGACATCTTGAGCGACGAAGCCAGCATGCTGGCCGGTTCGATGGGCATGTTACCTTCGGCCTCCCTGGCCGAAGGTAAATTTGGCCTTTATGAGCCTGTTCACGGCTCTGCGCCTGATATCGCCGGGCAAGGGATTGCCAACCCTCTGGCAACTATTTTGAGCGTAGCCATGATGCTTCGGACAACCTTTGGCCTGATTGAAGAAGCTGATGCCGTAGAAAAGGCTGTCGATGCCGTATTAGCCGCCGGTCATCACTCGCCCGATTTGGCGGGAGCCAATGAACCTACTGTTGGCACTCAGGAAATGGGTGATTTGGTGGTTGAAGCGATCTAAGCTTACATTCTAGTAACATCATAATCGTCAAAGCATAGTATTGCTATGAATAGCCTCACAAAGTATAAATCTTCTCTGGCCCGGTTTGGGATTATCGGCTTTGTGAGTCTATTGCTGTTTATATTTCCGCCTCAGGCAATAGCTCACCCCCTGGATGAGTTTTATCAATCCACCTTCATCACCTTGTTTCCCAATCGTATCACCATGCAAGTAGAACTCTACACCGGAGCCTTGATTGCTCCCCAGATTCTACTGATGATTGACAAGAATCAGGACGATGAGATTTCTCAAGCCGAAGAGGAGGCTTATGTTAATCTTTTTCTAAAGGATGTCACGTTTGAAATTGATGGCGCTCGAACCCCGCTCACCGCCGCAAATCTCGAATTCCCCACACCATTAGACTTGAAAGCCGGGGTCGGTGTTATTCGTTTTCGGCTTTATACCGACTTGCCGCCTGACCATCGGGGGGATCACCAATTCTTTTATTATAACCAGCACCAACCCGATATTAGTGTCTACATGGTCAATGCTTTACGAGATGCTGAGAATTGGGTTGATATCAAAAATCAAGACCGTGACATATTTCAGGCCAGCTTGCGCCTGGATTATACCATCAAGCCCGATGCCCCGATTGACTATGGAGAAGGTGACGCTCTGGCAGAGATTGCGGTGCCGGGTGGCGTCTCGAAGGGGCAAAAGCAGTTGACCCGTTACCTATACAACTCCAACTTAACGCCCTTATTCTTCTTCATTGCCCTTGGCCTTTCCACCATTTTGGGAGGGTTACACGCGCTGACGCCCGGTCATGGCAAAACCCTGGTGGCGGCTTACTTGATTGGCAACCGGGGGACGGTTAGACATGCTATGGCTTTAGGTGGTATTGTTACCTTTACCCATACCGCCTCGGTGATAGTTATCGGCCTGCTGGCTTTGTTAGCCAGTCAATATATTGTACCCAACGTCCTGGTTCCTTCGCTAGAAATTTTATCAGGCTTGTTAGTGGTCTATTTAGGCGTTCGGCTATTATGGACTCGATGGCAGGCATATAAGAATCAGGGAGATCATCACCTGCATCAACATAGTCATCCACATCATCATCCCCACGAAACAGACCATCACCACCATATCCCCCAACAGGTACAAATGAGAGATTTATTAACGCTAGGCATATCTGGTGGCCTGGTTCCATGCCCAGAGGCGTTGGGGATCATGCTGATTGCGATTGGTCTAAACCGTATTTTGTTAGGGTTGGGCCTGGTTGTAGCCTTCAGCTTTGGTCTGGCGGCGGTACTGATTATCATTGGTATTCTACTGGTTCGCTCTAAGTCACTCTTAGAGAGGCTAGGTGGAGTAGGTACTCGCTGGCAAACGACAGTACCTGTAATCAGCGCTGCAATTGTTGTGGTACTGGGGCTGGGAATTATGGCAAAAGGCCTGATGCCTTATTTGATAGGTTGATTTGGTTTAATGGCCTCATCTTGACCGGAATGCGGGCCGGAAAAACCCAACCAGGAATCTAAATACAGACTGATGGTTAGCACCCTTCGACTGGCTCAGGGTGCTAACCATTACGTTGTCAAGAGACTTTGCAACAACCCCCATCATATTCTAATCAAGGGTTGTCGAAATATGTTGCATCGAAAATTTCGGGCAGACCCTTCCAACAAAATAGGGAGTAGCGTCAGGAATCAGGTTGAGGAAGACATAACCATTCACGTCTCTTGTTTTGCTTCAGAGCGACCACCAAATACTCGCATGGCCCGTGCTCGTTCAATCAAGCGGATAGAGGATAACAGTTCTTCCCGCTCGCCGTAACAGGTACGAATGTGTCGCAATCCAGAGGTGGGGTCAAACGCCCGGCGGCCGTGCAACGCTCGGCGATTATCGACAAAGGCGACATCACCCTCAACCAGCTTGCGCTCCACTTGATTTTCGCGGGCTGCTTTTAGTGAGGCAAATTGGCGGTAGGCTTTAAAGAGTTTTGGCACAGTCTCGAAATCCGTACATAGCGGCTCGCGCAGCCATGTGGTGTCTCGTACAGCCGTAATGTGCCTTTTGTGGTCAAGATCAAAAACCGGCGCGTTCCAGCGATAATGCGTCCTCTTAGACCGACTGGCCTGTTCCCACGGCACCGTTGAGAGAAGTGCAAAATCTTTGGGGTATTTCTCTCGCATAATTTCGGCGATACGGAAGCCATCAACCCAAAAACTTTCGCCCCCTTTCGACCTATTTTCAACACACTGAAATATCTGGAAGCCGGGCATATATTCGCGAGTGGCAGCATCGGAATGGGCGTCGAGAGCAAAACCCCGGTTGGCAATATACTCCCCTTCTGGTTTGGCAATGATCTCAAAGATTTTACCCCAATTCATATCTCGCAGCAGACCAATTTGGGTAGAGATACGCTCAAAAGCTTCGAAATCTTTGGGCATATCGGTGACAATAGCCAGGCCGAGCCGCCGGATAGTAGTCAGGAGATTATAACGCGTGTTTTCATCGTTAAAGACCTCGTTGGCAGAGAAGATAGGCAGATTGTCCTCCAACTCTTGCCCCCATGTTTCAATCTCCCATTCATCAATGGGGCGCATCCCATTGGAGTAATCAAAGGCTCTCAGCCAGCCGGGATGATAGTGGCTTTGCGTACAATTGCCTACTGGCTCTGACCAGTTGACTTTTAACCCGCCCAGGTTACTCACCGCAACCGAGGTGGGGTGAACGTCGTCTGGAATCAGCAAAATCGAGTTAACCCGCTCGTGCGACCCGGCATCAATGCAATGTTCGCAAGCGCAGTTGTCTCGCAGCCACATATGGTGGTATTTCGCCTCACCTCCATCGGCCCATTTAACCCTGACCGTGCCATTACTGATGGCCGCCTCCACAATCGGATTATCCATACTGTACGTTTCGAAATCAGGGGTTGGAATTTGGTTGTCCATCACAGTTTCCTTTCTATGATGCTAAGTATTGAAATTGCAAGTATACCTAAAGCCTTACCTGCCTAATTGCCAAAGCTCGCTTCTATCTAGCAATTCAATCATGCTGATGAGTAAATCATCACGCTCCTCTTCAAGCTGGCGGATTGTCTTTTCACCCATAAGCTGATTACAACCTTCGATGACCTTATTTGCCAACTCATCGGTTAGCTCTGGCGCATCCAGAAAGGTCCACGGAGCCTTGAGTGAGGGGCCAAACTGATGGATAAGATGGGCCATACCTCCCTCGCCGCCCCCCAGATGCAGCACAGTCAGGGGGCCCATCAAAGCCCAGCGTAGACCGGGACCGTAGCGCACAGCGGCATCAATTTCCTCAACAGTAGCCATATCTTGGTTGACCATATGCAGAATTTCCCGCCAGACCGCTTCCATAATCCGGTCGGCTACAAAGCCGGGAATCTCTTTGTTTAACTTGAGCGGTTGTTTGCCTGTGGCCCGGTAGAAATCAATAGCCCACTGGTGGGCCTCGGCGCTGGTCTTCTCACCAGCTACCACTTCAACCAGCGGCACAATGTACGGAGGATTGAAAGGATGGGCTACAACGCAACGTTCCGGGTGTTGTGTCTGTACCGCCATCTGGGTCATGGGGTAGCCTGAAGTGCTGCTGGCGATGAGCACTTCCGGCAGGCAGTTGGCATCGATGTTTTGTAACGTTTCAATCTTGATAGGGAGTCGTTCTGGGACGCTTTCCTGAATAAATTCAGCCTCGGCTACAGCCGAGGCCAGATCTTGATAGAAATGCAAATTGTCGGGTGAAGCATCAGAATGTAACCCTATCCGCTCCAGCTTAGGCCAGATTACTCTGATTCGTTCTCGTAGTTGAGCTTCCGCATCCGGAGCGGGGTCCCACGCTGCCACCCGCATACCGTTCCGCAGAAAGTGGGCCGCCCAGCCGCCGCCAATTACACCGGTGCCTATAACAGCAATTCTTTCAACTGCATCAGGGTTAGGTCGCGACATAATTTATTTCCGGAAGGGTCCGGTTTAACCCCCTAGAAAGCAACGTTTTCAAGCCCTTTTAACCCCAGCATAGACCGGACCTCATCGGAGGTAGCGGTTTCCAGGGAAAGTTCTGTTAGAATACGCTTGATTTTGGCGACCTGCTGGGCATTGTTTTCGGCCAATTGGCCTTTTCCGAGATAGAGGCTGTCCTCCAACCCAACCCGAACATGGCTGCCCATAATTGCTCCCGCAGTCACAATGTTCATTTGATAGCGGCCACTGCCAAGCACAGACCACTGCACCTCATCCCCCAATAAGCGATCGGCCGTCTGATGCATATAAACCAAGTTATCAATGATGTCGGCTCCAATGCCACCCATAGTGCCCATTACAAATTGGATAAAGATGGGTGGTTTGACCAACCCAATGTTGAGGTAGTACGCCAGTGTATAAAGGTGACCAATATCATAGGCCTCAAACTCAAAGCGGGTGCCGGTTTCGTTGGTCAGGTATTTAAGCATGGTCTCAATATCGGCAAAATTGCTGGTAAATGGCTCTCGGCGGGTCAGTTCGAGAAATTCCTCTTCCCAATCAAACTTCCACTGACCCTGATACTTGGGAATCATTGGAAAGCCGCCGTAATTAATTGTACCCAGGTTGCATGTACACAACTCAGGCTGGAGAACTTTAATCACATTCAGCCGTTCCTCAATGGTTTGGCCGGTAGCCCCGCCTGTAGTCAGGCTAATGACCGCATTGGTCTTTTCTTTAATGCGAGTGACATATTCACGAAAAAGCTCAGGGTCAGCGGTGGGTGCGCCCGTTTCGGGGTGGCGAGCGTGCAGGTGAAGCACAGCCGCGCCAGCCTGGTAAGCTTCGATAGCGTTGTTAACAATGTCGTCGGGGGTATATGGCAGATAGGGGGACATGGTTGGCGTAAATGATGCGCCGGTAACAGCACAGGTGATAATCACTTTTCTAGCCAAAGAAACCTCCTCCTTTGTAGCAGCCATTTCTACAAAGTAATGGTAAAATCGGTTTCAATAGTCAAGCGTTAACCACAACCAGCTTGACAAATATCAAGTGGTCTTTATGTTCGTTCCATCATACGGAACAATACTATGGAATGGAACAACACAAATATTATCATAGGATTTTTAAAATGTCAATCATTGGAAATCAAAAAAGTGTCTCCTCGAGAACCAGCCAGAAAAAGAGGAGACACCTCAATTAAAGTTATTTTAACCTAAGTTGCTACCCTTTTCTTAGACACCCGGTTTTTCCAAAATACAGTCTCAGAAACCAACCAAAGAAAAAGAGGAGACACCTCAATTAAAGTTATTTTAAAAGGCTCAAGCGAACTCTATTAACAGGCTAGTGAATCGTCCAACCACCATCGACCATCAGATTATGCCCAACGACCATCTCCGATAAATCGCTGCAGAGGAAGAGCATCGCCCCAACCATATCTTCAGGCTGTGCCCAGCGACCAATGGGGAGCATTTCTCCTGTCACCCATTCTTTATAGCCCGGTTTTTCAAATAAATTGCGGCGGGTTGGTGTTTCGGTAACACAAGGTGCGACCGAATTAACGGAAATCCCTTTGGAGGCCCATTCAAGAGCCAGGGCGCGGGTCAATTGGTGAACTCCCGCCTTGGCCGCAGCATAGACCGGACGCTGTTTAAAAGCCGTAACCGCCAGGGTGGAGCCAATATTGACAATTTTGCCTTTGCCTTGCTCAATCATAATTGGGGCTACGGCTTGAGCCGTAAAAAAGACCCCTTTCAAAGAGGTATCGATGGTCTGGTCCCATTCCTCCTCTGTTACCTCTAAGGCGGGAGTCGTGTCGGTCCAGGCCGCATCATTAACCAAGATGTTAATCTTACCAAATGTATCATGCACTTTTTTGACCATTGCCCGAATTTGAGCCACATCTCTCACATCGGTTGGTATAACCAGTGTCTTTCGTCCCAACGCTTCAATTTCAGCCGCCACCTTCTCCAGGGCCGACTGGGTACGGCTGACTAGCGCCACATCAACTCCCGCTTGAGCCAGCCCTCGGGCCAAGACCTCACCAATTCCCTGAGAGGCCCCTGTTACGATAGCCACCTGATCTTGTAAGCCAAAACTTTCGTAATTGTTATTCAATATAATATCCTCTTTTTTATAGTCTATTAAAAACTTCACTATGTTTGCACTTTTCCACAAATGCCCAAATTCTAAAAAGTGCAGGGGTAATAAAAAACTTATCGAAAATCCGCGACATCTGCTGGTTTTCCACTCTTCTTACTTTCAACAAGCGCTTCCAATACTTCGATAACAGCCAACCCTTCAGGGCCACCGGTTTCCGGTGTTGCTTCTCCCCGGATACTCCGAGCAAATTCAATGATTTGATCGACCAAGGGGTCGATACCTTCAACCGGCAGTTCCGTTCTGGTAAACTCGCTATTCTTTTGGAAATAGAGCTTGCCTCCCTCTTCTTCGCTCCAGGCAGCGGCTTCGTCACCAAAGGCTACCACCGTACAAACTTTCGGCACAGAGAGCGAAAAGCCGATATAGCCCAGCGGCCCGCTCTCAAACTCAGCGGCTACCACAGTAGCCTCATCAATCGGCTGCTTGCCGGTGATTGGCTTACTAAAGCAAAAGACTCGGTTGATAGGCCCAGCCCAATACTGTAGCGTATCAATGATATGGACCCCTAATCCGGTTAAGGCTCCTACCGGCTGCTCCTCAGGATTGCTTCGCCAGGTTGGCGGTTGCTGCTTAAAGACGCTTAAATTGCCCTCAAGTTGGTGTAGCGTTCCCAACTCGCCATTAGTAATCATTTCTTTCACCCGTCGATTCCCACTTTGACGGCGGCGGTGATGCCCAACTTGAAGTACGACTCCGGCTTTTTCCGTATCTGCGATGGCTTTCTTGGCAGCAGCTACCGTCAGAGTTAGAGGTTTTTCAACAAAGATATGCTTGCCTGCAGAGGCAGCCTGGGCAATCAGGCTGGGGTGGTGAGAATGGGGCGTTGCTGTGAGAAGCCCTTGTACCTCGGAGTCCTTGAGAATTTCCTCAAAACTCCCTGCGGCTCGACAACCATACTTTTCCGCAAATGCTTGCCGGGTGCCTTCGGTACGGGCAAAACAGGTAACAATTTCGGCTTCACCGCTTTTCTCGACGGCATCCGCTAAGACATTTCCCCACCAACCGAGTCCAATTGAGGCTAAACGAACTTTTTCAGTCATTATTTTCTCCTTCTTTATTTATTATTTTTGTAAATATCTAACATCCAAATTCTAGTTGGAAATCTTTAAGGTAACACGTCATGCGGGTCTTTGGGACTCCACCAGATATCATACCCCAAATCTTGAGCAATAACGGTGGCTGCATTATATGCCGGTTGACCGGTAAAACTCCCACCTGGATAGCTGTCCGACCCGCAATGGTACAACCCTTTGATAGGGGTGCGATAATGAGACAGGCTGCGGTGAGGGCGATTGAAATCGAAGTTATCCGGGTGATAAGAACCATGATGCCGATCTCCCAAAATCATACTGGGTACATGGCGAACAGTATCCAACGGAGAATGAATACCTCGAGCAATTTCGGCTTGCGCCAGATTGGGCGCGTACTCGCGCCAGGTGGATACCATCAATTCAGCAAACTCTTGGGTCGCCGGACCATCCCATAGCTCTGGGCCTCCTTCGGCGGGACGGCTGGGGACAAATTGCCAGGCGAAAGCGGTGGCATAGCCTGGTGGTGCCTGGCCTGGGTCAAGAACGGTTGGAGAGCCAACATGGAGGCCCGCCTTTTCAGGCACTGTTCCACTTCGTATCCATTCCATGTCTCGCACAAAATCGTCGCTGGCTTCGTAGCCTACACAGTAGTTCAACGAGTGATTGATGGGCGAGTCCGGCGCTGCCTTATCATACCGTGGGGCTTCTCGCAAGGCGAGATGAACCCCAAAGAGGGCTTCCTCATTCCAGCGATAGTCCTGGACAGCTTGACGCAAGTCACTGTCCAGGTGCTGTGGCTCGACCATCTGGCCCAACGTAAGCGCCGATGGCACATTGGAACAGATAAACTGTCGGGCCATTACCCGCCTGCTATCACTGAGTTCAACGCCCGTGGCTCGGCCCTGTTCAACCAGAATATGCTCGATTTTGGCATTAGTCACCACTTGACCACCCTTGTCAAATACCCCGGCAGCCAGCGCACGGGCAGCCTGATTTGTACCCCCTTTCACCATAGCTCCATGATGAGAGCCAAACAAAGCCAGCACCACAATATACCCTGTACCGGGAACATCCAACGCCGGCAGATACGCTCGCACAGCCACATTGAAGAGCACCAACGTTCGCACTGCTTCATGCTTAAAAAGCTCGCGGACCAAATCCAGGGCGGAGTATCGGGTCAGTTCCATATAACGACGGCCCAATTTGCTTCGGCCAAGTAACGCTTCTAGTTTATCGGGAGGAAGAGGCGCAGCAAACCGCAGGGGATCAACTATCTCCCGGACAAGTTCCGCAAACTCATTGTAAACACGCTCATAGGTTTCAGCATCACGAGGGCTGAATTCGCGTATAGCTGCAATGCTTCGTTCAATTGAATTGTAGTTGATTAACGCCCCGCCATTTCGAAAGGGAACCACATTCTGAACCTCCGGGACAACCGTTTCAATCCCATATCGAGAGAGTTGAAGATCGTCCCAAACGCGGTAATTGGGTGTCCAGCGGACAAAAAAGACATGCAGATTGTGCTTAAAAAGCGGCAGGGTGATTTCTTCGGTGGAGAGACCACCACCGATTTTGGGCTGAGACTCCAGCACCAATACCTGAGCGCCGGTTCGAACCAGATAATTGGCCGCAATAAGCCCATTGTGTCCGCCGCCAATAATAATACCGTCAACCGCTTCGGGTAAGGGGATTTGACTGGTTGTCATCAATTTCCTCCTCTCGTAAACTCAGCACACCTTAATCAAGTATAGCAAAGAATCGAGCT
>Ga0210123_1001749_pt1 | contig 10704 bp, 7 predicted proteins | sample Muzzi_PWB_D2_FD_185535 | JGI IMG/M metagenome (GOLD analysis project Ga0210123, IMG submission 185535) | Wetland microbial communities from San Francisco Bay, California, USA, that impact long-term carbon sequestration - Muzzi_PWB_D2 (SPAdes) | ecosystem: Environmental > Aquatic > Marine >... | reverse complement strand
CGACAAGCAATGCCCGGTCTGCATCAAGGACCTGATCATGCCGCTGGAAGTCATCCTGGTGCCGATCTTTTTCGTGCTGATGGGCGTCCAGGTCAGGCTGGAGACGTTCCTCGACGGCCATGTGATCATTCTTGCGCTCGGTCTGCTGGCTTCCGCGATCCTGGGCAAGGTGTTCGCCGGCTTTGGCGTACTCAGAGGGAAAAATCGCTGGGCGGTCGGCGTCGGCATGCTGCCCCGCGGTGAAGTCGGGCTGGTGTTCGCCGCGATCGGGCTCAGCCTGGGTGTGATCGACGATGCGCTGTTTTCGGCGATTATTCTGATGGTGATCGTGACTACGTTGATCTCGCCGCCGTGGTTCAAGTATTGTCTGAAGCGGTGTGAGTAGGCTGGGCTGAGCGCAGCGAAGCCCGACATTGGCTCGTTTGCACGCTCCTGCGAGCGAGTAAACAACACTCGCTCAGACAGCTGCAGCGGAAAACTCCCCGCCGATCACGTCCTCCTCGGCTGTGCCCATGGGGGACTCTTGCGCGCTATGCGCGCGGACGTAACTTCGTTGCTTCGCAACTCGCTGGGAGTAGATATCCGGGTGTTGATTTCGACGCCGGATTGATAACGCATGAAATAGCTTTTACACTGATCCCGACTGTTCTGACCCTGATAATTGGCATTTATACCCATAGATGAGACCATGAACAATCTGACAAAAAAGGAAAAAAAGCATCTGCGAGCGTTAACGGAAACTGCCTATGAGCGAGATTTGTCAAGATGTCTTGAAGTGCTGGAAAAAAATTTCATACAATGGAGAGAAGGTGAAATTTCAGTATGGGACTTGAATGAAAAGATACATGAGTATCATAATGAAATTGCCAGGGAATTATACAAAGCATACACAATGAACGATCCGGTATTTTCCGTGGTATTCGGTATCGTTCAAGGGGTGATATCACTTGAAGATGTGGATGAATCCTGCAGAGACAGGGTGTCACGTTTATCAGATGCTATATCACGAAAATAGTAATCGTATAACAGTCAAACCAGTACGCCTTTCGGCCCGGACGCATGATAAGCGCGCCGCTTGTTTGCGCGTTTACAGAGACAGGGTCTGCTGTAATGAATCAAAGTGTCAGCCGAACCTCCCTCGTAACACTCCGAATGCTTTGCAGCAGCACTATAGCGATATATGACCGATCACATATCGCCGGGCTTCAGAAAAAGCGCGAATTGACATTTTCAAATGTGGGTGCGCGGCACATATTCCGGCCGGCTGTCATCCGGCTTTATTCTACTGTGTTTGCGAAGCGCGCTTGATGGCGCCGCAATAGATTCGCGACCCGCTTGCAGAAAGCAGATTTGTTTCAGTGAACCGCGCGATACAACGGAGATTGCAAATGAAACCGTTCAAGCTGAATGTCTTGCTCCATGCATGTTTGCCGGTGGCTGCGCCGGCGCTGGCCGTACCGTATGCAGGCTTCGGCCCGGTCGGGCACTCGCAGCACAAGAATGATGGCAGCCTGGAAACCCGGGCCGGAACGCAATATCCGCTGTCACAAGCGAAGCCGGGTTGCGACCCGATTATATTTTCGGCGATCATTCTGATGGTGGCCGCGACTACGCTGAATTCACCGTCGTGGTTCATGTTTTGTCTGAAGCGATATAAGCAGGGTGGGCACCGCCCGCCGATAGCGGCTGGTGGAATCGACCGGACATGAATACAGCATACGCGAATATTGACTGTGGCGGTTGTTGCGCCCGCCCGCCTTATGCTTCGATGAGCGTAATGGTCGTCTCCGCCGTGGTTTTGTCTATACGGATCGATATCTCGCAATACTCGTTGCTTTCGTCTATCGGCGTCGGGTCGTCGGCGCAGCTGCAGCCGGGAATTATGCCGGTGTAGAAAAGCCCCGCGCTGGCGAAAATGCTGTCAGCGTTTTCTGATGTCTTCAATATCGAAACGGACAGCCTGTCGGCCAGTGCGACACTGCTGTATTTCAGTCCCTGCTGCAGCGGGAGTGATGTTATACCCAAAGCTGACACTTCCTGTTTCAGGATATCGGGGAATGCAGCCGTGTTCCATGCGCTCAAAGACGAGGTCAGCGCTATCATGTTATCGGCATCATCCTGTTCATGCAGGCGTGACCGGGCATGTCGCATCATTGCTCGAGGTGCGCGCCGGCCTGGCTCAGATCGCTTCTGTCACCCAGCAGCCGCCTGACCACGATATAGAATATCGGCACGAACAGCACGCCGAGCACGGTCGCGCCGAACATGCCGCCCATCACGCCGGTGCCGATCGCGTGGCGGCTGTTGGCGCCGGCGCCGGTCGAGATCGCGAGCGGCAGCACGCCCAGCATGAACGCGATCGAGGTCATCAGGATCGGGCGCAGGCGCATGCGGCACGCATCCAGCGTGGCTTCAAACAGGCCGCGTCCGGCCTGGTGCATGGTGTTCGCGAAGCCGATGATCAGGATCGCGTTCTTCGCCGACAGGCCGATCACCGCGATCATGCCGACCTTGAAATATACGTCGTTCTCCAGTCCGCGCAGCCAGGTGAAGCTGACCGCGCCGAGCACGCCCAGCGGCACCACGAGCATCACCGCGAACGGGACCGACCAGCTTTCGTACAGCGCCGCGAGCACCAGGAAAACCACCAGCAGCGACAACGCGAACAGGATTGGCGCCTGCTTGCCGGACAGGATTTCCTGGAACGACTGTCCCGACCACTCGAAACCGATGCCAGCGGGTAACGCTGTCCTGACGATGTCTTCCATCGCCGCCATGGATTCCCCCGAGCTGTGACCCGGCGCGGCGGCGCCGTTGATCTGGATCGCCTGGAAGCCGTTGTAGTGATCGACGGCCGGCGGCGCCATGCTCCAGCTCGAGCTGACCACGCTGCTGAGCGGCACCATGTTCTCGAATCCGTCCTCGCTGCCGTTCAGGTAATAGCGGCTCAGGTCGCCGGGCTGGCTGCGATAGGGCGCGTCGGCCTGCAGCAGCACCTTGAGCACGCGGCTCTGGTAGTTGAAGTCGTTCGCGTACACCGGCGCCAGCATCAGATGAATGGTGTCGTAGATGTCCGTCAGCGACAGGCCCATGGATTGCGCCTGCACCCGGTCGACTTTCAGGTTCAGCTCGGGTGCGTCTTCGAGCTGGTTCGGGCGCACGCCGGCGAGCACCGGGTTCTTGCCGGCGGCGCCGAGCAGGATGCCGCGCGCCTGCACGAGCTGATCACGGCCGAGCCCGGCGCGGTCTTCGAGACGGAAATCGAAGCCGCCGAAGCGGCCGAGGCCGCGAATCGTCGGCAGGTTCACGACGAAAATGCGCGCGCCCTTGATGCTCTGCAGCGCGCCGTTGGCCCATTGAATGAAACCGCTGATCTGTTCCTCCGGTTTATCGCGTTCATCCCAGTCTTTCATGCGGATGAAGCCGAGACCGACATTCTCGCCCTGGCCGATAAAGCTGAAGCCGGCGACATCCAGCACCTTGTCCACGGCCGGGTTCTTCTGGATGATGTCCTCCATTTCGCGCAGCACCGCACCGGTGCGAGCGATGTTCGCGCCGGGCGGCAGCTGGATCAGCGCCAGCGCGTAGCCCATGTCTTCTTCCGGCAGGAAGCTGGTGGGCAGGCGGCTGAAGATCAGTCCGGCGAGGCCGACCAGCAGAATGAACGCGACCATCCAGCGCGGCGTGTGGCGTATCGCCTGCGCAACCCGGCGCAGATACGCGTTGCTCAGGCTCGTATAGAAACGATTGAAGCCGCGCAGCACAGGGTGGGGTTCGTGCACGGGCTGGAGCAGGCTCGCGCACAGCGCGGGCGTGAAGCTCAGCGCCATCACGGCCGAGATTCCCATCGAGATCGCGATGGTCAGCGAGAACTGGCGGTAAATCACGCCGACGCTGCCGCCGACCAGCGCCATCGGCACGAACACCGCGGCGAGCACCGAGGTCATCGCGATCACCGCGCCGGTGATCTGGTCCATGGCCTTGCGCGTGGCTTCCTTCGGCGACAGGCCTTCCTCGGTCATGATGCGCTCGACGTTCTCGACCACGACGATCGCGTCGTCGACGACCAGGCCGATCGCGAGCACCAGCGCGAACAGGCTGAGCACGTTGATCGAGAAGCCGGCCAGGTACATGCCGGCGAACGCGCTGGTCAGCGCGACCGGCACGACCAGGGTCGGGATCAGGGTCGCGCGCAGGTTCTGCAGAAACAGCAGGATCACCAGGAATACCAGCACCACCGCCTCGAACAGTGTGAAGACCACCTCGTGGATGGAGATGCTGACGAACGTTGTGCTGTCGTAGGGTGCGAACCAGCTCACGCCGGGCGGAAAATACTGCGCGAGCTCGTCCATCTTCGCGCGCACTTCGGCCGCGACATCCAGCGCGTTGGCCTCCGGCGCGAGCAGGATCGCGGCACCGGCGATGGGTATACCGTTGACGTGCACATCGTGACCGTAGGATTCCGCGCCGAGCGCGATGCGGGCGACGTCCTTCAGACGCACCGTGCTGCCGTCGGGGCTGGCGCGCAGGATGATGTCGGCGAACTGCTCGGGGCTGTCGAAACGGCTCGCGGCGGTCACGCTCGCGGTGAAGCCCTGGCCGTCCAGCGCGGGTTCCGCGCCGATGCTGCCGGCGGCGATCTGCACGTTCTGTTCACGCACCGCCGCCAGCGCCTGCGCCGCGCTGAGGTTGTAGGCATGCAGCTTGTCGGGGTCAAGCCAGATACGCATCGCGTAGGCCGAGCCGAACAGGTTCGCGCTGCCGACACCCGGCAGGCGCTGGATCGAGTCCATCACCTGTGCCGCGATGATGTTGTTCAGTGCGTAGGTGTCGAGCGAGGGATCGGTGGATTTAAGCGCGATGACCATCAGGAAATCGTTGTTGGCCTTCGCGACGGTGATGCCGTTCTCGATCACCTGCTGCGGCAGGTGCGATTGCGCGACATTGACCCGGTTCTGCACCTGCACCGCGGCGATGTCCGGATCGGTACCGGTGTTGAAGGTCAGCGTGATCTGCACCGTGCCGTTGGAACGGGAGGTGGAGTCGAAATACAGCAGATTATCAATCCCGGTGAGCTGCTGCTCGATCACCGAGGTCACGGTCTTTTCCAGCACCTGCGCGCTGGCGCCGGGATAACTCGCGCTGACGCTGATCTGCGGCGGCGCGATGGAAGGATAGGCGGACACCGGCAGCCTGAAGATCGAGGCGGTGCCGGCCAGCGTGATCAGGATCGCAACGACCCAGGCGAAGATCGGGCGATCGATGAAGAAACGTGGCATCGGTGACTCCTCAGGACCCGGCTTCGGGTGTGGCGGCGGGCGCCTGCTTCGTATCCGCGGCAGCCGCGGGCACCGCGACGGCCATCGCGCCGGGATTCGCCTTTTGCAGTCCGTCCACGATCACCTGGTCGCCATCCGCGAGATCGCCGGTGACGATCCAGTCGGTCTGTGTCATGCCCCGGGTCTGCACGCGGCGCTGCTCTACCTTGCCGTCGCTCGCGACCACCAGCACGTACGCACCGGTGCCGTCACGCAGCACCGCTGCCTGCTGCAGCAGGAACGCGTGATCGAGGTGGCCCATGGTCACGCGCAGTTTCACGAACATGCCGGGCAGCAGCTTTCGCCCGGGATTGGGCACGACCGCGCGCAGCGATACCGCGCCGGTTCGCGGATCCACGGTCAGCGCGGAAAAATCCAGGCTGCCGGGCTGCGCATAGGGCGTGCCATCCTGGAGCAGGATCTCGACCTTGTCATCGTTGCGCGGGTTGTCGCCGGCAAGCTCCCGCAGCTGCTGCAGTTCGCTGACCGACTGGCTGAAATTCACATAGATCGGGTCGATCTGCTCGACCGTGGTCAGCGGGGTCGCCTCGCCCTGGCCGACGAGCGCGCCCTCGGTGACCAGGGCCCTGCCGGCGTAGCCGGCGATCGGTGCCGTTACCGTCGCATACGTCAGGTCGAGCCGGGCTGTCACGACGTTCGCCCGCGCTTCCTTCACGGCGGCCGCAGTCGTGCGCTCGTTCGCCAGCGCGGTGTCCAGGTCCTGCGAGGCGAGCAGACCCTTGGCGGATAAATCCCTGGAACGTTTGGCGATCAGTTCCGCGTTGCTTGCTTCGGCCATGGCACTGGCGAGCGCCGCTTCCTCGGCGTGCAGCGCGGCCTGCAGCGGTGCCGGGTCGATCTGGAACAGGACCTGTCCCTGCTCGACATCCGCGCCTTCGGTATACGCCTGCCGCAGCACGATGCCGGCGACGCGCGCGCGCACCTGGGCAACCCGGGTCGAGGCCAGCAGGCCGACCGATTCACGCGTCAGCGGCGCCGATTCGGCATGCGCGATGACGACACCCACGTTTGGCGGTGGCGGAGTTGCCTGTGTCGGGGATGCCGCGTTATCGCACGCGAGCAGGAGTACCGCACAGACACCGGACAGCAGGGCGTACGCGGAAGGTCGTTTCATATCAGCTCCAGCTATGCATAAAGAGATCAGTGTTGATAAAGCCCGATAATCGCAGGCTTCAGACATCGTCGAATCCAGTTCCCGGACACATTACGCTTTCCGGATTCAGGAACGGCGTACGGCCGCACCGGCTTTGTGCGTCCTGCCGGAATCCTGGTTGATAATTCGTGCCGCTCATGTCGGCCGGGTCGATCCATCCGGCGCACAGCGTTTCGATTGTTGCCTGCATTCAGTCTGCGATAACATTACCGGCAGGCAGTTACGGTAATCATCGGCTGTGAGCTCAGGCTCATCGTCCTTGAATGCCGGCGTTCACACAAGCCGGGGAAAGCATGCCACAGATTGAATCCGGGAGCGAGAGTGCGGTTTGTCGATATCGACATTCTTCCGGGTGTTCACCGTTCATGTGTCCGGATTCGCTCGCGCCGTTGCAACTAAGCATGGCTTCGTCTGTCAGTTAATCGGTATGCGAGCCTTGCAACGCATGCCGCTGACAGGTTCGCGATTCAACAAAGCGGGCCGATACGGATTGCCACGGGAAACGTTCGACGCGATTTCGCGTTACAAGTTTTCAGTTCGGTGTGCGGCTGGCGCACTATAATACCCCACCTTATTTCACCTGATAAACCCTGAGTGAAGGGAGCGGACAGAATTGGACATAAACGATGCGGACCAGACAAGCGCTATCAGCCAGGTGCTGAACGCGGAACGCCCGGCGCGGCGCGTCTGGCTGCGCCGGGTTGTCGCGGCGCTGGTGTTGCTGACGTTCGCGGCAGCCGCCTATGTATTGCTCAAACCCGGGCAGGCGTCCGCGGTGCGCTACGAAACCGCTGAAGTCAAAACGGGCAATCTTACGGTAACGGTCACGGCCACCGGCACGCTGCAGCCGGTCAACCAGGTGGATGTCGGTAGCGAGCTGTCCGGCATTATCGACACGGTTGCAGTGGACTTCAACGACAGGGTCACGCGCGGCCAGGTACTGGCCCGTCTGAATACCGATCGTCTGCAGGCGCGGGTAGTCGAGTCGCGGGCGGGGCTGGATTCCGGCAAGGCCAGACTGCAGGAGGCGAAGGCCACCGTGCAGGAAACGCGTCTGCGCTTCGAGCGCTGCGAGCAGCTGGCCGCGCGCAAGCTGTGCGCGCAGGAAGAACTCGACACGGACCGCGCCGCATACGCGCGCGCGAAGGCCGTCGAGGCCAGCGCGCAGGCGCAGGTAGCCGTCGCGCGCGCGACGCTGAGCGGTAACCAGACCGAGCTTGACAAGGCCGAGATACGCTCGCCGATCGACGGACTCGTGCTACAGCGCCAGATCGAGCCGGGCCAGACCGTCGCTGCTTCGCTGCAGGCGCCGGTGCTGTTCACGCTGGCCGAGGACCTCGCGCAAATGGAACTGATCGTCGCCGTCGACGAAGCCGATGTCGGCAAGATCGCGGAAGGCCAGCAGGCGGTGTTCACCGTGGATGCGTATCCCGAGCGCGATTTTCCGGCGCGCATCACGCAGGTGCGTTTCGCGCCGCAGACCGTCGAAGGCGTGGTCACCTACGAGACCGTGCTGTCGGTCGACAACTCGGACCTGTCGCTGCGTCCGGGCATGACCGCGACCGCGGTGATCACCGTAGAGCAGTTGCGCGGCGTGAAGCTGGTGCCGAACGCGGCGCTGCGTTTCTCGCCGCCGGCGGAAAAATCCGGACGGCGCAGCGGCGGCGGTGTTTTCGGCGCGCTGTTCCGACGCCCGCCGCATGACAGGCGCAAGGCGGATGTCGATAAAAATGGCGGCAAGAAGGTCTGGTTGCTGCGCGATGGCGCGCCGGAGGCCGTGCCGGTGAAGACCGGCGCCAGCGACGGCAAGTTCACCGAATTGCGTTCGGACGCGGTTCAGCCCGGCGAGCTGGTCGTGATCGATACCGTCAGCGCGAAGAAATGATCCTGGAAACCGCCGGTCACGCGCCGCTGATCGAGCTGCGAGGCGTCACGAAAGTCTATGGCAAGGGACAGGCCGCGATGCACGCATTGCGTGGCATCGATCTCGGCATCGACAAAGGCGCATTCGTCGCGATGATGGGGCCGAGCGGTTCCGGCAAGTCCACCTGCATGAACATTCTCGGCTGCCTGGATACGCCGACGCAGGGCAGTTACCTGTTCGAGGGCGTCGATGTGGCCGGCCTGAGCCGCGACCAGCGCGCGCTGATGCGCCGGCACTTCATCGGTTTCGTGTTCCAGGGGTTCAACCTGCTGTCGCGCACGTCGGCGCTGGAGAACGTGGAACTGCCGCTGATCTATCGCGGTGTGCCGAGGGCGATACGCCACCAGCGCGCGCACGAGGCGCTCGCGGCGGTCGGCCTGGCCGGCTGGGAGCACCACACGTCCGCCGAACTGTCGGGCGGCCAGCAGCAGCGCGTCGCGATCGCACGCGCGATCGTGACCGAGCCGGCGATCCTGCTCGCCGACGAACCCACCGGCAACCTCGATACCGCGCGCAGTCTCGAGATCATGGACCTGCTGACCCGCTTCAACCGCGAACTCGGCATCACCGTGATCATGGTCACGCACGAGGCGGAGATGGCGGCCTATGCGCGCAAGGTCGTGCATTTCCTCGACGGCCTGGTCGACGGCGAAGTCCGCAACGGGGAGGCGGCCTGATGCTGTGGAACGCATTGCTGCTCGCGCTGCGCGAGATCCGGCGCAACCTGATGCGCTCGTCGCTGACGATACTCGGCATCGTCATCGGCGTGGCATCGGTGATCATCATGGTGAACCTCGGCAGCGGCGCGACCGTGCAGGTCGCGCAGCAGATATCCAGCCTCGGCAGCAACCTGCTGATGGTGCGCACCGGTCAGCACCTGGGTTTCGGCCAGCGCTCCGAGGCCGAGCCGTTCGACATGGTCGATGCCGAAACACTGGGCCGTGAAATCGGCGGTGTCGCCGGTGTCGCGCCGATAGCGTCCGAGGCGATCACGGCGATCTACGGCAATCGCAACTGGTCCACCACGGTGACCGGCAGCGACAACAGCTTTTTACCGGTGGGCAACTGGAGCCTGGAGAAAGGCCGTGAATTCAGCGACAGCGAACTGCGTTCCGGCGCCGCGGTGTGCATGCTCGGCGCGACCGTGCGCAAGGAAGTGTTCGGCAGCCAGAACCCGCTCGGCGAAAAGCTGCGCCTGAACAAGCTGTCCTGCGAGGTGATCGGCCTGCTCGAATCGAAAGGGCAGTCGGTCGGCGGCCGCGACCAGGACGACCTGGTGCTGATACCGCTGCGCACGTTCTGGCGTCGCCTGGCCGGCAACCAGGATGTGCAGACGATCTACGTGTCGGCCCGGGACGGTGTGTCCACCACCAAGGTCAAGCGCGACATCGAGCTGCTGATGCGCGAGCGCCGGCGTATCTCGCCGACCGAGGACGACGACTTCAACGTGCGCGACATGAAGGAGATCGCCGACACGCTGACCGGCACCGCGCAGATACTGACCACGCTGCTCGGCGCGGTCGCCGCGGTCAGCCTGCTGGTCGGCGGCATCGGCATCATGAACATCATGCTGGTGTCGGTCACCGAGCGCACGCGCGAGATCGGCATCCGCCTCGCGATCGGCGCACTCGAACGCGAGGTGCTGCTGCAGTTCCTGGTCGAGGCGGTGGTGCTGTCGTCCATCGGCGGCGTGATCGGCATCGCACTCGCGGTCGGCGCATCCATCGGACTGTCGTCGATGATGAACATGCCGGTGGTGCTGAACCCGGGCATCATGCTGCTGGCGTTCCTGTTCTCGGCCGCGGTCGGGATGATTTTCGGTTTCTTCCCGGCGCGCAAGGCGGCGCGGCAGGATCCGATTGATGCATTGCGGTATGAGTAGTGTGGGGTGATGTGATTGTTGCCCGTTCCCACGCTCCTGCGTGGGTATGCAGATTGGTGGTCGGGCTACAGCATGTTTACTGGATTGGTTGTGGTACACCAAAGCATTGTGTTTATTCCGCGCATCCATGCGCTCCACCCTATGGGCCATGCTACGCATGTTCAAATTTGATCCAGTCAAATTTGTCGCCCTTGCTGGCGAGTTACTTTCTTTTGCTTGTCCAAAAGAAAGTAACCAAAGAAAAGACACCCCAACGACACAGCCGGTCATGAAAAGACATGACCGGTTCCCTTGTCGGACGTGATCGGCGGGGCCGCTGAAACAAATTTGCCCGGAGCAAATTTGAACGCGGAGCGGCCCGAAGGGCGGAGCGCATGGATGCGCGGAGTAACCGAGCGAGCAAAAA
>Ga0210123_1001746_pt1 | contig 10713 bp, 7 predicted proteins | sample Muzzi_PWB_D2_FD_185535 | JGI IMG/M metagenome (GOLD analysis project Ga0210123, IMG submission 185535) | Wetland microbial communities from San Francisco Bay, California, USA, that impact long-term carbon sequestration - Muzzi_PWB_D2 (SPAdes) | ecosystem: Environmental > Aquatic > Marine >... | reverse complement strand
ACCAGGTCCTCGCCGATCAGCTGGCGATACCCGAACTCGAAGGTCCGGGTGGACGGCATGTCCACGTCGCGAGCGAAGGTCGAGTTCGTGTTGCCGTTCTGCAGGTCGAAGTTCACGTCCTGCAGCACGCCCAGGTTCCCCTGCGCCACGCCGGCCTCACCCGCCGCGAACGACTGGGTGGTGAAGAACGCGGGCGTCTGGACGAACCGGCCGTAGCTCAGACGGAACGTCGACGTCGGGGTGACCGGGAAGCTCGCGCCGATGCGCGGGCTGAATTCGGACTTCGTCTCGGCCTCGATGAAGTTGTTCAGGCACGTACCGTTGGGATTCGTCGGCGACACACCACCGCAGGGCTCGTCGAACAGCGGCACGTAGCCCTGATCCGGTCCGGCATAACGCACGAACCCGGCCTTCAGGCTGTCCGGCACGTTGAACACATAGCCGGGCGTTCTCGGATACGCGATGTCGGGGTCCAGGTGGTCCCAGCGGACGCCCGCCTCGAGCACCAGGTCGCCGATGTCCAGGCGATCCTGCAGGTACGCGCCGATCTTCTTCGGCTGCGCGCTCTCCGGCAGCGGTATGCCGTTCTCGATCCGGAACGCATATGCGTTCAGATCGATGTCGAAGTACTCACCGCCGGCCTTGATCCGGTTGAACCGTCCGATCTGCCAGTCGATGGAGCCGCGCAGCTGGAGGCGATCCTCCGAGTTCCGAGCGATCCCGGCATTTCCCACCCCGGAAATCGCAAACGAGTTGTTCAGGCCGTACGGGTTCGAGCGCAGACTGCCGCTCAGCCCGTCGAGCGTCTGGCTGGTGTTGCCCAGACCGCTGTTGGGGAAGAGCACCAGGCTGTCGCGCGGCACCGCATTGCTCCGATACGCATTCAGGAACTCATCCGTCGGATGGAAGGCGTCGAAGCCCGTCACCGTCGAGATGTCCGAATACTCGAAGTCGAGATTCGGCAAGACGAAGCCCAAGAAGGGATCCTGGTTGTCCAGGTACCACCTCTGGTCGAGCATCCCGGCCGTAGCGCGGTCCTGCGAATACGCGGCCGTGAAGTCGAACGCGAGCTGCTGCTCGGCCGTCTGCGTGATCGTCTGGAACCACTGCAGGGCGAACGAGTTGCGGGTCGTCAGGCCCCCGCCGACGCCGTCAACGAGGAAGTTCGTCCGGAAGCCATTGTGTCCGAAATTCTGATTCCGGTTGCGGTTGTACGAGAAGTTGATCCTCGAGCCCCGCGGCAGCTGCCAGTTCAGGTTGCCGTGGAACAGGTCGCTCTGGACCCAGCCGAACGGAATCGTGCGGCCGTTGTCCCACGCCACGAAGCTCGGCGCGGTAACGTCGACGAAGTCCGACACACCCGGCGCCGCCGAGGCCCGCTCGAGGCTGAACGTCGCCGGCTGACCTGCCGTGCACAGATCCGCGTACCGTGGAGCGCTGGGGCAGATGTCTTCCCCGCCGATGACGTAGTGCGGAGGTTCTTCCGTCGTGCCGTTCCGATCCTGTCCATTCGCGGTTCCCGCGACGAAGAAGGTCAGCGGCCCGGCGATCGGCCCGCCCAGGGAGAGCTCGGCACGATTGAAATTCGTGCGCATGTTGTCGGGGCTCAACTGGTCCGTCATGTACTCGAGGGAGCCCGTGAAGGCGCTGCCGCCCGACTTCGTGACGAAGCTGACCACACCCGACTGCCCCTCGCCGAACTCGGCCGAGAAGGCACCGACGTTCACGTCGACCTGCTCGAGCGCGTTGGTGGGCAGCGAGATGTTGTCGGACGTCCCCGTACCGAAGCCGCGGGTCAGCACGCCGTCGATGACGACCGCTTCCTCGTTCGGCCGGCCGCCGCGAATCGTGCGGCCGCGGTTGGTCTCGACCACACCCGGCTGCAACACGACAATGCTCGTCGCATTGTCCAGCGGCAGCTGGTCGATCGTCTCACCCTGCACGATCGACTTGGTGGACGTCTGGTCTCGGGGAACGAGAGGATTTCTCTCGCCTTCGACCACGAGGGCCTGCAGTTCGACGGCCGAGGAACTCAAGCTGAAGTTCAACGTCGTCGTCTGACCGGCCAGGATTCGCTCGTCGGAGATCTCGACGGCCCGGTAGCCGATGAATTCGGCGCGGATCGTCTGAAGACCGGCGGGCACTTCATTCAGGAAGAAGTAACCTTGGTCATTGGTCAGGTTTCCGATGGTCGAGCCTACGACGGTCACGGACGCCCCCGCGATGGGAGCGCTCGTCGCCTCGTCGACGACCCGGCCCTGGACTTTACCCCTGCTCGCCTGTCCGAACAGCGGGCTGGCTACAAACAGCGCCAGTCCGGCCGCGGCGAAGCTAGAAAGGAAAGCCCTTCTGAACCGATTACGTACCATGGATCAACCCTCCTCGGGCAGTAAGGAGAATCGTCGACCTTTCCTCCGCCGCTGCGAGGCGCACGTTGTGGCTTGCGCCCGCGCTCCCTTCTGCGACCCGGTCGACAAGAATGAGTGAGACGACTGTGCGGGAAGTCGACGGCCGACTTCCGGAGGTACGAACTAAGCATGAACCGATAGCAACCTCCCCGTTGGCTGGGGTACTCGCGTTCCGGTCGCGGTGTGCGCGATCCGGTGCTGTCTGATGAGACCGAACGTCAAATAGTCTGTGGTGTAGAAAAGCCGGTGTCCCGATCCCGTTTCCGAAGGGAACCCGCCAAAGCGTCGTTCGTCTGTTGCTATATATATGTGGCGCGAGTCCATCGCGCTCCGTCTCATCGGCAAGCGAGCTCGTCGGGGAGCCCGACCCGGTCGGCCGGCGGGCAGCCGGTCCATCCTTCCGGGAACTGCGTGGCGCGGACCCGGCAGTCTCGGGTCGCACCGAACGAACAGCTTAGACGAGACGCCTCTGGCTGTCAACAGCGAGGGGGCCCATCCATGTCGGCCGAAATCCAGCAATGTTGCCGCCTTAGCCGATTGTAAAAGTCTCGTAAACGTGATGCTCCGACTCCGGCATGTCAACCCGGGCCGGACGCCCTAACCCCCCGAAAACGAGCCGTCGTCGTCCCCGACTTCCGCACCGTCGATCTCGAGGCGGACGAATCTCCGCCTTCCTCTTTGTAGAACGTGCGATCCCGGGAGAAGATGACAGTCGGTGTCCGACACGGTTTCGCCGTCCACGCGTACCCCCCCCTGCTCGATGAGGCGGCGAGCCTGCGACGTGGAGTCGGCCAGGCCGCTCCTCTTCAGCGCATGGGCGATCCAGATCCCGCCTCCCAGATCGGCCCGCAGGCGCACTTCTTCCAGGTCCTCCGGAACGTCGTGCTCGCGATGAACGCGATCGAAGGCCTCGCGGGCCTCGTCGGCCGCAGGGTCGCCGTGGTACCTCGCCACGATGCGCGCGGCGAGGCGACGCTTGGCCACGAGTGGATCGCTCTCCGCCTGCTCGCGCCACTGCTCTCGCTCGTCCGAACTGGCTCCCGTCGTCAGATCGATCCACTCCGGAAGCAGGGCGTCCGGGATGGACATGGTGCGGCCGAACACCTCCGCCGGATCCATGGCCAGCCCCACGTAGTTGTCGTACGACTTCGACATCTTCCGCCCGCCATCCGTCCCGCGCAGGAGCGGGAGGGTCAGGCAGACCTGGGGCTCCTGCCCCGCCCGCTCCTGGAGCGTTCGGCCCAGGAGCAGGTTGAAGGTCTGATCCGTGCCGCCGAGCTCGACGTCGGCCTCGAGCACGACGGAATCGTACGCCTGCATCATGGGGTAGAGGAACTCGACCAGGGAGATGGGTCGGCCCTCGGCGTGCCGGCGGGCGAAGTCCTCGCGCTCGAGCATGCGGGCAACCGTGTACTGGGAGGTCAAACGCAGCACGCCTTCGAGGCCGAGGTCCGCGAGCCATTCGCTGTTGCGGCGCAACTGCGTCCGATCGGGCTCGAGGATCGTGAACACCTGTTCGGCATACGTGGCGAGGTTGGCTTCGATCTCGTCACGCGTCAGCATGGGCCGCGTGTCGCTGCGGCCGGACGGATCGCCGACGAGCGCGGTGAAGTCCCCGATCACGAACACGACCTGGTGGCCGAGCTCCTGGAAGGTGTGCAACTTGTGGATCGATATCGCGTGTCCAATATGCAGATCGGGCCGGGTGGGATCGAAGCCCTGCTTCACCACGAGGGGCTGTCCGGCGGAGCGGGAGCGCTCGAGTTTCCGCTTCAGCTCATCCTCCGGGATGATGTCGGCGGCCCCGTCGCGGATCCGGGTGAGCTGTTCGTCGACGGGAGGAAACATTCGGCCGGCTCGCCCTGTAGCTGAGTTGAAGAAGGTCACGACCAGAAACCTGCGGTCGAGCCGCCAAGGATAGAGATGGCACAGAAGCGAAGCAAGGAAACACGCGGGGCTAAGGACGCGCTACGCTCGGCCGGACGGCGTTTGCGGGCGTCTCCCGCGTGGCTGCGCGAGCACACGACGGCCCGTACCGGGTGGATCGTCGTCACCGTCGTCGCCGGGGGCATCGCGCTCGGCGCCGGCCTCGCCTGGGGCGCCTGGACCCACATCTGCGCCGACTGCCCGTCGATCGCACAGATCTACGCGTTCGAGCCGAAGGAGGCGACGCGTGTCTACGCGGCGGACGGCTCTTTGCTGCACGAGTTCGCGGTCGAGCGCCGCACCGCCGTGGCCTACGCGGACATCCCCCAGCACGTAATCGACGTGTTCGTGGGGGTGGAAGACCGCCGGTTCTGGGAGCACGGAGGGATCGACCTGCTCCGGACGGCGCGGGCGTTCCTTGACTTCCTGATCGGGGGCTACGGCAGTCCCGGCGGCAGTACGATCACCCAGCAGCTGGCCGGGAACATGTTCTCGGGCGCGGTGAACCGGCAGGACATTTCCGTGACGCGCAAGCTGCGCGAGATGCGCGTGGCCCGTTCCCTGGAGGCGGCCTTTACGAAGCAGGAGATCCTCGAAGCGTATCTCAACCAGATCAACTTCGACGGAGTCTACGGCATCGAGAGCGCGGCGCAGTACTACTTCGGAAAGGACGCCTCGGGCCTGAACCTCCCCGAGGCCGCGATGCTGGCGGCGATGCCGCGCGCGCCGCGAGCCTACAATCCGATCCGGAATCCGGAACGCGCGCTGGGGCGCCGCAATCTCGTGATCGACGTGATGGAGCGGCAGGGGAAGCTCAGCCACGACGAGGCGGCGGCGGCCCGGGCCTATCCGCTGCTCGTGAAGAGCGGGCAGCGCGGCGAGGAGCCGGCCCCGTACTTCGTCGAGTGGGTGCGCCAGATCATGCTCGACCGCTACGGCATGCGTCTCTACGAGGACGGGCTGAAGATCTACACGACGCTCGACGCCAACCTCCAGGCGATCGCCGACTCGGCGGTGCACGCCCAGCTCGAATGGGTGGAGAAGCAGCCCGGCTTCCGGGCTCCCACGTACGAAGAGACGCGAGACTGGGCCCCCGAAGAGCTCGAGGCTACGAACATGCCCTACATCCAGGGGATGTTCATCGCGCTCGATCCGCGTTCCGGTGACGTGCTGACCATGGTCGGCGGACGCGACTTCGAAGACTCCGAATACAACCGGGCCGTGCAAGCGGCGCGGCAGGCAGGCTCGGGCTTCAAACCGTTCGTCTACACGGCGGCGATCGCCTCGGGCATTCCGGCCTCCGAGATCGTGTACGACACCCCGATCGAGTATCCGCAACCGAACGGCACGATCTGGTCGCCCCGCAACTTCACCGGGAAATTCCTCGGACCGATCACGCTGCGCGAGGCGCTCACCCGTTCGATCAACATCGTGGCCGTGAAAGTCGGCCAGATGGTCGGTATCGAGACGGTCGCGCAATACGCCCACCGCATGGGAATCTCCACCCAGATCCCCCGCGTTCCCTCGACCGCAATCGGCGCGGCGTCCGTCCGACCCATCGAGATGGCCGAGGCATACACGACGTTCGCGAACCTGGGCGTCCGCGTGCAGCCTCGTCCGATCCTCCGGGTTGAGAGCGCGGAGGGCGAAGTGCTCTGGAATGCCCCCGTCGAGCGCGAGGAAGTGCTCGACGAGGAGACGGCCTGGATCATGGTCTCGATCATGGAGGACGTGGTGAACCGGGGCTCCGGCATCCGGGTCCGAACGCAGGGCGCCGTACCACGCGACATCCCGGTAGCCGGCAAGACCGGGACGACCAACGACCTCTACGATGCCTGGTTCCACGGCTACACGCCGGACATCGTCACGACGTCATGGGTCGGGTTCGACCAGCCGGCCCGGATCCGCCGCGACGCCCAGGGCGGTCAGGACGCTGCACCGATCAACGCGGCGGTGATCAAGTGGTACTACGAGCACCACCCGGCCCCGGAGGAATGGTCACGGCCCCCCGACCTGATCGAGCGCGCCGTGGATCGGACCTCCGGCCTGTTGGCGACGGCGTGGTGCCCCGCCGACCTGGTCTACACGGAGTATTACAAACCGGGCACGGAGCCGCGCGAGGAGTGCGACGTGCACGGTCCGTGGGGGAGCCTGCGGGAGCCGGGCGAAGAGCAGGCCGATTCGGCCGCCGCCCCGATCACCGACGACTTCGAGTTCTAGCGGACCGCAGCGTCCACCCGTCCGAGGATGAGCGGCGGCCGCGCGGGCTCGCTCTCGGTCAGTTCGAGCGCCCTTCCGAGCCGCAGGGCGGCGTCTTCCGCGTCGGCCCCGCTGCGGGCGTGGATGCGGACCACGGGCTGACCGGACTCGACCCGGTCCCCCACGGCCGCGAGGACCTCGAATCCGACGGTGGGATCGATCTCGTCCCCCAGCGCCCGCCGCCCCGCCCCGAGGCCGACGGCGGCCAGGCCGATCTCCCGGGCGTCGAGCGCACCGATCCAGCCGGTCCGCGGCGTGGTGAAGTCGGTGACGACGGGCGCGGCGCCGAGGCGGTCGGGTTGGTCGACCACCCGCGGATCGCCCCCCTGTCGTTCGATCAGCCGGCCAAGCCGGTCCAGCGCCGAACCGTCGTCCAGCAGGGCCTCCAGATGCCGCCGGGCTTCCGCGTCGTCGGTGGCGGCCCCGGCTCCCATCACGGCCGCCACGCAGAGGGCGAGCGTGACCTCCCGAAGATCGGCCGGTCCGCCGCCGCTCAGGCACTCGATCGTCTCACGAACCTCGAGCGCGTTGCCCACCGCAACCCCAAGGGGTTCGTCCATCCCGGTCAGGAGCGCGCTGGCACGGAGACCGAAGGAGACGGCCAGGTCCACCATCGTTCGGGCAAGCTCGCGGGCCGACGCCTCGTCCTCCATGAATGCGCCCCGGCCGACCTTCACGTCCAGCACCAGGCCGCCAATGCCCTCGGCCACCTTCTTCGACACGATGCTGGCGGAGATCAGGGGGACCGACTGGACGGTGCCCGTGACGTCGCGCAGCGCGTAGAGGCGACCGTCGAGCGGTGCGATCTGCGGCGTCTGCCCGATCATCGCGCAGCCGACCTCAGCGACGACCCGGCGGAATTCATCGAGGTCCAGATCGGTTCGGAACCCCGGGATAGACTCGAGCTTGTCCAGCGTCCCGCCAGTATGACCGAGCCCGCGCCCCGACATCATCGGCACGCGCAGACCGTATTCGGCCAGCAGCGGCGCCAGCACCAGCGACACCTTGTCGCCGACGCCGCCGGTGGAGTGCTTGTCGACCGCAGGCGGGCCATCGTCCCCGAAGTCGAGCCGGCGGCCCGACTCGATGATCGCGCGGGTCATCTCGGTCAACTCGTCGGCCGACAGACCGCGGAAGAATACCGCCATGAGGAGGGCCGACATCTGGTAGTCGGCGACCTCGTTCTTCAGGTACCCGTCCAGAAACGCGCTCAACTCACCCGGAGCGAGATGGTCTCCGTCGCGCTTACGCTCGATCAGCTCTGCCGGATGCACCTCGGATCAGCTGCGCAGCCGGTCCCGACTGCGCTCGACGGCATCCGACAGTCGGTCACTCGTCTCATCGACCTTGCGGCGGGCATCGCGGGCCAGGCGCCGCGTCTCCGAGCGCGTGCGGTCGGCCATTCGGCTCGCCTCGTCTCGCGCGTCGCGGAGACGCTCACCGGCATCGTCGCCGAGACGCTCCGCCTTTCGGGCGAGCTCGCGGCGTGTGCGCTTGCCGCTCTGGGGGGCCAGAAGCAGCGCCGTAGTGGCTCCGATCAATGTGCCCACAGTGAGGCCTGCGATGAACGTGATCGAATCCTGGATATCTCTGTCTGCCATGATCATCCTCCGTGGCGAATGAGTTGCACGGGACAGGCGGGACGCCCGCGGTGCGGCTATGATGGGCCCGATCGGGGCGGCATCGGGCCGCCCGGCATGCGCCGGCCACCCGGTAATCTACGTGAGAACCTATACGTACGCATAAGGTGATGGATCCATCGACTCGTGACATGCCCGGCCGCGTGATGGCCCTCGACTACGGACGCAGGCGCATCGGCGTCGCGGCATCCGACCCCCTGCGCATCCTCGCGCAACCGCGGGGCGTGGTTCGCGCGGGCTCTCCGCCGGTGGAACCGACGGCCGAGCTGCTCGGCCTCGTGCGCGAGCTCGAGCCCGCCGTCATCGTGGTCGGTTTGCCGATGCACATGGACGGCTCGGAGGGCGAGATGGCGCGGGAAGCAAGAGAGTTCGGCCGTCGCCTGGGCGCCGCCACGGGCGTCGAGACGATCGCGCGCGACGAGCGCCTCACGACCGTCGAAGCGGAACGCACCATACGGGCGCTCGGGCTGCCGAAGCGGAAGCGGGAGGACCGTGGGCTGCGCGACGCACTCGCCGCCGCCGTCCTCCTGGACGACTACCTGAGAGAGGACCAGAACGAGGCATGAAGCGAACGCTGCGGAAGCGTGTCCTGCTGGTGGCCTGCGTGGCCGGTCTGAGCGCCGGCCTCGGTTCCTGCGGTTCGAACCGCGAGGGCGAAGTGCAGGTCGTCGTGCCCGAAGGCGCGTCGGCGTCGCGCATCGCTGGTATCCTGGAGGAGAAAGAGCTGGTCGGGTCGCCGCGGCTGTTCTCCCTGTATGCGCGACTCGGCGGAGCCTCCGAGAATCTGAAGTCCGGCACCTACCGCATCCCGGCGGGCGCCTCGTGGGGCGAGATCCTCGACGTGCTCGAATCCGGGGCCGTCGAGACGATCCCGATCACGGTGCCCGAAGGGTTCAGCGCCGAGCAGATCGCGGGCCTGGTGGCGGAGGTTTCGGGAGCCCCCGCGGACAGCGTCGTCGCCCTGACCATGGACAGCCTGTTCGCGGCCGAGCTCGGGGTGCCCGGACCCGACCTCGAGGGGTACCTGTTCCCCGAGACATACCGGGTCGCCCAGGGTTTGCCGGCCCGGAACATCCTGCGGATTATGGTCGACCGTTATCGGCAGTTCTGGACATCCGAGCGCCGGGCGCTGGCGGACTCGACCGGCCGGACCGAACGCGAGGTCGTAACCCTGGCGAGCATCGTCGAGAAAGAGGCCCGTGTCGTGGACGAGATGCCGATCATCGCGGGAGTGTACGCGAACCGGCTCGAGCGGGACATGCTGCTGCAGGCCGATCCCACGGTGCAGTACGCGCTCGGATCGCCGCGGGCTCGACTCCTCTACGCGTCCATCGATTCGGTGGCGGACAACCCTTACAACACCTATACGCATCCGGGTCTGCCTCCCGGGCCCATCGCGTCGCCCGGCGAGGCGGCGCTCGAGGCCGCGCTTCAGCCGGCCGACGTGCCCTATCTCTTCTTCGTCGCCCGGGCCGATGGCACGCACGAGTTCACCCGGACGCTGCGCGAGCACATCAACGCGAAGAACCGGATCCGGGACGCAGCCGTGCGTGCGGCCCGGGAAGCGCGAGCCGAAGAGGCGCGCCAGGCGGCGGACGAGGAACGCGAGTCGGCGGACGTCCCGACACCCGACGACGGGTGAGCTCGATGAGCGATCCGGCGGCTGCCCCGGAAACGCGGAAGGAAACCAGCCTGCGCCTGATGGTGCTGACCCGTCCACACCCCGCCTGCGGGCGCCCGCTAGCGGAGGTAGTGGAGGAGTGTCTCGACGCCGGGGCCACCGCCATTCAGCTGCGGGACAAGACGGCGTCCGACGAGGAACTCTACGAGGCGGCCGTCCGCCTCAGTGATCTCACCCGGGCCCACGGTACCCTGCTGATCGTGAACGACCGGTTCGACGTGGCCCTCGCCGCCGGGGCCGACGGGGTGCATCTCGGACCGGAAGACCTTCCGGTCGAAGTGGTGCGCCTGCACGCCGGGGCCGACCTGCTGATCGGCTACTCCACCGATGACCCGGTGAGCGGCCTGCTGGCCGCGAACGCCGGCGCCGACTACCTGGGCGTCGGCGCCGTTTACGGCACCTCGTCGAAGCCAGGTCTCGAGGACGAAGCCGTCGGAGCCGACCGCGTCGCGCAGGTCCTGCACGCCGCCGGACTCCCGGGCGTGGGCATCGGGGGCATCACGCCCGACAACGCCGAGGCGGTATTTGCCACGGGAGCGGGAGTGGCGGTGCTAGGCGCGGTGATGCACGCGGCTCGGCCCGGTGAAGTCGTGCGTCGTCTGCACGAGGTCGGAGAGCGGGCCCGCGCGGAGCAGGAGTCGATGGGCGAGGCCTGACCCTCACGACTCGACTCGGCACGTACCGGCCGCAAAGAAGCCCGCCCCTTCGCCGTCGGGGAGACGGGAGGGGGCGGGCATCAGAAGGAGTCGGCGGCGACCTACTCTCCCACGGCAAGCCGCAGTACCATCGGCGCTGAGGG